>Ga0114920_10001529_pt1 | contig 10647 bp, 9 predicted proteins | sample ChitaG_FD_88683 | JGI IMG/M metagenome (GOLD analysis project Ga0114920, IMG submission 88683) | Deep subsurface microbial communities from South Pacific Ocean to uncover new lineages of life (NeLLi) - Chile_00310 metaG | ecosystem: Environmental > Aquatic > Marine > Oceanic > Sediment ...
GCTTCTCCTCGGGGTCAACTGCCGGCATGGCAAAAGCAGTGGCATCTTTTTGGGACTCTTCTTTGCGGTAGAGGGCGGCCATGATAAGGCCTATGACGACTGAGAATAGGACGGCTCCAACTGCGCGACCGGCTCCCAGGTCGTAGCCGAGAAGCCTTGCCGAATAGACGATGGCCAGAATGTTAATGGCGGGTCCGGAGTAGAGAAAAGCAATGGCAGGTCCAAGTCCGGCCCCCCTCATGTAGATCCCTCCGAATAAGGGCAGCACGGTGCAGGAGCACACTGCCAGAATTGCGCCCGAGACCGAAGCTACGCTATATGAAAGGAGTTTCTTTGCCTTGGGCCCGAAGTACTTCAACACCGCCGTTTGGGAAATGAAGACAGCAATGGCTCCAGCTATGAAAAAGGCCGGCACTAGGCAGGTGAGCACGTGCAATGACAGGTATTCCAATAGGCCATTAAGACCCCCCTGAATCAACCGCCAGACAATGTCCATTTGCTTACCGTGCCGTAAATCCTTAGATTCGTATATACGTATGCAACCGCGCAAAAAAAGCGGGACTTCATCCCGGCGCTCTGCGCACACAACTTGGGCCTATTCTCTCGGCACTCCTCAATCTTTGCCTATCTAGTAAAGCTGTCTCGTTTCCTTCCAGCGCATTTCTAACGGCGTCAATCAGGTCTACACAGTACTGCTTCGAACCTTCTCTATCGATAGAATACAGCGACCAGAGACCGTCATGCCTGAGTTTCAGGAATCCGGCATCGTAGAGAGCGCTCAGATTGCGGGAGGCACGGGCCTGGGAGATCTCCAGAGCCTGCATCACCTCGCATACGCAGCACTCTCGTTCCATTAGTATGTTCAGGACCCTCAGCCTTATTTCATTTGACAGGGCTTTGGAAGCTTTGACTAACTCTCGCATTCCCCAACACCTTCAAGCTATATGCGTGGTTGCACATATGGGGATATAGTACCACGTGGCTCGTGCTCTTGTCAACACTGGTGTGCTCGGGAAAGCCTTTCTCTGTTGGATACCGCCGGGCGACTCGGTGTGATGGGGAGGGTTATTTCGTAATGCGGGTTCCCTTGCCCCCTGTGGTTTGAGAAACTGGTTCCTGGGGCCTTGCACCTATTGTCTTGACTCAGAACAAAGTGTTTCCCTTAAGCAAGAAAGCGACGAGGACTAGTAGCGCAATAGCATAGAGTAGGTCAAACCAAATCGCACTGAGCATACTTGCCAGCTTTATCAAGCCAACCACCGGAAAGCCCAATAGAACCAAGGGGTTACGTCTGCAGGCGGTTGTCGTATGCTGCCATAGATTGTGGGCATCTGCGCTGCTTGGGAACGAGTGCATCGCAACGGATATGCCTAGCCAATAAAGCACGTAGGTAGTTATACCTAGGGAGGTATTTGCGGCCACCAGGAATATGACGAAGGCAATCGATGTGTTCATTATGAACGGGGCGACGTCGATTAGGAAGGCCTTGAGGTAGCCATTTACAGGGCCGTGGATAACATATCCCGCGGGATTGCCCAGCCTGAAGTAACATGTCTTGTATACTGGGACCCTGGCACGGTTGCAGAAGAACTTATGAGCCCATTCATGGACGATAATGCCTGGAAAGGTAAGGATAGCAATCAGCCATCCGGAATGAAGGCTTGAGTTAATCTCTTTCATACTACAGTTAGGTTACCCTGAGTGGGATTCTTCGGTCGCTCCGCTCCCTCAGACTGACGCCAAGGGAAGGGGTCAGAGTGACATAGGCGAAGTGCTCCCTGAGAATGATAGTCAGGGTTGTTGAACGCTTGCGACTTACCTGTTGGATAGGGCTTTATTCCCACTCTATGGTAGATGGCGGTTTGCTGGTGATGTCGTAGACTACTCGATTGACGCCGGGGACCTCGTTAATGATGCGGTTGGAGATGCGGGCGAGGAGTTCGTAGGGGAGGCGTGCCCAATCCGCAGTCATAGCGTCTTGGCTGGTCACGGCACGGACGGCTACCAGGTAGCCATAAGTCCGGTAGTCGCCCATGACACCGACACTCCTCAAGTCCGTGAGGATGGCGAAAGTCTGCCACAGTTGGCGGTACATGTTGGCCTTCTTGATTTCGTTCATTACTATCCAGTCAGCAGCCCGCAGTATCTCCAGGCGTTCCTTGCTTACCTCGCCGATTATGCGGATGGCCAGGCCTGGTCCAGGAAAGGGCTGCCGCCATATCATGTCCTCGGGCAAGCCCAAGGCCAGGCCGATTTCGCGGACCTCGTCTTTGAATAGATAACGCAGCGGCTCAATCAAGGTAAGTCCCATCTTGGTGGGTAGACCACCGACATTGTGGTGGGTCTTTATTCTGGCGGCGGCTTTGGTCTCTGAAGAAGTGCTTTCAATAACATCAGGATAGAGAGTACCTTGAGTCAGGAAATTGACCTTGCCCAGTTTGGCCGCTTCGTATTCAAATACCCTGATGAACTGCTGACCCACTCGACGACGCTTTACTTCCGGGTCAGTCACTCCTTTCAATTGCTTAAGGAACCTTGTGGAGGCATTTGCATAGACCACATTCATTTTGAGGTTCTTGCGGAAGGTATTGAGCGCTCGCTCCGGCTCCTCGCGGCGTAGCAGCCCGTTGTTGACGAATATGCAAGTCAACTGGTCGCCGACAGCCCGGTGGACAAGCGTAGCCGCCACTGCTGAATCGACACCGCCGGAGAGGGCGCAAATGACTCTACCTCCTTTTACCTGTTCTCTGATTGCGTTGATGCTGTCGGTGATAAAGCTGCCTGGTGTCCAGGTTCCCTGACAACCGCATACTCGGTAGAGGAAGTTCTGGATTATGGTCTTCCCCTGAGGGGTATGGACTACCTCAGGATGAAATTGAAGCCCGAAGATGTTATTGCCGTTGCCTACAACCGCGGTGGGAGAATTCTCGGTGTAGGCGAGGGCTTTCAAACCAGGGGGCATTTCCACTATCTGGTCGCCGTGACTCATCCATACCGGTAACGAAGAGGGCAGGCCAGCAAATAGAGATGAGGTTTCATCGCTTATGTGCAGGATAGCTTGACCGTATTCGCGCTTGGCTCCTGAAGCTATTTGCCCGCCCAACTGGTGGGTAAGGACTTGCATTCCGTAGCAGATGCCCAGAATTGGCACGTTGCTGTCATAGATATTAACTGGAGCTAATGGCGCTCCGGGCTGATAGACGCTGGCTGGGCCTCCAGAGAGGATAAAGCCTTTAGGTTGGAGGGAAGCTATCCTTTCCCAAGGCGCGTCGTGAGGGATCAGTTCGCAATAGACGCGACATTCCCGCACCCGCCGAGCAATTAGATGACTGTACTGAGAGCCAAAGTCAATGATAGCTATTGCCTCTCGTGTTGCCGGGGATGTCACCTCCAGCTCGGATGCAAGCTGTTCGCCATGTAGCTCCTTGGCGATTTCCAGATAGGTCGAGACTTCAACATCGTCGCTCGTAGCTACACGATGGCTATCTGTTTTATCGTTCATTTCCTCTCTTCACCAAAAGTATATCACAGCTTGACATAGCATACTACGGTATTGCCCTCCTCTGGCTAGGCATTCTTGCCCCAAAGGTATACAATATCGTGAAGCGTGCCGTAGATGGCCAGCTAATGCAGAAGAGCAAAGGATACTTGGTGCTGCTCCGCAAGGTCGGGCTGGTTGTAGTCCTGGTCGCCTGCCCGCTTGCTGCCGTAGTTTACCTCGGTAGTGATGGTAGTAGAGATGCAAGCCTACCGGGGCCTGAGTTTGAATCCATGGATGCGGTTGAGCGGCAAGCCTGGGAATTGGCTGGGGAAGTAGTCGGGATGAGCAGAGGTGTTCAGGAGCAGTTTGTTACCGAACTGCTGGGCCTTTACTACAAAGTCAAGGATAGTGACCTTGCCGTTTTTTGTAGCCCTGGCGGTTGGGGCAAGAAAACCTTGTCTGTTGACTATCAGGGGCGAAGCTGGTTGGCGGGGATTGAAGCCAAGCTGCATGAGATGGGATACGAGTATTGTATAGTCGATGATGTGCGCACCGGCGAGGGCTTGATGGAATATCTCTTTGAATTCAAGGAGCAGGTAACACACTACCCGTCGAAGGCCAGGAAATTGGCTGCCAAAATTGATTTTCTAACTCAGCAGGTTGTTGACCTAAGAATACTGATAGCTGGTCAAAGTAATGGCGCGGCCTTCGCTGGTGAGGTAGCCAAGTGTCTCGAAGGTACCCCTGGGGTATATTCTATCCAGGTGGGTATTCCCTTCTGGCATCGAGTGCCTGAAGTCGGCCGGTCGTTGGTGATAGAAGGTAGCGGGGTCGGGTTCGATGCTCTCGCCGAAAGGGACTTTCTGACATTACTTGAAGCCAATTGGGTGAAACTATTTGTTATGGGCCAAGCCCCCTATTTTACGCCCGTTGACTGGCTAATAACCAGGGCAGTCCTTGTTTTCGGAGCCTATGGTTTCAATTTGGGTTTGGATGCACCGGGGCATGAATATATGTGGGAGTATCCCGGCGTTGGGCCGGTGATTGAAGCATTCTTGGTTGAGAACTTTGGTGTAGAGTAATCTCTCTTGGTGCCAGATACTTCCGGGGCGGTCATTTGGTCTGCGCGTGTTGCCTCGCAGATTGACAAAGCCGTTACAATCCGACATGCTGGCGGTTTTGTAGCTCTCCCTACCGATACGGTATACGGACTGGGGGGCGACGCTTTCAACAGTGAAGCTGCTGAGAGGATTTATGTCGTGAAGCAACGCCCGCGCTACCTGCCTGTGCCAGTTCTGGTGGCTGACGTGGCGCAAGTCACCGCTGTGACCGACTCGGTTTCCGACGTTGCCCAACGTTTGATGAAGCACTTCTGGCCTGGCGGGCTAACCTTGGTTCTGCCGAAAGCGGCTTCAGTGCCTGGTAGTATCACCGCTGGCGGTGATAAGGTAGCGATACGAATTCCCAACCATATTGCGCCTCTCACCATCATCCGCAGGCTGGGTATACCTATTATCGGGACCAGCGCTAACATTAGCCACAAGCCGAGCGCTGTTACGGCTCAGCAGGTTGAGCGACAGCTGGGTAAGCAGATTGACTTGATTGTTGATATGGGCAGATGTCCTGGTGGGCTGGAGTCCACTGTGGTTGATGTGACGGGGGAGATGCCCGTAATCCTGCGTCAAGGCGTCATACCCGAAGACGAGATTAGAAGAGTCTCCGAGGAACATACCAGGGAGGTAGGAGAGAATGCGCATTGCTCTGGGCTGTGACCATCGTGGCCTGAAGCTGAAACAAACCATTATCGGCCTCCTTACGGAGTTGGGGTACGGCCATCAGGACTTTGGCTGCTATCGCGCCGAGCCTGTGGACTATCCTGACATTGTCCCGGAAGTGGCTAAAGCGGTAATCTCGGGGAAGTTTGACCACGGGATTCTGATTTGCAGCAGCGGCATAGGCATGAGCATAGCTGCTAATAAGATGAGGGGCATAAGAGCCGCCCTGTGTTGCGATGTCTTCAGCGCGCGGCGTGCTCGCGCGCATAACGATGCCAATATCCTGTGCCTGGGTGAAGAGACGATGGAACAAAGTCTAGCTCTGGATATTGTAAGGGCTTACCTCTCGTCCACCTTTGAGGGTGGTAGACATTTGCGGCGTGTGGAGAAGATACATAGTCTGGAAACAGCTTCGCTTGACAATAAATAGCTCCTGTGCTAGTTTACTGGCATGGCCTGAAGTGTCGTTCCCCGTCCCCAAAAGGGGGCGGCATTTTAGCTTTTGGAGAGAGGCTGAAGAGCGATGCGGAGCGATAACGTAACAAAGGGCATTGAGCGAGCGGGGCATCGGGCCTTGCTCCGGGCATTGGGTGTTTCCCGAGAGGACTTCACCAAGCCTTTTGTTGGCATAGTCAATAGCTTCAGCGAGATTGTGCCCGGCCACATACACCTCGAGGCTATCGCCCGAGCCGCGAAGGAAGGGGTTAGGAGTGGAGGAGGTGTGCCTTTTGAGGTCAATACCATAGCGGTCTGTGACGGTATTGCTATGAACCACCCCGGCATGAAATACAGCCTTCCCAGCCGGGAGCTAATCGCTGACTCGGTAGAGACTGTGGTTGAAGCCCACGCTTTCGATGCTTTGGTTTTCATTCCTAACTGCGATAAGGTAGTGCCGGGGATGTTGATGGCGGCGGCGAGGCTTAACATTCCGGCCATCTTCGTAAGTGGTGGTCCCATGCTAGCCGGTCGGCTGAGCAAGAACGGTCAGAATAGGCCGGTTGACCTTAACTCGGTGTTCCTGGCTGTAGGCCGGGTCGTCAAGGGGGAGATGACTGAGGCCGAGTTGGATGAACTGGAGGCGGTTGCCTGCCCGGGTTGCGGTAGCTGTTCTGGTATGTTTACTGCCAATACCATGAACTGTTTAACCGAGGCTTTGGGCATGGCTTTGCCTGGCAATGGGACAATTCCAGCCGTGGATGCACGGCGAGCCTGCTTGGCGTATGAGACTGGGCAGCAGGTGATGTCTGTTTTGTCTCAGAATCTTCTACCTAGAGATATAATCACCAAGGAGTCCATCTGTAATGCTTTTGCCGTTGACATGGCTTTGGGTGGTAGCACCAATTCAGTGCTGCACCTCATTGCGATAGCTGATGAAGCTGGTGTTGATTTTCCTCTGCCTCTGGTGAACGAGATAAGCCAGCGCATCCCTCATATTAGTAAGATAAGTCCGGCGAGTGATTATCATATTGAAGACTTGGATTTGGCTGGTGGTATTCCGGCGGTCATGCAAGAGATATCCAGCCTGCTGAATTCAAAAGCAAGGACGGTGTCGGGGAAGTCGTTGGCTGCCTCTGTTAAGGGAGCCAAGGTCAAGAACCGCGAGGTAATCCGTTCGGTGTCTGAGCCTTACTCACCTACAGGTGGCCTGGTAGTCCTTTTCGGCAACCTGGCTCCTGAAGGTGGCGTGGTGAAAAGCGCTGCCGTGGCTCCTGAAATGCTTGTGCATCGGGGCCCAGCCCGGGTTTTTGATGATGAGGAGGAAGCTACTAGAACGATAATGAAGGAGAAGATCAAGCCTGGCGAGGTAGTTGTCATTCGTTACGAGGGGCCGAAAGGTGGTCCAGGCATGCGAGAGATGCTAACCCCGACTTCACTTCTTAGCGGGATGGGCATGGATAAAGAAGTAGCTCTTATTACCGATGGTCGTTTCTCCGGGGCTACTCGTGGGGCAGCTATTGGGCATGTGTCACCTGAGGCAGCTAGCGGTGGACCTATCGCTGCTGTGCAAGACGGTGATATCATTAAGATTGATATTCCAGCCCACAAGCTTGAAATAGAGATAGACGAGGCGGAGATGAAGAGGCGCTTAGCTCAACTGCCCGAATTCGAGTCGAAGGTGCAAGAGGGCTATCTTAAGCGCTATGCTGAGAAAGTGAGTTCGGCCAGTAGTGGGGCGGTATTCGTGAAGTAGGAGACACCGATGAAGAAGACCGGCGCCCAGATTCTGTGTGAGAGCCTAGTCAAAGAAGGGGTGGAAGTTATCTTTGGCTTTCCCGGAGGCGCTCTACTGCCGTTTTATGACACGCTTCCGCAGTACCCGCAACTCAGGCATATACTGGTGCGGCATGAGCAAGGCGCAGCGCATGCTGCTGACAGCTATGCTCGAGTTACGGGAAAAGCAGGGGTGTGCCTGGCCACCTCGGGGCCAGGTGCTACCAATTTGGTGACCGGAATCGCCAATGCTTGCTTGGACTCATCTCCTGTAGTGGCTATTACCGGTCAGGTAGCCACACCTTTCGTGGGCAAAGATGCTTTCCAGGAAGTAGACATCACGGGCATTACTCTTCCCATTACCAAGCATAATCATCTTGTTCTTGATGTTAAGGAGCTAGCCAGGGTAGTCAAGGAAGCTTTTCATATTGCGCAAGCCGGCAGGCCTGGTCCTGTTCTCATTGACATACCGCGCGATGTCTTCCAGCAGGAAACGCAATTCGTCTATCCGGATAAAGTTGACCTACCTGGCTATAAGCCAACCCTCTTTGGACATCCAACTCAGATCAAGAAGGCGGCTGAGCTCATAAATGGGGCTGAGCGCCCCGTCATCATAGCTGGCAGGGGGGTAATCATCTCAAGGGCTTTTGCCGAGATTAGGGAACTGGCTGAAAGCGCGCAGATACCGATGATTACTACTCTTCTTGGCATCGGCTGTTTCCCGGAGACTCATGTGCTAAGTTTCGGGTGGTTGGGGATGCATGGCATGACCTATGCCAACAAGGCAATAGATGAGTCCGATGTGCTTGTCGCTATCGGAATGAGATTTGACGACCGAGCTACTGGGGTGGTTAGCTCTTTCGCGCCGCGAGCTCGTATTATTCACATTGATATTGACCCAGCTGAGATAGGCAAGAATGTGCGGGTGGATGTGCCTATCGTCGGTGATATCAAGAACGTTCTCGAGGTGCTAAACCAGCAGATTGTGCCTCGTGACCACATTGACTGGTTTAATCAACTGGATCAGTGGCGACGTGAGCATCCGGCAATAGAAATCAGGGAAAGCGAGGGGCTTTTGCCCCAGTATGTTGTTCGCCAAATCTACGAGGTTACCCGGGGTGACGCTATTATAGTCACCGGTGTTGGCCAGCATCAGATGTGGGCAGCTCAGTTCTTCTTTTATGATAAGCCGAATTGCCTGGTTTCCTCAGGCGGCTTGGGGACTATGGGCTTTGAGCTTCCCGGGGCTGTTGGGGCCAAGGTCGGCCGCCCTGATGAAACGGTCTGGTGCATCGCCGGTGACGGTGGCTTTCAGATGACAATACAGGAACTGGCTACGATTGTGCAGGAGAATCTCGCTATCAAGATAGCTATCATCAACAACGGTTACCTGGGGATGGTGAGGCAATGGCAGGAGCTCTTCTACGGGCGCCGGTACGTTGCCACACCGCTTTATGGCCCGGATTTTGTCAAGATCGCTGAAGCTTATGGCCTACCCTCGTTGAGGGTTAGGGATAAGCGTGAGGTGACTTCAGCCATAGAGAAGGCGATGGAACACCAGGGCCCATTCTTGATTGACTTTGTAGTTGAGCCTGAGGAGAACGTTTTTCCCATAGTACCACCGGGGGCAGCTCTGGTCGAAGCTATGGAATTGCCAAAGCCGGAGAGGGTGAGCCCCTCAGTCTAGTCCGTCTGGAACTAAAGCAAGAGGGAGATGAGGTCTGTGGCGACAACAAAGCACATTTTGGTGGCTCTAGTAGAGGATAAGCCAGGAGTTCTTAATCGGGTGTCTAGCCTTCTCCGCCGGCGCAACTTCAACATCGACAGTATCGCTGTTGGGCACACTGAGCAGCCCCATTTGTCTCGGATGACCATTATAGTACAGGGCGATGATGCCAGAATAGAGCAGGTTAGGAAGCAGCTGGACAAGGTTGTCGAGGTAATCAAGATAGTCGACATAACTGAGGATGAGCCGGTGTCGCGGGAGATAGCTTTGGTCAAGATCAAGGCTACTGCCGCCACCAGGAGCGAAATCATCCAGATTGTTGACGTTTTCAGAGCTAATATAGTGGACGTCTCGAGTGATTCGCTCATGGTGGAGATTACCGGTGATGAAGATAAGGTCAATTCGTTGCTGGAGCTTCTCCGTGGCTTCGGTATTAGAGAACTGGCTAGAACTGGTATCATTGCTTTACCTCGCGGCGGTGCCGGTCCGTTGATAGTGGAGGAGATGAGGGTGCCGAAACAACCGCCAAAGCCGCCGCGTTCTGAAGCCGAAAGCCCACCCGATTGGTGATCACACAAGGACAGTCGAATCCTGCAGAGGCGGACAAGTGAATTTGTAAGGAGGCAGTATGGCCAAAATCTATTACGATAAGGATGCTAAATTGGACCTGCTCAAGGGTAAGACGATTGGCATCATTGGTTTTGGCAGCCAAGGTCATGCTCACGCCCAGAACTTGCGAGACAGTGGCTGTCAGGTAAGCGTTGCTGAAGCTAGAGATACTGAAGGCTGGAGGAACGCCCAAAAGGCTGGCTTTAAGGTAGCCGGCGCCGCTGAAGTGGCCAAGGAAGCATCCATAATTGCTATGCTTGTTCCCGATACACTGCAACCGAGGGTGTACCATGAATCAATTGAAAAAGAACTCTCGTCGGGCAAGATGCTTATGTTTGCCCATGGCTTCAATATTCATTTTGGGCAGATTGTGCCGTCTTCTGATGTGGATGTTACTATGATTGCCCCCAAGTGCCCCGGCCATATGTTGCGTCGGCTCTATACCGAGGGCTCGGGGGCACCAGCTCTGGTGGCAGTACATCAGGATGCCTCGGGCAAGGCGAAAGACGTCGCCTTGGCCTATGCTCACGGGATTGGCTGTGCCAGAGCCGGAGTTCTGGAAACCACTTTCGCCGAGGAAACCGAGACCGACCTTTTTGGCGAGCAGACGGTGCTATGTGGTGGTGTCAGCTCCTTGGTCAAGGCTGGGTTTGAGACACTAGTGGAGGCTGGCTATCAGCCAGAGATCGCCTACTTTGAATGCGTCAACGAGCTGAAGCTCATCGTTGACCTTATCTATCAGGGTGGGTTCTCGTATATGCGCTACTCGGTGAGCGACACCGCCGAGCATGGCGACTATACCGGGGGTCCCCGAATCATCACCGATGACACCAGGGCCGAGATGA
>Ga0114920_10001530_pt1 | contig 10645 bp, 12 predicted proteins | sample ChitaG_FD_88683 | JGI IMG/M metagenome (GOLD analysis project Ga0114920, IMG submission 88683) | Deep subsurface microbial communities from South Pacific Ocean to uncover new lineages of life (NeLLi) - Chile_00310 metaG | ecosystem: Environmental > Aquatic > Marine > Oceanic > Sediment ...
AGTGGGGTCGGTGATACGAGTGAGCTTTCGTTGCAGCAACTCGATGAAGTTGGGCATCCACTCAGCGCCCGAATGCGCCAACACCGGCTCCGCCTCGGGCGCAAGCAGCAGGACCCGTCCGCGTGTGGGGTCGTCAACCATCAACGCCACGAATCGCTCAACGGCGTCACGCGGGCTGTCTGACTTCATCAGCGTCGACATCGCTGAGTTGCATACGTCGTCATAGACCGCGGCCACGTATTCGTCACGATCGGAGAAGCTCTCGTAGAAATAGCGCTCGGTGAGCCCGGCTGCCCGGCATACCGCCCGGACGGTCAGAGCAGGCCCCCCGCGGCTGCCCAACAGCGCGACGCCCGCAGTGATGAGTTCGCCGCGGCGAAGTGTCTGGCGGTCCCGCAGCGGAACACCCGACCATCGGCCGCTTCGTTGACCCGACGGCACATCACTCCTAAGCTCGATTGACAACATTCGTAGTCAAAATATCGTTGGCGACATGCCGTGTTCAGGGAAGGGCGCCAGTTGACCCAAGATACGTCCGCGACGTCCCAGGAGACCAACGAGTCAGTTGACGGGGCGGCAGTGGTCGCGGCCGGCTGTCCGGTAGCGCCGGCTGGATATGAGATGCCAGCGCAACCGCTTGGTCCCGACTCGCTCACCTGGAAGTATTTTGGCCAGTGGACGGGGATGCTTCAGGGTCCGTGGGCCGGCGCGATGCAGAACATGCATCCTCAACTTGGTGCGGCCGTCCAGCAGTATTCGATCTTCTTTCGGGAGCGGATGCCACGGCTTTACCGATCGGTATATCCCATCGGCGGGGTGGCGTTCGACGGTGACCGCGCACCGAAGACCGGTGCGCAGGTCCGCGACTACCACATCGGCATCAAGGGCGTCGACGATCAGGGTCGCCGCTTCAGCGCGCTGAACCCCGATGTTTTCTACTGGGCGCACGCCACGTTCTTCAAGTCCACCATGCTGGCCGCGGAATGGGTTAGGGGCGGCCTCTCCGAGGCGCAGCGCCGCCAGCTCTTCGACGAGCACATCCAGTGGTACCGGATGTACGGGATGAGCATGCGCCCGGTTCCCAAAACCTGGGAGGAATTCCAGGAGTACTGGGATGACATGTGCCGCAACGTATTGGAAAACAACTGGGCTGCGCGCGAAGTGCTCGACCTGTCGGGTATGACCAAACATCCCTCGCTGGAGTGGATGCCGGACTGGCTGTGGAGACTCAATGTCGCCGGGATGCAGCGATTCTTCAACTTCACAACCGTCGGGCTGTTCGATCCGTCGGTTCGTGAGCTGATGGGCTACAGCTGGTCACCACGGAAGGCTCGGCTACACCGGCTGTTCGGCACCGTGGTCTACCGGACGACCCAACTGCTGCCAAAGCGCATGCTGATGCACCCGAGGAAGCGCTCTGCCTGGGATCGCGCCCAGGAACGGTTGCCCGCGGACTCGCCTCTGGTGGAAACTCCCGCGCGCAATCTCCCGCCCCTTGAGTATCGAGACAACCCGCACTACTACAGCCCGAAGGTCTGACGGCCGCCGCGAGGTTTGTATCCGCGTCTTACCGATAGCGTGAACAGCATGCGGGCGCCGGAGATCCTTGGCGGACGCTACGAGCTGTGGGGTGTACTGGGCCACGGCGGAACGGCCGAGGTGCGAGATGCCTGGGATGCTTGGTTGGGGCGCCCAGTGGCCGTCAAGGTGTTATATCCGTCCCTCAGCACACAGCCAGACTGTCGACGCAGGTTCACCAGCGAGGCACACGCCACGGCTCGGCTCCGCCATCCGCACATCGTCTCGGTCCGAGACTGCGGCGTGCACCAGGGCAGGCCGTACATCGTGTTGGAGCGGCTGCCTGGCCACACCCTGGCCGACGTACTGGCGCGTGGTGCTCCGCTGCCCACTCAGCAGGTGCGCGCGATCATGGTCGATCTGCTGGGCGCACTCGGCGCCGCGCACCGCCAAGGAGTGCTGCACCGCGACATCAAGCCGGCCAACGTTCTGTTCACCCTGTCCGGGAGCGTGAAGATCGCCGACTTCGGTGTCGCCAAGACCGCTGACGCGCCGCAGACGCTGACCAGCCGGATATTCGGGACGATGGCCTACCTGCCGGCTGACAGGATCGCAGGAAGGCCGGCGACAGCTTCCGACGACCTTTATGCGCTCGGCGTTCTCGCCTACGAGGCGCTCACGGCACGCCGGGCGTACCCGCAGGCCAGCCTCAGCGATTTGGGCGACGCGATCTCCGAGGGGTACCTGACGCCGCTCGCTACGTTGCGACCGGACATAGACCCTGCGCTGGTCCAGACGATCGAGCGGTCGATGGCCCGCGATCCGCGGTGGCGTTTCGGTGCCGCTGAGCAGATGCGAGCCCATCTGTGCGTCACGTCACAAAAATTTTGACGGGCGGGCGATTTTGCTGCAGCCATCGCTGGGCGGCGTCGCTCATGCTCGCTGGCGTGCTCTTTACGCTCTCGCTGCCCGCTGGCTTGACCTGCGCATATGTCAGCTTCGCGGAGCTGTAGGGAGTCGACATATACGTTTGCTATCCAGTCGGTACCGGTAATGTAACGATCGGCGTGTCGTATTTTGTTTTGGCTATCAATGGTGTAGTTTCCAGCGATCCCACGTATGTTGCTTGTCGTGAGTCAACAAGCGGTAGGTAGTGGGCGACGCAAGTGGTCTGTGCTCGTGCTGTCCGCACTCGCTCCCGCAGCACTGATTTTCGGTGGCGGGGGTGACGCGGACCCGTCAGCGGACGCCGCATCCACCGCACTCCTGGCCGCGCAAGCCACGGCCGGCGATGAGCACGACGCGCCCCGCGGCATCGGGGTGGTCCCAACGCCGGTTGCGGTGCCCGACGGCAGCAGAACGATCGTTCAGGCCAGCGCGGTCGTCTCGCCGATGTCGCAAATGCCGGCCGCGGCGCGATGGCGAGTCGTCAGCCGCACTCTGCCGGTGGGGCCCGCGCCGGAACAGGGTCTGCAAGTCAGAACGATTCTGGCTGCGCGCAGCGTCAGCGCCGCCTTCCCCGAGATCAGCCAGATCGGTGGAGTGCGCCCGGACGCGTTGCGGTGGCACCCCAATGGACTGGCGGTCGATGTGATGATCCCCAACCCCAACTCTGAGGCCGGCATAGCGCTCGGTGACGCCATCGTCGCCTACGTCCTGCAGAACGCCGAGCGTTTCGCGATGCAGGATGCCATCTGGCGTGGGGTTTACTACACCCCCGCTGGTCAGCGCTCCGGCGCATACGGGCATTACGACCACGTCCACATCACCACGACCGGCGGCGGTTACCCGTCCGGTAACGAGCTCTACTTGCGCTGAGGCGCCATGGGCACGTCCTGCGTGGTGCCCCCACCAGGGCTCGAACCTGGGACCTGCGGATTAAAAGTCCGTAGCTCTACCAACTGAGCTATAGGGGCGTGCGGGTAGATCTGAAAAAGGATAACGGCGCTCTGCTCGTTTGAGGATTCGGGTGCCGGTACCATAAGCTATCGAAGCTCCCAACGACTTGCCGTTGTGAGTACCCCGGAGAGATTCGGTCGGCCCCCTTCGTCTAGCGGCCTAGGACGCCGCCCTTTCAAGGCGGTAGCGCGGGTTCGAATCCCGTAGGGGGTACACGCGACGCCTATATAGTTGGGAGCCGCACAATCTAGGCCCTGTGGCGCAGTTGGTTAGCGCGCCGCCCTGTCACGGCGGAGGTCGCGGGTTCGAGTCCCGTCAGGGTCGCCAGTGCGGCATCGGCCAGGTAGCTCAGTTGGTACGAGCGTCCGCCTGAAAAGCGGAAGGTCGCCGGTTCGATCCCGGCCCTGGCCACTTCAGAGGGGTTTTGCCCCTTGATTTTCATTCCGACTCGACGTTTATTCGTCGTTTATGCGGACCGCTTTGTCGAGAACCTCGGCCACCTCGGTGTGTACCCGGCCGCGGCTCATGTAGACGTCCTGCGTCGTCGACGGCCGCGCTTGCCCGAGCTGGTCGGCGCCGATCCGCGCCGACAGGCCGCTGTCGTCGCTGTCGTGCCGGAGTCCTTCGCCCACCGACTCGGCCTACGAGCCTGCCTGCGGGCACAGCTAACCACTTGATGCGATCGGCCCGAGTGCCTCCGGGTGGCCCCTGTGCTGGTTGGGGGCTTTTTCCGGACGCAGGGCAAGTCACGAGTGGCCACGGTACACCGCAAACGCTCAGAGTTGATTGTGGCCGTACCGCCGGCAACCTGAGGCGGGCAACGTAGCCAGCGGCCATGGGTGGCGGCAAAGAATATGAACGGAGCCGCACCCGCGCATAAAGGGTTCGCACAAACGCCTCGCTTCCCACTTCGCCACAGCCTGAAGAACGGCAGGTCCCCGGTTCGATCCCGGCCACTGGTTGCTTAACTGGTTGAGATGTTTACTTTGTTGATCTTTACCGCTGCTGCTGGGGTTGCTTTCGGCACGGGGTTGGCGATTGCCCCCTGCGCGTTCGCGCAACCCGAGAGTCCGTTTGTGGCATTGGTGGACGCCGCCGCGCAGCGGCTGCAAGTTGCCGAACCCGTGGCTGCATCCAAGTTCCAGACAGGCGGTCTCATCGAGGATCCCGAGCGCGAGCAGCGGGTCCTCGAGGCGGTGGCCCGCGATGCGGCCAGCCGCCAGGTCGATCCGAGTTACGTGAGCGCCGTGTTCCGCGACCAGATTGACGCCACTGTGGCCATCCAGTACACCCGCCTGGCGCAGTGGAAGCTCGATCCCGCTTCGGCGCCGATCACCGCACCCGATCTATCGTCCTCCAGGGCAGCGATCGACGAGCTCAACCAGACGATGGTCTCGGAGATGGCCGATGTGTGGGACGTGCTGCACTCGCCGATGTGTGCCGCCGATCTCGAGGCCGCCAAGGCGGTAGTGGTTCAGGCACGCGCGCTGGATCCGCTGTACCGGCAGGCGCTCGACTTCGCCACCGGTAACTACTGCGGGTAGGCATGGAATCATGTCCATGAGATGAAAAGTATGGAGATGAGCAGCACTGCTGAGAAGAGCGACTTTCGTCAGCGACTGCTTGATGCCCTAGAGGCGTCGATCGCCGAGGACGGCTATTCCGGCACGACCGTCGCCGACGTCGTTCGCCGCGCCAGGACGTCGCGGCGCACCTTCTACCAACATTTCGAGAGTAGGGAAGCGTGTTTCGTGGTGCTGCTCTCGGACGCGAACGTCGAACAGATCAGACAAATCTCGCACGCGGTGGACCCAAGTGCGCCCTGGCAGAAACAGGTGCGTCAAGCGGTTGAGGCGTGGATCGCTTCCGGGGAGGCTCGCCCGGCATTGATGTTGAGTTGGATTCGCGACGTGCACGCCCTCGGTGCGGCGGCCCGGGGATTGCAGCGCGAGGCGATGGAGAACTTTATCGACATGGTCGGGGCGCTCGGCAGTACCGATGAATTCCGTGCTGCGGGCATCGGACCGGTGTCGCGCCAACGCATCATCATGCTGCTCGGCGGGCTGCGCGAACTCACCGCGATCACCGTCGAGGAGGGTGGACGGATGAGCGATGTCACCCACGAGGCGGTCGATGCTTCGATCGCCCTGCTCAGTCCGCAACGAGGTTGAGGGACGGCCACACGATGGCAGAAGTCACCACCGACCCCGTCCGGTTGCCGCCAGGCCCGCGCATCCCGAAATCTGCTGCCGCGCTGGGCTTCTTCACGGCCCGACGCCGGGCGCTGACCGCAGCCGCCACGCGGTACGGAGATTGCTTCACCGTCGATCTTCCGATCTTCGGCCACACCATGATCGTCAGCGATCCGGCACTGGCCAGAGAGCTCTTCGCCGCCAACAGCGACCTCGTGGCCAGAGCCTCCAATCTCGGCTCAGTGCTCGGTCCGGGGTCGACGTTCAGCCTCGACGGAGACGAGCACCGTGCACGACGCAAGTTGCTCGTTCCCCCCTTCCACGGCAAGCGTATGGCCAATTACGAAGCGATCGTGGCAGAAGAGGTGGCCCGCGAGGCCGCGGATTGGCCTGAAGGACGTGAGTTCTCGACGTTGGAACCGATGATGAGGATCACCCTCAATGTCATCCTTCGCGCGGTGTTCGGCGCGCAGGGTGCCGCGTTGCAGGAACTGCGCCGACTGCTCCCGCCGATGGTGCCGCTGGCCTCCCTGATGGTGGTGCTGCCCACGGCGCTGCGTCGTGACCTGGGTCCATGGAGCCCGTGGGGCAAGGTGGTGCGATCGCGCACGCGCTACAACGAGATCATTGCGGCGCTCATCTCCCAGGCACGCTCTGATCCTGAGTTCGATAGCCGTGGGGACGTGCTGTCGCTGTTGATGAGTGCGCGTTACGAGGACGGGTCAGCAATCGCCGACGCGCACATCGCCGACGAACTTCTGACGCTGCTGGCAGCAGGTCATGAAACCACCGCTACTACCTTGGCTTGGGCCATAGAGCGGCTGCGCAGGCATCCTGACCTGCTGCGCCGGCTGACGGCCGAAGTGGACGCTGGAGGTACCGAACTGACGCAGGCTACTATTTGGGAGGTCCAGCGGACCAGGCCCGTCATCGAGGCGATGTTCCGAATGACGAAGAAGCGAATCCGCCTGGGGGAGTGGGTTATTCCTGAAGGCCACGGGGTCATGCCGAGCATTACCTTGATGCATTCTTCAGCGCGTCATTTCGCCGATCCCCAGCTGTTTCAACCTGATCGTTTCATCGGGAGCAATCCAGACTCGTTGACGTGGATTCCCTTCGGCGGCGGTGTCCGCCGCTGTATCGGTGCCGCTTTCGCAAATATGGAGATGACCGTCACTCTGCGAGAACTGTTGCGCGAGTTTCAGTTCGTTACCACAAACGCCCCCCCGGAACGGCGACGCTCACGTGGCATCGCTACCGCGCCGCGGCTTGGCGGGCGCGCGGTGGTGCACCGGCGCACGGCGGTGCCTGGCGATGTCTCGTTCCGGGCAGTTGCCGACTGAGGCATTGTTGGCTGGGGCAACTTACGCTTTCATTCCCGGCAACAACGGCGCCCAGAAGGTGTTCGCCGACCGAGGCTGATGCCAGGTCGCGGCCACCGGGCATGGCGCCGTCCTCGATGGGCCGGGCGGCATTTTCAGCCCCATCGTGGTCGGCCTTGGGGACTACGCGGTGCGCGTCTTTGGACCCAGTAGCTTCATCTCGATCCGAAGGACCGCAGGTGTGGTCTATCGTCGCGCCATGGCAACCAAGGACTCCCGCGAAGTCGTGATCGATGCAACCCCCCAGCAGATCCTCGATGTCATCGCCGACATCGAGGCAACTCCCAGCTGGTCGCCCCAGTACCAGAAAGCGGAGGTACTCGAGAGCTACGACAACGGCAGACCGAAACGGGTCAAGATGACGGTCAAGGCGGCGGGTCTCACCGATGAGCAGATCATCGAGTACACCTGGGCCGACGACAAGGTCACCTGGACGTTGATCTCAGCAGGTCAGCTCAAGGCCCAGGACGCCGGCTACACGCTGACCCCTGAGGGCAACAAGACCAGGGTGAGGTTCGACATTGCGATCGACCTGTCCGTGCCGATGCCCGGCTTCATCCTCAAACGCACGATGAAGGGCGGGGTCGAGACCGCCACCGACGGCCTGCGCAAACAAGTCCACAAGGTCATCAAGGGGTGACCGCCGGACCCCTGGCCGGCATCAGGGTCATCGAGCTCGGAGGCATTGGCCCGGGACCGCACGCCGCCATGGTCTTGGCCGACCTGGGCGCCGACGTGGTCCGCGTGCGCCGACCCGGTGGCCTGAAGATGCCGGCTGAGGACGTAGACCTGATGCACCGCGGCAAGCGGGTCGTGGACCTCGACGTGAAGCAGGATCGTCAGGCTCTGCTGGACCTAGTGGCCAAAGCCAATGTACTGATCGACGGTTTCCGGCCCGGTACCTGCGAGCGTCTTGGCATTGGGCCGCCGGACTGCGAGGCGATCAATCCGCGGTTGATCTTCGCCCGGATCACCGGATGGGGACAGCACGGTCCGCTGGCGATGTCAGCGGGGCACGATATCAACTACCTGTCGCAGACGGGTGCGCTGTCGGCTATCGGATACCGGGACAGACCTCCGGTGGTGCCGCTGAACCTGGTCGCCGACTTCGGCGGCGGGTCGATGCTTGTCCTGGTGGGCATCGTGGCCGCGCTCTACGAGCGCGAGCAGTCCGGTATCGGACAGGTCATCGATGCCGCCATGGTCGACGGGGTCAGCATGCTCTCGCAGATGGCGTGGACCATGAAGTCCCTCGGCACGCTCGCAGACGCCCGGGAGTCGTTCCTACTTGACGGCGCGGCGCCGTTTTATCGCACCTATGAAACCGCCGACGGGCAGTACATGGCGGTCGGCGCGATCGAACCCGAGTTCTATGCTCGGCTGCTCGCCGGGCTCGGTCTGTCCGCGGACGCACTGCCTCCGCAGATGGACCGGTCAGGGTTTCCGGCCATGCATTCGCTGTTCGCCGAGCGGTTCGCCAGTAAGACACGCGATCAGTGGACCGAGATCTTCGCGGGCACCGACGCCTGCGTGACCCCGGTGCTCACCTGGAGTGAAGCGGCACGCAGCGAACACCTGCGCGCCCGCGAAACGATGGTGACCCGCGACGGCGTCGACCAGGCGGCGCCGGCTCCAAGATTCTCGCGTACTTCGCCAAAAACGGTCGGCGCTCCGCCCAAGGGCAGCACGCCGATTGACCGTATCGGATGGTGAGAAGGGTTGGCTGCGTAAACATTTACATAAGGCTGGTTGCCTAGCTAGTATTTGCCAGTATGGCTGTCAGAGCTTCCAGTGAACTCGTGATTGAGGCCCAGCCCTCCGCGATCCTGGAGGCATTGGCCGATATCGACGGGGTGGCTTCGTGGTCGTCGCTACACAAAGAAGCCGAAGTGCTAGACCGCTACCCCGATGGCAAGCCGCATCACGTCAAGGCAACTGTCAAGATCATGGGAATCTCCGACCGGGAGATCTTGGAGTACCACTGGGGTGATGACTGGGTGGTCTGGGACGCAGCGCAGACGTTGCAGCAACGCGGCCAGCACGGTGAGTACAACCTGACGCCCGTGGGTGAGGACAAGACACGGGTTCGGTTCGACCTCATTCTCGATCTGGCTGCGCCGGTCCCGGATTTTATCGTCGAGCGGGCAAAAAAGCTGGTGCTCGACGTCGCGCTCGAGAACCTTCGCGAGCGCGTCATGCGGCCGGCATCCGCCTAGCACCCCGATTAGTGAGCCGCTGCAAACAACTGAGCTTGCGCTGAACTCGGTTGTGGGTTCGTGGATGCCTCTTCAGTTTCGGCCGCCCCGCAGTACCTGCAGGCGCCGGATCGCTTCGTCGAGGGTTTCCTCACGCTTACAGAAGGCAAAGCGCACCAAATGATTCCAGTTATCGGCATGCTCGGCTGCGGGGTCGCAGAACGCCGACATCGGGATGGCGGCCACGCCAACGCGTTCCGGTAGCTCGGCGCAGAACGTCGCGCTGTTGTCATAGCCCAGTGGACGCGGGTCGGCGCAGAGAAAATACGTTCCCGAGCTGTCGTGCACGTCGAACCCGATGTCTGCCAGTGCAGAACCCAACCTGTCTCGCCTGGACTGCAGAGAATCGCGCAGCGCTGCCACCCACGCATCCTCGGCGGAAAGCGCCATAGCAATGGCGTGCTGGAACGGGGCACCGCCGACATAGCTGAGGTACTGCTTAGCTGCCCGGACACCTGCGATGAGTTCACTTGGCCCGCAGGCCCAGCCGATCTTCCAGCCGGTGACATTGAACATCTTTGCGGCACTGGAGATGGTGATGGTGCGTTCGGCCATACCAGGGTAATTGGCCAGGGGTAGGTGGCCCTTGCCAGGGAAATCGGAGTAGACAAGGTGCTCGTAGACCTCGTCGGTGATCACCAAGAGATTGGCCGATACTGCGAGCTCGGCCAGTGCGCGCAACTCGTCGTCGGTGGCCACCATGCCGGTCGGGTTGTGCGGTGAGTTGACGATAATCGCCTTGGTCTTCTTGGTGACTGCACGACGGAGAGCGTCGATGTCGATGGCGAAGCCCCGGCCCTGCGGCCTCAGCGGTACTGCGCGCCGGTGGCAGCCGGCCATGGCGATCACCGGGGAGTATGAGTCGTAAAACGGCTCGATCAGCAACACCTCGGAATCGGGTTCGACGAGCCCGAGCACTGAGGCCGCGATGGCCTCTGTGGCGCCGACGGTCACAAGTATTTCGGTGTCCGGGTCGTATTGGGTGCCGTATCGCCGTCGGCGCTGGTCGGCGATCGCCTGGCGCAGCGGTGCGATGCCCAGACCTGGCGGGTACTGATTGAAGCCCTCGGCGATGGCACTCTCCGCGGCCTTGAGCATCGCCGGTGGGCCGTCCTCGTCGGGAAAACCCTGTCCGAGGTTGACTGCGCCGAGGCTGGCCGCCAGCGCAGACATCTCAGCGAAGATGGTCACCGCGTAGGGCTGCAGTCTGTGCACCGTCATGGCGGTCGAGCCTATTGCCTCACGCCGGGAATCAGGCCTTCTGGCAGTCCACTCGTTCCCCTCGCCCAACCAACGGGTTGGGCGAGGGGGGCTGATAGGGTTCCTTGTAGAGGACTGTCCTCCTGCGGACCCACGCCTTAGGGCCCGCACATCAACGTCAATAGGAGTGGGACATCGA
>Ga0114920_10001531_pt1 | contig 10643 bp, 8 predicted proteins | sample ChitaG_FD_88683 | JGI IMG/M metagenome (GOLD analysis project Ga0114920, IMG submission 88683) | Deep subsurface microbial communities from South Pacific Ocean to uncover new lineages of life (NeLLi) - Chile_00310 metaG | ecosystem: Environmental > Aquatic > Marine > Oceanic > Sediment ...
ACCACTCCAGCTAACCGATGAACTCCCTCCAGTGAAACTCCGCTCTTATCCCAGATCAAGCCTACATAGCCTTCAGGAATGGCCACTTTGATTCCTGTCGGAATAGCCTTGACCTCTCTTTTTTGCAAGACACAGTCAATCGTGGAAAAAATATCCAAGCCTGCATCTCCTTTATGCCCATAATGGGGGAGCTTAGCATCTTTGTGAATCTTTTTAGTCTTGAGTTCCATAGTTCAAACACCTTCGATTTTTACTTCTAAAAAAAATGGTTCTGCAATCTTTGCAAATGCTTGAAGTTCCTCTCTGCTATATGGTTTTTTTTGTTGATAATCAGCATCTATGGTATTTTTTGGCAAAAACTGCTGGAGCTGGAAAACCTTGGCACCATTAAGCATCTTGCTGATCTTTTCAATATCTTTATTACCAACCAAGCCAGGAACAACCGTAGTCCGGAACATATATTCCAAGCCTGAATTTTTTATAATATCAATACTCTCTCTAATGTCTTCGGAATTCACCTTTGACCTGGTCACTTCCTGGTATCTTTCCAAGGGAGCCTTCACATCCATAGCCACATGATTTACGAGTTTCTTCTGAATTAGATCTTCAAGCCTCGAAGGAAAAGAACCATTGGTATCTAACTTAACCAAAAGATTTCTCTCCTTGATGATATAAAGAAGCAATTCTAAATCTTCATGGACCAAAGGTTCCCCACCAGTAACGCAGATACCTTCAAGCCAGTTCTTCCTCGAATCCAGATAACCGATAAAATAATCCATAGGAAATGTAGGAAGTGTATTCGGTCTCAGGACCAAATCAGCATTATGACAAAATGGACATCGAAAATTGCATTCTGCCAAGAACACCGTAGAGGTAATGAAGCCAGGAAAATCCTTGGGGGCGAATTTTTCTAAGCCCTTGATCTCAACCAATCCTCTAGTTCCTCTCGATTGTTTAAAACAGCAACAGCTTGTCCATCTTCCTGTAGTATCAAAGTGGGGATAATGATAGCACCTTTATCATCCCTTTTGATAAATTTCAAAAACTCCCTTATTTTTATTTTGCTCTCTTTCAAAACCAAGCTACATTCCTGCCCTTCAAAATTTGTCTCCTTTAAATATTTCTTCAGCTCTTCGCAGTTTGGACAATTGGGATATGTAAAAAGTAAAAATTCCATGGGGCTACTTATTAAATCATCTGTGTGTACGGGGTTCGCTCTCTGAATTCCTGCCGCTTTCCATCATTCCAGGTAGAAACAGGCCTCAAGTAACCAACTATCCTTGAATAAACCTCTGTCTTTTCGCCGCAGTCAGGACATTCGTGGCCCTCTCCCCTGATATACCCATGATTCCGGCAAACGCTGAAAGTGGGCGTTATGCTGAAATAAGGCAGCTTTGTTTCAGAAATCTTCTTTACCAATTTCTTACATGTTTCCTTGTTGATTGATTCCGGGAGAAAAGCATGGAATATGGTTCCTCCTGTGTAAAGGGGCTGGATATCCTTCTGATGTTCTATGGCCTCGAAGATATCGCGTGTAGAATCTACATTGAGCTGAGTGGAATTCGTAAGGTAGGGGTATTTGTCTGTTCCTGCAGTTATGATCCTGTTGTATTTCTGCTTGTCCAACCTTGCCATACGGTATGATGTTGATTCTGCTGGAGTGGCTTCCAGATTGTACAGGCTCCCGGTCTCTTCCTGGAATTGCTTGATAGTCTCCTTCATAAACTTCATAACATCTATTGTGAATTCTTTCCCTTCTGGAGTGTTGATTCCTTTTTTCAGAAGATTCAAACAACACTCGTGCATTCCGCAAAGACCTATGGTTGAAAAATGATTGTCAAAATGGCCGAGGTAGACCAAAGTGTAAGGCATCATCCCTCTTGCCAGCATGTTGTTAATGATCTCTCTTTTGGTCTCAAGGGATTCTTTAGCAATGGTCATTATATTTTTCAGCCGGGCGAAAAATTCCGTGACTGAGCCTGATTCATATCCGATTCTATTCATGTTTATGGTGACAACCCCAATGGAACCTGTAGAATCTCCCGGGCCCCACATGTTTCCAGGTCTTCGCAGCAGCTCTCTCTGGTCGAGGTTTAAGCGACAACACATGGCTCTTATGTCACCGGGGTCTAAATTCGTGCCGAGATAGTTTTGAAAGTAAGGGATTCCATACTTAGCGGTAACCTCGAAAAGAAGATTGGCGTTTGGAGAATCCCAGTTAAAGTCTTTGGTTAAATTATATGTTGGAATAGGAAAAGTGAAAACCCGTCCCTGCTGGTCTCCCTCAACCATCAACTCCAAGAAGGCTCTGTTGATCATGTCCATTTCTTTCTGGTATTCCTTGTAAGTGGAATCCAATTCTTTTCCGCCGACAACAACAGGTTTGTCTCTCATGTCATCAGGAACAGTCCAATCAAAAGTCAGGTTTGAAAAAGGCGTTTGCCATCCCCATCGGGATGGAACATTCAGACCAAAGATGAGTTTCTGAATATCCTGTTTGACGCTCTCATAATTCAAGTTATCTTTTCTGACAAAAGGAGCCAAAAGCGTATCCACGCTGGAAAAAGCCTGAGCACCAGCAAACTCTCCCTGCATTGTCCCGATAAAGTTCACAATATGAAGAGTCGCGGTTTCCAGATGTTTAGCAGGAAAAGAGTGGACCTGGCTAGGTACATGTCCGAATCCTTTTTTTAAGAGGTTCTCCAGAGACCAGCCTGCACAGTAGCCCACAATAGGATAAGAGAGATCATGGATATGGAAATCGCCCTCTGTGTGGGCTTTTTTAATCTTTTCTGAATAAAGATGATTGAGGGCAAAGCTGGCTAAAACTTCCCCTGAGACTCTAGCATTCAATCCTGAAAAGCTCACGACTCCTTCGTTGCTGTTTTCTTTTATTTTCCAATCCACATCGTTTATGTAATCTTTGATTAGCCTCTCTAAATTTAGTCCTATCTTTTTGGCCTCTCGAATATCCTTGTGCCTTTCCCTGTAAAGAATATACGATTTAGCTATCTCATGATATCCCTGCCTCATTAGAATCATCTCGACAATATCCTGGATCTGCTCCACAGAAGGAATTGTATATCCGCCGAATTTATCTTCCAGCATGAAAGCGACGATATCAGATACACCCTGGGCTGTCCTTTTGTCCGTAAGGCCGTGAGATTCCATAGCCTTATTAATGGCGGTTGTAATCTTATCCTGCACAAAGTCAACAGTCGTTCCATCTCTTTTCTTAATTCTCGAGATAGTTCTCGGCATTGTAATCCTCCCTTTTTTTAATCAACCGCGAAAAAAAGTCATTCAAGACGCATCCACCTAAACAATATTCCTTGAATTTGATCTCCCGAATTCCAAAAAGAGGGAAACCCGGAAAATCACTATATATTGTATATATTTAGGCGAGTAAGCACTAAATATTGTTGCAGCGATTATAAATTTATACCTGACTTTTTAGCTTGTCAAGCTTTTTTTAATTTTCTTTTTATTCTCCACTAAGACAACCTGTAATAGAATGAATCAACTCTATTATATCTCAAATTTAGAGAAAAAAAATAAAAAAAATCATTGAGAAGTTACAAAAAAAAGCAATAAAACTTGGATAATCAGTTTTGTCTAAACTTATAATATAAGGCCTTTTTTTTGAAGCTCGGCCTCAAGGTCGGTTTTAGGACCAAAGAGGATTGTATTTATTCCTAAGCTCAATGCAGCTTCTATATTTCCTTCTATATCATCGATAAAAACGCACTCTTCGGCTTCCGCCCTTGCCTTCCTCAAGGCCTCTTTAAATATTTGAGGATGAGGCTTCATGAAGCCAACCTCATAAGAGAGTACATATTCATCGAAGATCAAAATCTCTGGGAATTTTTTCTTCACAAAGCCAAAGCGCATGACATCTGTATTGGAAAGCAGGATTAATCTGGATCTTGATCTAACTCTCTTTAAAACATCCAAAACAGGTGGGTTTAGGGAAAAAACATCACAGTAAATGGCATAGAAATTAAGGTTATCTATCTCGGCTTTAAGCCTGCAAATGACTTCTTTATAAAACTCCTCAGGACTTATTTTTCCTGTATCAAAATAATGTATTAGTTCAAAATTCTCAAAAACAAGTTCTGCAATATCATGTTCAGTAAAAGGACAATAATTTGCTATTTTTTTAAAGAAGATATGATTATCAAAATTGATTATGACCTTCCCTAAATCCGATATCACACTCTTTACCATTGAAATCAATGCCTTTTTATTAAGAAGAAACATTTTATATTAGAAAAAAGATTAACTCAAATGCTGAAAATTGACATCGATTTTTTCATATGATATAAGCCCGCTAGAGGAAACTTGCTCATGATTACACCAACATATGAAGAGGCAGGGATTCTTCATCCATCCAAAGCCTTGTATCGTTTCTCCATTTTGGTTTTTGTTGCTTCCCTTACTTTTGGGAGTTATTTTGCATACGACATCGTAGGGGCGATTGCACCCACATTGGTGGAAGAATTGGGCACATCTCGTGGGACTCTGGGCGCTTTTTACACCATGTACCATGTTGCTGCAATTCTATTTGTTTTGATAGGAGGTTTTCTAATCGACAAGGTGGGTACGCGCAAGGCCAGCATTTCTTTTTCACTCCTGGTGTTAGGAGGTGTAGTCATTGTATGGCTTGCCAGAAGTATCCCGGTGTTTTTTATCGGGCGGTTTATTTTCGGTGCCGGCTCAGAGCCCCTTATCGTTGCCCAGAGCGCCATCCTCGCCCGGTGGTTTAAAAACAAAGAACTAGCTCTTTCCTTTGGTATCGCTCTCACAGTGAGTCGCCTGGGAACCCTGTTCGCCTTCAATACAGGTGAATTAATAACTGATCTTCTTGGCAGCTTTCGATACGCGCTGTTTGGGGCTGTTGCGGCTTGTGTCATATCCCTAATCGGCAATATCATTTACGTTTTCATGGATCGCCGTGGAGAACGTATTCTTAAATTGGAAGAGGAGAGGACTGAAGAGAAGATTGTCTTTAAAGATATCAAAGAATTTAAACCGACCTTTTGGTATGTCACTATGCTTTGTGTAACCTTCTATTCAGCAATTTTCCCTTTTACTGCTTTATCAACTGACTTCTTTGTTGATAAATGGGGAATTGCTCGTGTTTCAGAAGCAAGCGGCGGATTTCTCTACCAAATTTTCAATAATTTTTTCCATATGTTCAGCACTGCAGGAGGAATCTCTTCTATTATCATCTTTGCTTCTATGATATTTGCTCCTTTCGCTGGTCAGTTGGTAGACAAAGTGGGAAAACGTGCTACCTTAATGATAATCGGCTCTTTAATCATGATTCCCAGCCACTTGCTAATGGGCATCACAAAAATCTATCCTTCCTACTCGATGATTGCACTCGGAGCTGCTTTTGTACTCGTTCCGGCTGCGATGTGGCCCTCTATTCCCTTGATTGTACGCAAGGAAAGGGTAGGTACTGCGTTTGGACTCATGACAGCTATCCAAAGCATAGGACTAGGCCTTTTTCCGCTTTTAAACGGGCTTCTTCGTGATATAACCAAATCCTATACTAGCAGCCAGATAATGTTCGCCAGTTTGGGGCTCTTTGGACTAATCTTCGCTATTCTTCTTAAAAAAGCTGATGCCCGTGAAGGCGGAATCTTGGAACATTCTGGTAAACAAGCGAGTGCAAAATAAATCTAAATAACCAAAATTGACTAAATTCCAAATTACAATGACTAAAATTTTAAAGAATACAGAATTCAGAATCCATCCTGAAATCAAAAGAGATTATCTATATTCCTATCTTGGATAAGTTTCATACCTAAGAAAAAAAGAAGGAGGGAAAAATACATGGATAAATTTTCAAGAACACCAAGAGGATCGGCCAGAATCTGGACATTTATTTCTATATTTTTGATTTTTCTTTTGATTATAGGCGGAGCTTTTACGCTCTATTATGTCAAAGGAGGGAAGAAAATCTCCACAAAAGACATTGAAAATGTGGAGAAGATCATTGGATTGAACTTTACCCAAAAAGAAAGAAAAATGATGCTGGATAATTTAAAGAGAAACCTATCCAGCTATAAAGGCTTAAGAAAGATTGACATTCAAAACCATGTTCCTCCTGCCCTGCAATTTAATCCTGTTGTCCCTGGAATGAACTTTGAAAAAGAACAAAAGCCAATTATTTTCTCGGCTGATCTGGATATTCAAGTTCCAGAAAACTTTGAAGATTTGGCATTTTTTCCTGTGACAGCACTCTCTCAATTGATCAAGGCACGTAAAATAACGTCCACAAAGCTTACAGAACTTTATCTTGAGCGCTTAAAAAAATACGGCCCGCGCCTTGAATGTATTATCACTCTGACTGAAGAATTGGCTTTAAAGCAAGCCAAACGTGCAGATGAAGAAATAGCCGCAGGTCAATACAGGGGACCTCTCCACGGTATTCCCTGGGGAGCTAAAGATCTTCTTGCAACCAAAGGAGTCAAGACAACTTGGGGAGCGATGCCCTATAAAGATCAGTATTTAGAGGAAAATTCCACAGTAATAAAGCGGCTGGAAGAGGCGGGAGCAGTCTTATTGGCCAAACTCACAATGGGCGCTTTAGCCATGGGGGATGTTTGGTTCGGGGGAAAAACTAGAAATCCATGGAATTTAGAACAGGGCTCAAGTGGCTCCTCTGCAGGCTCTGCAGCCGCAACGGCTGCCGGTCTGGTCGGATTTTCCACAGGAACTGAAACCTTGGGATCTATTGTTTCCCCTTCCACAAGGTGTGGGATGACTGGCCTGCGGCCCACATTCGGCCGTGTCAGCCGGTATGGGGCTATGGCTTTGAGCTGGAGTATGGACAAAATCGGTCCTATCTGCCGATCGGTTGAAGACTGCGCCATTGTTTTTAGTGCCATTTTCGGACCCGATGGAAAAGATTTAACGGTTGTGGACCTCCCCTTCAACTGGGATCCATCCCTCGAGTTAAAAACCATACGCATCGGATACCTGAAAAAAGCCTTTGAGAGAAATCACAGAAACAAGGAAAATGATCAAGCTGTATTGGAAGTTTTCCGTTCTCTGGGCACAGAACTAATTCCTTTTGACCTCCCCGACTTTCCGGTCAACACTATCCGTTTCATCCTCAACACCGAAGCAGCAGCAGCTTTCGATGAACTTACTCGAAGCGGCAAAGACGATCTTCTTGTAAGACAAGGCAGGGGAGCCTGGCCAAACAGCTTTCGCCAGGCAAGATTTATTCCTGCAGTGGAATATATCCAGGCAAATCGGCTACGGACCCTTCTTATGCAGAAAATGGCGGAGAAGATGAAAGAAGTTGATGTCTACATCGCTCCCTCATTCGGCGGAAGCAATCTTCTCATCACCAACCTTACCGGTCATCCGACCGTTGTTGTTCCCAATGGCTATAACGAGAAAGGAAGCCCTACTAGCATCTCATTTATCGGCAGCCTCTATGAAGAGGCAAAAATCCTAAGAGTCGCAAAGGCATTCCAGGATGCTACAGATTTTCATCTCAAACATCCAAAGTTAGATAATTAAACTCCTCTCTATTTGGATAGGAAGTTTATTTTTTTTAGTAGCTACAGCTGAGACTGACACTCCTGTTGCTTCAATCGTGAGAATCCCTTCAAATTTATCATCGAGGAGCTTCAGCTTTGCTGTCTCCCCGTCTCCCACTCTCCCTGTCAATCCTTTTGCTATATTTATAATAAGAAGTTACGGTCATTGTTATTAGGTACTTGTCTGCAACTGAAGGTTCAAATAAAAAGCTGAATTTCTATTCAATAAAGAAAAAGCCAAGAAGGTCCTTCCTCAAGAACGATCTTGGCTCCGTAAGGTTTAATACAATTATGCTTTAAGTCAAAACTGTCTTGTCAGAAAAGACCGGCAAAAAGCACATCTGCATGGAACATCTCGCGCGTTCTACGCCTCACATTCCAATCTACTGTATCTTTAATATCGACATAGAACCAGAATTTGTCAAAAAGTCTTAATTTTTTCACGTAGTAAATACCAAAATCTGTGAAGTTATCAACGATGATTTTGCCGACTTCTTTCCCTTTTTCGTCTAAAACAGAAATTTTATAGTTTCCTTCTTCCCCTTCCAGTTTCCCAAAAACTCTGGCTATTTCTTTGTTTTCCCAATCATTCTTCTTATCATATGTTAGTTTTTCAAGCACCTGAAATTTATCCCTCGCTTTTAAATCTAAGTAATCACTGAGAACAATATCTTCACTTCTTGTAAAAACATTCATCCAATTGCCGCTTTCATCCTTGATTTCGATAGTGTTAATCCCTAAAATGGAAGGTCTTTCTGGGGTAAACTCTCCTTCTCCTCTTATTTCTTTGCCAACTAGCATGCTCACATCACCTGACTCCAGGCCTCCTTGAACCACTAAATCAAATCCCCGAGCTTCAGCAATGAAAATATACTTACCTACAGCTACTCCTACATTTCCCTCAAATTCTATGATACTCTCTTTTAGTGCAACGTCCTCTTCCTCTGATACTCCTTCTTCTGCCTTCTTACAAGCTACGGTTCCCACAGCCACTAATAAGAAAACTAAAAATGCCATACACAGAATTCGGGATGTTTTATCAATCTTGCTTCTTCCTTCAATTGAAATCAATGTCCTTATAGCCATAACTTATACCTCCAATACTTTAATCATTAAAAGAGTTATAAAATTCTCTGGTTGTGAAAGATTTTTTGCATACCGAGCAAGAAAGACATACTTTTGTTTCCTTGAATTATGATACTTTATACCACTGGGGGAAAAAAGTAAAGTAGAAAATTGATTCTGTTTATCAGTTAATCAGTTAGTCAGTTAATAAAAATATTATCTTTTTTTCACCTTTTTGCTCGAAGAAGAACGAGAGGAAGAATAAGAGCGGCTCGTTCTAGAGCTAGACGAACTCTTGCTTATTCGAGGAGCAGAATAACTTCTCGATGAAGAGATCTTTCCACGAGAGGATGATTTGTATCCTGATGAAGAGGATTTGATCTTTGTATAACTTCTTGAAGGAGATGTATATTTTGAAGAATATGAACGGCCTGGTGAATAGCTCTTTGAAGGAGCTATATACCTGGAAGAAGAACTTCTGCTCCTTGTATAGCTTTTAGAAGGGGTTGTGTAAGAACGGGATGAGTATGAGCGCTGAGAGGATGAACCTATACGAGAAGAATATCTGGATTTCACTGTTTTGCTTGTGGAGCCAGAACCACTAAGTCTTCCTTTCGTAGATGATGAATATTGGCGGACATATTTTTTCGCAGAACTATATTTGGAAGCTGAATTGGAGTTTCTGGAAGAATAATTCTTAACAGGTAACCTTGTAGACCCAGATATTCTCGGAGACAGAGCCTTTCCTCTCTGAATCGACGAAGCACTGCGATTCTTTAAGGAACGGGATGGGCTTTGATAGACCTTTATTCCTGATTTGGATGAAGAAAGTCTAGAAGAGGATCGGCGAGATTCAATACTGGCATCTTTTCTTAAAGAAGATGTCCTCTGTTTAATAGAAGATGGAGAGATTGAGCGAACATTTGACCTTGAAAGGACCTTTGCTGCGACTGAATTCTGCATACCGGATCGGTTGATAACAGGTTTTATGTCGGGCTGCCTGGCAGAAAGGGATATTTTTCCCAGCCGTGCTACTTTGTTTTGACTCAATGCAACTTTAGAAATGTGACGTGCCCGGAGCTGATTCTTATGAATGACTGTAAATGCACGAGAATGAACTGGATAATGCCTGCCATAATAACGTCCATAAAAACGATTATTAACAATGACCACGGGGTAGCCATAATAACTTAAAGGGCTCCATCCGATATAATTATATCCATATCCCCAGTGCCAGTGGACCCAGGCAGGCCCCCAGGCTCTGGTGGGAATCCAGTACCAACCCAGCCCAACTCTCCAGTGCCATCTTCCATAATGGTGAACACACCATCCCCACGGATCATAAGAAACCCAGGTCCAGCCGATAATAGGATACCAGGCCCATCTTCCATTATAATAAGGCCTCCATGAATAATGGTGAACTTGAGGAACCCAGACATAACCGTAGGACCGTTCATGTACCCAACGCCCATTGCTGGCCAATTCAGCTTCATATTCATCAAGCTCTGAGGGAAGATAGCTTGTTTTTACATAACGATTGTGTAGGGCATCGCGTGACCTGCTCCATTCCGAAAAACTATCCTCATAATTTGCATATAAGTACTCCGTATCAGAAGTAAAATATCCATCTGAAGCCTTCAATGCCATTTCCTGTCTGACTAAACGCGAGCCTTCTTCACCTGCAACCTCAACGGCTCCTTCAAAAACGAAGAGTTTAGTTTCCCTGTTTTCAAAAACATCAAAACGGAAAAGGCCTTCCTCTAGTATATAGAAAGAAGCATCAGGCGTGTGTATTTCAAAATCTTTTTCTCTTTCTAAAAAGGTAATCCTCAAATAAATGTTTCCGGAAAGCAAATGAAGACTAACAAGGTCATCTTCTTTTCGGGGAAGGTTTGCAATGTCGATCTGGGTGTAGTTATCAATGCGGAGATAGTTTTTGTTTCCAAAATGAATTTCTGCACGACCATTCCTTGTTCCCAGCTTGTCTCCTTCGACAATAGGTAAGTTTACAACACC
>Ga0114920_10001532_pt1 | contig 10641 bp, 9 predicted proteins | sample ChitaG_FD_88683 | JGI IMG/M metagenome (GOLD analysis project Ga0114920, IMG submission 88683) | Deep subsurface microbial communities from South Pacific Ocean to uncover new lineages of life (NeLLi) - Chile_00310 metaG | ecosystem: Environmental > Aquatic > Marine > Oceanic > Sediment ...
AGGCTATATTGCCAGAGCTGCAAGAAAAAATTCGTTGCCCCTAGCTAGTGCCTATGATAAGATTACCTTACCGCTATGGTAGCCCCTGATGAGCTCAAATACTGGGTAGGCTTCTCTCGGATACCCGGGATTGGCCGAGTAAGGTTTTCCCAATTAAAGGAACACTTTGGCAACTTACAAGACGCCTGGAAAGCCTCGGAAAGCGAGCTAAAGCGAACAGGGTTAGATTCACGAAGCATAGAGGCTTTACTCCTCCTACGCCCTAAAATTTCTCTGGATGCTGAGACAGAAAAACTGGAACGCCATAAGGTGAAAACGCTTGTCTGTGAAGACCCTGATTATCCGGTCAAGTTAAGGGAAATCTATGATTACCCACCGGTGCTCTATATCCGGGGCAATCTTCTATCCCTCAAAGATGAGCCCTGCCTTGCTGTGGTGGGCACCCGCCGCCCCACTGTATATGGGCGGCAGGTAACTGAAGAGAGCGTGACAGATTTGGCAAGGAGCAAAATCACAGTTGTCAGCGGGCTAGCCAGAGGCATTGATTCCATAGCTCATCGGGCTGCTTTAGAGACCGGGGGCAAAACCATAGCTGTCTTCGCCTCCGGTCTGGATATCGTTTACCCTGCTGAAAACGGTAAATTAGCTCAAGCCATTATGGAACACGGGGCTCTAGTAAGTGAACATCCTTTAGGTGTCAAGCCCAGGGCTGAAAATTTCCCGCTGCGTAATCGTATCATGAGCGGTTTGAGCCTGGGTGTATTAGTAGTGGAGGCTGGAGAAAGAAGCGGAGCCTTGATTACCGCTTTTCAAGCGCTGGAACAGAATCGGGAGGTTTTTGCTATCCCTGGCAGCATCCTTTCTCCAGCTAGTAGAGGAACTAACCACCTTATACAGGAAGGAGCCAAACTGGTTCGTAATTGCGCTGACATTATCGAAGAACTAAACTTATCTATAGTTGCTCCTCAGCAACTGAAAATTAAGGAATTCCTTCCAGTTAATGAAGCTGAATCAGCGATACTAAAGCAGCTAACTTCTGAACCAAAGCACATAGATGAAATTTGCCGCCATAGCGGTTTGACTGTGCCAGAGGTAAGCAGCACACTAGCCATACTGGAGTTGAAAGGAGTAACTAAACAAGTAGGAAATATGAATTATGCGCTGGCTCACGAAATTAAGGCGCGGTGAATCATGACAAAGGAATTGGTTATTGTCGAATCGCCAGCTAAGGCCAGGACATTAAATAAAATCCTGGGGCGTGGCTACACTATCAAGGCATCATTAGGGCATGTGCGTGATCTACCTCGGACAAGTCTAGGAGTGGACATAGATGAAAATTTCACCCCTCAATATGTTATCCCGCAGGGAAAGAGAAAGATAGTCAAAGAAATTAGAGAGGCAGCACGTAAAGCCAGCTCTATCTATTTGGCTACCGATCCCGACCGCGAAGGAGAAGCAATCTCCTGGCATCTGGTTAAAGCAGCCAAATTAGATGAAGATAAGGCAACTATTCACCGCATAGTCTTCCACGAGATAACCAAGGAGGCAATAAGAAGGGCACTTAAGAAACCTCTCTCCATCAACATGAATTTAGTTAATGCCCAGCAAGCCAGACGCATTCTCGATAGACTTGTTGGCTATAAACTAAGCCCACTCCTGTGGAAAAAGGTACAGCGAGGCCTCTCTGCCGGCAGGGTTCAATCGGTGGCAGTAAGAATAATCGTTGATCGCGAACAGGAAATTAAGGATTTTAATTCTGAAGAGTATTGGACCATCGAAGTCGAGCTAGCTCCACTTGAAGAGCAGGAAACGAAGTTTAAAGCCAAACTCACAGCCTTAGCCGACGGCACTAAGTTAGATATCTGCGGTGAAGAGAAGGCAGCTGAGATTGCCGCCTATCTGGAAAAGGCGGAATATGTAGTCAAGTCAGTACAGACTAAGCAGCTAACTCGGCAGTCATCTCCGCCTTTCATCACCAGCACTCTGCAACAGGAGGCCTGGAGGAAATTGCATTTTACCGCCAAGCGCACTATGGCTATTGCACAGCAGCTTTATGAAGGCTTGCCTCTTGGCAAGGAGGGGTCCATGGGGCTTATTACCTATATGCGCACAGATTCCACCCATGTAGCTGCATCTGCGATAGCTGAGGCACGGGACTTTATCAAGGAGAGGTACGGCAGCGATTTTCTACCATCAAAGCCACGCCGCTTCATTAAGAAAGCACAGTGGGCACAGGAAGCCCACGAAGCAATTCGCCCCACGAAGATTCATCGCCAACCAGATCAGATTAGGCCATTCCTCACCACAGAGCAACTAAGACTCTATGCCCTCATTTGGAAACGCATGGTGGCAAGCCAAATGTCATCAGCTTCATACCACACAACCAACGTAGAGATAGCAGCAAATCTCACAAAACAAAAAGGCTATCTGCTCAAAGCAGCTAGCTCTACTCTTAAATTTCCAGGCTTTATGACTGTCTATAACGAAGGCAGGGATGAAGAGAAGCAAGAGGGCTTTGTTTCTTTACCCGAGCTGGAAATCAGCAGCAAATTAAGCTATCAGGGGGTCTTCCCAGAGCAACACTTCACTCAACCACTACCCCGCTATACCGAAGCGACATTGATAAAGATGTTGGAACAAAAGGGGATCGGACGCCCCAGTACTTATGCTCCCATTTTGTCTATTATCCAAGAAAGGGAATATGTGTATAAAGCGAATGGCAAATTTTGCCCACACGAATTAGGTGTAATTGTTAGTAGCATTTTGACTGAACATTTCTCCAAAATCGTTGATCTCGGATTCACGGCGCAGATGGAGAAACAACTGGATGAAATAGCTCAGGGAAAGCTGGAATGGATATCCCTGTTGAGAGATTTTTACTCTCCTTTCGAAGACATGCTACATGAAGCTTCAATCAACGTAAAAAAGGTTGACATGACCAAACCAAGCAACGAAAACTGCCCTATTTGCGGTCGACCTATGGTGGTAAAAGTGGGGCGGTTCGGCAAATTTCTGGCCTGTAGCGGCTACCCTGATTGTAAGACGACAATGCCCTACCTCGTCAAGATAGGAATCCACTGTCCACACTGCAACGGCGAGTTGGTGGAAAGAGTGAACAAAAAGAGAAAGACATTCTACGGATGCAGCAATTACCCAAACTGCAAATTCGCCACAAGTTATAAACCAATCCCGCAGTCCTGCCCCAACTGTGGTAAACTCCTGGTATTATATCGCAAGCTCTGGGCGAAATGCACTGCCTGTGGGCATAGAGTAAAACTATCTGAGCTTAAGGAAAAAGAACAAGCAGGAGCAACTTTATGAAAATCCTGGTTATTAACGGTCCGAACTTAAACATGCTGAGTAAACGAAACAGGGAAATATATGGACAGAAAACCTTAGCTGAAATCAACTCTCTAGTGATGGAGCAGGGCAAGGCATTAAATGTGGAGACAGTGACTTTCCAGTCTAACAGCGAAGGCGCCCTTATAGATTTCATTCAAGAGCAAGCAAATTCAGCCGATGGCATAATTATCAACCCAGGGGCTCTCACCCACTATGGTCTTTCCCTATGTGATGCTTTAGCTGATACCAAGCTGCCAATAATTGAGGTTCATTTGTCTAATATTTACAGTCGTGAGGAATGGAGAGCTAAGTCTGTAATAGCTCCCATCGCTAGGGGACAAGTCAGCGGTTTGGGTTGGAGAGGATATATCGCTGCCTTACGAACTTTAGTCTCTGAACTCAAGAGAGAGAATTGGCTATAAACCGACTGCAGAAGCTATTGCCTATAATTAGCCAAAAGGGCTTGGATGCTCTTCTGGTTTCTCAGTCCGAGAACTACCGTTACCTTTCTGGATTTACCGGCTCCACAGGATGGTTGATTATCTCGAATAGCCATACCATTCTAGCCACCGACTCTCGCTATACAGAACAGGCTAAACAAGAGACACAAGGTTTTGAAGTCATACAGATTAGAGGGGAATTAGATAACTGGCTTCCCGGGTTGACGTGTGATTTGCGATGGCATAAATTAGGCTTCGAGGCAAATCATCTCTCATTCGCTGCTCATCATAAGCTCAGTGAAGCCATAAAGGCAAAGCAACCTAACATGGAGCTTGTTCCTACCGCTAACTTAGTGGAGCGCCTTCGCTCCATAAAGGAACCGGAAGAGCTAGAGCTCATTATAAAAGCAGTGGAGCTAGCTGATGCTGCTTTTGAACAGGTAAAGGCAACAATCCGCCCAGGTATAACAGAAAAAAAAGTAGCTTGGGAAATTGAGAGTTTCCTTCGCCAAAATGGAAGTGAGGGGGTAGCTTTTGACCTTATAGTAGCCTCAGGCCCCAATTCAGCTTTACCTCACGCCCAGCCTACAGAGAGAATACTACATCCCGGCGAAGCAGTGCTGATTGACATGGGAGCCAGGATTGGTGGTTACTGTAGCGATTTTAGCCGCACACTATGTCTGGGCAAAGAGCCAGAAGCTGCCAGCTCTCAGTTGTCAGCTATTTATAGCGCCGTCTTAGAAGCACAACTCACAGCCATAGACAGAATCCAATCAGGCATGACTGCCGCTCAGGCAGACCAGCTAGCTAGGAATGTTATCAAGCAAGCTGGCTATGGCAATAATTTCGGACATGGTCTAGGCCATGGTGTCGGGATAGCAATACATGAGCTCCCCACGCTTTCTCCCACTTCGCCAGACTTGCTTGCAGATGGCATGGTTTTTACCGTAGAACCTGGGGTTTACAACGTCGGGTTAGGTGGTGTTAGAATTGAGGATGTAGTGACTTTAGAAAAAGGCAGAGCTAAAGTGCTCACCAAATCAAAAAAAAATAGCTTTCGGCTATAAGTTTTCAGCGCTCAGAAAACTGATGGCTGAATGCTTACAGAGAAAGAAGGGAGGTTATTCCATGATTGATGCTGGCGAATTGAGGAAGGGAAGCGCTATAGAGTTGGATGGGAAAATATACCAAATTACTGACTACCACCACATCAAGATGGGGCGAGGCTCAGCCCATATTCGATTGCGGCTTCGGGATATTCGTAGCAATAATACTACCGAACGTTCTTTTCAGGCCAGCGATAAATTCACACCAGCTTTTCTGGAGCACCGCTCCGTCCAATATCTGTACAGCGATGGTAGCCTCTACTACTTTATGGACAACAAGAGCTACGAACAAATAACTTTGACCACTGACCAAATCGGGGAAGCAATAAACTACCTGAAAGACGGGCTAAATCTGGGGATTTCAACTTACAATGGAGAAGCAGTAAGCATAGAGCTACCTACTGCTGCGGAGCTTCAGGTAACAGAGACAGAGCCTGGCTTCAAAGGGGATACAGCTACCGGAGGCAATAAGCCGGCGAAGTTAGAAACAAGCATCACTATCCAGGTTCCTCTTTTCATCAATGTGGGGGACATTATCAAAGTCGATACCCGCAGCGGCGAATATCTGGAAAAGGCAAATTGATAAGAGCCGATTTGCATGTTCATACCTGTTACTCCATGGATTGTTGTACATCCTTGGAAGAGATAGTTAACCACTGTCTTGAGATAGACATAAATTGCCTTGCCATATCCGACCATAATACCATCGCTGGCGCTTTAAAGCTGAGGAAGATAGCTCCCTTCAGAATAATCATTGCTGAGGAAATCCAAACATCCGCAGGCGAGTTGATGGGGCTATTTCTCAGTGAAGAAATCCCCCAAGGCTTATCCCCTGAGAAGACGATAGCTCGAATCAAAAGCCAGGGAGGGTTAATCGGCATTCCACATCCATTTGGCCGGTGGCCGTTATACGATTGTAAGAAATTAAGATCACCCGAAATTATATCGCAGGTTGACATCATCGAAGTTTTCAACTCACGCACCCTACTCTCCAACAGTTCCAAGAAAGCCTGGAGCTTGGCTCGAAAGTATAATCTAGCCCCCAGCGCAGGAAGCGATGCCCATACGCTTGGTGAAATTGGCAGAGCCTATGTAGAAATACCCGAATTCGACAGCCCTGCTGATTTCTTAGTTAATTTGTCTCAAGGCTTGACATTCGGCCGCAGATCAGGCCCTCTGGTTCACCTCGCCAGCACCCGTACAAAGGCAATAAAACGACATTGCTAAACATTGCTTGGTTCTCCACAGGAAGAGATGAAGCGGCGCGCCAGCTTCTCCAAGTTGTGCAAGAAAGTATCTCCACCGGTGCTATAAAGGGGGAAATTAGCCTTGTTTTCAGTAATCGGGAGCCCAGCGAGTCCCGAGAAAGTGACTTATTATTCGAACTAGTTCACAATTATGGCATCCCACTTATGTGCTTCTCCTATAAGAAATTCAAGGCTTCAATAGAGGGACAGGAGGATTGGCGCCTTAAGTATGATAGAGAAGTAGCCAGGAGGATTGTGAAATTCTCCCCTGACCTTTGCGTCCTGGCTGGCTATATGCTTATTATAGGGGAAGAGCTATGCCATAAATACAATATGATTAACCTTCATCCAGCACCTCCTGCCGGGCCAACAGGAAGCTGGCAAGAAGTAACCTGGACGTTGATAGAAAGTAAGGCCGAGGAGGCCGGTGCAATGATGCACCTCGTGACCCCTGAATTAGATAGAGGGCCAGTGGTTAGCTACTGTCTTTTTCCTATCAAAGGCAAGCCCTTTGACCAATACTGGCAAAGAAACGATAAAGAAACCTTGTTTAAGCTTATTCGCCAACACGAGCTTGCCCGAGAATTTCCTCTCATCATTTCCACCCTTAAAGCAATGAGCCAGGGGGAAATAGCCATACGAAACGGTAAGATACTTGATGCCCAAAAAAATATCATCCAGGGGTACAATCTCACAAAGAAAGTAAATCGGGAGATAAAGGAGAACACAACATGAATTTAATTTGCTTTGACCTCGAAGGCCCTTTAGCTCCTCAAGATAATGCTTACGAGTTAATGAAGCTATTCCCTGATGGTGGTAAGATTTTCGAAGCCATCAGCAGGTACGATGACTTGTTGACCCTGGAAGGCAGAGAGGGCTACGAGCCAGGAGATACTTTAGCTCTTATCACCCCTTTCCTAGTCCACCACGGGATAAGGGAAAGGCAAATTGCCAACATGGGGCAGAAGGCTAAATTGACTCCGGGGGCCTCTGAATTGACCTCCAGGTTGAAATCTCAAGGCTGGCAAATATTTTGTATTAGCACCAGTTATGAGCAATATGCCTTTGCCGTCACACAAAGACTAGGAATCCCATCTCAAAATGTAGCTTGCACTTTCTTCCCCTTAGACCAAATTTGCCAGATGTTAAACCAAGACGATCTTACCCTGCTAAAGCGGGCAGAGCAGGAATTTATGACCTTCACTCCCCAGTTAGATGATACCAAGATAAAGCAAGCCCTGGACAATTTCTACTGGCAAGAGCTACCCAAGACAAATTCAGGAAGAATCATAAGTAAAATTAAACCCGTGGGTGGAAAGCGCAAACTAGAGGCGTTGGAAGGCTTCGCCGCAAAGGCAGGAAAGCCTCTCTCTTACTGGATAGCAGTAGGGGATAGCATCACCGATTTCAAGATGCTTCAAGCTGTGGATAAGGTTGGCGGGTTAGCCATCGCCTTCAATGCCAATGAATATGCCCTGCCGTACTGCACCATAAGCCTGGCATCCACCAGCCTGGATGATCTCTGGATAGCTTTGACAGCCTGGCAGGAGGGCGGGAGGCAGGCAGTAGAGTTAACAGTTAAGGAAAAGGAGAGGATTGATAAGCAAGGCGATAAGGAGCACTTCCACTGGCTAGCTGAGACTGAAGATATATCCAGCCCTTTGGAAATTCACAGGAGGATTCGGCGCTTGGTCAGAGAGGAAGCTGCTAAACTGGGTTAAACTAAATTTGCCACCCTTTATTTGTGAACAATTACTACTTCATATCATGTCATGCGAGCTACTTCATAACTATCCCAAATTGCTCCCATTACATTACGTGGCTCTCTACAATCTCCTAGGGCATGCAAATGGACAATTTTTCTCCTCAAGGATTTGTATAACTTATCATCAGATTTCAGGCCTACCGCTAGAACTACAGTATCGCTTTTGATCGTTCTTCTCTTAAAGATTTTATTAATGACGATAATGCCCGCGGCAGTCACTTCTTGAATACCTGTATCAGTCAGTATATTCACATTATTCGCAGCGAGCAACTCTAGAAGCATAATTCTATTTTCACGAGGAACTGGAAGCCCAGCAACCATCACCTCGGGCAACATCTCTACTATTGTTACCTTTCTCCCTTGCTTTGCAAGCCACAATGCTGTTTCACAGCCAATTAGACCTCCACCTATTACAACTGTTGAATCTCCGGCCTTTTTCCTGCCAAGCAGTAAATCCCTAGCGGTAACAACATTTGACCTTTCTATGCCCGGTATGTCAGGTTTAATAGAATTTGAGCCAGTTGCAACAAATACCTCCTCAGAATTCTCTCTCTCAACAAGCTCTGGAGTCACTTCTGTCTCAAGCTTGATCTCTACCCCTAACTTCTGCAATTGAGTCTTATGCCAATTATTCAATCTCCGCAAGTCTTCTTTAAAATCAGGAACAGAAGCTTCGATTAAATGCCCACCCAAGGATTTCCCCTTCTCATATAAGGTTACTTTGTGTCCCATAACTGCTGCGACTCTCGCTGCCTCCATGCCAGCTACTCCACCACCAGCCACGAGTACCCTCTCTGGCTTTAACGCAGGTCTTAATTCGTACAGCCTCTCCCTACCAGTGGCAGGATTCACTGCACAGGATAGAGTTTTCCCTTCCATTATCCTCCCCATACAACCGTCATGACAACCAAGGCAGGGGCGAATATCCTCTGTCCTTCCTTCCTGAACTTTTGTTGACCAGTCTGGGTCAGCTAAAAGCGCTCTACCTAAGGCAATTATGTCCGCTTTACCCTCTTACATTATTCTTTCTGCTAATTGTGGAACTCCGAGCCTACCGACGGTCAAAACTGGAATTTTTACCACTTCCTTAACTTTCTCCGCCATATCTACCATACATCCATGTTCCTGATACATTGGTGGATAAGCCCAATACCAGCTTTCATAACAACCAGCGTCTACATGTAATGCATCAAAATCTGCTTTCTGCAACAATTCAGCCATCTCAAGCCCTTCATCAATATCTCGGCCCCCTTCTTTATATTCCTCGCCAGGGAGTATTCCTTTCGCATTTATTCCCTTTATGTAATGCTTGAGACCAAACCTGTATTGTACTGGAAAGTCTTTCCCCACCGTCTTTCTAATTATATTTAGAGTTTCAATTGGGAATGTGAGTCTACTTTTCAAATTTCCGCCAAATTTATCTGCTCTTCTGTTCCACACAGCAGCGGTAAACTGGTCAAAAAGATAGCCTTCATGGCCATGTAGCTCAACCCCATCAATACCTGCCAGCCTCACTATCATAGCCGCCACACCAAACGCTTTTACAAATCCCTCCACTTCTTCTGTTGTAAGTTCTTTACAGATAAGCGCAGGATCCCAGTAACTTGGGATAGCAGAAGCTGAGACTGGCTGGCCACGGAGCTCAGAAGGTGATGCAGTACGACCATACCCTGCTGTCAGTTGAACAAATATTTTTGCCCCAAAGGAATGAACCGCCTCGGATAATTCAGTAAAAGAAGGTAGAACTGCTGAATTGACTAATGGCTGCCCGTAGGTAAGGGGATCTATATCATTCTCCACCTTAAAAAGGCCGTTTATTATTAAGCCAACACCACCTTTTGCTCTCTCAACATAGTGATCTATAGCCCGCTGGGTAAGGCTTCCGTCAGGGTTTATCATCCCCCTAGTCTCCATTGAAGCCATCGCTATCCTATTCTTAAGCCTTACCTTTCCTATGTTTACTGGCTCAAATAACTTTAAAAATGCTTCGCTCACTCTTACTTCCCCTTAATAAAAGCTTAAACTTGGGCTAAAGCCTATCACACTCCACTATAACTCGTGGCTATTTGGTTTTTAGATTTCGTCATATCGCCTTCTTAAAGCATACAATATGTGATATTGTTTGCCTTATGGGGCTGAATTTAGAAGGGCTGGTCAAACCCTAACAATGAATTTCCAATCGATTAAATTTTGAGGTAAATGTCTGGCATAGAGGTAATTGGTATAGGAGCAATCAATACTGATTGCTTATGTCAAGTGGAAGCAATTGTTACTGATGGTGAAACCATAATCGACCACATTAAGACAGCACCAGGCGGCTCGGCTGCCAATACTATTTACGGTTTAGGCAAATTAGGAGTAAAAACAGGATTTGTCGGCGCTATAGGTGATGATGAGAAAGGCAGAGCTTCTATTCAAGCCTTTGAAACTGTAGGGGTGGATACCATCCAAATACGCATTAAGGAAGGAGAGAAAACAGGCTACGCACTATGCCTTAGCGACAAACTAGGCAGACGCTCCATCTATGTTTTGCCTGGAGCCAATAATCTACTTGATTGGCAGGACATAGACCTAAATTATGTAAACAAAGCTAAAATGGTTCACCTCTCTTCCTTTGTAGACGATAGACAATTCAACATCCAGATTGAGCTAGCAGAAAAGCTGCCAAATTCAGTTAAAATCAGCTTTGCTCCAGGAATGCTCTATGCCATCAAGGGAATAAAAACCCTATCGCCATTACT
>Ga0114920_10001533_pt1 | contig 10640 bp, 9 predicted proteins | sample ChitaG_FD_88683 | JGI IMG/M metagenome (GOLD analysis project Ga0114920, IMG submission 88683) | Deep subsurface microbial communities from South Pacific Ocean to uncover new lineages of life (NeLLi) - Chile_00310 metaG | ecosystem: Environmental > Aquatic > Marine > Oceanic > Sediment ...
AGAAAGAAATTAAAGCCAGATTTTCTCTCGATAAGAAAACGACCTGGCTTTTGTCTTTTGTTCTTGGAGCCTTTCTAGGCATGCTGGCTGGAATTATGGGTATAGGAGGGGGCATATTATTAGCACCAGTTTTGATTTTAATCGGATTTGCTTCGTCCAAGTATATCGCTGGTACATGCAGCGCTTTTGTTTTAGTGAATTCGGTTATAGGTTTGCTTTCCCATTATTTACAGGGAAGAGTGCATTTTTCAGCTTTGTTTTTCTTAGGTCTTGCTGTCTTTGTAGGAGCTCAAGCCGGGTCTTTTCTTGGTGCAAAGAAGTTTTCTCCTCTTCTTTTACAGAGAGTTTTAGCTTTTATTTTGTTAGCTGTTTCCTTTAAGTTAGGCATAGAGATAATAGGATGATAACTTTTAAAGAAGCCCTGGATTTAGTTTTAGTTAATACTCCAATTCTTCCTGTCGTTTTGAAAAATGTTCATGAAATAGATTCTGATGTTCTGACTGAAGATATCAAGGCTAAAGTAGATTTGCCTGTTTTCTCAAACTCTGCCATGGATGGTTATGCGCTGCGTTTTGAAGATACTCATTCTATCCCTGTCGTTTTAAGGATAAAAGGATGTATTAAAGCCGGAGATTTTCCAAGGGCAATAGTGGGTAAAGGAGAAGCTGCAGAAAAAGGTCGACCGAGCTTATTTTTTAAAAAAGGAGAAAGAGTCAAGATCCAAATTCTCCCATGGAAGTGATCGGTATGGAAGGGAAAACTCTCTCTGTTTGCATAAGCACAGAAAAAGGGACGAAGAAGAGAGAAGTCAGTTCCGTTCGCCTTAATACTGATTGGGGAATAGAAGGAGATGCCCATGCTGGCCATTGGCATCGCCAGGTAAGTCTTCTTTCTATTGAGGAAATAAACAAGATGAAAGAAGTTATTCCGGATTTGAAGCCAGGGGATTTTGCAGAAAATATCGTCACCGAAGGAATAGACCTAGACAAAATTGGAATTGGAGACAGAATAACAGTCGGAGAAGACATTGTTTTGGAAGTTACTCAAATTGGCAAAGAGTGTCATTCAAGTTGCGAGATTCAGAAGCTTGTCGGAAAATGCATCATGCCCGAGAAAGGGGTATTTACCAAAGTATTAAAAGGGGGTGTTATAAAAAGAGGTGATATTCTTAGAGTACAAAGGCTAAATCATTAAAATTTGCTTATGATTGCTCTAGATACTGTTCTGGAGAGCAACTTGAAATTCCTTGTTTCTAACCAGGTCTTTTTATAGGTGCCCTGGCCAGAGACAATGTTGAAGAAAGCCCGTCTCAAAGCTTTTTCTTTTTTTGCTGTCTCAAAAATGCTATCCAATAAGCCGTGTTTAGAGGATTTAATAGTCAGGTATCTTAATATTTTCCCGTAAGGAATGTCGTCGGTGAGCTCAGAACAGCTCTTCAGGTACTTTTGAAAGGCATCTTCGGAAATTCCATGATTGACAATATTCTCCGCGGCTCTTATACCTGTAATTACAGCAGAATTAATTCCTTTCCCCTTAAAGGGACGGTTTAAACCTGACGCATCGCCTATCATCACATACCTGTCCCCAAAAGCACCCTTGGCAGGGAGAGTGGGGAATTTTCCCTTGAAGTAATAGAGGTGAGGAAGGACGTTATCTAAATTGTCGGGCAGTACTTTTCTTACAGATGGAAGATTGAGGAATTTATCCATCATCTCAACATTAACTTTTTTCCCTGCAATGTTCAAGCTGAGATGATTTCCTTTTGGAGTTATGGCGCCGAATTCGACATCGGGAAGCGAAGAGGGAAGAAAGGCATGAAGGTAATCCCCAAACTCAGCCATTGCCTTATGCCCCGGATGAATTTTGGTTACGATAGAAGAGAGAAATTTAGGCTGACGATAAGGAGTTAGCCTCTCGAAAATCTTGGCCATGCCGTCATCCAGGCCGAAGGCTCCTATGACCACATCAGCTTTTATATTATTGCTTTCACTGAAAACCATGGCGCTGTCAGGACTGAAATCGATGTCAGTCACTCGAGCAGGGAAGATCTCGATCCCCATCTTCTTTGCCGTCTCGAATAGGTAATTGTCAAATTCTACCCTTCTGCAGGCATAAGAGGGTTCATGTTCGCCTGAAAGTTTGAGAACATTCTTATCCGAGTATAGAAAATAGCCGTTTATTCTTTTCAGAATTATATGCCAGGGAAAGGGAACTTCCAATTCCTCTTCCATAACCTTATCCAAAGGAGGAGAGAGCACACCCAGGCACTGGTTATAGTAGCTTTTCTTTTCAAATCTTTTGCCTTCGTATATAATAATTCTGGGATTAATTCCTTCTTGAAGGGCCAATTTTTTGAGCTTGATGGCACAACTTGATCCTGCAGGACCGCCTCCTATGATGACTACTACTTGATTGTCTTTGAGAGGACCAAGGCTGGTTGAGAGGGATGGGCTTTTGCCTGAATTCTTAAAAGGATTTATAAAAAAGTTTATTAATTTCTTAAAAAGAAGCTTTATCGTATTCAATAAAAGTGCAGTTTGTAGCTTGAAATCCAATGAAATCTTAAATATGTCCCGGTAGGGAATGTTACCTGTGAACATGTTCCAGAGGATTGTTCTTATTTTATTTGAAGATTTCTTTGTCCCCATTCTTCTTGCCATGGACAAATGAGATTGCGTAAAGATCGGAACAGAGGAGATTATATCATTGATCAGGAATAGGAACCGGCCATAGTAATTGTCATGAATAATCATCTTTTTTGCTTTTTTGTAATATGAAGAATAAAAAGAAGATGCATCAATTCCAGAACAGAAAGCAGCTTCTGCTGCCAGTTTGGCTGTGATAAAGGCTGATTCAATCCCGTTTTTGTAATGGCGCGAGAAGCTCGCGTCTCCTATCATTACCAACCGGTTGGTAAAGGGATTTTTTGATGGAGAGACAACTATTCGGGGGTAACAAAAGCAGTGAGGCTTGGAGTCGGTGATTTTGTTTTTAATTTCTTCGAGACAAAGGAATTCTTGTAACATTTCTTTTGTGGCATCTTTCTTCCCAATCAATGTTATTGTAATGTAATCTCTTTTGGGAATCACAGTAGCATACCTGATTGTTTTTGATTTTGGCATATAGACATGGATGGTGTTGCCAAAATGTTCAAGGACTTTTTCCTGGCCTAGTTTAAGCTCTGCCTGAAAAATTACGAGCGTTGAAGGGGGCTTGTAGCCGAAGCCAAGATTCTCGATGTGTTTCATCAGATGCGTATTCACTCCGAAGGCTCCGACAATTAAATCGGCTTCAAATTTTTGAGGGCTTTCTCTTTTCCCAAAGCAAACTGTTAGGGGCTCAGATTTATTTTCGTCCAGCTTAATATCACACACAGGCTGAGATATGACATTGGCTCCCTCATCTTGAGCACAGCTTAAGAGAAAATCATCGAAACTGATGGTTTCCGGAAAGGTTGAATATCGAGGACCATTGCCCCTAAAAACAGTTGCTATTGTATCTAACTCGTTTTCCGCACAAGAGAGAAGCAGTTTTTCGCTGTCCATATGAAGACAATAACCGTCCACCCTGTTGATTATCCTTTTTTCAGGAAGGAAAATACCTTCTTCTTTCAGTTTTTTATTCAGACTCTCTGCTATGACGCCGGCGCAGAGGTTGCATCCCGCAGGCCCTTTCTGCAAGAAATCTTTAGCGTCAAAAATAGTAATGGAGACATCTATTCCCTTTTCTAAAGCGAATTTTTTGGCGAAGTGAGAAAAGAATGAACCGGAAGGTCCGCCTCCGATTATGGCAATCTTAGAACCGTCTTTAAGGGCTATATCCCTTAGCATAAATAATATTATAATATTTTTTATATTGAATTGATATATATAATAGAAATTATCGATAAAATAAAAACTATATAGATTATTAGATGTAAAAATTAATAACTCCTGCAATATTAATGTCCTCTGTTTTATGTATTTGTCATTCCGCACTTGCCTGTCCTCACGAAAGTGGGGAATGCGGAATCCAGTATTTTGTATGTCTCTGGATTCCCGTTTTCACGGGAATGACGAAACATAGGACATTTGGTATGCAGTTTTCAATAGTTCACAATTGGCAACCAATAATTAAATTTATTCGCTTAGGCAAATGTGGGAGCTAATTATTTTTCAAAAAAAAGTCCAATCCGTCGAATTCCTTCTTCTATCTGTTCAGGGGGAGGGGCAAAAGAAATTCGTAAATACCCTTCGCCTCTTTTGCCAAACGCTACGCCTGGAATAGTAACAACCTTTTCTTTTGATAAGAGGTTTAATGAAATTTCAAGAGAATTTCCGTATTTGGAGATTTTACTTAAGACATCTAGGAGCATGTAGAAAGTTCCTGAAGGTTTTACATACTTTAAATCCGTGTAGTTTTCCACACAGCTCATAGCAAGATTTCTTCTCCTTCTTAATTCTTCAATGTTTCTCGATTTTTCTTTTTCTGCAAATCCTTTTAAGGCAAATAAAGCAACTTTCTGTGAAATCGTCGGGGCACAAGTGACCGCTAACTGATGAAAATTAACGAGGTATTTGCTGAGTTTTGGCGGTACAATACACCAACCCAATCGCCAACCAGTCATGCTGAAACTTTTGGATAAGCTGTTTATCACCACGTAATTTTGAATGTAACTGGCGATAGAATCTGGGCGTTCTCCATAATAGATGTCTCTATATACTTCATCTGAAATAGCAATAATGTTACGCTTCTCGAGAATTTCTGCCAGTTTCTTCAGCTCTTCATTTGAATATACGGCGCCGCTGGGATTGTTTGGGCTGTTTAAGATAATGATTTTTGTTTTGCTGGTAATATTATTTTTTACATCTTCACATTTTAAAGAAAAATTGTTTTCTCGATGAAGGGAATAATCTTTCGGTACGCCGCCTGCAATTTTGACAATAGATCTATAAGCGGGGAATCCCGGGTCTGGAATGAGGGCTTCATCACCCGAATTTATTATGGCCATGAGTACCGAAAAAAGAGCTTCTTCCGCACCAACAGTAATACAGACCTGGTCGGCCGTGACCTGTAAGCCGCTACTTTTTGCTACGAGTTTTCTGAGCTCCTGAAGACCTGCATTCGGGGTATAACCCAAATTCCAATCATCAACTTTTTCTTTTAGGAGATTAAGGATTGATTTAGGCGTTGGAAATGAAGGCTCGCCCAGACCAAGATTGATGCAAGATGAATCAGCCCGATCATGAATCTGGCGCAGCAGAGTTTTTTCGATGCCACGCATACGTTCACTGAGAAAGAGCTTCAACGTAATTTTTCCTTTAATGCCGTAACAGCCGTGGATTCTTCAATTTTCAAAATTAGCCTAAAAGTTTTTTCACTAAATTTTCGTAAATTTTAACTGCCTCAAGCAACTGACGCTTTTCGATCTTTTCATTCTCTGTATGTGCTACCAGAAAAGAACCAGGCCCCAACAACAGCGGCTTGCCAAAGTTTTTTAGATGCGGGATGTCTGTTCCATAAGGTAGCACAACATGCTCGAGGTCGGGAACTGTAAATAATTTTTGAGCTTCCGACTGCGTTAGAATGTCGATTTCAACCTTTTGATTAACCACAGCCTTGACTTTGTTAAGAATTTGTTCCGAAGGATGAGCACTGCGGATACAAACTTCGGCACTGGCATGATTCGCCACGACATTCGGAGCCGCACCACCTTCAATGGTTCCAATGTTGAGAACAGATTTTCCCATGACTGGATCTTCGCCAAAATCTAATGTGCGAATTCTTTGCAAAGAATCTAGCAGCTTTTCGATGGCTGATTCACCTGAGCTCGGATAAGCAGAATGAGCAGCTTTACCTCTAGCTGTCATTTTAAGTGTGATGATTCCTTTATGCCCGATACCCAATTTGTTTTCTGTTGGTTCTCCAACAATGATGAAATCAGATCCGATGTTTAATGAATTGGCCATTTTTGCGCCGATGCTGTTCGTTTCTTCGCCTACAACAAACAGGATGCCAATTTCAGTCAGGCCGTCCTTCTTCAGATCTTGGGCAGCCCAAATCATGGACGCCATGATGCCTTTTGCGTCACAAGCGCCCCGACCATAAATGTAATCCGCATCCTCAGACGCAGCAAAATACTCAGGAACAGTATCCATGTGTGTGCACAGAATAACCCTGGGGCGCGAACCTGCGGTCGCCAAAATATTTCTTCGCTCCTCTTCGATTTCCTGTTCCTGCAAATCAAAGCCTTGATTTTTTAGGTAGCTGCAGAGGAAATCGGCGATTTCACCCTCAAGGCCCGTGACAGAAGGGATGTTTATCAATGTTTCCGTGAGTTCAAATAGAGTCACTTTAACACTCTGTATGATTTCGTGGTTTTATTTTTAGCGTTTAATGGAATTCATTTATTGTTACGCAAGCTTTTGACAATGGCAATTTTTTCTTTCTGAGAGATATCCTCCACTCTCCTTATCACTTTAGCAGGTACACCAGCTGCCACAAGACCTGGAGGTATGTTTTCCAAAACTACTGCACCAGCGGCGACAACGCTTCCTTTGCCTACCTTCACTCCCTCAAGCACAACCGCGTTGGCCCCTACAAATACATTGTTTTCAATAATCACCGGCTTCTTACTGGGCGGTTCTAAGACTCCGGCTATCACTGCGCCAGCGCCGATGTGACAGTCTTCCCCAATTATAGCCCTGGCACCTATCACCGCGTTCATATCCACCATAGTCCTCTGACCGACTTCAGCGCCTATGTTGATCACAGCTCCCATCATTATAATGCAATCTTTGCCTATTCGAGCCCCATCTCTTATTATAGCTCCGGGCTCGATTCGGGCTTTGACTTTCCTCAGATCAAGAAGGGGAAGGGCTGAATAACGGGCAGTGATCTCGACATAATGGTCTTTGATTTTATCTCCGTTTTTTCCCATCCATCTTTCTATTAAAGGAAGATCACCTATAATGATCCAGAAGCTGCCTTCTCCAAAGGCTTGAAATCCCATACCTTTAAAGTTATCTTTATTAAAATTGCCCCGGATGTAGACTTTGGCAGGGGTCTTCTTCTTGCTTTTTGAGATGAGCTCTGCGATCTGCTTATAATTCATTGATCTCTACAATTCCCCTATTGCTTGCCTTGGTTATGATAACTGTGTTTTCGTCGTCCTCTTGATTGGAGTGAGTGTTCATTATCTCTGCGATCTCACCCGTTTTATCTTCTTCACATATAGCAAATATAGAGGAACCCCCTCCGCTTATATTGCAGCCATAAGCTCCAGCCTCTAATACTTTCTCTTTGATATCATCGTATCCAAATATAAACCTTGATCTTACTGGTTCTGATATACGGTCTCTATTTATAGCTTCCCCAATATTTTTCAACTCTCCACTTAAAATTGCATGGATTAAAGACGCACAATAAGACATCTGTTCCTTCGCTTCAGTCAATGTGATGCGATTGGGGATCAATCCTCTTGATGTTTGTTGAGATTTTTTTTTAACGCAGATGACTATGGGGATATTCGGCACCTCTATTTTCACCACTTCTAAAGGGTGGTAATTTTTAATTAAGATGAATCCCCCAAGAAGGCACCCTGCGACATTATCAGCATGGGCAGCACCTCCTGATGCTATCTCCCCTTTCCTTGCTATCTCGATTATTTCATTATCACTTAAATTAGCCCTTAAGAGTTTATTTAAACCATAGACACAGGCAACAGCAGAAGCCCCAGAAGTACCTAGTCCAGCACAAGATCTCATTTTTTTTCTTATTTCCACATCCACGTTCGCTGAAGGGTTTACTTTTTTAAAGAAATGGATGGCAGCCAGACCCGCTGTATTATTTTCTATCGAGGTGGGTATTCCTTCGGGCACCCCAGTGACTTTCACATTTATGGAATTTGTCTCATTCAGCATTACTTTCACTACATCGTAAGGCTCTTCTAATGCCAAGGCAAAGATATCGAAACCGGGTCCGAAGTTGGCTATCGTTGCCGGCGCTTTAAGGATGATTTCTTTCAAAGCAAATCTCTCTCTTTTAATACCTTCTTCAGAATATCCCTCTTTGGCTCACTTAACCTTGTGAGGGGTGATCTTAACCCACCCGCTGGTAATCTCATGAGAGTCAGAGCCTCTTTCACCGCCATGGGATTTGTCTCCATTCTCAGGGCTTCGAAAAGGTCGTAGTAAGCGTAATGAATCTCTTCAGCCTTTTTAAACTCGCCATTGAGATAATATGTCACCAAATCCTTCATAACCTCAGGAACGACGTTTCCAGCAACGGTAAAAACACCGCTTCCACCAAAGGATAGCAAAGGATAAGCAGTCGTGTCTTTTCCTGTGAAGACACCAAATGATTTCCCCTTTGTCAGATACAAAATCTTAGCCAGATGATCCATCTCCTTATTTCCATCTTTAGTGGCTATTATATTTTCGCTTTGGACCAACCTGGCGTAAGTTTGAGGTTCGATATTTATCCCAACTCTGGCTGGAGCATTATGAATTATGATGGGTATCTTAGATCTTTCGGCCAGATGTTCATAAAAGTCGATGACACCGGCTTGAGCGGGTTTAACAAGAAAGGGTGCAAAAACGGCGGCATAATCACATCCCATTTCCGCATATAGCTTTATCCTGCTCATAGTCTGGTTCAGATTGTTTGAGCACGTATCAGGGGCGACTTTACACTTGCCATTTGATTCCTCAACGACAATCTCCACAACCTTCTTTATCTCTTGCTCAGTCAGCGATGGGCTTTCCCCAGTCACTCCAAGAGGGGCTATCCCATGGATTCCACTTTCGACTTGTCGACGCACAAGTATTCTCAACCCTTCTTCGTCAAAATTCATCCTTTCATTGAAGGGTGTTATCAACAGAGTGTAAGCACCTGTTAACATTTTTCTCGCCTCCTTTTTCACGGGATAATCAGTTAATTGTGGAAAATAAAACAGAAAACCATTTTACCAGGAATAGGGATTTAAGGAAAGATTGATTCACTCCTTTTCCAAATTGTCATATCCCAGGTTGATTCCAGGTCTAATAAAAATGTGCACTATCATGTGTACAACTCATTTTATTTATTCTATTAAAATTATAGTAATAATGAATATGAGATAAATAATAAATAAAACTTATTTTATTTTCAACCGAATAATATACCAAGAAAATAAAAACATGAATCCATTTTTTGAGCTACCTTGCCATGATATTTAGGGGTTTGATAAATCATATCCCTTATCCGGTATGGTGATAATATAGAAAGGATCCCATCATGAGTAGAAAAACTGGAATTGTTAAGACTTGATAAGAAAACCTCTTTAATGTGTTCTTTGCGATAGTGTTTATTGAGTATTAATCTTCGCTCCTTCCTCCATCTGTTTCTCATCTATCGTGTAGAGTGCATCGAGCACGGCGATCTGGAAGCTCCCCGGAGCATGAGCGTCTGAGGCTGCCTTTTCACCTGCAAGACCGAAGTATGCTAGTGCGGTAGTTGTCGCTTCGGCAGGATCACGATCGACCGCCAAGAACGCTCCAATTATGACGGTTGCGGTACACCCTGTTCCTGTGACATAACCCATCAATTCGTGCCCGTTGGAAACACGGAAGATACGTTCTCCGTCTGTAATCAAATCTACGGCTCCTGTAATGGCCAAAGTAGTATTGAGCTCCCTGGCGAGAATGAGCGCTGCATCGGCAGCTTGGTCCACACTGTGGATGGAGTCAACGCCTTTGGTTTTGGAGCCCTCATGGGCCAGGGAAAGCACCTCAGAGGCATTTCCTCTCACAACACTGATGGAGAGTTCATCTATCAATCGCTTGGCGGAACTGGTTCTCAGCTTTGTGGCTCCTGAGCCCACTGGATCCAGAATAATCGGAACATTCAGCTCATTGGCCTTTTTTCCTGCCTTGAGCATCGAATCAATCCAGTAGGGAGTGAGAGTTCCGATATTGAGTACGAGCGCACCCGCAAAGGAAACCATCTCCTCTACTTCCTCGGGTGCGTGCGCCATCACAGGAGAAGCACCGCATGCGAGCAAGGCATTGGCAGTGTAATTCATGACCACATAGTTCGTGATGTTATGAATCAGAGGCTTCTTTTCCCGAAGGTCTTTCAAATTTTTTGCTGCTTTTTGTGCAAGATACTGGTCGAACATTCTCTCCTCCTTAAGTTGCAAAGTGATCCCATCCAGAAGGGGTGAGGCGGCGTTGAGACCCATCTGGGAGTTTTAATTGGATATCTCCAGTTGCATCCGTTATCCTGCCGACCTCGGATACAGGGATATTGCTGACTGAAGCGATAGCAGAGCGGACCTTAGCCTCGTTGTCGTTGGAGCAGGTGATGATCAGTTCATAATCATCGCTATCCTTCAAGAATAGTTCGAGCGAGTCCTGCCCCAATTCGATAGCAGCCTGCCTCAGATCTTCACTTACGGGAAGTTTTTCTTGAATCAGCGCAGCTCCCACATTACTCTCCTGACAGATATGTCCTAGATCTCCCAAAAATCCGTCGCTTGTATCAATCATTGCTGTCGCATACCCTGAGCAGGCAATTGCCTGTCCTTCACGTGCACGGTGCGAGGGGGTGATATAGGCGCGTACTAGCGGATGCCCTAGCAAATCCTCTATAGGTTGGGAACGCAACAGAAGTTGCAGGCC
>Ga0114920_10001534_pt1 | contig 10634 bp, 9 predicted proteins | sample ChitaG_FD_88683 | JGI IMG/M metagenome (GOLD analysis project Ga0114920, IMG submission 88683) | Deep subsurface microbial communities from South Pacific Ocean to uncover new lineages of life (NeLLi) - Chile_00310 metaG | ecosystem: Environmental > Aquatic > Marine > Oceanic > Sediment ...
CCGGAAGTGGTCACCGTGGGGATGCTCTATTTTGATTACTTCGGCACCCATGTCAGCTAACAGCATAGTGCAAAATGGACCTGCTAGGGCATGGCTCAAATCCACAACCCGAATATCCTTCATCGTACTCATAGTCTTTCCTTAATCGGCGGCAATCTTTATAAAGGCCGTTTCCACCAAATCGTTTCAAAACTGCGCTCATCTGCCTTTGTACTCCGGCTGGCGTTTCTCTGCAAAGGCCGCCGGTCCTTCTTTCGCATCTTCAGTGGTTCTCAAAATCTCGGACATTGCCTGTTCCAATCGAAGTCCCTGTTCAAGTGGCAGACTCTGTGACCTTATAGCCAGTTCTTTTATTGCCCGCACCGCCAGGGGGGCGCAACTACACAGATCTTGCGCATACTCCCCCGCCGTATCCATAAGCGCCTCTTTGGGGCACACTTTGTTGATTAAGCCGTAACTTAGGGCCTCCTGAGCCGAAATTCTCCGACCAAGAAGAATCATTTCCATGGCTATAGGATATGGCAGCTGCCTTAGAATACGCTGTGTACCGCCGTTGGCTGGCATGAGGCCACGCTTGACCTCGCTGAATTCAAAAACAGCATCCTCGGAAGCGACACGAATATCAGTAGCCAGAAGCAAGGTCATGCCTCCGGCTAGACAGTACCCATTAACCGCCGCGATGACCGGCTTCCAGACCTCCAAACCTCGGTTGAGTAATTGATCCTTTTGGGTCAGCCAGAATTCATATTTTTCTGCCTGGCGTGGAATTGTTGATTTCAGGTCGATGCCAGCGGTAAAAGCCTTGGAACCTGCACCAGTGATAATGGCAACCCAAACGTCTGGATTGTCCCGCACATCGCACCAGGCCTCCGAGAGCAATTGAAACGTCTCCGAGTCCATAGCGTTCATAACTTCAGGCCGGTTGATGGTAATGTAGGCCACCTTATCTCTTACTTCATATAGAAGTTTCATCGATCAATTTCCTCTCCCAGATCGAATATTTTCACCCAAAAACCTTTACCGGCCAGAGCGCTGAACCATGGCAATAATATGCTTGGCTACGTTGTACAAGAGCGTGCTTGCTGCGTATGTATGGCTGGATCACTTGTACCAAACGCCACCAAAACAAAAATAATTGTCGTCAATCACCATTAGGAAGGCTTGAAGGGGAATTTTTTATCAAGCGAGCCAGCGTTTTCTCCTCTTGTAACGCTTCACATCCCGGTAGCTCTTCTTCCCGATATCTGTCAGGCCTAAGTAAAATTCCTTTATGTCCTCGTTGTCCTTGAGGGTTTGAGAATCTCCATCCAAGACCAGGCGACCATTCTCCATAACGAATCCGTATCCTGCAATCTGAAGGGCCATGGCCACATTCTGTTCTGCCAGGAGTATGGTCACCTTCTGCTCTCTATTCAGCGTGCCCACGATAACGAAAATATCCCGGACCAGCAAGGGAGCCAGGCCCACAGATGGCTCATCGAGGAGCATTAGTTTGGGGCGAGCCATCAGAGCCCTGCCAATGGCTACCATTTGTTTTTCACCCCCGGATATATATCCAGTTTTAGTATTTCTGCGCCCTCGAAGCCCCGGGAAATAGTGGTAGACCATCTCCAGGTCCTGCTTCACGGCTGCTTTCTGGCGGCGGCGGGTGTAAGCGCCGGTGAGGAGATCCTTTTCAACAGTTAGATGCTCGAAAAGGCGCCGGTCCTCCATGACCTGGATGACACCTCGTTTCACCACCTTAGCTGGGTCCATAAGATCGATCCGCATGCCATCGAACTCAATTGTTCCCTTTGTGACCTCGCCTCGCTCAGCTTTGAGCAGGTTGGAGATGGCTTTGAGCGTAGTGCTCTTTCCAGCCCCGTTGGCCCCGAGGAGGGCTACTATCCCCCCCTCGGGGACCACCAGCGACACTGCTTTCAACACCTTGATCACATGTTCATAGGTTACCTCGATGTTATTTACAATGAGCAAAGGTTTTTCCACCACGATCAATACTCCCAAAAAAATGGTTTTTTCCAGACAATACGTCTATTCACACTTTCTTGGCGTAATTCCTTTCTCTTTAGCATACCTGGCTGCGGATTTCTCGACCTCAACCCTTACCAGGTCTCTGAATGGCTCTATCCAGGCACTGACTTGAACCCACTTATTACCATCCCACTGCGTGACTAGCATCACGTCGAAACCCTCATGATTTCGACATGAAGTCTTAACGGGCGGCATAAGGCCGTCAGCCCCCAGCTCCTTGATCCGCTCTTTGGTAATGTTCAGGTTCTCCAGGCCATACTGCATCTCCTCACCGATGATTGGCCGATTCCCGAACTTCTTTTGGGCTGTGAGAATGGCTTCAGTGGTAAGGATACCCTGGATGAGCCCCTTGTTATAAACGGCCGAACCCACACGACCATAGGAGATGTTTCCCTTCCCAGTATGATGAACTTTTTCAAGGATTTCCTGGATTACGGGGAAGCCTTTACCAACGCCGTGGAAACTGGTGGCCAGGTATCCCTTAGCAGCAGGACCGGCAGGCATGACGTCTTCCTCAGAGCCGCACCACCACACACCCAGCATACGGTCTCTCGGAAATCCGATCCTCGCTGCCTCTCTAATGGGCACTGTGCAAGAGACGCCCCAGTTACGATTGATGATCCAATCGGGCTTGAATCGACGAATATTGAGAAATATGGATTTCTGATCGATCCCGGGCCAGGGGACGGGGAAATGCTTGACCTCAAAGCCAAATTTCTTAGCCATGATCTCAAGGATAAACCTCGTCTCCCTTCCATAAGGGTGATCCAAATGAAGGTTCGCGATTTTGAGGCCCTTGAGCTTCTCTAATCCTCCCTCTACCTGGGCGATATAGCGAATCTTAGCCGTACTCAGTGACCAGTAGTTGGTGACGAGCGGAAAGACGTATTTGAAAACCGTTCCGTCAGATGCATCGGCCCGACCGTAGCCAATGGTGGACAGAGGTATTTTGTCTTTTGTTGCCCGCTCGATCAACGCATAGGCAACCGCTGTACTCCACGGTTGGATATGTGGAGGATTCTTTGATTTCACCCGTTCGTAACATTCAACCCCTCGAGCCGTGTTGTATCCTGTCTCACACTCCTCAAATTCGATCATAACTCCATTGAGTCCACCTTTAATGTTGACCAGAGTATACCAGTCTTCATTACCCCCAGCCTGTCCGGAGCCTCCCGCCTGGAAGGGACCCGTCCTGTAAGCGAACAGAGGTATATATTGTTTGGGAGCTTCTTTCTTTTTCTCTGCGGCCATTGCTTGACCCGAGACCACGACCATACTGGCTACTAAAACCATAGCAAAAAGGCTAAAAATTAATTTACGTCCCATTTCATTTCCTCCTCTCTTTTAGGTTAATGGATAATGATTAATAAAACCCTTACCCCAAATAACCAATTAACAACTCAACATCTCACCAGGTTTAATAGGGCATAGGCCACGCCCGTAGCTTACCCTTGATAATCAGCCATAGCCTGGCCAGCCCATAAGGCTCGACGATAAGAAAAAGGATGATCAGCCCACCGAATATCATCAGCTCAAGGTTAGTCAAAATGTCAGATGGAACGAAACCCGCCGTTATTCTCACTACCCGGTTAATATAGATAGGGAGTAAAACCATGAAGCCAGCGCCTAAGAATGAGCCGAGGATGCTTCCCATCCCCCCTATAATCACCATCCCCAGGAGCCAGAAGGACAACAGGAGCTCGAACTCGGTGATCTGAACGCATCCGAGATGGCAAAAGGCGATCAATGCCCCAGCAACCCCCGCATAAAAAGAACTTACGGAAAATGCCAGCAATTTATACCGAAACTGGGAAACGCCTATAATCTCCGAAGCCACGGCCATCTCGCGGATAGATATCCAGGCTCGTCCGATCTTGCCCCTTACCAGGTTTTTTGCAAAGATGGTGAGCACAATCACCACCACAAGGGTCAACAGATATTTTTCAACCGGTGTATCGATAGACCGGCCGAGGATTTCCATCGGAGGCGTGTCGATGGCACCCAGTACGTTCTCTCCACTTACCCAGGCCCAGTGAGTGATCACCCACTCGATGGTGAACTGTGCCGCAAGGGTCGAGACGATAAGGTAAAAACCCTTGATCCGCATGGTAGGTATCCCAAAGAGGGTGCCTATCGCTGCTGACATTAGCCCGCCACCTAAGAAACACAGAAGGATTGGAAGGTCTAGCCTGAAGGAGAGGTTGAACGATGTATAAGCGCCTACGGCCATAAAAGCGGCATGGCCTAAAGAGAGTTGTCCAGTGTAGCCCGTCAGAATATTGAGACCCAATGTGGAGAGAGAATAGATCAGGAAGGGGATCATTATACTCGTTAGCAGATAGCGGTCGGCAAACATAGGTATGACCAGAAAGGCTACAATCAATAAGATCCCCATTCCCCATTTGTCCAATGGAAGGGGGAAGATAGCCATATCTTCAGCATAGGTAGGCTTAAAAACTCCGCATTCTCGGTATAACATGAAAGGAACCTCTCCCTTAGAATTTCCGGAAAATTAGACCCTCTCGATGACCTCCCGGCCAAAGAGACCGTATGGACGAAAGCAAAGAATGACCATTGCCAGGAGATAGGGGAAAAAATTCTCTAGGCCTCCCCCCACATATGGGCCAATATAAACATCGGCGAGCTTTTCACTGGCCCCAATGATAAGGCCCGCAATGATTGCACCCGCAATGCTTTCGAATCCACCCAAGATCAGCACCGGCAACGCCTTGAGAACGATCAGGGTCAGGCTGTATTGGACTCCGAGGCGGGTCCCCCACATGATCCCGGCCACAAGTGCGACAAAGCCAGAAATTGACCATGTAATGACCCAGATCCACCGAAGAGAAATGCCAACCGATTGGGCTGCTTCAGGGTCGTCTGAAACTGCCATGATAGCCGTTCCTGTTGGAGTCTTATGGAAAAAGAGTACTAGAACTGTGACCAAAATGGCCGCTATAAATGCTGCAACCAGATCGAATTGACTTATCAATATTCCTTTATTCATTAGCCACTCAAAAGGATCATCGGGAATACCAATGTTCAGTCCATGGACGTCAGCTCCCCATATCCCCTGGGCCAGCCCCTCCAGGAAGAATGCGAGCCCAATGGTAGCCATAAAGAGGATGATGGGCGGCTTGGCCACCAGAGGTCGGAGCACGATTCGTTCGATGGCCACTGCCAGCATAATCATCGCTGCCAAGGTGATAAAAAAGGCAGCCCACAATGGAATCGCCTTCTCCAACAAACACACAAAGGTCAGGGCGGCAAAGAGGACCATGGCTCCCTGGGCGAAATTAAATACACCGGTGGCTTTTAAAATCAAAACAAATCCGATGGCTACAAGGGAGTACATGACACCCGCCAGCAGGCCACTGAGAAGAACCTCAACGAAAAAAAACATCGAATCCGCTCCTAATGTTTTTCGATCTCCGTCACCGCAAAGTCTCCTTAATCTTAGGAATGCTTAGGCGGATTATTCGAAAGGTTAACTCCAAAGGCAAGAGCATTATCACAAACTGACAACAGAAAACGATCAACCGACTCTTTCAAAGATCAACCTCAAGAATTCCGTGTTCAATAAATTGCGGTTTATGTCTTATTCAATGCGTATCAATGCCCATCGGTCCCAAGATAGGCATTGATAACCCTTTGGTTATTTCGGATTTCTTCCGAGGTGCCTTCTGCAATTTTTTCACCAAATTCGAGAACCACTATCCTATCCGAAATATCCATGACGACTCCCATATCATGTTCGATCAAGCATATTGTTGTTCCGAATTCTTCCTTAGCATCCAAGATAAAACGGGCGATGTCCTCCTTCTCCTCCAGGCTCATTCCGGCCATGGGCTCATCAAGAAGAAGAAGTTTCGGTTCCGCAGTGAGAGCCCGGCCAAGTTCCACCTTTTTCTGGAGGCCATAAGGGAGCGCGCCCGTCGGGGTTTCTCGAATATTCTGAATCCCCAGCCACTCGATCACTATCTCAACCGCCTCGCGATGTTCTATCTCCACCTTCTGGCCAAGGCCCCAGTAAAGTCCCTGAGAAAAGAAGCCCGATTTTATCTTAGAGTGTCTGCCCATTGTGATGTTATCAAGAACAGACATCGCTTTGAACAGGGCCACGTTCTGAAATGTTCGGGCAATTCCAAGGGAAGCCACATGATGAGGCCGCATGTTCGTCAGATCCTTTCCCTCGAAGACAATTCGGCCAGGATTCGGATGGCATACACCATTGATCGCGTTGATCAAGGTGGTCTTACCCGCCCCATTAGGACCGATGATGGCCAAGATCTCTCCCTTATTAATGTTCATACAGATCCCATTGAGGGCTTTCAGGCCCCCAAAGGTGACGTGAATATCCTCGACCTCAACCAAGATATGATCTCTATCCACATTCATACTCATTGAGTCCGTGTATGTTCATTTCCCTTAGCTTTCAGTGATGCAGCCTTCTCATCATCGCCCACGGTATAGGTGTCCACATCGCGAATCTTCAACAAAGCCTTGATATTTTTCGTCCGGCTGCCCTCATATGTGACCTTCGTCTCAAGATACACACTGTCTCCATCGGAATACAAGCCTTCTATGAGATCCGAATACTTCTGGGCGATGAAGCCGCGTCTAAGCTTTCGCATTCGGGTAATTTCAGCGTCGTCTGGATCGAGTTCCTTATGAAGGATCAGGTATCTTCTGATCTGGGCATCTCGGAGGTCTTCCTCTGCAAACAGACTGACATTGACCTTTCTCACCTCGTCATAGATCAGGTCGTACACCTGGGGTTTTTGAGACAGATCAGCATAAGATGTATACCTGAGCCCCTTCCGCTCAGCCCAGTTACCAACGCTTTCAATATCTATGTTGATCATGGACGTCACGTGATCCATGCCTTGACCGAAGACAACCGACTCTTTGATGTACGGGCTAAACTTTAGCTTGTTCTCGATATACTGGGGCGCAAAGGTAGTTCCGTTGGCAAGGGTACTCACGTCCTGTATGCGGTCGATGATCTTCAGATGACCATCTTTATCGAGGATGCCGGAATCTCCCGTGTGCAACCACTCGTCTATGAGAGTTTCAGCAGTGGCCTGTGGATTCTTGTAATATCCATGAAAGTTCCCTGGACTTCTGACTAGGACCTCTCCCCCTTCGCTGATTTTGATTTCCACACCCGAAACAGCAATACCTACAGTGTTTAGCTTCACTTCATCATCCGGCTGAAAGGTGCAAATGGCACTTGTCTCGGTCAAGCCATAGACCTGCTTAAGATTGACGCCGATGGCCCTGTAATACTGGTAGATCTCAGGGCCAAGAGCTGCACCGACCGAGTAGGCGTAAAGAATCTTCCCCATCCCCATGTAATCCCTTAGGGGACCGTAGACGAGGAACTCACCTAGAGCATGGAGGGTACGAAGCCAGATGGGGATGGCCTGATGCTCGAACTGAAGATTGGAGACCCTTGCGGCCACATCTATAAACAATTTATACATCCTTCGTTTGATCCAAGCAGCGTCTTGCATCTTGAGCTGAATCGAGGTCAGGATACTTTCCCAGATTCGGGGGGGAGAAAGTAGAACCGTCGGACCTATTTGCCGCGTATCGCTCCAGGTTGTCCATGCCGCTTCCGGACAGTTGACCGTGAAACCTACCTGGAAAGACATGATAACGGAATAGAAGAAATCCCCGATCCAGGCCATGGGCAGGTAGGACATAAACCGATCAGAATCGCGATAGCCCTCGACCTGGGAGAGGAGCTTTGCATTTATGAGGAGGGTCTCGTGGGTCAGGACCACTCCCTTTGGCTTCGCTGTTGTGCCCGGTGTATAGCTGATCAACGCAACATCCTCGGGCCGTCCGTTTTCCACCTCCTTTTCAAAATAGCCAGGATGGTTTTTCTCGAATTCCAGGCCCAGTTCCTGAATGCGGAAAAAGCTTTTGATATATGGCTGATTGTAATATCCCAAGCCGGTGGGATCGACGTAGATGATCGTCTCAATGGTGGGAACTTTCTCTTTCAGAGCCAAGATTTTGTCCACCTGTTCCTGATCCTCTGCGAAGATGAACCGTGCACCAGAGTGCTCGATGACGTATTCCAGTTCCTTTTCGATGGCGTCCTGATACAGTGGAACAGATAGCCCTCCAACACAGAGGGTAGCCACCTGGGCCCAATATCCCTGTGGGCTATTATCCCCGATGACGCTGAGCCTGTTCCCTCTTTCCAGACCCAGAGACGCGAGGCCAAGTGCGAATTTTCTGACGTTCTCCAAATATTCCGACCAACTATAGGACTGCCAAATACCGCGCTTTTTCTCTCGGATGGCAACCTTTTCACCTTGCTCACGGGCTATCTTTAGAAGGAGTTTAGGAATGGTTTCGCCTGAGACCTTTTCCACTCTTTCAATTCTCCTTATCTTTATCGGCTGTCTACTATTAAAATAGGACTCTGCAAGCTCCAGCCAGCAAACCGTGGTTTCCGAGCCATCAATTTCTTGCAATCATAGAACTTAGGGGCTCCGCCCCAATTGGAATGTTGGAATAATGGAATGTTGGAATAATGGGTTTTGGAAAAATGGGACAGTGGTTTATTGTTAAGATATCTCTTGATAGGTAAGTTAAAAATGAGTAAATTTCTTTGAAAAATCAACATTCCACTATTCCATTATTCCATGTGCGAGGCAAAAGCTCAGGCCCTATAAAATTCCTTTAATTCCAATCAGTTGTAGAATTTCCGAGACGTTTAATTACCATGCCCTCTGATAGATCTCCTGCAGGTCCTCCTCTCTTAAGTCTCTGGGATTGACGGCAAAAAGGCGCGTCTGTTTCATGGCACCCTCGACCAGGGTAGGAATGGCATCCTGTTTGATGTCGTATTCTCTGAGTTTAAATGGTACACAGAGTTCGTTGAGAATTTGTTTGACTATTTCTGCAGCCCTTATAGCGGACTCCCTTATGGAGAGATGTCCTGTCTTCTCTCCTAATGCCTTGGCTATATCGGAAAATTTTTCCGCATTTCCTATGAGATTGAACTCCATCACGTGAGGAAGCATGATCGCGTTTGAGCGGCCATGAGGAAGATGAAACGCTGTCCCAAGGGGATAGGCTAGGGCATGAACAGCCCCTAGTCCGCCACTTGAAAAGGCCATACCAGCTATAAGGGAAGCAAAGGCCATGTTAGACCTGGCCTCTATGTCCTGTCCCTTTGCGTAGGCCTTTGAAATGCTTCTCCCAATAAGGTGGATAGCCTCAAGGGCAAGGAGATCAGAAAATCTTGTGGCTTTTTTAGAAACATAAGCCTCAATGGCATGTACCAAGGCATCGATGCCTGTATCCGCAGTCAGAGTAAGTGGCATTGTAAGAGTGAGAAGTGGATCCACAATAACCACATCGGCAAGGAGAAAATTGCTAAAGACAGCCCTCTTCACCATCTCTTTTTCATCGGTCAAAATAGAGACTCTTGAGACCTCGCTTCCAGTGCCCGCCGTTGTTGGGATAAAGATTTTAGGCAGCCCCCTTTTCTCGACTAGGTCAATCCCAAAGTACGCGCTGATAGGGCGATCGTTGGTGATTAGAACCGAGGCAGCCTTGGCCGTATCGATCGCGCTTCCACCACCAAAACCCACAACGATATCGAATTGATCACTCTTTAATCTCTTGGTGCATTCATCCACAACACGAATAGGAGGTTCAGGCTCGACTTCGTCAAAAATCATGGCCTTGATCCCTTCTGCTTCTAACGCTTCAATGCCCTCCCGGACCAGTCCACTTTCAACTACCCCTTTATCCGTGATAATAAGTGCTCTTGTCGCTCCGAGCCGTTTCGCCTCCATGCCAAGTTGAGAAATTGCTCCAATCCCGAAGAGGACAGAGGTAGGGGAATAAAAATACTGGATCTCCTGTGGATTCGTAGAAAACGTCATCTTCATTTTTTCACCTCCATCAGTCCACAATAGTTGAATTTATTATCACTCTCCCCTGACTTCTACCCCATCTGGGTCTTGATAGAAATCATGAGGGCGCAATTAAAATAAAAATTCCCGCACATTAAAAGTAGATCCTTAAAACAGGTTTTTATGGTCCCAAGCTTTTTTAGTTCAGCTATTATTATGCCAATAGGGAATACCCAATTGTATATATTACGTTTAACAATAGTGTTTACGTTATATGAAGTGAGAATCCTTCTTATTTCTCTTTGAATTATGGGGATCTGAGTCATTTTGACCGGCCTGTTGCTTGGCAGGCTTTTGTTTATTCAAAGTGACAGGGAAAACCTTCACCAACGGCGCGGATCAAATGAATGATAAGAAGTCCTTTTTTGTGGGAAGGAGAATAGGGAAACTATTGTTGTGTGTCAAGCACAAAATGCCTGCATGATGTTGTGGTTGAAGACCTTTTGTGGAATTCGTTGGACGGTAATGTCTCGAAACAACGGGCTAAAGACAGGTCTTTGGAGGATTTATTGCCCCAAAAGGGGCAAATTGGCGGGATCAGGCTACAGCTATCCACCTAAACCCAACTTCCATTTTTAAAAGATTAGGCAGAAGTCCCTTCTGGATACTGCTCATCCACATAAAGCTAATCGTAGGACCCGCCCGCTTCCGAGTTCCGCC
>Ga0114920_10001535_pt1 | contig 10634 bp, 17 predicted proteins | sample ChitaG_FD_88683 | JGI IMG/M metagenome (GOLD analysis project Ga0114920, IMG submission 88683) | Deep subsurface microbial communities from South Pacific Ocean to uncover new lineages of life (NeLLi) - Chile_00310 metaG | ecosystem: Environmental > Aquatic > Marine > Oceanic > Sediment ...
CATCGAGGACGATGCGTTCTTGCCGCTCATTTACGCCGCCGACCCGACCGACGATGTATTCGATGAGGCGATCTGGGAAAAGGCGAACCCGAGCCTCGATCATATCGTGTCGCGCGACGAGTTGGGGCAAGCCTTACTGGAAGCCAAAGGCAGCCCCGGGCGGCTGGCGTCCCTGAAACGCTATCGCTTCAATATCTGGGGCACGCCTGAAAATCCGTTTCTGGACCATGACAAGTGGGCTGCCTGCCAAGAGGACTACACCGCGGCCGATCTGGCTGGCAAACCATGCTACCTGGGGCTGGACTTGGCGAAAGTGGTTGACATCACGGCATTGGTCGGCCTTTTTCCGTCCGATGACGAGGCAGACGTATTCCGCCAGTTGGTGTGGTTCTGGCTGCCGGAGGACACGATCGAGCAACGGAAGCACTTAGCTGCGTTTCAGCAGTGGGTTGACGAAGGCTGGATCATCCCGACGCCGGGCGGCGAAGTGTGTTACGCGGACATTAAAGCCAAGATTGTCGAGATAAAGGCGCAATTCGACCTCCGGGCCGTGATATTTGATCCAATGTTCGCTACGCACATGACTCAGGAGCTAGAGGAAAGCCATCAGATCGTGCGTGTCGAGTTCCGCCAGACCGTAATGCAATTCGCCGAACCTACGGGCGAGTATGAGCGGCTTGTCAATATGGGCAACATGCGGCACAATGGGAATTCAGTCTTGACCTGGCAGGCTGGGAACTGTACGGTCAAGGAGATCAATGGCTGTTTGCGACCTGTGAAGCGGAAGCGTGGCGATTACCGGACGGTGGATGGGATCGTGGCCGCGATCATGGCCTTATCCGGCGCCATGGGTCAGCAGGACGATGGGGCGGCGAGTCGCCCTGAGTTGATGTTTGTATGAATCGTGGTAGGGCTTACGATTTCGGTACGATTTGCGGTTGTGCTGTATTCTGCTATGGTGCTTGGTTATCGTGGGCTCCGCTTGGTTGGCTGTGTGCCGGGGCGATTCTGGCGGTCGTGTGCGAGTTGAATAGATCGACGAAAGGCGGTTGAATCGTGCATTTGCGCATAAGCGATGTGCGTCCATATGGGAGCGTGGCTGGCGAAGATGGCAGTTGGTACAAATGGAGCTTTAGGACCGTAATGACGCCCGACCTGTGGGAAAGGGCGTCTACTATAGCACAACCGAAAGGGCTTAGTGTTCCTGATTGGCTGGTATCTGTAATGGTAGAGGCGATTGAGAGTGATACTCAACAAGCTGATCGAACTACGGTCGAGTCTCGCCAGCCCGTCTGAGGCGCTGTATGAAGCCTTGACGGGTGGCGGTGGGCGGACGGTATCGGGGGAGCGGGTCAATCCAGAGAAAGCACTAGGGATATCGGCATACTTTGGTGCCATTCGGGCCATTTCGGAAGATGTCGGGGGCTTGCCACTGCCGGTATATTTGCGTCTGACACGTGGCAAGAAGAAGCTGATCGAGCACCCTGTCTATCCGTTGTTGAACAAGTCGGCAAACAGGGATATGTCCGCGATAGTGTGGCGGGCTTTGATGCTACATCATGCTCTGGGTTGGGGCAACGGCTATTCGGAAATTGAAACCAACAGGGGCGGTGAACCGATTGGATTGTGGCCGCTCGATCCTCGCAAAGTCACGCCAAAATGGAGCGACAACCATGAGTTATTCTACGTAGTCCAGCAATCGACTGGTGGACAAGTGGTGATTCTACCGGAACGGATGTTTCACTTGCATGGTCTGGGCTTCGATGGGATTACGGGCTACTCGATTGCGGAATATGCGAAACAGACGCTCGGTCTTGCAATAGCCGAAGAGAAGGCTGGGGCTGCATTGTTCGGCAATAGCTCCCGACCCGCTGGCGTGCTTCGGCATCCGAACAAAGTGGACGAGAAAGAAGGCAAGAAGTTCAAGAAGGAATGGGAAGAAAGTTTTGGCCAAGGTTCAGAGAACTTTCACAAAACCGCGGTTCTGCCGCTTGGAATGGAATGGCAATCAATCGCACAGCCCAACAAAGATGCTCAGTGGATCGAGGCCCGTCAGTTCAGCGTTGTAGAAATCGCCCGTTGGTTCCGTATGCCGCCGCACAAACTGCAAGACTTGACGCGAGGTACCTACTCGAACATCGACGCACAAAACATCGAGTACGTCGTTGATACCTTAACATCGTGGATGATCTACTTCGAGCAAGAGGTGAATCGTAAACTGCTGGTTCGCACGCAGGATGCACAGATATTCGCCGAACATCTTACTGCTGGATTGTTGCGAGGCGATATTGCGACACGATTTGAGGCTCATGCTGTTGCAAGACAATGGGGCTGGGCGTCGGCTAACGATGTGCGGGAATTGGAAAACCAGAATCCACTACCCGGCGATCAGGGTGATATGTACCTTGTGCCGATGAACATGGTGCCAGCGGATCAGGTAGGCAAGGCGAATGCGGAGTTGGAACCCGTAATCGACGAGAACGGTCGCGTTTTCCATCTAAGTCGGCGCCCGACAGATACACAATGCGACATTCAGGGCGATGATGGACCCGATGAGGCTTCGATCCGCCTTGCTGTCATGCAGCAAATGCACTCAGTACTCGCTCGCTTGTCTGTGGAACGCGACGGGAAAGATACAGGTTGGATCGTCGATACGATTACAGCATCGTATCAGCCCGTGTTTGCCGATGTGTGCCAACGATTGAATCGGCTGGAAAATGACAAAATCAGTCGTGCTCAGCGAACCGATCGTGTTGCTGATCTCGACGAGTTCTACAAGCAGCATCGGCTGCATGTAGGCAATATGCTGACGCCTTACGTGCGAACCTTCGGCGAAACGGTCTGGTTGGCCGTGTATGGAACCGAATTACCCAGTCGAGTGCTGGATATGCTGACCGACGAGATTGCTGGTATCGCTGAACGCTCTATCTCGCAATCCCGAGCAGAAGTTGCCAGCCTCGGGGCGGTGCGCATGGAGGGACGATACGAAGCTGACTTGAAACGCTTAAGCGTCGCGATGAAGGAAGCGTGCGACGCGACTTCACAGGAGTCTAGTAATGGGCAATAGAGTATCATCTATCGTTCAATCCGGCATCAATGTCGGCGGTATCGGCGCTATACATGTTGCTCCTATTCCAGACCGCGAGAATATCGGCAACTTCGAGAGCATTATGCCATGGACTGCACTGAGCAATGACACTACCGGCATCGCGGTTGACAAAGCTCACATACTGGGCACGCTGTCTCTTGAGTTCGACAAGGTTGACGGGACCGACAACAAGAAATACGCCGGCGTTACCGGAACCATTGCATCGCTGGATGTCAGTCGATTCGTTGCGCAGGATATGCTAGTGGGCGCCCTGTACCTCTCAACGCTGGCTGATGTTGACTATGCGTTTATTCGTTTAGGTACAGACGGATCGCATTACAACGAATGGCGTATTGGTGTTGCTAGTATAGCGCCCGGCATCTGGCAGATGTTCAGCAAGACGCTCGCGGAAACGGGAATCGCAATTACAGGGGACGGATGGGATACTGCTGCAATCGTGTATATTGTCGCTGGCGTGATGTTCGGCGTAGAGACAGATACGCTCGCAGACATTCGCTTCGACCATCTGGCGATTGAACGTGCAAGGAGTCTGTGATGGGCAACAATGTTTTGGGTCTCGCACGATCCGGTCTTAACGTAGGTGGGTTTGGGGCTGAACACGTTGCGCCTGTTCAAGATCAAGAGAACATCGGGAACTTCGAGAGTATTACACCGTGGACCGCGTTTAGCAACGACACCACGGGCATTGCAGTCAACGCGGCGCATGTTCTCGGTAGCTATTCGTTGGAATTCGACAAGGTTGACGGGAGCGACGGCGAAGTATTCGCCGGCGTGTCCGCAACGCTATTGCCGCTCAACTTGAGCCGCTTCGGCTTGCAGGATAAGATCGTTGGCGCGTTCTATGTGTCCGGTATCGGGGATATTGTCAATGCTTTTGTTCGCTTGGGTACAGATGGCTCGCATTACTGCTATTGGACGGAACTCGACAGTGTTCCGATTGTGGCAGGTGTATGGCATGTGTTCAGTAAGACGCTTGCGGAAATGAACGTCGCTGTTACTGGCAACGGTTGGAATCCTGCGGTTACGACCTATGTCGCTGTTGGTATCGAGTTCGATTTAGAGGACGACGAGCTTGCTGACATTCGTTGGGATAGTCTGGCAATTGAGCGTGCGATACGGACACGAACATAAAAGGAGCTTGCGATGGCTAGGAGTGTATCAGGTCTCGCGCGATCCGGGTTAAGTATAGGTGGTTTCGGCGCCCAGCATGTCGCACCGCTACAAGACCGTGAGAACATTGGGAATTTCGAACTCGCTGCACCGTGGACCGCACTGAGTAACGATACTACGGGTATAGACGTGGATTTGTCGCATATATTGGGCACTAAATCCTTAGAGTTCGACAAGGTTGATGGTGGCGATAATGAGTTATTCGCCGGTGTGTCTGCTACGATTCCCGAGATCGATCTCAGTCGGTTTGGGCTAGAGGATAAACTTGTCAGTGCGGTATACATTTCTGACAAAACCAATGTCGCTTACGCATTCATACGTCTCGGCACCAGTGTATCGCATTATAATGAGTGGCAATTGGCCGATGGGGACATTACACAAGCCGTGTGGCAGATGTTCAGCATGACTCTGGCTGCCACAGAAGTGACAGTGACCGGCAATGGTTGGACGCCTTCGGCTGTGACCTATGTGTGCGTTGGTGTAATGTTCGATGGGGAAGCTAATGCCCTTGCCGACATTCGCTTCGATAACCTCGCAATTGAGCGTGCGAACCTGATAGGAACCTAGTTAGGATGATGGATTATGCCTCTACCGAACCCTAAGAAGGGCGAAAAGGAAAAGGATTGGATTGCTCGTTGCATGGGCAACGATGCGATGAAGGAGGAGTTCCCTGACAACGACACGCGGCTTGCCGTATGCTATACGAAATGGCGAGAGAAAGATAAGAAGTCGGCCGAAGCCGACGACGAGCGCGAGGTTCGCTTGTGCGTCAATGCGGAGTTGCGCGTAGTGGATAACGAGGCGCGCGCAAAGGGCAAAGGGTCGGAACTTGTCGGCTATGCGGCGAAATTCAACCAAGTAGCGGAAATCTGGCCTGGATTCCGTGAGCAGATTGCATCGGGAGCGTTTACACAGACGTTAGCAGAGCATGATGATGTACGAATGTTGTTCAATCACAACCCAGACATTGTTCTTGGCCGAACCAAGGCTGACACATTGCGCCTAGAAGAAGATGACACCGGCCTGCGCATTCACAACTGGCCGCCGAAAACAACTGCCGCAGCGGACTTGTTAATCAATGTGCGGGAAGGCAATGTAACACAAATGTCTTTTGCGTTCCGGGTGCGAGAACAGACGGTTGTTGATAATGATGACGGTAGCATGGATCGCACAATTACGAATGCGCAGTTGCATGATGTATCCGTAGCGACCTTTCCAGTCTATGAGGATGCGGAAGTTGATATCCGTTGTCAGGATACCACCGTAGTAGCCAAGATGATGAAGGACTGGGCGGATAAGACTGATGTGACCAAACCCGCCAAGACTGAGAAGCCAGACGTAAAGGATAAGGTGAAGTCGGCAAAGGATGATCCGGGTTCACTTCGGCGCAGTGCCCACGTTCGGGAACTGCGGGAACAGTTAGACGCAGAAAGGGAGTGACATGATAGTAGACTTTGGATGGAACGTAAAGGATTGTGTGCAATTGTGCCAGAGCAAAGCTGTTGGCACGATTAGGGCGTTGATGGTGGACGTTCATGGCTTTCAGTGGGCATCCGTACAATATGCAGATAAGAATGGCGCGATGTTTACTGACTGGTTTGAGGTAACGCAGATTCAACGAGAGAGATAATATGCAGGTGAAGTTCGAATATCGCATTGGGGATATTGTCCAGATTGTGTGCAATGGCGATATCGGCACCGTTGTTGGCTTGATGGTCGATGAACACGATGACCAATGGGCGCGTATAGAATGCAAGAGCGACAGTTCGCAGCAGGGGATCAACCATCAGACACACTGGTATAGGATGGATGCGATCGAAAAGATAACCAGTGAGGTCGCGCAACGTGCCTGATTCCTTCAAAACAGCCCTGATTAGTGGAATTACCGGCCAGGATGGTTCCTATCTGGCCGAACTGCTGCTCGACAAGGGCTACACCGTCCACGGCATCATCCGCCGGGCCTCGAACTTCAACACGCAACGCATTGACCATTTACTCGACAAGCGGCTCACACTTCACTACGGTGATATGCTGGACCCTGCCTGCCTGTCGGCGATCTTGTATAAGGTCCAGCCCGACGAGGTTTACAACCTGGCGGCGCAGTCTCACGTCAAGGTGAGCTTTGACCAGCCCGTTTATACGGCTGATACCGTCGCAATGGGTACTCTCCGGCTTCTGGAAGCGATCAGAAGCTATCGGGATCGCACGGGGAAGGAAATACGCTTCTATCAGGCCGGTTCGAGTGAGATGTTCGGACGCTCTGCGGCACCACAAAGTGAGACGACGCCGTTCAGGCCATGTAGCCCCTACGCCTGCGCCAAGGTGCATGCGCACTGGACCGTGGTCAACTACCGGGAAGCGTACGGTCTGCACGCCAGCAACGGCATCCTATTCAACCACGAGAGCCCGCGACGCGGCGAGACGTTCGTTACTCGGAAAATCACCCGTGCGGTGACACGGATCAAGCTAGGGCTGCAAAAGGAGCTACGGCTGGGGAATCTGGCGGCAAAACGGGACTGGGGTTTCGCTGGCGATTACGTTCGAGCTATGTGGCTGATGCTCCAGGCCTTTGAGCCGGACGACTACGTGATTGCGACCGGCGAGAATGCTTCGGTGGCCGACTGGGTTGATTGGGCATTGGAGGCGGCTGAGATTAAATCTCTAGTTGACTATGTTACGATTGATCCGCGCTACGTGCGTCCAATCGAGGTAGAGGAACTTCGCGGCAACGTCACAAAGGCCAGAGATTGTCTGCATTGGCAGTCGACCATGAACGCGAGAGCCTTGTGCCACATGATGGTCGAGGCCGATCTGGTTCTGGCCAAGCGGGAGAAGATTTTGCTTGACAGCGAGATCAGCACGATGTAAGCTTTTTGACCATACAGGAGTAATAACAATGTTCAAGATGTACTCGAATCCGAAAGCGACAGGCTGGTTAGGCTGGTTTGAAGATGCCAATGGGCAAGCAACAGCTTATGTGGACCTTGAGCGTCGTGTGCTCTTTGCGCACGAACTTTCTGCTTGACTTAGCGAGCCAATGTCACTTTGAATTATGGGCCGCCATTCCTATCCGTTCTCGTTCCGCGCTGACTAGGGTATCCAGCAACTCGACGCGGCTGACAACGCGGCCTTCAGTTCGTACTTTCTCGGCAACCAACTCGGCAAGCGACCACCGCGTTCGAGTCCAGATGCGTATCGTCTCGCTGGCCTTGTTTGGATCGGCTTCAGCTTTCATCATTCGTCGCCTTTCTCTGTCTCATTCACGACCCAATCCTTCTGGAAGTGCTCCCACCTAGCCCATTGGGAGGCGTCTATCAGCAATCGGACGAACGCTGAGAAACTGGGCACACACGGCGGATTGTCGTTCGCCTCAATCGTATGGCATTTCGCGATCAGCGCTTCCAGTACAGCTAGTGGCCCGATGTCGTCCACGCACTCGGCGATGATCTCCAGCGTGTGGCTGTCAGGCTTGAGAAATCCGTCCGCGTCGTACTTGTAGATCGCTTCATTTTGTCGCTCTGTGGGATACGGTCTCCGATTCTCCATCGTTCCCATCATTCTCCGCCTTTCTTGTCAACCGGAGCAACGCGCCCCTTCTTGTCCTGTTTTCGACACACTATCTCCCAGTGATGCTGACACAGCAGATCGTCGATGTACTTCAGCGCCACCGGGCGCCGGCAGCCACGGACGCTGCAATGTTCGGGGGTCGCCATGCTGGGTTTCCTTCCTCGCTGTCCAATAAGCACGCGATGGCGCAACGCAGCCATTCTACGGATTCGCCGTAAGTCTCGGATTCCGCAAGCGTTGCTTCGCGCATAGTTGGGTCTGTTTCGTTACGTGCGCGCGTACGCACAACTTCAGCGTAGTACACATAGTGCTCGATTGTATGCTGTAGCGAGTGAATGTGGTGGCGCAGCATGTGCGTGGCAATAGGATTCTTCATCATTCCCGCCTTTCCGCTGGTCAAGCCAGCATTTCTCCCTGTTAGACCTTCGGTGGCCGTACGCACGACCAGCCGATGATTGTTGCATAAGCGAGCGCCAGGATGACGCCGAGTAGCTGGGGCGTCATTAGTCGCTCACCTGGCAGCTATTTACATAGGCCGTTGTCAGCCGATCCGAAAACGGGTGGCGCTGGCCGCCCCGCCAATATGCCCGATAGCTAGGTGGCGAATCGCCTACAGCGTCGTGGGGAATTCGGGACGGCGTAGCGTGTGAAACGGCATAAGCTAGGCCGAACACTACGGCGCCCACCCAACAGCCAGGATGCTCGCGCGACAATCGCTCCATGCCACGTACGTACTCTTCGGCGTTGGCTACCTCGAATTCGGTTGTCATCGTCCTATCTCCCTGTTAGATCGGACATCATCGGATGCCACTACCTACAATGTACACCATAGTAGGCGACGTGTCAAACGAAATCCAATCTTTTTTTGCGAATCTGAAGCCCAGGAATCGCAGGACCACGCCGGAGCCTATTTCTGTACCGTGACGCTTTCTGCTTGACAACGGGGTTGCCATGACGTAGACTTGCAATGGAATAATTGCTGCTCGGCGATACAGAGTGGTTGCCACGCTTGAATCGGGCAGAACGGCGTTGAAACTGCCCTTGGGGCCGTGAATCGCCAATACGTTAGGTTTTGTTCTAACGTGCTGGTGATTCGCGGCCCTTTTTTTATGTCGCTCCCAGCACCGGTAGGTTTGCTATGGCACAGGCGATTACGGAATTGCTGGAGGACAAACAGCACAAGATTCGCTCACTTGAAGATATGAATGATAAGGCCAATCGTGAGGGTGAGCGCGCGTTTACGGACAGTGAGAAGGAAGAGATGGACGGGCTGGTTCGAGATGTCCAACAGCTCGACGAGGACATCAAGCATCGCAGGGAACACGAGAAACGCCAGGAGACGATCACAGGACTTGTCGAAGACCTCAAAAAGCCCATAGCGCGGCTTGTCGAGCCGATGGCGATCGGCTCCGAGCCGAAGGGCGGCGATTATCCGCAACACTTCAAGCGCGCAGCCAAGATGAAAGCGTTTCCTGCCGGCATGGAAGGCGAACGCGAGGCGTATCGTTGTGGTATGTCCCTAAGGGCCAACGTGCTCAACGACCATAAGGCGAAGCGTTGGTGCGAGCGCCATAATATGGAAGTGCGGGCGATGTCAGAGGCCGTTCCGGCGGCCGGTGGCGTTCTTGTCCACGACGAAATGTCGCAGCGAATCATCGATCTGACTGAGGAATACGGCACTTTCAGGAAATACGCCTACGTCGAGCCGATGGCGAGTGACGTCAAGGATATTGCGCGCCAGACGGGAGGCTTGACGGCTGCTTTCGCGGGCGAAGGGGCAACGGCGGCTGAGACCACGAGCGCCTGGGACAATGTGAAACTCGTCGCCAAGAAACTCGGCGTCCAGACGCGCATGAGCATCGAATTGGAAGAGGATGCGGTTATTAGCCTGGCTGACCGATTCGCGGTTGATACGGCTCGTGCGTTTGCCCTCAAAGAGGATCAAACGGGCTTCAACGGCGACGGGACGGCTACTTACGGCGGCTGCACCGGGATCACAGTCGGGCTCGTCGACGGTACGCACGCGGCGTCGTGGATCGAGGCGGTAGCGACGCATGATCTGTTCTCAGAGATCAGCGACACGGACATCCAATACATGATGGGTGCCTTGCCTGAATATGCACATGCTGGCGATGCAGCGTGGTACTGTTCGAGGGCGTGCTGGGCTGCGGTATTCAACCGTTTGGCCCTTGCCGCTGGCGGCACGACAATGACCGAGCACGCTGGCAAGATGCTCCACAGTTTTATGGGTTATCCGATCAGGATTGTGCAGGTGTTGCCGACGGACCTGGCCACTCTCGATACCGATGTCATGTTCCTGTTCGGCGACCTGTACCAAGCCTGCACGATGGGCGTACGGCGTGGCATCACGATCGCCCGCTCCGAACACGTGCATTGGAGTACCGATCAGGTTGCCCTCAAGGCGATCGAGCGGGTTGATTTCGTAGCTCACGATATGGGCGATGCGACTACGCCTGGTCCGATCGTTGGCATGATCGGCAATGCTGCCTGATAGCGAGGTCTCACGATGGTAAAGATGCGATTCACGAAAGCGTATCGTAGTTGGCCGGCAGGTGCCACGGTTGCCCCGAACGAACATCTTAGTGTTGGGGAACTGCGCAGCCTTGTCCGGGATGGCACATTGATTCCCGCCGATCAACCGTGGTCGCCACCGAAGCCGGAGGTGATTATCGAGACGGCGGATTTCCGACCGACCGATGTGGAAACGCGAGACGAGTCTATGCCTCGACGGCGTGGTCGTCCGCGCAAGATGAAGGATATTGCAGCC
>Ga0114920_10001537_pt1 | contig 10624 bp, 14 predicted proteins | sample ChitaG_FD_88683 | JGI IMG/M metagenome (GOLD analysis project Ga0114920, IMG submission 88683) | Deep subsurface microbial communities from South Pacific Ocean to uncover new lineages of life (NeLLi) - Chile_00310 metaG | ecosystem: Environmental > Aquatic > Marine > Oceanic > Sediment ...
AAAAAAGTGGGATTTTGCGGGAGATATCACCTTTTGCTGCTACTCAACATCATGGCACGTATATATTTACAGATTTGTTCTTGTTTTTGTTTCAGTTTCTTTACGTCAGCGTCTTTGATAATAATGTAGTTTCCATGGGCTACATCGTTCCTGAACTTCTGCAGCTCTGGGAGTTCACTATCATCGGTGACCCCAATCCTTGCCCTTATGTCAGACTTGGAAACGATCTCAAGGATTACTCAAGTCATTAGGTAATTGTGTTCCTCTAGACCTACTTCCTCTCCTGCACACCGTCGGCATCTTTTTTCGACCTGCTTAGGATTGTCTAAAAGTAGTTTGTATTTATTGTGATATCCTTTCCCGATGATGTTGAGTAGTAGCGATTCCAATGCTGAGATTAATGTGAAAAAGTAAACTTTGACTGGTATCTTATCTAGGTCAGCTGCTGTCACAAGTCCTACAACTGATTTGTTGTGGAATACAAAAAAGGGACTTGAATCTTCTCTTAAAGAGAAGAGTTCGATTGCACGTGCTATAGTTGTATTCTCAGGCACACTTTCATTGGGTCCAATTTCTTCTGCTATTTGTTCACATAGTTTGAATAGGCCCAAATTTTTCTTCAACATTTACAATTTCACATATCTGTGTATCTTCTCGTCTTCTAAGGGTGCTCCACTGAATTTTTGCTTACTCAGAAGTTTTTCAGCTTCAGAAATGTCTTGTTTGGGGTGAATACAGAAAAACTTGTCCCTAGGTGTCATTATAGCCTTAACAGTGAGCAAATCCAAAATCTGCTGCAAATTTGGAAAAATCACCTCATGTTTTCTATGAGGTTTCCTCATGATATTCTTCTCTATAGTGAGTGTGCCTGAAGGTCATAAAAAAATTTTGGATTACGAGTGACTATTCAAATTAGAAAAAATGGGGGATTGCGGGGGAAAAGCCGACAACTTGTAGAGTTATCTGCACCTTAAAATACGTGAAACAGCTTCTAACGGAGGTGACGCACCTATGAAAGTAGAAGAATTTTTAGACTATGTAAGAGAGGCTAAATCAAAAGCTACATTCAAAAACTACACTACAGGATTAAAGAAGTTTATTCAATGGTATGGCAAAACAGGAAACGAAATTTTGAAAGAACGGTTTGAAGACTTGAAAAGCACGGAACAACAACGAAGGAAACGCTTTAACCGTGAAATAGAAAAGTTTCATAGACATCTCAAAAACATCGGACATCCACAAAATACGGCCGTTGCTTACACTGAGGGAATAAGACAGCTTTTGAGATACTTCGATATGGACATTAAGAATTTGCCTAGTGAGGTAACACGCAAGACAACAACTGTAAAAGACTATGTTCCAAGCGTAAGCGAATATAGAGACATGTTCAATTCGGGAAACATCTTAGACAGAACAATAATTTCAATGGCCTTAGACTTAGCTTGGAGAATAGGAGACTTTGTTAAAATCCGAAAAGACACTTTGCCTAATTTAGATCAACAAACACCTATACCCTTTGACTTGATAACGGAAAAAGAAGAGGTAATTTCAAAAAGCTTTCTAAGCGCACAAACTGTACAACTCCTTAAAACGTACTTGAAGACAACAAAAACGGATAATCCGTACCTATTCCCTAACGGAAACGGAAGCCATTATGATCCTGAGGCAATAGGCAAAAGGCTTAAAGTGTTAGCTAAAAAAACGAAGCTTCACATGCCAAAAGGCAAAAGATTAAGGTTTCACTGTTTCCGTAAACGGTTCTTAAGCGAATGTGCAAACCTCAAAATAGATATTAACACGGCCAAAATCTTAGTTGGCAAAAGCGTTTCGAAAGACATGTTGACTTACTTAAGCGAAGTACAGCACGTAAAAGCTTTTGAAGAGGTACACAACAAGCTAAGGCTAACGGAGTTTAAAGCTGTGACAAACGCTAAAAATGCTGAGATAGAAGCTTTAAAGAAGCGAATAGAAGAGCAGGATATAATGATAGCGGGTTTACTTAGAATGTTCAAAAATCCAGAAGAGACTAGAGTAAAATTAGAAGAGATAACAACAACAAAAGCCTATGCTACTTACGTTAGAGACTTAGGAGAAAATGAACTTAGAAAGCAAGCTGAGGAATACAAAAAGCTGATAGAAGAGAACAACAACAATAATCATTAATTTCTCTCTTTTCTTTTTATATATGTCCGTTTTTAGACACAGCCCTCTCTACTGTTTTCTGTTAGTGAGCGTAAGCGTGAGCGCAAGATCAAGGCCGAACTAGATAACCGTGTGTTTTTGTCGGGTTATCTTAAACAAACCATACTATTCAACATGCACGGAAGAGAGATAACCATGCACGGCCTAACCCTTTTGACCCCCCACCACAACAAAAAACCCCAAAAACCCACACACAAACACCCCCATATGCACCTAACACTCAGAGGCGTTCTCTATTGGAGAAAAATGCTTTTCCTCTAAGAATTTGATCCACTGTTATAAATTGTCTAAATATTCCTTTATGGTAATGATTCGCCCAAGTTCTTCATGAGGAAAGACATCGGCGGGATATTGTCTAGTCCCCTCATAAACTAGAAGTGCTGGTACATCACTTCCAAATAGCCATCCGCTATGCCTACGACTTCCGAATACTTGCCTAATTCTATATTTTTTGTAAACAGATGGGGTGCAAGCTTCGATATATTTTTCCTGAATTTCCGTATCCGATAATTTACCTGTATCTATCACTTTATAATCAATTCCTTGCTTCTTCAAAAGAACTAATACTTTGTCAAAGCCGTGATTGGCTGGAACATCCATAGGTTTCTTTTTCGTATCATAGTACAACTCAAACCGCACAGAAACACCTCTACATCCTCTACCTCCACTCCCCCCCTTATAAGCCTTCACCCCATGCATGCATACAGAAAAAAGAGGATGGTGTGTGTTTGCCTTTGTTGCCACAATTAGGACATAATTCTTTATGGTTTTGTTTTCCAGAATGCCATTCCAGAAATCCCAAGACCACCTAAAACCACGATTTCTGGATTTTCTCTAGCAAAAATCATAAAATCTTGTTGCGTCGCAAAAACATAGATTACACAAAGTACCAGAACGAAGCCATAGCCAAGACCTAAGGAATACAGAAGCTTTCCAATTGTGCTTTCTCTAAGCTTTCTCGCAAATATTTCTGTTTTTCTTGGTGGTGGTTTACTCGCTTTGTAGCTCGCTTCTGATTCTAATACTCTGTTTACTTCCTCTATCTCTGATAGATTTACGCCATAAAGGGCAAGAGCGATTTCTTCTAAATGTTCTATCTTTATACTAGAACTAGCCACTGCTGGAAGAACAATTGACTCCAAATTGTCGAGGAATCGGTCAAGTGTTTCATTTATTTTACTGTACCATTCAAGAGAACCCAATTCCATAGTTGTGAGGATTTTATGTCCATGTTTGAGGCAACGATAAGCCTCTTCGTAAGCTATTGGTTCAGTCGATTTCTCAAGAGTTTGTATTGCCCGAGCAATTCTTCGGAAAGCGTGAAATCGTAGGCTAAGAGGCTGATACAAAGCTGAGATTGCATAGAAACCAACATAAAAACCTCCAATAATACCTATGAACGCCTCGACCACTAGAAGTAAGATGAGTTGTGGATAAAAATACGGAATTAGATAGAAGATTGTAGCAAGTATAGCAATGACCAGAATATTGCGTGCTGTTCTTTTCCGAGTTTCTTTTCCCTCGATTTCTAGCCTTTTAAGTGCTCCTTCAATTTCTTTTCGCATGAATAAACAGTTGTTTCTATGGGGATAAAGAATTTTCCCTCTTTGATTAAACGGTTTGTGCTAAAACTTTTCCGCATTTTTCAGAGGCTTATCTCAGAAAAAAATCAGAAAGGGGTAGGGGGTTCTATTCGTAAGGTCTCTCTAATGTATGCATGCATGCAGCCTAACATTTTCCGTAAGTGTTCGTTGAGGTCTTTACTTTCAAAATAACATTTTTTACAGAATATCATTACGAGTTTGTCTTTTTTCCAAACCGTGAAATATTTACCGTCTTTGATTTCTTCTCCGCACCATCCACATTTCTTTATTTGTTTTCCCAGTTCACTCATTTTTGACTCACTATTCTAATTAATTCTTCTGGTTCTGCTATAACTTTTCCGCATTTCTCACATCTTTATCTAGCGTTTGCTGTGTTTTCGTATAATGTCTATTACTTGTTGATTTTCCGAAAGGAGTTCATCAAATGTTTTTATTACATAATTTTTGCATTCAAATTTCTTTCTTCCTAACTTTCTCGTTTCCTCTGAACCTAGATTCTTACTCATGCCAATTATTAACAAGCCCGAAGTGTTTTCGACACTAATATTAGGTAAAGGCACCTTTCGACTTATTTTGCGAAGGAAGTCTTTATCTTCATTTGCCCATCGTAGATAATCTTGAATTTGTTGGTCTGCCTGTGAAAATTCGGAAGTTGGATGTCCTTCCCTCGTAAATATCTTCTTGGTTGGGGTTTCAACTTCTATTAGGATATGATTGTCATTATGGAGAACTGCTATGAAATCTGGGAATCTCTCGCCACCAAACGATTTCTTGGGAATGAGTTTCTTTATTCCTCGGTCAATAATAATGGGGTTTTCTTCAAAGAAAATTTGGATTTGAGGTTCTTTTACTTCTAGGTTATCTATTAACTCCTCGTAATCTTTAACCGACTTTTCATATCCAGCAAGGTCAGATTTCCCAATGGATAACAAGTCTATACGATTTTGACTCATTTTTTGTTTGGTTATTTTCATCCAATCAATTGTTGGGGTAACGACTCCACTTATGGAAGGATTCTGTGATACTACAGATTCCAAATTAACTATCATATCATCGATATACGTTATGCTTCCAGAGATATAGGAAAATCCTGATACAGTTCCCCCTACTACTGTATGATTAGGAGCTTGGATTTCGGGCACAATCTGTTTTATTTTCTTTTTGTCGAATTGAATTTCTGGCAAAATATTCGCACTCGCAATATCCTCTTAACGAAGGCAAGCTAAAAAAACTTATCGAGTCTTTTTATGCTTCGAGAGGCATACAGAAAAAGAGTAGGTTTCTCTATTTTGCTGTCTGTTTGTTGATTCTAGGCTTTCTTGGTGCTTCCTCTAAAACAACATAAACCTCTAGCTCACTTTCACTTAGACCACAATCACAATAACCTTCTTCACCACTAAAAGGGTTACAACCAGCCCAATAACTACAATGCCTATCATGTTTCAGATTAGCTGTTTTTCGCTTGCGTTTCTTTGTCAAAGTTTATTCCTATGAGTAACAACGCAAGGAGTTTCAATTATATCTTATGTATTACGACACTTTATTCTGTGTTAGGCTTTAAAAGAAGAGGGTGCGGTACGATTTGCATGCATGCAGGACGGTTTTTCACTGTTTCTGCAAACCTTATCTACACCACTCCTATTATCTTTTAATGGTTGTGTGGTGGGTAACAGTTACAAAAACGATAAAAAAGTGTCCTTTGTCATTGCCCAATTTGCCCAAAAGTCCAGCTTTTTCTTACCTTATCTCTTTCTCTCTTATTATTATCTTTTACATCTCCACGAAGTAAAGTTGCTCGTTACGTGGACATTTGGGCGTTTTGGGCGTTTTCTCTCGCTCATTGTGACATTGGGATAAAGGCCGTGCTTTCAACACCATATTTGTATCCTCTTATGTTTTTGAACGCTATGGTGTTTTTTACTACTATGTTCTTTTGCAAAAGCACGATGTTAAAATGCATGTATGTACGTTAAAGGGTTAACTATAGGAGTACTATGTCTTATATTATATCAAAGAGGTGTTAGTGGTGGTCATAGAGTAGGGCTAACCTAGTAACGTTGAATGTAAAAGTAACCATTATGCTTTATGATTTGTGCTTTAAGTTTCTTTTTGGTTTTGTCGTTGGGTTCGTTGCATTGTGAGATCAATAGGTCTGCTATGCGTCTTTCTCGTTGCATGCGAATGTGGGGTTTGATTTCTTGCATTAAGAAGCTTATGTGTGTTGGGTTTTTTAGTTGCCATGTGTTTATATCAATGTCTTTTAGTATGTTTCCGATTTTACCTAGTCGTACAAGTTGTAAAAATCTTCTTAGAAGGTCTTCGTTGGGGTGCGTCAATTCAAGGCTTAAGGGTTCTACGTTGACTTTGATAACTGCAACGAATAGCCATGCTAGAATTTTTTTGTCTGTGAGTTTGTAGCTTGGAAATTTAGAGCGGTCTTCGTGTATTTCGGTCATGTAGCGTTTTTCGATTTTGAAAGGTTCTAGTTTCTCTGGTGACATTAACGGCCTTTCCTGTTTAGCTTTTTTATGAGTTCGTAAATGTCGTGTGCGTTTTGGGTGTAAGGTTCAACGGTTCTTGATTTTTGTTCTATAGCTTCTCTGACTTGGCCTATTCTTTCGACTAGAAATTTTATTAAGAGTTCTGCTATTCGCTTTTTTCGTTTTGAGGGTATAAATCTGTGTATTTCATTTGAGAGGAATAAGCATTCTTGCATAGTGTTTATTTGCCATGTTTTAGATGGTTTGCTTCTTTCAGATGTTGGTGGTTTTTCTTTTCCGATTTTTCCAAGTTTCACTATTTTATAGAAGTTTTCTAGTAAGTCATATTCAGTGTTTAAAAGTGAAATTCTTGGTTTGTAACGAAAATTTGCCATATAGCCTTTATCTTCTTCTTTTTCTAGTTGTATGCTTCCTTCCCATGCTATAGAGTAAGCAATAATCTCCTTTTCGCATGGTGTGTAAAAAGGTGGGTTTTCTAGCTTTTTTATCGAAAGTGCGTGTATGGTTTCTATGTGGTTAAGGGGTTCGGGCATTTGCGTCTTTCTCCGTGAGCGTTTCGAAGCCTTTGGCTATACATTTCACTAATTTTTCGTTTTGGTCTTTTCCTTGGATGTTGTCTTCTATGTCTTGTAGAACTTTTTTCGGTATTTCGATTGTTATGTTTTTGTTCATGGTGTTTTTTCTCCTTGAGGGTGTGACGCTAGAGAGAAAGTTTGAAACAAAACTTTTCTCCCTAGCGTCACTCAAAGACTATAAGGCATGCTATGAATTGACCGACTTTCACGGTGCTTATGCTGTGTAGCGTTGCTATGGTTTCTCCGTCAAGATAGGTTTTGAGTTCTGAAGCTAATTCGCTTGGAAGCTTCATTATCAATTTTGTGGTGTATGCCATTTTTATGTCTCCTTAAAGTATTGATAGTGAAACGTGGCATGTTCCAATTATGTCTTTGTCGCCGTATGTGCGTGTTAGCTTGAATTTTCGTGTTTTGGCTTCTCTGCATTGTTCGCAATTGTATGAGTATGTGATTGTTGATTTAGCACTATGGATGCCTTGCCATTTTGCTAAGAGATATGTTTGTACGTTGGTGCTTGGTATATGTCTTCGATAGCTTTCTAGTTCTTTTACGTGAAATTGTTTCGTGTGTTTGCAAGGCTTGAATTTTAGGCTTATGATTAGGTCTTTTGGAATTTTGGTGCGATGGCCATTTATTGACAATATCATAGTACGTTCTGCTAGGGTTTTGTGAAAGAGTTTGTCGATTTCTATGCTTGCTTGAGTGTTGTTTTGCGCGTCTTTTTGAGTTGTAAGAATTCGGATTTCCTCAAGGATTGGGTTTCTTTCTGCTTGTAGCTTGGTTCTTGTGGATGGTCGTTTTGTGGCCATTATTTCGCTATGTAATTCAGAGGATTTCTTTTCTAGTTCTGTTATTCGGATTTGTAGTTTTTTGGTCAAGTCTTCTTGTGGTGGTGGTTGTGGTTTGTCTCTATGTAATAGGTCTTTTAATCCCATTGTTTTTTTTCTCCTAGTTTTTATTCCTGTCACGGTCTACACGAAGCATTCCCTGTGTGTTTAGTGTGTCTGAGAGGTGCATTTTTTTACCGTTGAAATTGAGGTGTCGTTCTATTGGTGTGCCTGTTTCAAGTTTTTCAAGTCTTTCTAAGAACGGTTTCATAAGTCGGTTTACTATTTCATCGACTTGTCTTTGAGTGTTGGGTATGCGTGCTAGTGGGTTTGGTAAACCTTTCTCTTTGGTTTTGTATTGTTCCCATTTCTTTTCACAAATTTTTCCGTAGTTTTCTTGTCTTCTAAAGCCACATGTTATGAAGGTGCATTCTTCAGAGCAAATATCGGGGTATGCTTGCTCTCTATGCGTTTCATCGACGTTTAAGCTTCGTTCTGTTCCTTTCTGGCTTGCTTCTAACATTGCCATAAATCCGTTCATGTTGTTTTTTCCTCCTTATTTTTTGTGTTATGATATAGTGCGATCATACATTCTGGAATGGGGTCTGGAACGTTAACTTTTGGCGTTTCTTCCCCTTTACAAAGACATAATTTTCCGTTTGGGAAAATGTTCACTTTTTGAAAAGCGATCATGGTGTGAGTGTGACTTGGAGTATTTGGGGTTTTCATTCTTTCAATTCTTCGAATTACGTGAGCGATTGCATTCGGATGTGCGGGTGCGTCTACGACGCTTATTTCATATACAAAACCTTTTACAAAGGCGGGAAAACATTCTTTACCTTTGTCGTTGATAAAGCATTTTTGACCTACACCTCCGATTTTATCTGGCATGAAGCCATACGAAAAACCCCATTTTCCGTTTTGAATCATATTCCACTCTCGCTCACATTCATTGTAAACTTTTACTAAGACACGAAAACCGTAGTCGTTGATAACGGTTTTAATGCCTTTGATTTCTGTATCCCAAATAATTTGACCGAGAGAGGTTCTGTGATTAAAATGAACTGCGGGAAATTTTCGTAAGCGTGCTTCACTAGATAGTAAGACTTCTTTTGTGATTACCGTTCCAAAATCATCGGGAATTTGAAATAGGCACGCATAACCGAATAGATACTTTTGCCCTTCTGATTCAAAAGAGCGAAGTATGGGAATTGATTCGGAATATGATAGGTTTGACATTGTTAGATTTCTCCATTTAGAAATTGGTTAATCCATTTGCGTACAAGTTTGCTCATGTCGGTGTCTTGGGTTGTTGTTTTTGTTTTGAATGCTCTGTATTCTTCTTTGTCTACTCTGACCGTGAGTTTTTTTTGGCTATGCATCTGTACGCTCACTCATACACAAGAGTACGCATAACCGTATAAGAGGATTTTTCACGAAAAAAAAGGTATGATTTTTTTGGTACTATTTTTCGTATCCTAATTTTATAGTACATGTACACGTTTTGACATATCCCCCTACCCCTTCGTTTTCTTGGTGTATTCTTGGGGTATTTTTAGGGTATGGTGTTGTTTGGGGTGTGTTGAATGGTGAAAGATGTTTTGGAGACTTGGCAAATTTTTGTACCTGTAGCTTGTATCTTCTGTTGTACCTGTTTGTAGTTTATACGTGGTCTATGGGTGGTGTAAGGGTTTAGAAAAAAGGTTTAGGGATTAAAGGAAGCATTTTTAGGGGTTCTTTTGACTAACGAAGGCTAAAATGAACAGCTTTATAAGGCGTGCATGGTTTTAGTTAAAATAAAAAAGAACGTGAAAGCAATGGTGACACCTAATAAAAATGAGATTATCGAGGAAGCCTTTAAAATCAATGCAAGACAAAACCATAACATAAACTTGAATACGCCGACGGAATCAGAACTTAAAGAAAATGGAACTTTTCAAGAAGCACGCATAAATCTTATGCAAGATCAAGAAAGACACCAAGTTCTAAGCTATCTTGAAAAGTTAGCTAACGAAAACGGTTTTACCTTAGTGAAACACAAGGCCGAATATTCAAATGACTTGGAGGATTATCCTGTCAATGACATAATGAAATATTGCGGTTTCGTTGCAGGCGGAAGAGGGAGCGGAAAAACGAATGCGCTTAAGTTGTTAGTCATGGAAGCCATAAAGCGAAAAGTTGAGGTGAAAGTATTCGATCCTTCACTTGCATGGAAGCATTTCCCTCTTAAGAAAGTGAAAATGAGACACGGAAGACTTAGCGAAAATACTGAATGGAACACGGTTTATGACATTTCAAGACTTAGCGTTTTAGAAGCACGAAAGTTTGTTATGGCCATGCTATCAAAAGACTTGATCGAAGCCATTCACTTAACAGATATAGGCATGAAGCCTAAATGTCTTGTAGTGATCGAAGAGTCTCAGAACATTATTCCAAGTCATAGCCTTAGATCAAAAAAGTTCTTAGAGATTTCACGGTTTGTGACGCAAGGCCGTAACTTCGGATTATCCTTTATCTGTTCAACTCAAAGGCTTGCTTCAGTTGACATAAACTTGATTGAAATTTCAGGTGTAAGATACTGGTTTAAACTGGAAGGCCAACGCAATTTAATGAAGGCTAGATACTGGTTAGACAAGTTCACGACTTGGAGACTGAGAGACTTAGAGCGCGGAACATGCTATCTACAATTCGGATCACGGATTAAGCTGTTAAGGCTTCCAAAATTCAATGTTGAAAAGGTGCTAGTACAATGAACATAAACAAATTGATAACTCTACTTTTTGTCGACATGTCGGGGGATATCTCCGCGCTCATGCATATCTAAACTTGCATGTATGCGTTTAATGCCCCCTCTCTATACTACAGACCACACACGCACGCACAAACAACAAAATTCAAAGAACACATACACTGAT
>Ga0114920_10001538_pt1 | contig 10623 bp, 10 predicted proteins | sample ChitaG_FD_88683 | JGI IMG/M metagenome (GOLD analysis project Ga0114920, IMG submission 88683) | Deep subsurface microbial communities from South Pacific Ocean to uncover new lineages of life (NeLLi) - Chile_00310 metaG | ecosystem: Environmental > Aquatic > Marine > Oceanic > Sediment ...
ACTACCCTGGAGATGGTTGACACACCCATGAAGGCCCCCCTCCGGACTGTCAGGGAAGCCGTCGAGATAATCAGGAGACAGATCGCCAGAGAGAAGGGAAGCTACGAAGGGAAGCTGGTCAAGACATCCGCAGGGGCCAGGTTCAACTTCCGGGTGAACGACCCCATCCCCATCTACATCGGCGCCCAGGGGCCCAAGATGCTCCAGCTGGCGGGGGCCATCGGGGATGGCGCCCTCATAAACGCCTCCCACCCCGACGACATCGAGAGAGCTGTGAAGCTGATAGTCAAGGGAGCGGAGAAGGCGGGCAGGGACCCCAAGGAGGTGGACATAGCCGCCTACACCTCTTTCTCCGTGGCGGAGAACGAGAAGAAGGCTAGGAAGCCTGTTGTGCCCGTGGTCGCCTACATCGTGGCCGGGAGCCCCCCATTCATCCTGGAGAAGCACGGCATCCCGGTGGAGAAGGCCGAGAAGATCAGGAGCGACCTTGCCAACAGGAACTGGGGCGAGGCCTTCGGGGCGGTGGACAGCAACATGATCGACTCCTTCGCCGTATGCGGTTCCCCCGATCAGTGCATCGAGAAGATCGAGACCCTGTTCAAGACGGGGATCTCCCACTTCGTGACAGGCTCACCCCTTGGCCCGAACGTGAGGGCTTCCATCAAGCTGTTCGGGATCGACGTTCTACCCCACTTCAAAGAGCTGCCGTGAGCGGGATCTACTCCCCCATTTTTTCTTTACATTCGGCTTCATGAAGTGTCGCCTCCACAGCTCAGTATGTCCTGGACATGAAATACTCGAGCATCTCCAGGAGGTCTTCCTTCGCCGCTGAGTCAGGGAAGTAGTCAAGCATCGCCCTAGCATTCGCGGAGTATCTTCTCGCCGCCTCCTTGGCGTACTCTATGGAGCCAGACTCAAAGAGAACCCTGTTTGCCGCCTTCACATCGGACGCGAGAGCGTCATCGCACCCCAGGACCTTCAGTATAGTAGCCTTCCCCTCAGGAGACGAGTTCTTCAGGGCGTGGATAAACATCAGGGTCTTCTTCCCCTCCCTGAGGTCGCTCCCTACAGGCTTTCCCAGTGTCTCCTCGTCCGCGGTCGCACCGAGGATGTCATCCACGATCTGGAACGCGATGCCCGCATCATAGGCGAACGATCCGACCCTCTCGACCTGCGCCTCGTTCCCTCCTCCAATGATAGCCCCTACCTCGGCGCAGGCCTCGAACAAAGCAGATGTCTTGCTGCCGACCATGAATATGTAGTCCTCTTCCGATACATCGGAGGTGTTCGGGTAAGAGACATCTAGGACCTGCCCCTCGCATATGGCTATTGCCGCATCCGTCACCCTTTTGATGGACTCCATGACCCTATCGCAGGGCAGGGTCCCCTGGATAGCTGGCCGGTACATGGCCTCGTAGACCTTTGCGAAGAGGAGGTCCCCGCTCGCGATGGCGATGGGAACGCCCCAGCGGGAGTGGACTGTGGGTTCTCCCCTCCGGAGGCTGTCGTTGTCCATGATGTCGTCGTGGATCAATGTGAAGTTGTGGAGTATCTCCATGGCCGCTGCGTAGGGCACTGCGATGTCGGGATCGCCGCCGACGAGCTCACAGGCCTTCAACACGAGATACGGCCTGAGCCGCTTTCCCCCCGCAGCGAAGAGATGCTTAGAAGCCTCGTAGAGGACCTCGGGTTTCCTGGGTTCGAGGAGCTCTTCGATGACCCTCTCCACCCTCTCTGCGTTAGCCTTCAGTTTCCCTGCGACGGAGTCTTTAGGCGTCATAAAAACCGTCTCGTTTGTTGGTTAGACGACGCGGAAAGTAGATAAAAGTTACCTAAGGCGTTTATGTTTGATCAGATCCGCCTCTTAGCCCAGTCTCTGGGGTCGAACCCTCGGAGCCTCAGCCACTCCCCCGTCCTTCCCAGGATGACGGCGGGAGCCCGCCTGAGCTCGTCGACATCCTTCGCCCCGACGAGGAACATCACCGTCTTGAACTCTAAGAGGATGCCCTCTATGTGCTCCCTCAGGGACTCTAATCCCTCCACAGCCTTTTCAAGGAAGGGCTGGGCGATTCCCACGGCGTCCGCCCCCAGGGCGATGGCCTTCGCCATCTCGGCTCCCGTCCTCATGCCCCCCGAGGCGATGATCTTCAGGTCCGTCGTCTGGCTGGTCTCCACGACGCTGATGGCCGTGGGTATCCCCCAGTTCCAGAGGGCCTCCCCCAGGGCCTCCTGATCCTTCTTCCCCTCGACCTTCGCGATATGGTGCTCCACGGCCGCCCAGCTCGTGCCCCCGACGCCGCTGACTTCAAGAGCGGCGACGCCTACGCCTTCAAGCAATCTCGCGTCTTCCCGGGAGATCCCGCATCCGGTCTCCTTCATAACAACCGGTACATTCAACGCGTTGGCGATCTCGCCGATTTTCTTCAGGACTCCGCGGTAATTGGCCTCTCCCTGGACCTGGACCGCCTCTTGGAGGGGGTTCATGTGGATCGCGAGGGCATCTGCTTGGATCATGTCGACGCACCGCTGGGCCTCCTCCACGCCCCACCCCAGGGAGAGCTGGGGGCAGCCTATGTTCCCCACGACCATCGCCGAGGGGGCCATTTCTCTGACCACGCTGAAGGTGTCGGCCACCGATGGGTTCTCAAGGGCTATGCGCTGGCTGCCTACCCCGATTCCAAGTCCATGCTCTTCCACCGCCGAGGCGAGGGCTGAGTTGATCTTCTTCGCGTAATCGGTGCCTCCCGTGATGGCCGAGACGATGAGGGGAGAGGAGAGCTTCTTCCCGAAAAGCTCGATCTCTGTGGAGACCTCGTCTAGGTCGATCTCCGGGAGGGAGCGGTGTATCAGCCTGACGTCCTCGAAGCCGGTGCCGATGTCGGACTGGACGTTCTCCTCCAATGACAGCTCGAGATGCCTCTGTTTCCTCTTCTCGATCCCCACTACGGGTCTCACCTCGTGATGACAGTCCCAGCTACGGGTTCTCCCCTCAAGGCTTTAAGGATCACGCCAGGCTTAGTGGCGTTCACCAGCCTCACCTCGATCCCTGCCTCCACCGCCGCCCTCGCCTCCGAGACCTTCCCCAGCATCCCCCCTGTGACGTCGGTGGTCAATGCCTTGCCGATCTCCACGAAGCCCTCCAGGTTCTCGAGGGAGAGGCGGTCGATGAGCCAGGCCTTGGGGGACAGCTTAGGATTGGACGTGTAGACCCCGTCGACATCTACGCCGAATATAAGGCGGCTGGCCCCCATGGAGACGGCGAGGCTGACCGCCAGTTGATCACCGGAGAGTATGCTGAAGCCCCGGATCCTGTCTATCACCGCATCCCCATAGAGGACAGGCAGCATGCCCTTGACGACGATCCTCCCCACGTTGTCGAAGTCACCCCCCGGCATCCTGCCATCGTTAGTGGTAATGAAGGAGGAGGGCGCCACAGAGATGGCCGGAATCCCCTCGTCCAGGAGGGCGTCGACGATGATGGTGTTGAGCGTGACCATGGCCTGATGGGTCCGGGTGAACCCGATGACCTGACGCTCCGAGGTGAAGCCCTGGGCTATCCCGTACTTCTTCGCCACCGGGTGGCCGAAGCTGCCGCCGCCGTGGATGACCACCAGGGGCGTCGGCCAGGCCGCCTTGATCTCCTCCGCAAGCCGTCTGATGTTGTCGTGGTCGGCGGTCATGGGCTTCTCCTTGATGGTGACGACGGAGCCGCCCAGCTTGACGATCTGCACCTCACTCCAGCCTCCTCGTCTTCACTCCCTCGTAGGATACGTCGATCACGTGGGGGTCCCCCCGGCATCTCTGGATGGCCTTCTGGATGGCGCCCATCTTGGAGCGCTCAGACAGGGCTATCATGCAGCCGCCCCCTCCGGCCCCCGTCAGCTTCGCACCGTAGGCCCCCGCGCCACGGGAGGCGTGGACCATGAGGTCGAGCTTGGCTATGGAGACGCCCAGGGACGACAGGAGGCCGTGGTTTATATTCATGAGATCCCCCAGTCTCGGGAGATCCCTCTTGACAAGAGCCTCGAGCCCCTTCCTCGAGACCTCGGCCATCGAGTCGATCACCTCGTCTACGAGGTCTGGCTCCCTCTCCCTGAGGGCGCGTACTCTCCCGACAAGCCTCCGGGTCGAGCGCTTCCGCTTGGAGTTCCCTATCACGAATGGGAGGCTCCCCTCCAGCTCGAACCTCTCCATCTCGGCCCCCCTCTCGTACCTCAGGATGCCCCCGAAGGTGGAGATGTTGTTGTCCACACCGCTCGGGGTCCCGTGGACCACCTTCTCCCCCTCGTAAGCCAGGTCGCAGATCTCCCGCTTCGAGAGACCGCCGTCGAACAGTTCTCCCACAGCTGCAACGATGGCCACGCATATGGCCGCCGAGGAGCCCAGGCCCGCGGCTATGGGGATCTCGGATCTGATGATCAGGTCCAGCCCCGATTCAACGTCCAGCTGCTCCATGGTCTTAAACGCTGAGACCCGTAGGGCCTCGAGCCTCCTCCCCCTCCAGGTCTCGCCCTTGACTGGGATGTAGTTCTCGTCCTCGAAGAACCCCGCGAAGCCGAGGTCGAGGGAGTCGAAGTATATCCTTTTGTCCTGACGTCTGTTGACGTTGACCTTGGCCCTCTTGTCGATGGCCAGGACTATCGCGGGGCCCTTGTAGACTACGCTGTGCTCCCCGAATAGGATTACCTTGCCAGGGGCTGTGGCTTCCACGGACATGGGTCAGTACCTACCTGGTTATCTTGGCGGCGGCGTAGCCCACCACGGCGGAGGCATCACCAGTAATATCTCCGCTCGTGCTATAAGATAAAATCTCGGCTCTGCTCGCGCCCATCAGCTTGGACGCGACCAGGGCCGCGGAGACCGGGCCGTACCCGCACATGGTGACCCTCTGGGATCGGACCCAGTTCTGGAGGGCGGCCTCGTCCATGGAGGCTATCCGGTCGATGACCCCCCGGTCCTTGGCTGTCGCTGACGACTTGGACTCCATGTGGGTCAGGTCGGTGGACGCCAGTATGAGGACGTCCTTCCCCTCTGATGCCTCCGCTATAGCCCGGCCGACTTTCCTGCTCGTCTCCAGATCCTGGAATCTCATGCAGATGGGTACGAAGGGGGCTTCCCCGTAGATGTACTGGAGGAAGGGGAGCTGGACCTCGATGGAGTGCTCCCTGATGTGGGCGGTCTCGTCCATGTCGATGAAATCCGAGGCCTCGAAGATGGCCCTGGCCAGTTCTTCGTCAACCGGCGCCATGCCCAGGGGGGTCTCCCAAGCGCCTGTCCCCCAGATGGAGACCTGCCCTCCTAGCCCCGTGTGGTTGGGGCCGAGGATCACGATGGACTCCGGACTGGCTTCGGAGGCTAGGTGATGGTAGCTGTGGGCTGCCGTGGGGCCTGAATACATGTAGCCCGCATGGGGGCAGACCACGGAGACGATGCTCCTTACAGGGCGCCTCTGCTCGGGGAGGGCTCCAGGGCCCAGCCTGTGGGTGAAGCATTCTCGTATGGCGTTTTTCAGGCGTTCAGGGTCTGCAGGGTAGAAGGCTCCGGCCACACAGGGTCGCCTGACGCCCATGGCCCCACCTACATTGAGGACTCGAAGTCGTCGATGGACACTTTCCAGTCTGCGTCTGGGGAGAGCTCGTTGAGCTCCCTCTTTATCTGTCTGGTTAGGAGCCAGTAGGCGATGGCCAGGGACCTCCGCCCCTTGTTGTTCATGGGGACGATGAGGTCGACGTTGGAGAGGTTGTTGTCGGTGCTGCAGAAGGCGACGACGGGGACCCCCTCAGCTGCGGCCTCCACGACGATCTGCTGGTCTGCCAGGGCGTCTGTCACTATTACAGCCACGGGCTCAAAGTAGTCTGAGTACTGGGGATTGGTGAAGGTCCCTGAGGTAAACCGCCCGATCATAGGCTTGGCCCCGGTGAGCTCGCAGAACTTGTGTACGGGCATCCGCCCGTACCGTTTTGATGAAGCCACCACCACTCTGGACATGTTCATCCGGGAGAGGAACTTGGCGGCCACCTGAATCCTCGCGTTCATTTTCTCCATGTCGAGAACGAACAGGCCGTCTGGCCTCACCTTGTAGATGAAGGGCTCCATCGCCCGGGTTTTCACCCGGGTTCCGATGTGGACCCCTGCGGAGAGGAGGACCTCTTGGGGGAGCAGCAGATTCTCAGATTCCTGGGTCTCCATGTCAGCGGGCACCTCTTATCTCGACGGATTCCTTCTCCTCGTAGAACTTTAGGACCTCGTCTATGAGCTCCACGTGGGAGAGGAGCATCCTCCTGCAACAGTACCTCTCGACGTCGAGGTCGTCCAGGACGTCCCTGGGAGGCTCTCCAGCGGCGACCCGCTGGGAGAAAGGCTCCCACTTGTCGCCGACGACCTTGCCGCACGAGAAGCATCTAACGGGAATGATCAATTTTTATTTCAGCCTCAGCTTTCGCGCTGAATATGCACCGAGGGGATATTAAACGTATGTCCAGAGAGGGAATTGCAGATATTATTCCTCCGAATTTCATCTCAGCGCATCTGACCCTATAATTATGATTCAGATATAAAGATTTAGATATATCTAATAGATTTATATCCTTCACCCTCATTTTATAGAGCACATCCTACAACCCACCATAGAACCTTAAAAACCTATCCGAATGTATTGAGGAGGGTAATTTGTGTACAATCTAAGATTGATATCCCCCACTTTAGACAGGGTAAGAGTCAGAAACTGGAGACTCTGATTAACGAAGAAGCTTTACTTCTTGCAAAATTGTTAAGGGATGAGATAATAACGTGGAAACCGCGAATCGCAATTTGACTCATCAAGATTATCTCTAAAAAAATATTTAATAAAATTCTTGCGAGATAGAAATCACGTGCGAGATTTCACTTCGAGATTTTTATTAGACTATTAAAATCTTGCTGGTCTGTGTTTCTGATAACAGTCTCGGCAGTAAACAGGGCGACCCTCTGTCGGCTTGAACGGGACTTCAGCTTCATTGCCACAGTCGGAGCATGTGATCTTGTGCATTTCCCTGGGGCCGCGGTTGAAATCAGACCTTCCTCTATAACTCATATCTTTCACTCCTTCTCAGTTAGTTATACTTAGAAAATTGTTAACCAATGATCCTCGTATACTGTCATGCCAGCATCAAGCCTTGCTTTTAAACTTATGGCCTATGTCGCGCGCGTATCCTTTCTGAAAGATGTGTGGGTGTTAAGAGTTTGTGGGGGGGGATAAAATTTAACCCACCCATCCCATTAAATGGTACGTAATTACAGTCTACATTATTTGTTTGGGCATGTGGAGTAGCACACACACAACTTATGTGAACTCTGACTTTCGCCGTCTCCCTCGTTTGCCACGCTTGTGTCTCTTCTCTTTGAGGTATCCGTTACGGAGCATCCATTCCATGTTCTCGTCGGATTTCTCCTCGGGGGTGTAGCCGTATAGCTCCTTGGATCGTTTGATGACGAGGTCGGTGGAGTTTTTCTTCCCTTTTTCAGAATTCAGACTGTTCACTCGCGTGGATATCATGGAAACGGTACTAATAAATAGGATGCAAGTACTCCAGCGGAGCACGGGCATACTGGAATACATAACTTCGAGGAGAGGACTCACTATTTCGGGCTCCGAAAGAAGCCTTTTACCCTCGCCGTCGAACCTTGCAGAGGCTCTGCATCTCTCCAGCCCCTCGTCAGGGTGTGTGTGGGGGGGACAAAATTTAACCCCCAAACGCTAACGCTAGCGGAAGAGTTTAAGATATAAACCTTTCATAAGGATACGTGATCTTCAAAATAGTTTTCTACACCTTTTTTCATTGATTCCGAATTATCGAAGCCAATTGCTGGATCACTGTTTCGAGGTTGTCTCCCTCTATCACTTCGAGATTAAACTGCTTGGTATATAGACCTCGCTCTCCCTATCGAGTTCGGGTAGGGCGATGAGGATAGAATTCGTGGGATCCACATCGAGGGAGATAGCGTAGTGCTTCAGGACCTCCTCAAGCTTGATCCCACGTTCGGTGAGAACCCTGGCGATGCTGGTCACGAGCCTGTCGGTCTCCTTCTTCGCATAGATATCGACCAAATGGGAGACGCCCGACTTCCCCCTCACGATCTGGAAGGTGCTGGCCTCGTATCCTAAGCTCTCGTAGGTCTCCTTTATGGGCTGGATGTACTGGAACACACGGAGGATGTCTCCTTTCCGCGTCTCGCTCAAGGTATAAGAGTAGACCTTCTCGGGTTGTGCGTCCTCCATCATGAAGATGTGGTCCGCGTAGTTGCAGGACCACTTCTCGTCGGGGGCGGGGTGGACCCCGCCGCAGCTCGGGCAATTATAGGCATATCCGGGCCTTCGGTAATCGACGCCGATCTGGTTCAATGTCCTGCCACATTTCGGACACTTGAGGTCTTCTCCCGATACGAAGTTCTTCTCCATGTCCACGTGTCCGCAGTTCAGATGCTCTATTAGGGGAACCCTATTGATGTCCTCGGACTGGCATCCGGGGCAGAACAATCTGGGACGAAGACACGTCGTCCCGTCGTGGGGGCATCGGGATACGGTGGTGTGGAGCCTCCGCTCCAGGTATCCCTCGTCGTATAGCTCTTGGATGAGAGTGAAAGCCCGTTCCCGGGGTAAGCCCGTCACCTCTTCCACCCTGGGATAAGAGACATCGAAACCAATCTTGGGGATGAGAGTTGGGAGGTCCCCTCCCATCATGCTTCTCAGGAGACGCTTGGCGAAGGGATCGGAGATATTAGTCGGCAATTTTCAATCCTCGCGTATGATGATCGATGAATCACTCATTCCGTTCCATCCTCCAATAGCAGGATTCTCGTTTATCCCCTATACATTTTGATTCTTTGATACCTAGGTCTTGACCCGTTGCAGCGCTCAAAATTCCCTCTAAGGCACCTCTGATGAAGTGACACTGGGGCATCTCGCCAGGATCATCGCAGTATTCGTTGAAGGCCTGGTTTTCTAATAGGACATCGACCTCGCCATTATACAAATCTAACTCTGTAATCTTTATTGTGCCCCAACCCTGATTCTTTATGTCATCTAGGAAAATCTCTAGTTTGTTCTCCGGCGTCATACCGTTAACATGAGGTATCCTGTCAAAATAGTTTTTAATCAGCAGTTCACCGTAGGTCTTGCTCATACGGTATACCATTGCTTTCCCGGCTGAGCCATATGTTTCTTCCAAGGCTTGTAGAAGTGTTATGAATCCTATTGGGCGAAAACATACGAGTCGATCTCTACCTGTTTCCATGATAGTAGTTCGTATTGAAACTTATTTTAAAATATTCATTGATTTACTGCCTTCGATACATACAGTGGACAATCGTCACCTATCTTTTGGCGAATAGGCCAAATATGATGCCCAAGACTACCAGCGGCTCTCCTTCTTGAGGACCCATCCAAGATAAGCCCACATCCTGATGAGAGCGTAGTAAGGCCTGTAGAGAAGCACCATCACGGGGAATAGGTAAGCGTACCTCAGATCTCTCTTTCTCGGGGAAAGGAGCCCAGCGGTGAGGATGCTGAACAGTTCCATGAACATATAGAAGAATATGCTCAGGGACATCACATAAGGAAACGTGGATAGATCCAATAGAGGGAGGATGGCCAGCCACCCGAACCTTATGAACAGCAGGATCATGTCGATGAAGAGCATGTCGTAAACAGCTAGGACGAGCTTCCAGTCGAAACTCCCCCAAGTGAACAGGTTCCTGTGCTTCCATAGGGTCTCAGCCTGGCCCCGGGTCCATCGGATCCTCTGGCGCCTCCAGTCACGCCAAAGCTCGGGGGCGAAGGTCCACGCCACGGCGTTCTCCACAAAGGCGAGCCTCTTCCCCAGCTTCCTCATCTTGAAGGTCATGTCGAAGTCCTCGGTTATGGTGTCCTTGTCGTACTGGCCGAGGGAGTCGACGTTTTTCTTGAAGAATGTGCCGAAGGCCCCGGAGATGATGAGGAGGGTCCCAGCAATGGCCTGGAACCTGCGGCCAAGCTCCATGGAGATGAGATACTCGTAGGCCTGGATCCGGACGAGGAGGTTCATCCCCCCGTGCTCCCCCCGGAGGATCCTGACGTTGCCCGAGGCGGCGCTGTACCTCGGATCGCTCAGAGGCTTCACGATCTCCCTCAACGAGTTCCTCTCGAGGACCGTGTCAGCGTCCACGGAGATGACCAGATCCCCCGTCGAGAAGAAGAGGCCATAGTTCAGAGCCCCCGATTTCGAGCCGCTGGCCACGTCCCTATGGATAAGCTTGATCTTCCCGCTCCTCGCGTAAGGCCTCGCGAAAGAATATGTTCTGTCTGTGGAACCATCGTCGACGACGATGATCTCTTTGTAGGGATAGTTTGCCTCCAGCGCAGACTCGATAGATCTGACGATGATCCTCTCCTCGTTGTGCGCAGGGATGATGATCGAGATCTTCGGTAAGAAGGTTGGATCAAACTCCAACGGCCTGAATCTCCTCCAAATTACGTGCACGAGCAAAAAGAGGGATTTCCCAACAGATCGTGTGAAATCTATCAGTATCACGGGCCAGAAGGTCAAGACGAAGTCGTAGAGGGTCAATGAATTGAACCATAGGAAGAAGTTGTCAATGAAGAGGCCA
>Ga0114920_10001539_pt1 | contig 10622 bp, 14 predicted proteins | sample ChitaG_FD_88683 | JGI IMG/M metagenome (GOLD analysis project Ga0114920, IMG submission 88683) | Deep subsurface microbial communities from South Pacific Ocean to uncover new lineages of life (NeLLi) - Chile_00310 metaG | ecosystem: Environmental > Aquatic > Marine > Oceanic > Sediment ...
AAATAGCGGCTATCACCGCTTCTAAGGCTCCAGCCAGGTTAGTCACCTTACGCCGTCCGCCACTAGCCTCCTCGCCTTTCCCTAAATAGAGGTAGTCGCCAAGCCTAATCGCTCTTGCCCTACGGGCTAGGGTCTCCCGACGCACCAGAGCCGCCCGGAGTCTGGTCATTTCTCCCTCGCTAAACTGAGGAAAGTCCTGGTATAGCTTTTCAGCAACTACCAAACCTAAGACAGCATCACCCAGAAATTCCAGCCTTTCGTTGGAGGTTAGGGCAAAGCCAGGGTTCTCGTTAATATAAGAGCTGTGAACCAGGGCTTGCTCTAGAAGAGATAGGTCGTGGAATGAGACACCCAAGGCTTGTTGTAGGTCGGCTAAATCAGCCAAAACGATAGCTCCCTTCCTTAAGTTAATCTAGCTGAATAATTCAGCATAAACGGTCAGGTCTGCAAGTGTCAAATTACCCTATTATTGCCATTGGCATAGCTACGTGCTATAATTCTGGTGTGCTGGGGAATAGTCTAGTGGTAGGACAGCGGACTCTGGATCCGCCAGGGAAGGTTCGAATCCTTCTTCCCCAGCCATAAAATCTTGTTTATCTCAGCCAGTAGTGTGGGATATAGGTATATAATGGCGATGGAAACACATAGGTTCTTCGAACTAATAGCATCACGAATGGTAGGTGAACTTGAACTTATAAAGTTACAACCGAAAGAGCTAAGGGGTAGAGCAAGAGAAGTGCTTATACGCAGCTTCTTGAAGCCATATCTCCCAGACTCCTTAGACATCGGACAGGGCGTAATAACCTCTGTGGAAGGGGGGCAAAGCGGAGAATTAGATGTAATTATTTATGACAGGTCTGGGTATAATTTGTTCAAGCCTTTTACTTACTATATGCCAGAAGGGTCTAAGCCGTTTCCGTCGGAGGTTGTATATGCTGTCATTGAAGTTGAGGATAGGTTGACATCAGGACGGTTAAGTCAATGTATTGAAAGAATAGAACTCGCGAAACGACTACCTAAGAGTGCTTATTATGAGCATGTGGGTCCTATCCAAAATTATTTTAATTTATACGGCAAAGAATGGGAGTATTTCCCAACCTTGGGTATAGTTTTCGCCTTCGATTCGGAACCTCTCACAAAGCTACGAAGTCTCTTGGAGCAAAACAACTTAGAAAAGAAAGAGAGTCTTGAGAAGCAAGTAGATCTGATATGCGTACTCAAAAGGGGGCTAATTGTTTACTATAGCTCCAAAAAAGGGTTGCTTGCCTTTCCCCCAGAGCCAAAATGCGAGCTTAAATACAGGGAAGGTAAGCCAGGAGAGAACCTTTCGCTCTTCTATCGTATGATAATGAGAGTGCTTACACAGGTGTGGACAAGAGCGATTAGAGTAAACGATTACTTCAAGTGAGGATGAGGCAGTAGCTCATGTAATAGCTGTCGCAACCTTGGGAGCAAGTAGGGAGCAAAAATGAAATACACTGTAATCATAGAGCAAGGTCGTGAATCGGGCTATGTAGTTTATTGTCCTGCCCTGAGGGGCTGTGTCTCACAAGGGGAGACCAGGGAAGAAGCTCTAAAGAATATCAGGGAGGCAATGGAAGCTTATATTGAAGCGCTTCTTGAAGACGGACTCCCCGTCCCAACAGAGGTGGGAAAGGATGCCATTGAGCTTGAGGTCAGTGCTAGGTGAGCAAACTGCCTCGGGGACTTTCTGGTAGCGAGGTAGTCAGGGCATTGCAAAGGGCGGGCTTCTATCTCAAGCGGAGAAAGGGAAGCCATATTGTATTGAGAAGGGACAATCCCTTCGCCCAAGTTGTAGTCCCAGACCACAAAAGTATTGACCCAGGAACTTTAGCCTCAATTCTTGACGGAGCGGGATTAACAGTAGAAGATTTTATTAAGCTTCTCTAGCCAGCTTTTTGAGGGCTAGTTCCCTTTGTTTCTAAATGGCGCATTCGTCTAGGGGTTTAGGACACCTCCCTCTCAAGGAGGAGATCACCGGTTCGAATCCGGTATGCGCTACCATTATCACTTTACAAATTTAGAGGCTAACTATGAATTTGCCACTGGAAGAATATTTGAAACCGACACCAGCAATAGATTGTGAGACCGGGTCTATAAAGGAAAAAGCCCAAGAGCTAACCAGCGGGCAGGAAAAAATCGCCGAGAAAGCCAAGAGCCTTTTTTACTTTGTCCGGGATGAGATTAAATATAACCCGTTTTCACCACATTATCTTCCTGAACACTACCGAGCAAGCACGATTTTAGACAGGGGAGAAGGCTACTGTGTTCAAAAAGCGGTTCTCCTTACCGCTTTAGCCCGAGCCATAGGTATCCCGGCTCGGCTAAGATTTGCTAACATCCGCAACTACCTCCCTTTCGGGAAACTGGCAGAAATAATGGAGACAAATTTGTTTGTCTACCATGGCTATGATGAACTGTATATTGAAGGAAAGTGGGTTAAGGCTACTCCTACCTTCGACCTGAAGATGTGCCAAGACCACCGAATCATACCGGTTGAGTTTGATGGCAAGAAAGATGCCTTGTTCCACTCCCATAATCAAGACGGAGAATTACAAATCGAATACGTCCATGACCACGGGCATTACCAGGCTCTCCCGCTGGATGAGATTCACAATGCCCGGGCTCAGGCTTATGGGTCTGAGGTTGCCGAGCGGCTCAAAATGGCTGATCCTTATAACAAAACTCTATCGCCCGAGGGATAATTCATCGGAAAGCCTACAAAATAGTTGGTTTTCATTACTTTCCCCTGCTATACTCAATAAGTGCCTGAAGCCACTCTTGTTCTCATCTTTACCACATCTTTTGTGGTTGCCCTCTCTGGAGCTATGATGCCTGGGCCCCTGCTGGCAATCACCATTAGTGAAGCAGCCAGGCGGGGTTTCTGGGCTGGTCCCCAGCTAGTCCTGGGACATGGCATACTGGAGCTAGCACTGATAGCTGCTTTGGCGGCAGGGCTGAGCCAGTTTTAGGTTATGTATTTCCTTTATTGACTTAATCAGAGAAGCAATGCTAGGGGGCAGCAAATCTAGGCGGCGATTGACCTAGAGGGTCTTCAATAATAGGAGTCCTAAAATCAGAAACCACACCCCAAATCCGATAAGTAATAGGCTACAGGCAGTAAACAGTCCCTCTTGAAATTTCCTTCCCCAGAGCGATTGGGTTCGGTAAACCATAATTGAAACAAATGAAAGCCAGAGCAGGTCACATAGCCAGTGAACGGGAATAAGCAAAGCAAACCCCATTATGCCAAAACTGAGGGAGTTCATGATAAGCATACTGCCTATGGTTGCCCACCATAGAAGAAAGAAAGGATTAAAGAGGCTAGTAATCACTCCGGCAGTAACTGAGTTATAGGATAAATCTTTGCCCTTGTCTATTACCTTAGCCTTTGCCCTGAACATACCTATGCCTAGCCAGATCAGCATAGCACCACCAGCCAAACTCAAACCGAGCTGTACTGGCTCACTTTGGAAGAATCTGGCAAAGCCAAAGTATATGAGCAATATTAAGGGAACTTCTATTACAGCATGTCCCAGGGCTATCTGTATGCCAGCAAATTGGGATTTATAACTTTTGGCTACAGTCACGGCGAACATGGGACCGGGCATCATTACCCCTGATAGTGAAATGGCGACCACACTCAGCAAAAATGGAGGCATAAAAGCACCTTGGTCATTGTAGCACACAGTTCCCTTGATGCCCCCAGATTGATATGACATTGCTTGAGTTCGTCACCCCAGGGACAACCTTTTTGCTATGGTCGCTAAATCTTAGGAATCGCCGGGGTAGCTTCCTTCTTCACCGGTCACATCTTGGCCGATTTGGCTTGGTATGCTCTGGTGGCATTTATCGTAGCTACGGGAAGAAAGGTCATGAATGACACTGTATATCGTGGGCTTCTTATCGTATGTGGTCTGGCTCTCTTCGCCCTCGGCGGCTATTTTATAACCTCAGCCGTCAGATTTTTGATTAGTTAAGCAAGCACGGCACTTGCTGCCCTTTAGTTGCCTACCCAAACAGGCTTTTCTCAATATCTTTCAGTGTCTCCACCCCCTTTATCTCGTGGGAGAACATAGGCAGCTCAACTATTTCCATATAGTGATACCGGTCATGAAGAAGTTCAATATACCGCCTTTGCTGCTGGGCTTTAGTCACCAGAAACTCTGAGGATAAATCCGTGATTACATTATTTATTATTAACTGCTTAACCTTGAAACCAAACCGGTCAAATTGGGCAACAATGCCCTCAAGCTGCTCGACAGCCAGCGCCTCAGGGATAGTAACCATGACAAACCTTACCGCATTTCTAAGGAAGTCCATATCCTCAGCTGATAACCTTTCCCAGCCCCTGATAATATCCAGCACTGACCGTCTAGTTTTTGCGCCGAGCTTCAGCCTGGAGTAGATACGAGGAGCCGGTTTCAGGTGCTGGCTGAGCATGGCTGGCGTCTCAAGCAGACCCAGGGTCTGCCCTAGAGGAGCAGTGTCCCAGACTATCCTTCTATACCTCTTCTCGCTAGCCAACTGCCTTATGTAGTCGACCGTAAATTCATCCCTTAAGCCGGGCAGAATTGAAGTAATAAAATCAGCAAACTGCTCATACGAAACCGATACGAAGGAGGAGAAAACCTCATAAACTTCCCGACCAAACTTTTCATCCCACATCTGTTTTACCTCGTCCATGCCAAGCTCAGCCAGATATAAGCGCTCGGAGACTGGTACCGGTTTTTGCTTGGCTTTTACTTCAAAGATGTGGGATAGAGATGGAGTGGGGTCGGTTGATATGACCAGAGCTTCCTCTCCAAGCAAGGCATAGTGCAGGGCGGTAGCTGCGGCGCAGGTTGTCTTGCCCACACCACCCTTGCCGGCAAACATGGTAACGTAACCTTCACTCAAACTAGAATTGGTGTAACCGCTGTCCGTTTCTTTACTCCTCCCGTCATACCAGGTGGGCTATTGAAAATAGGGGATATAGCTTCCCCTAGCCTGAGTTTGGTCTAAAATTTGGTTAGAATCTCAATAATCCTCGGTGTAATGTAATCGGCAATTTCGTACCTTGAGCCACCGCCCAACCCGACTAAATATCTACCCTCACAGGCTCTATCGGCACACTGTTTAACATCCTCTACCAATTGGGCAAAGAAATCCCAGGATAGACCTCGGTCCCCGTAGTCACCCTGAGCAGTGTCGTGACCAAGCACATGGAGGATGATATCCGGTTTGAATTCCTGGACCCGGGGAATGAACTCCCGCCTCACCTTATCCAGGTATTCGCTGTCAGTTGTTTGCCAGCCCACATTTACATCGATCTTAGTTCCATCGTCCTCAACCCGGTCTGTACTGCAAAAGCAGACATGAAGGACATCCTTATCTCCCATGGTCAACTCTCTGGCTCCGTCTCCGTGGTGAGAGTCGGTGTCAAGAATGGCAAAACGCCTTACGCCGAATTGCTCACGCATATGGACTATCATTGGCCCGGTACCAGATACGGTGCAGCCTCCCCAGGCATAATCACGATGAGCATGATGGCAACAGCTCAAAGTCAGGAAGGCATTCCTTATCTCGCCTTTCCAGACCTTTTCCGCAGCCGTGACACAAGCACCAGCGCCGTAGATTCCACACTCCCAGTTAATGTCGTGCCTAATACGACTCAGATGCTCCCTGGTGTGGACTTTTAGTAACAGTTTTTCACTTACCGATTCTATCTGGTAGATAACGAGATTAGGATTTGAAGATAGCTCTTTAATGAGTTGAGGGAAATTCTTCAGCTTCTGCCCAATAATCGACCATGTATGTTGAGAAAGAACTTCATGGTAAAAAACGCCCGTTTTCGTCAATTTTCCTTCCCGTATACCTGAATTTTGCACTCCAGAGGGTTATGATTATTATAGCATAATACCTGAAGCGGTAAATACCAGATTGTTTATTAGAACCTCACCACCCTTAATCCCCCTCTCCTTAAAAAGGAGAGGGGGTCAGGGGGATAGGTTGCCAAACAATCTCGAATTTGTCTAGTTGACAGCAGTGGCGATGTAGGGTAAAATTAGATACATCGGCGGAGAAGCAAAAGGAGGTTTGGTCATGATAGAAATGACTATCGACAGTATTCGGGTTAGTCTGATGAATTACCAACGGGTGGTGATTCTGAAGGAGAAAATAGCAGACCGCTATCTACCCATTTGGATTGGCCCCGCCGAGGCTGATGCTATAGCAGTAAGACTGCAGGGTGTTACTGTGCCCAGGCCTTTGACCCATGACTTGTTGCGTTCGGTCATTGATGCCTTGGGGGCTAAGATTAACTCTATTATCGTCAGCGACCTTAGAAACGATACCTTTTTTGCCAAGGTTATTCTTAATGTAAATGGGGGACAATTAGAAATTGACTCACGCCCTAGCGACGCCTTAGCGCTAGCGGTAAGGGCAGAGGTACCTATCTACGCTGAGGAAACAGTTTTGGATAAAGCCGGTGTCATACTAGACAAGGAGACAGGTAAGCCTATTTCTACAGAAAGGAGTGGTGGCAAGGGCAAAGAGGTTAGTGAAGAAGAGATGAAGAAGATGTCGGCCTTCTATGAGTTCATTAATACTCTTGATTTGGACGATTTTGATAAGCGTAAATCCTAATTTTAGAGCCGGCTAATCTTGTAATTGGTGAATAATAAAAAGCCCTAGGCCTCTTCGTTCTAGGGCTTTTTAGTGAGCTTGTCTGAAGGGGTAAATAGTAAAGATGGCTTGACCTAAAAGTGTAAATTTGATATTCTGCTCAAGGTATGAGTAGGTGGGTGGCGGCTTTCAGGCTGGTAGGTGTTGGTTTTTTTATCGGCGGTTCTATTGTTTTGGGTGTGTTTGTCGGCCGCTGGCTTGATACCAAGTTTGATACTCAGTTATTTTGGATAGCAGGATTAATTCTCGGAATTGTTATCGCTTTTTTGGGCGTCTATCAGATGCTTTTGCCTCTCATGAGTAACAAGCAGGATAAGGAGAGTAGCTAGTGCCTAAACGGGGCTGCCTTGGTTGTTCATTACCTATGTTAGTCGGGATTCTGCTTGTCTTCCTTGTCCTTTTCATAGTTGGCTTCGCTAGTGGTCCCCTGGGCGCGAAAATGCTCCCTGGCCTGGAATTACCTAGCTGGCTCAGTGTTCCCCAACCACACCCTGAGCTTCCTGCCGAGAGGGTTTTTTTCAACGGTCCCCTTACTAATAGTATTATCGGTGCCTGGGTCACTATTATTGTTTTAGTTGGATTTTGTTATGCGGCAACGCGCCGGATGAAGCTCATCCCAGCTAGATTACAAATGGTCTTCGAGGCTTTCCTTGGCTGGCTATATAACTTTTGTCAGAGGGTCGCCGGTGAGGAAAATGGGCGTAGGTTCTTCCCGGTGGTGGCTACTATCTTTCTCTTCGTTGCCTTTAATGCCTGGCTGAGCCTACTTCCTGGGTTTGGGTCGATACTTGTGCCAGGGTTTAGATTCGAGGACGGCTCTTGGGTTAAAGGCATCGTGCCCTTGTTCCGGGGGGCAAATACTGATATTAACATGCCCCTGGCTCTAGCCCTCTCGTCTTTTATCTTTGTCGAGTACTTTGGAATAAGGTTACGTGGCATTCGCTACTTGGGAAAGTTTATCAATGTAGGTGGTTTCTTACAAAGTATGCGCCAGTTAATCAGGGGTAAGCTCAGGGCTGGCTCGGCTGGATTAATGACTGGGGTGGTTAATATTTTTATTGGCTTTTTGGAATCATTGACTGAACTTGTGCGCATTGTCAGCTTCACCTTCCGTCTTTTTGGCAATATGACGGCTGGTGAAATACTACTTTTAATGGCTGCTTTCCTTATTCCTTGGGTGTTTGCTTTACCCTTTTATGGGCTTGAGTTGCTTGTTGGCTTCGTGCAAGCCCTTATCTTTAGTGGGTTAACCCTAGTATTTCTTACTGTTGCCGTTGCTCATGGCGAGGAGGCGGCTTAAGAAACGACGTTTGGCTACTGGCACTTGCAATATAATTTATAAGAAGGGGGAAAGAATGGAACCTGAAGTAATGAGACTAGTGGCGGTGGCGATAATCGCTAGCCTGGGGCTAATGGGACCAGCGCTGGCCATTGGACTTATTGGGCATTCAGCATTGACCGGGATAGCCCGTAACCCGGAGGCGAGTGGTGCCATAATGACCAATATGATCCTGGTTACTGCCTTCGCTGAGGCTATCGGGATTTATGCCCTGATTATAGCTATTGTCTTGGTTATATGATTGTATAGAGAGTTAAGGAGGAAGTAATTATGCAGGACGAGGGTATACCATTCCTGATAAAATTTGGCTTTATAACATTATTTATAACGCTGGTAATTATCCTTTTACTAGTAGTCGTCTCGGTATTTTTTACCTAGTGCACCTAGGCTTGTAAAGAAGCTGCCACAAGGGGGGTTAAAAATGGGAGGTCTGGCTGGTCTGGGTATAAATCTGCCCACACTGCTGGCACAAATTATTAATTTTGCTATCCTGTTTGGTCTTCTTTACCTTGTTGCTTATAAGCCTATCATGAGAGTGCTTGATGCGCGCTCCCGGAAGATTAAGGAGAGCATGGAGCAGACTGAACTTATTAAAGAGCAGGCAGCTCATGCTGAACAAGAGGCTGAAAAGCGGATTGAAGCTGCCAGTAAGGAAGGGCAAGAAGTAATAGCCAGGGCAATACGGACCGGGGAAGAGGTTAGACAACAAACACAGCAAGAAGCCAGGCAAGAAGCCGAATCCCTTATCGCCAGGGCACGTACGGAGATTCAGCAAGAGCGAGATGATGCTATTGACGAACTGCGCAAGGAGTTTGCTGACCTAACCATACTGGCGGCAGAGAAGGTCATAGAGCGTTCGCTAGATAAGGATGCGCATCGCCAGCTTATTGATAAGGTGCTTGAGGAAAGCACCACCGCCAACAAGGATTAGTGTATTTGGTGAGAAAACATGGCAAGAAGGGGCTATGCTAAACGTTATTCACAGGCAGTGTTTGAGATTGCCCGGGAAAGGAAAGAGCTAGATAGATGGCAGTCTGACCTGAGAAAGATTGCCAGCCTGAGAGAGGATGCCACGCCTATTGCTTGGCTTGAGAACCCCAGAGTTCATTTTGATATTAAAACTAGATTCCTCTCGGAACGACTTGGTGATATAAACCCTCTAGCGTTAAATCTGGCTTGTCTATTAGTAGCTAGAGGCAGATTGAGTATGGCCGGCGATATTGCTGACGAGTATCAGCGGCTATTAGATAGCTACCGTGGTATAGAGCGGGCTGAGGTTACCACTGCTATTCCGCTTGATGATGAAGATAAACAAAGTTTGGCACAGCGTCTCGGTGCTGTAGTCGGCAAGAAGGTGGTGGTCAAGCCTAAAGTAGATCCGAACCTAATAGGCGGGATTGTAGCTAGAATTGGTGATAAGTTACTAGACGGTAGTACCTCAAGCAGATTGCTGGCTTTAAAGAGGGAGTTGGAGAGATGATGGGAAGTCTGAACTGAGGCTAATCAATCTACGGATAAGAGAGGAGGTAGCTTAGGTGACAATAAGAAGGCAAGATATAGTTTCTGTTATCAAACAGCAGATTGAGCAATTTGGCACGACAGTGACCATGGTGGACGTGGGCACGGTGATTGAGGTTGGCGATGGTATTGCCAGGATTCAGGGGCTAGCTGCGGCTAAGTATAATGAGCTGCTTCAGTTTCCTCATGACATTATGGGGATTGCCCTGAACCTGGAAGAGGATAGCGTAGCTGCTGTTATCCTTGGTGACTATACTAAGATTAAGGAAGGGGATGAGGTACAGTGCACAGGTCGGATCGCTGAGGTACCTGTAGGTGACGCCCTTATCGGCAGGGTGGTTGATGCCTTAGGTCGTCCAGTGGATGGTAAAGGGGCAATTAAGACCGATAAGACTCGACCTCTGGAGCGGGTTGCGCCCAATGTTGTATTGCGTAAGCCGGTAGATACCCCGGTGCAAACCGGTATTAAGGCTATAGATAGCATGATCCCTTTAGGTCGGGGGCAGAGGGAGCTTATTATTGGTGACCGCTCCACAGGTAAGACAGCTATTGCCCTTGATACCATTATTAATCAGAAGGGCGGCGATTTGACCTGCATCTATGTTGCCATTGGTCAGAAAACATCCAAGGTAGCGCGAGTAGTAGCTACTCTAGACGCTTACGGGGCTATGGAGCATACTATCGTCGTTGCCGCTAATGCCTCTGATTCAGTTGCCTTACAATATCTTGCCCCTTATGCCGGCTGCGCTATGGGCGAGGAGTTTATGGAGCAGGGGAAGGACGCCTTGATTATTTATGATGACCTTTCCAAGCATGCCTGGGCTTATAGGCAGCTTTCCTTACTCTTGCACCGTCCCCCGGGGCGGGAGGCTTACCCGGGCGACGTTTTTTATTTACATAGCCGCTTGCTGGAGAGGGCAGCTAAGTATGCTGAGGAATATGGCGGTGGTTCCCTTACCGCTTTACCTATTATTGAGACCCAGGCTGGAGATGTAGCTGCTTATATTCCAACCAATGTTATCTCTATCACTGATGGTCAGATTTATGTGGAAACAGACCTGTTTAATGCTGGCATCAG
>Ga0114920_10001541_pt1 | contig 10616 bp, 11 predicted proteins | sample ChitaG_FD_88683 | JGI IMG/M metagenome (GOLD analysis project Ga0114920, IMG submission 88683) | Deep subsurface microbial communities from South Pacific Ocean to uncover new lineages of life (NeLLi) - Chile_00310 metaG | ecosystem: Environmental > Aquatic > Marine > Oceanic > Sediment ...
AAGACTAACGTTTGAAAAAGACCGGGTGCGATCAGAAGATGATAAGATCGCGGCCAGACTTGACCGTCTGTTAAAAGAAAGCTATCAAATGCTTGGCTATGAGATTATTCGCATTCCGCTGCTCTCTGTGGAAGAACGCATCGACTTTATTTTAGATCATCTATAAAACTCGAAAGAAGGATGAAACCTGTATTGGGGCCTCACCTTAACCTTCTTCTTAAACCTAAAACCTGCATAAACAATCTTGAATGAGTTTCAATTTAAAATATATACAGCGTGTTGAGTGGATTTAAATCAGCTAGTTTGCTCATCAAAATTGATGCGGCACTTTTTCAAGATATTTTCAAGATTGTTTACCCTTCGGGAGCGCCGATTTCACCGGATCTACTACGTTAGCAAGCACTTGCGGTAGATGACTACAGCTGTGTGCTTGCTGCCTTGTATCTCCGGCAAACTCGACGCTTGCAGGATTTAGGTTAAAGGTCTTCTCATCTTTTTTAGTCTCAGCAGTCTTAATTTTTTTCCATCTTTTAATCACCCAAAGCTCTGGCAAGCGCCGCTTTGTGGACTTCGCCGGCAAAATGCACTGCACTTTTGCCGGAAATCGGATCCCAGTCTGAAGGATCTGCTACGCAAAAGTATTGCACCTCGAGGCCGATGCGCACGGCAGCCTCTTTGGCAGGCATGTCCTTGACACGCAGCGCAGCGTCCCAGGTCGCACCACAGGGAGCCCCGCGCAACACCTCGAGGCGGGCAATCTTTCCTCCGACAACCTCAACAGCGAACGCCGGTGCTCCAAACATATTTCCATATAGACCCAGACAGACCTGCCGGGAAAGACCGCATCAGGTTGGAGGGGTAAGGACACCTTTAACCCGCAATTTTTTCCCCGATGCGACCACAGGAATTTTTTTGTCCCGGCAAACCACAGCAAGGTCTTGGGAAAGGTCAGGATGTTTGAAAAAATCGAGGACCAGGTCTGCACGGATGTCCTTTGGTATATATTTTCTGGCATCATCGATAACCACAGGCAGGGTTTCATCGATGGAAACAATCTCAAGGGCAAAACGGCTGTTCCCGTATCGCCTGATACCCTCTATCTTTTTTTCACCGCTGCCGTTTTGCTGAAAAACGACAATTTTTTGGATTCCCTCGGTCTGTTCCTGTGCTGCGGTTTTTGATTGATCGATGCCTATGCATTTTTTATAGATCATTATCTATTCCTATCAAAATTTCCGAGATGTTACAACAATTTTTGTTTAACGACATTCCTTATCTATTAATTGATATATTTATTTTAGCTTTTTGAAAAACGTATCCCACAAGCATTCAATCTACATGCTAATCCGAGCGTTTTGATTTAGACATGTCCACTTTATTATACTCGCCTTAGTAAGTCTAAAGAAATTTGTCTTAACTCAACCGATCAAACGTGATATAATTATTTATTAATTATTGCAATTTTGGGAAATCCTTTATATTGCAATATCATATACAACTCAGAGGGTATTTGAGCCCTTTGTTTATCCGGCAAATCCCCTTCACCCCAATTCTTTTGGTTGCGATAAATTCTAATGAGGGCAAAAAGTTTAATGAATAATGAGCATTATTACAAATAAAAACGATTTCGAATCCAAAAAGATATTGGTTGTTGATGATGAACCGATCAACATCGAACTATTGGAAGATTTGCTTATTCCGCAAAAATATATCGTTGAGGGAGCTTTCGATGGAGAAAAAGCCCTGGCTAAAATCCAGGAGGAACCCCCGGACCTGGTTCTTTTAGACGTAATGATGCCCGGAATGAATGGTTTCCAGGTTTGCAGCGAGATACGCAAAAATTCGTCCCTTCCTTACATCCCGATTATTTTTATAACCGCCTACCAGATAGATCAAACCGACATAATCCACGGGCTTGATATAGGAGGAGATGATTATATACGCAAGCCTTTTGATTCATCAGAGTTATTTTCCAGGATTCGTGCGTGCCTTCGTGTTAAAAAACTTTATGACGATCTAGCCCGGACAAAGACTGAACTGTCACGATATGTGTCCCTTGCAACTGTAGATATGGTCGAAAAAAAGGCTTCTAAGGAAGTATTCCAAGCCGACAGAACAGCGGTTGTAACCGTTCTATTTTCTGACATCAGAGGATTTACAAACTTTTCTGAAAACATGGACCCAGCAAAAATTTTCAAAATGTTAAATTTCAATCTTAGCAGACAGATTAAAGTGATAGAAAAGTATCACGGCATCATTGATAAACTTAATGGGGATGAAATAATGGCCATCTTTGAAGGCCCTGATATGGCCTCAAATGCCCTGAAATGCGCACATGGTATTGTTAAAGCGCTCTCAGTACCTCAAAACCGCAAGGTGTTAGATTGGGCAGGCGTGGGTATCGGTATAAATACAGGACAAATTTATCTGGGAAGCATTGGTTCGGAGACTTTCAAAGATTATACAATTATCGGAAATACAGTCAATGTTGCCGCCAGACTTTGTGGCCTTGCCTCAAAGTATCAAATCCTCTTTACTGAAGCTACATTGAAATTAATTAATAAAACAGAATTCAATTTCCGGCCTGTTAAAAGGGTTTCATTGAAGGGGATAAGTTCTCCCATTGATGTTTTAGAGCTCATACAACACCAGGGCGGAATTTAGGTTATATAAGGAGGCAGAAATGGCATTATTTCGTAACAGAAAAACAAACGGCGAAGGAACAGGGTTAAGACATAAGCTTTTTATGATTCAAACTTTAGTTATTGGTCTTCCTTTTCTCATTATCGTCTATAATGTTTATAGTTCTGACAGTATCCAGTTGAATATTTCCCAGATGCTTATTTTTGCCTTAACTCTCGTTCTTATTCTGGCAGGCCTGATGGTCCTTCGTCAAATTTTTGACAAATTTTTAATGGTAACGAATATCATAAATAAAAAAGAAGGCAGTGATAAATTATTAGTCGAAATGCAAAAGGATACAACCGAACTGCATGAGATAACCGTTTCTTTTAACACCTTGATGAAAAACCTTGAGGAATCGACCGAAGAACTAAAACGCAGAGTCTTTGAACTTTTTGCCATAAAAGAACTTAATGAAATTGCAAGCAAGAGCTTGGATTTTAGAGAATTGCTGAATGCATTACTGGAAAAAGCCATGGCTGTAACCAAATCGGAAACCGGATCTGTTTTTATGGTTGACTCCAAAAAAAAGCGTTTTCATGTTGTAGCTTTGAAAGGGCTTCAATCCGGCCCCAAAGAAGGTTCTTACATAAATTTCGATAAATCCCCGGTCAGTCAGGTTGTATCCAGTAAAAAACCCCTCCTCGTTCAAAACATTGAGATTGATTCAAGAACCCTCGATCCAAACGACTCGCAATATGAACCGCTATTATTTCTGTGTATGCCGATTTTTGCCAGAAAACAATTAATAGCGGTACTGAATCTTTCCACTTGGAGAGATAAACAGGTTTCTGATTCTAGCGATGAACAAATTTTATCCATAATGATAGGAGAAATAGGTTTTGCGCTGGAAAATGCCCTGCTCCATTCAAAAATCGAGCAACATGCCAGAAAGCTTCAAAAACGCACATTAGAACTTACAAACGCAAACAATCAACTTCAGCAGGAGATCACTGAAAGAAAACGGGCTGAGGAGGCTCTTAAAAAAGCTCATGACGAATTAGAAACCCGTGTGCAGGAGCGAACTGCAGAACTTGCAAAAGCAAATGAAGAAATGCAGATGGAAATCGCCGAACGCATCCGGACGGAAGAAAAGTTGAAAAAAGCAAAAGAGTCAGCAGAAGCCGCTAATATCGCCAAGAGTCAATTTCTCGCCAACATAAGCCACGAGCTTCGCACCCCATTAAATTCCATAATCGGTTTTTCGGAAAACATGGAGAAAGAGACATATGGGGCACTAAACGAAAAACAAGCCAAAAAGGTTAACAACATTCTTATCAGTGGGCGTCATCTTCTCAGCTTAATCAACGAGATACTTGATATTTCAGTGGCCGAATCAGGTCATCTAAAACTTGAATTATCACAGTTCGATATTTCGAGTCTATTACATAACACGCTTGATATCGTTAAAACGTTTGCCGACAAAAAAAACGTTAACCTGTCTGTCGAAATTGAACAGGGACTCTCCACTATTACAGCCGATCAGGTAAAATTGAAACAGATACTTTTAAACCTCCTCAGCAATAGTATCAAGTTCTCCCCGGAAGGAAAAGATGTGAAGGTGTCCGCAAGGACTGTAGATCCAAAAGATGGGGAAAAACAACCAATAATTGAAATAAGCGTAACAGATTACGGTATCGGCATCAAACCTGAAGACCAGAAACGAATCTTCAAGGCTTTTGAGCAAGCTGACTCATCATTAGCAAGACATTTCGAAGGAACCGGCCTGGGATTGGCATTGACCAAAAAATTTGTCGAATTGCATGGTGGCCAAATCTGGATGGAAAGTGAGGGAGAAGGTAAAGGAAGCATCTTTACTTTTACTATTCCTGCTTAAAATCCGGACTTTAAGATAAGTCTTGGTAACTTCTCAATAAATGATGGGGAATAAGATGATAAAAGACTCACCCTTTGTTTTATCATAAGTTTTTTATCCATGTCTTGATATCTTCCTTTTTAGGAATTTTGCCCACACTCTTGACCTCGCCGTCAATAACAACTGCCGGTGTTCCGAAGACGCCATATCCGGCGATCTCCATGGCATCGGTCACCTTCTCAATCCGGGCATCAACACCCTCCTCGTCAACCGCTTCACCGATAAGTTTTGCGGTTTGTTCACACTTCGGGCAGCCCGGCCCCAATACTTTGATTTCCATCTTTCTCCTCCGGTATATATTGCAAGATTATGCAAATTCATCCAGCCATTCTTTGATTTTTCCTTTGGTTGGAACCCTGCCTGCGGACATAACTTTTCCATTAATAATAAGAGCAGGCATACCCATTACACCATATTTGCCGATTTCTTTGATGTCGGTTACATGCTTAAAATCGGCCGGCAAATTCATTTCGTTCATTACCTCCATGACTTCCCTTTCCAGCCTGTCACACTGGGCACATCCCGGACCCAGTACCTTTATCTCAAGCCCTTCTGAAACATCTTCATCATCATACGGTTTCCCGAGAAATTTATTAAATTCCCGTAAAAAGGCCTTGCCATAGCTCTCGCGTGTACGGTCTGAGATGTAGTTTTTCTCGGAAAGACGTTTCAGAAGTTCAGCCTGAATTTCTTCATCCTGTTTTTCGGTAAAATCTTTTGCGACTTCCTCAATAACATTCTTCAGCCCTATAATACCTGTAGTGTGGCTACCGACCTTGATTTGCTTGACATCGTCTTTTGACATAACAGACCTTCCTTATCCCGCTATCCAGCCGTAGCACATGCCGGCAATAGTTGACATGACAACAATAATTGAACAAAACGTAGCGGTCTTTTTAACGCCCATGACGTTTCCGATAACCAGCATGTTCGGAAGCGACAGGGCGGGTCCTGCCAAAAGCAAAGCGAGTGCCGGCCCTTTCCCCATGCCTGCGCCGATAAGGCCCTGAAGAATCGGCACCTCGGTAAGAGTCGCAAAATACATAAGGGCGCCTGAAAGAGAGGCAAAAACATTGGCCCAAACAGAATTGCCGCCCACAAGGACCTGGATGTAATGCTCGGGTATCAGTGCAGAATGACCCGGACGGCCCAGCAAAAAGCCGGCCACCAGTACTCCTGCGGCCAGCAGCGGAAAAATCTGCTTCATAAAACCCCAGGTCGATTGCACCCAATCGGTCCGTTCATCTTTCTTAAACCAGGCCTTTAGCATCAGGACCAGGACAATCAAAAGGGCAAAGGTGATATACCATTTTGCCGCAAATATGGCCGGCCAGAGTCCTGTCGATCCTTCAGCAGGCCTTGCAAAGGCTGCAAAGACCAGTATCAGCACCATAGTCAGCATATAAAGCGTATCCTGCAAGAGGCTGCGACCTTTAGCCTCTTCATCCGGCACATAAATCTGGCCGGTGGTACGTTTGGCATCATCCTTTCGAAAGAAAAAGGCCATGAGAAGCCCGGTTATAACGGCAAAAATAATAGCACCAACGGCACGGGCCAGACCCAACTGCCATCCAAGTATTTTTGCTGTCAGCGTAATAGCCAATACGTTGATGGCAGGCCCGGAATAGAGAAAGGCGGTTGCCGGGCCAATCCCGGCGCCACGGGTATATATACCGGCAAACAGCGGCAAGACCGTGCAAGAACAAACCGCAAGTATTGTTCCTGATACAGAAGCTACTGAATAAGCGAGGAGCTTTTTAGCCTGAGCTCCGAAGTACTTAAGCACAGCAGCCTGAGAAACAAAGACAGCAATGGCGCCCGCAATAAAAAAAGCGGGGATTAGACAGGTTAAAACATGTTCGCGTGCATATTCCTGGAGCATCATAAAGCCTTCAAGCCCAGCCTGCCGTACATTAGAACTGTCCCAGGGTATATAGTAGCAGGCAAGAAAGATAGATGCGATAATTAATAATTTTGTGCGTTCTTTCATAATCACAGTCCCCACAATCTAACACGGATTTCGAACATACCAAATAATCGCATGCTTATTTAGCTATACAAGCATTATTTCTTGCATATCTCTTCACGCCGAACAACAGGAAGTTTTTTAATGTTCTCAGTTAATCCGGGGTCATCCTCCAACCAGTGCCTGAGGTTTCCCAGAATGCTGGCCACATAGGGAGAGACCCTTCCATCCGTGAGATGATAATTGACCCATAAACCATCTTTTTTTGATCCTACAAGCCCAGCATTTTCAAGTATTTTCAGGTGTTTGGAAACACTGGGCTGAGCGATTTGCAAAATGGCCTGGATTTCACAGACACAAAGTGTTTTATGCTGAAGCATTTTGACGATCCTGACCCGGTTCGGATCTGAAAGGGCTTTCATGACATTGACAAAATCTTTCATTGAAAACTCCTATATTCTATATTTGGAATATATTATCTTATATTTCTGTTGTCAAGAATATTCTTTGAGCATAATTTTATAACAGTTCCCCAATTGTTTATGCAGGTTCTAGGTGTAAAATAATTGACAGTGCTGAAACAAATATAATAAACAAAAGCTGAGGAAGCACTTTAAAACCGGATCACCTGAATGCTTTTTGGCTTCGTTGTTTCATAAAGCTAAAATAATACCTTAATGGGAATTTTTTTAGCCCGAACAATTAATGAATTTGACATAATTATAGAGTATAACTATAAAACCATATTTTTTTGTTCCAGTTCAAGAACGACAAAGATTTAACCGGAGGATATTATGGCATTCGACCCACAAAAGGATAAAATTCTAAAGATGTGGAAATGTGAAGAAACCGGACTCGTTGTTTCAATTAATCAATATGGCGACGGCGAGCCGAAACTCCAGATCGGACCCAGAATTTTTATAAGAAAAGACGGTGAAGAATCCCAGCGCAAGGCAGGCCGTCTCACTATAGAAGACTTGATGTGGTTTTACGAGATTATTGATGAAGCCAAAGATGAACTTGCGAAATTGGCGGGGCCGGTATGATTACGCAAACTGAGACATTTGATGATGCCATCACATACCCCTTGACAGGAAAAAACGCTCCCCACTTAGGACCTTTTGCTGTAATAGTGTCTGATAAGAATGATCTTGGTTTGCTTTGTGGTTTGATGAACCTTGGTGAAGATAAAGCCAGGAACCTGTTGATGAGCAAGGTCTATATCGGAAATGGTTCATCCAAAAGGTTTGCAATCGCAGGTCCCTTGATCGGTTCGCCGTACGCCGTTATACTGCTTGAGCATTTGATTAGTTGGGGAGCGCGACAATTCATATTTTTCGGGTGGTGCGGAGCTGTCTCACATGATGTTAAGATCGGAGATGTCATTGTCCCGACATCTGCCATTATTGATGAAGGGACGTCAAAGCATTATATGGACAGGTCTGCACATTCGACTGAATTAAATAATGTACAGCAGGCAAATCTGGGCGATCTTGTCGAATGTGTAGACCAGACACCTGATGGACTCTGCGTGTCGAGGCCTTCAGAATCTATTGTAAAAAAGACAAGGGCGGCCCTGAGCATTAAAGGTATTGGTTTTCGAGAAGGCCCTGTCTGGACTACTGACGCTATTTACAGAGAAACCCGTAAAAAGGTCGAGTATTTCCAGAAAAATGATGTGTTGGCGGTTGAGATGGAATCGTCGGCGCTCTTTACCGTGGGAAGATTCCGGAATGTTGATGTCTGCGGAATCCTCGTGGTTTCCGATGAGCTGTCAACATTTAAATGGAGGCCTGGATTCCGCGAAAAACGCTTCATAAAAAGCCGTAAGGCTGTTGCCGAGGTGATAAGCCGTTTATGCAAAAACATGTAGATCCTGCCGTAATAGAAAAAGTTGAGGATTTAAGGCAAGCGCTTCACAGGCATAACTACCGATACTATGTTCTGGATGATCCGGAAATATCCGATTCTGAGTATGACCGGATGATGCAGGAACTGATAGAACTGGAAGCTGCCTATCCAGGCCTATCAAGTCCGGATTCTCCGACCTTGCGGGTAGGGGGCCCGCCCCTCGACAAATTCGAAAGTGTTGCACATTCTCTTCCCATGCTGAGCCTGGATAATGGATTCAATGATACGGACATCATTGAGTTTGACCGCCGTATAAAAAAAAATCTCAATACAGACGATGAAATTATTTACACCGCAGAGCCGAAGCTGGACGGTGTTGCTGTTGAGCTTATCTATGAAAACGGCCGGTTGGTCACCGCGTCTACCCGCGGTGATGGTATCAATGGTGAGGTAATAACTTCAAATGTAAGGACCATACGGTCAGTGCCAATGCTGATTGAAAATGGAAAGGATAGAAACATTCCATCACTTATTGAGGTAAGAGGAGAGGTTTTTATAGGGCAGGAAGGATTCAAACGCTTAAACAATGAAAGGCTCGATCATAACCTGCCGCCGTTTGCCAATCCCAGAAATGCTGCTGCCGGATCTTTAAGGCAACTCGATTCCAGGATAACGGCCAAACGTCCTTTAGAGATATTTTTCTTCGGTGTGGGGATTGTCGCTGATCTTGTTTTGGATTCGCACTGGGATACACTGGTTGCTTTACAGGGCCTGGGATTTAGAATTAATCCTCTTATCAAACCCAAGATCACAATTAAATCAGCCCTTAACTATTACAGGGAGCTCGTTGAAAAACGGCATCAATTGCCCTACGACATTGACGGCATGGTAATCAAGGTCGACAGTTTTCGTATGCAGCGGCACCTGGGTTCAACCTCCCGAAGCCCAAGGTGGGCCATTGCCTATAAATTCAAAGCGCTTCAGGAGACGACTCGTGTAACTAACATAGAAGTGCAGGTTGGAAGAACCGGTGCCCTAACGCCTGTTGCTCATCTCATCCCTGTAAATATTGGTGGCGCCAAGGTCAGTCGCGCAACGCTTCATAATGAAGATGAAATCAAAAGAAAAGATGTTAGAATAGGCGATACGGTTCTTGTCCAGCGTGCCGGAGACGTGATTCCCGAAGTTGTCAAGGTCATCGGTTCAAAAAGGACAGGGGAAGAAAAAACATTCAAAATGCCACACAAATGCCCTGTTTGCAGTGCTTCGGTTGTTCGCGCTGAAGATGAGGCGGCATTAAGATGCATTAACACTGCCTGTCCTGCCCAGGTTAAGGAGCGGATTAAGCATTTCGCATCAAAGGGCGCATTTGACATAGACGGTCTGGGAGATAAACTTGTCGAGCAGCTCGTCGACAAGGGTTTGCTCTTTTCCTATGCTGATATTTTTCGACTGAATGAAGATGTGCTGGAAAACCTGGAACGGATGGGACCGAAATCTGCCGCAAATATTATTGCTGCTATTTCACAAAGTAAGCAGATCACTTTAGATCGTTTTCTTTACGCTCTCGGGATCCGGCATGTCGGAGAACATGTGGCCGTTATTCTTGCAAATACTTTTGAAAGCTTGGAAAAACTTTTTCGTACCACAACGGATGATCTTAAAGCTGTTGAAGGGATCGGCCCTGTAGTTGCAGAAAGTGTTGTAAATTTTTTTAAACAGGATGAAAACCTGAAAGCAGTGAACGACATCATCGACGGCGGCGTCCAGATCCTTTGGGAAAATAATAAAAAAGAGGGCTCACTGAAAGGCAAGGTATTTGTCTTGACCGGCACGCTGGAAAACATGACAAGGAGCGAAGCAAAGAAAGTCATTGAAGATGCAGGTGGCAAGGTCAGCAGTTCCGTAAGCCGGAACACAGATTATCTTATTGCCGGATCTTCACCGGGTTCCAAGCTAAAACAGGCGAAGGGCCTTGGGGTTGAAATCATTGATGAGACAACCTTGAGGCAATTGATGTTTGAAGATTGATAATTGACTATTTATAGGCCAGACACTTAGAGACCTTTGAAAAATGTTCAATTTTGTTCAAGTTCAAGGAAGACGAAAATTTTAACCGCAGGAATACATTGAGTATTTTGAGGATAAAGCTAAAGCTTCACTTCGTGCAAAATGTTGAGCCTGACCCCAGAGAAATAAGCTTCGCATTTCACGGGGCAGGCACAGAAATTGGGCAAAAGG
>Ga0114920_10001542_pt1 | contig 10616 bp, 9 predicted proteins | sample ChitaG_FD_88683 | JGI IMG/M metagenome (GOLD analysis project Ga0114920, IMG submission 88683) | Deep subsurface microbial communities from South Pacific Ocean to uncover new lineages of life (NeLLi) - Chile_00310 metaG | ecosystem: Environmental > Aquatic > Marine > Oceanic > Sediment ...
AGACTACATCAAGCGTGTTATCGGCCTACCCGGTGAGACTATAGAGATAAGAGATGGTGTCATCTATGTTAACGGCTCACCACTGGACGAACCCTATATTGAAGAGCCGGCCAGTGGCAGCCTGGCCCCGCGGATAGTACCGGACAATGAATACTTTGTCCTCGGCGACAACCGCAACAACAGCACTGATTCACGCCAGGGCTGGACGGTGCCCTTGAGTGACATTGTGGGCAAGGCCTGGATATCCATCTGGCCACCACAGGTATGGGGGCTGGCACCCAACTACTCACTTCCCCAGCAGCTAGGTGATACCCTGGGCCAGGTATATGTCTTTATTAGCGAAACTGACTAAGGCTGCTGGCCAGCTAAAAAGGAGATATTATCAATAGATAATGTAGCCGAAATCTTTGAGAAATCAGGGGCCATACTCAGGGGGCATTTCCTGCTCACCTCTGGCCGACACTCCCCTGTCTACTGGGAGAAGTTCTGTGTTCTCAAGTACCCAAACTACACCCAGCAGCTCTGCAGTCTGATTGCCGGCCACTTTGCCCGACAGAAAGTCCAGCTGGTAGCCGGGCCGACTACCGGCGGCATCATCCTGGCCTATGAGGTGGCCCGACAGCTAGGCGTACCCGGCATCTTTGCCGAAAAGGAGGGCGACTCCAGGACCTTCAGACGGGGCTTCAGCATCACCCCTGGTGAGCGGGTCCTAATTGCGGATGACATCCTTACCACCGGCCAATCAATCAGAGAGGTTATGGCGGCCGTTAGTAAGCAAGGCGGTAAGGTAATCGGCATCGGCGTCCTGATTGACCGCTCCGAGCAGAAAATGGATTTTGGTGTGCCCCTATTTTGCTGCCTCCGCTCGGTTACACCAACCTATGCCCCCGGGGACTGTCCCCTATGCGCCGCCGGCATCCCGCTGACCAGGCCCGGCGGCCAGGATAAATAAATATTGCGGTAGGTCTATAATGAACACTGGACTACTAACTGCCATCATCCTGGCCACGGCCATTGTGGCCATCCTTCTAGCCTACTACATTATCAAATGGCGCTTTGAGAGGCTCTTCCACCACTGGCAGGAGGCCCAGCTTGAGCTCTGGCAGGGGGAAAAGGAACTGGCCCAGAAGCAGGCCATTGCCCAGAGCCGGGCGGTTCTGGGCGGCAAATTCACCGAGCAGTTGGCCCCTTACTTGCCTGATTTTAACTACGACCCCACCGAAGCCCGCTTTATCGGCAGCCCGGTAGACCTGATAGTCTTCCCGGGCCTATCAAGCGGCGACCCCAAAGAGATAGTCATCATGGAGATAAAGACGGGCAAGAACTGCCAGCTCACCCCTCAGGAGAGGAAGATTCGCCAGCTCATTGAGGACGGCATGGTAAGGTGGGAATTAATTCAGCGGCCGGGGCCAGAAGAGGCATAGCACCTAAGTAGGCTCAAGATTAAGCTATGGCTATCCCACCTTCTCCAGCCGGGCAAAGCTTAGGAGCAGCTTTCTTACCCCGGTCCACTTGAAGTCAACCACCACCTCGGCATCATCCCTCACCGGCTGGTAGCCGACGACCACACCGTCACCAAACTGGGCGTGGCGGACACGGTCACCAGCCTTTAGCTCCGGGATGTTAACCACTGGTGCCGAGCTCTCATCCCAGGAATAGAGCCGGCTGGTTAACTGGCTCTCCTCCCCGGACCAAAGCTCACCACCACAGACCAGGTGCTGGGGTATATCCTTGAGGAAACGCGACGGCTCATTTAAGGTGCTGCCCCCCATCAGGCTACGGCGGAAGGCCCGCACCAGATACAGCCTCTTCTGGGCCCTGGTGACGCCGACATAGAAAAGCCGCCTCTCCTCCTCCATCTGGGCCGGGTCATCAAAGGACCTGAAGTGGGGCAGGAGGCCCTCCTCAACACCAACAATAAACACCACCGGGAACTCCAGCCCCTTGGCCTGGTGCAGGGTTATCAGGGTGACGGCATCAAGGCTGCCATCAAGCCCATCAATATCAGATACCAGGGCTACCCCCTCCAGAAAGACGGCCAGCCCCTCCCGGGGTGGTAGATGACGGTACTCACCGGCCACGGTGCGCAGCTCAAGGATGTTCTCCCAGCGCTCCTCGCCGTCCTGTCCCTTTAGTAGATAATCCTTGTAGCCCGACTTAGCTATCACCAGGTCAAAAAGGCTGGTCAGGTCTAGTTCTTTACTGCGGCTAATAAACTGGGTCATTATGTCGCCAAAGCTGGCCAGTGCCTCGATGGCCCGGGGGTTAAGTGGTGGCTTGTCCTCTTTAGACTCGGCAACCAGCCCTAACGCCTGATATAGAGATAGGCCCTTTAGCCCGGCCCAGCTAGTTAGCCCGCTCAGGCTACGCTGGCCGATACCACGCTGGGGGACATTGATTACCCTGAGCAGGCTAACACTATCATCCGGGTTCTGGATAAGCCGCAGGTAGGCGATAATATCCTTCACCTCCCGCCGTTCATAGAAGCGGGTGCCGGCCACCAGCCTGTAGGGTGTCCCGTAGCGGATAAAGGCCTCCTCAAGGGCCCGGGACTGGGCATTGGTACGGTACATCACGGCACAGCCACCCAGCCTGACCCCAGTCTGCTCCGCCAGCCGCTCCGCCTCACTGACCACAAACTGGGCCTCCTCCTGCTGACTGTAGGTCTCGACAAACGTAACCAATTCCCCGGACTCATTATCCGTCCACAGGTTTATCGGCTTGCGCTGCCGATTGGCCGAGATGATATAGGAGGCCGCCTCCAGAATCTTCTGCGTCGAGCGGTAGCTCTGCTCCAGGAAGACCACCTTGGCCTCGGGATAGTCCTTCTCAAAATTGAGGATATTACGCAGGTCGGCAAAGCGCCATGAGTAGATTGACTGGTCTGGGTCACCAACGACACATATATTGCGGTAGCCACCGGCCAGTTGCTTTACCATCTCATACTGAACCAGATTGGTATCCTGAAACTCATCCACCATAATATGCCGGTACCTTTGCTGATACCGGGCCAGCACTTCAGGCTCCTTTTTAAATAGCTGGACTGCCTTAAGCAGCAAATCGTCAAAGTCAAGGGCGCTGCTCTGGCCAAGCAACTGCTGATAGCGCTCATAGACCCGGCCGACCACCTCCTCAAAAAAGCTACCGGCATGCTCAATATAGCCCTGCGGGGCTAACATGCGGTTCTTGGCAGCGGAAATGGTTGAGGCTATGGCCGAGGCGGAATACTGTTTGGGGTCAAGACCTACCTCAGAAATTGCCCGCTTGACCAGCTCAAGCTGGTCTTCGTCATCATAGATGACAAAGCCGGGGTCAACACCAATAGCCTTACCCTCGCGGCGCAGGATGCGGGCACAGATGGCGTGAAAGGTGCCGATAGTCAGGTCCTTAACCGAGCCGCTTACCAGCTGGTTGAGCCGCTCCTTCATCTCCCGAGCGGCCTTGTTGGTGAAGGTAACGGCCATAATATGGTGAGGACTGATACCACAGACCCTAATCAGATAGGCCACCCGGTGGGTGATGACCCGGGTCTTGCCGCTGCCCGGGCCGGCCAGAATAAGCACCGGGCCGCTTATCGCCTCTACCGCTTGCCTCTGGGCTGGATTAAGCTCAGCTAGAATGTCCGTCATGAGATACCTTATTATAGCACTTTACTACCGAGTTGGTCATTATTGACATATAGTGGGAAGGGTTATAGAATATATGCAGATATGTGCATATTGGCTTATAGCTTAGCTCAAGGGGGAAGCGATGCAGGACTTGATTAAGGCGATGAAGGCTCTCTCCGATGAGACCAGGCTCAGAATTCTCAAAGTTCTACTGGAGAAAGAATGCTGTGTCTGCGAGGTTATGCAAGCCCTGGATATATCTCAGTCACGGGCTTCTCGTAACCTTGGCATTCTGCAGGAGGCCGGTTTCTTGAAACCAAGCCGGGACGGGGTGTGGATAGTTTATTCTATAGACTGGCAGGCAACCAATCGCTACGCTACTTACCTAGCCAAGCTAGTTAGGGATTCCCCTGTCAGCAATGAGGTACTAGAAAAGGATAGGGAAAGACTAAAGCACGCCAAACAGATAGGTCCCGGGTGCAAGTAGCGTCGCTTTGATGTCGCCGGAAAATTTCTTAAAAACATGAGCAATACGAAACCAACCACCGTAGTCGGCAGACTTCCAATATTAGACCGTTTCCTGACCCTCTGGATATTCCTGGCAATGGGTTTGGGGGTAGGCCTGGGGTATTTTGCCCCCAGTGTTGGTGAGCTTATTTCCTCTTTACAGGTAGGAAGCACCTCAATTCCCATAGCCGCGGGGCTGATTCTAATGATGTACCCGCCGCTGGCCAAGGTCCGATACGAGAAACTAGGCCACGTATTTCGCAACTGGCGTGTGCTTGGGCTCTCGCTAGTGCAGAACTGGCTTATCGGCCCGGTGCTTATGTTCTTCCTGGCTATTGTTTTCCTGGGAGCCTACCCCGACTACATGGTAGGGCTGATTATGATAGGACTGGCTCGCTGCATTGCAATGGTCATCGTGTGGAATGAGCTGGCGAAGGGAGACAGCGAGTATGCCGCCGGTCTGGTAGCCCTTAATTCTATCTTCCAGATAGTTTTTTACTCAGTATATGCCTACATATTCATAACGGTGCTACCGGGATGGTTCGGACTAGAGGGAGCGGCGGTGCCTGTTACCATTGGCCAGATAGCGGCCAGCGTATTTATCTACCTGGGTATCCCCCTCTTCGGCGGTATGATTACACGCTTTACGCTCATAAAGGCTAGGGGACATGAGTGGTATGAGAACAAATTCATCCCTAAGATAAGCCCCGTAACACTTGTCGCCCTTCTCTTTACCATCGTGGTAATGTTCTCCCTTAAGGGCGAGGCAATTGTTCAGTTGCCATTGGATGTGGTTCGTATCGCCATTCCACTCCTAATCTACTTCGTGCTCATGTTCTTAGTATCGTTCTACATGGGAAGGAAGATCGGGGCCGATTACCCTAAGACAACAAGCCTCGCCTTCACCGCGGCCAGCAACAATTTCGAGCTAGCTATCGCCGTATCCGTGGCAGTGTTCGGAATCAACTCAGGGCAGGCCTTTGTCGCTGTCATTGGACCACTGGTAGAGGTGCCAGTGATGATAAGCCTGGTAAATGTGGCTCTCCACTTCAAGCGAAGGTTTTTTAGAGAGGAATTCCAGGCAGTAACAGCGCCGAACCCAAAAAAGTAAAGGTTAGTCCTCTCTTCTCCCAGTTAAATCTGCTCTGTCTATTATAAATTCTTCATATTTATTTGATATAAAGTATTGCCATAACTTTATTTAGGTGATATAATATAAGAAATAGAATAGGTTTATACCTTTAAGCTAGTCCCGTGAGGCTGGCAAGGGAAATAGATAATCAGCAAGGCCTCTTGCCAGCAAAAAATGGTGAGAGGTTATTTTTATGCTCCCAAAAATCATAATGACCCCCGAGGACATCAGACGGACCCTGGCCCGCATGGCCCACGAGATTATTGAGCGCAACAAGTCCATTGAGAACCTGGTGCTGGTGGGCATGCGCACCCGGGGCGTACCCCTGGCCCGGCGGCTGGCGGCCACTATCGCCAGTTTTGAACAGGCCGAAATACCCGTCGGAGCCCTAGACTTCAGCCTCTATAGAGACGACCTAGCCCGGCTAGACCTACAGCCTATCGTCAAGAGCACCGATATCCCAGTCAATATTGACGGCCGAACAATTATCCTGGTTGACGATGTCCTCTACACCGGGCGCAGCACCCGGGCGGCCATGGATGCCCTCATTGACCTAGGAAGGCCCGAACAAATCCAGCTGGCCGTCCTTATCGACCGCGGTCATCGAGAGCTACCGCTCCGGGCCGACTATGTGGGTAAGAACATACCTAGCTCAAGACACGAGGATATACAGGTTAAGCTTACAGAAACCGACGGCCTTGATGAGGTGGCCATCATTGCTCAGTCATCGCTTAAGGAGGGACAACAATGAGACAGGTCCAGCAAAAAGATACCTTAACAGTAAAACCCGAGGCACCGCCGTTACTATGGCGGCACCACCATATCCTCGACCTTGATGACTTCACCCTTGAGGAAATAGAGCTAGTCCTGAAGACCAGTGACGCCATGAAGGAGGTGCTGTCGCGGGCCATCAAGAAGGTGCCCGCCCTGAGGGGCAAGACCATCATCACCCTTTTCTATGAGCCCAGCACCCGCACCCGCACCTCCTTTGAGCTGGCCGCCAAAAACCTGAGCGCCGATGTCGTCAACTTGAGCGCTGGTACCAGCAGTATCGTCAAGGGCGAGTGCCTGATAGATACCCTGAGCACGCTGGAGGCACTGGGCGCTGATATCGTGATAATGCGCCACCCCATGTCGGGAGCCCCCTATATTGCTGCCAAGTATCTCAAGGCCAGCATGGTCAACGCCGGTGATGGTTGGCACGCCCACCCCACCCAGGCACTGCTTGACCTCTATACCATCCGTGAGCACAAAGGCAGCCTCAAGGAGCTGAAGGTGACTATCATCGGCGACATCAAGCACAGCCGGGTGGCCCGCTCCAACATCTGGGGACTGACCACCATGGGGGCTAAGGTGACCCTATGCTGCCCCTTCACCCTGCTGCCCGCCGGGCTGAACCATCGGCAGGACCAGTTTCCCAAGGTGACTATTGAAGCCAGCATTGAGCACGCCCTCGACGGTGCCGATGTAGTCATGGCCCTGCGCCTGCAAAGGGAGCGGCAGCCAAGCGGACTACTGCCCAGCATCCGGGAATATGTCCGGTTATACCAGCTCACCGAGTCCCGGCTGGCCAAGGCCAAACCAGATGTCATTGTTCTTCACCCGGGCCCGGTAAATGAAGACATTGAGATTGCCTCAAGTGTGGCCCGTGGCCCCAGGTCAGTCATCAACGAGCAGGCAGCCAACGGGGTGGCCGTGCGTATGGCCCTGCTCTATCTATTAGCCGGGAGCAGACAACTATGAGCGAACTGCTGATACAAAACGGGCACATAATTGACCCCAGCCAGGGGCTAGATGAGACGGGCAGCCTGCTTATTCGCAACGGCCAGATCTCGTGGCTGGGCCTGGGAAAGTCAAGCCCACCCCAGCCAGATTTTGATGTCATCAACGCCGAAGGGCTGATAGTCTGCCCCGGTTTTATTGACCTCCACTGTCATCTACGGGAGCCGGGCTATGAAGAAAAGGAGACCATTGCCAGCGGGAGCCGGGCGGCCGCCCGGGGCGGCTTTACCACCATCTGCTGTATGCCCAATACCAACCCTCCCCTGGATAACCAGGCCGCCATAGATTATGTAAAGTTAGTAGCAACCAAAGAAGGGGTGGTCCGCATCCTGCCCATCGGCTGTATCTCCCGAGGTAGAAAGGGCAAGGAGCTGGCCGAGATGGCAGAGTTAGCCCAGGCCGGAGCGATTGCCTTTAGCGATGATGGCCAGCCGGTAAGGAGCTCACGCCTGCTGCGCCAGGCAATGGAGTACAGTCTGGCCTTTGGCCGGCCCATTATTGACCACTGCCAGGATGCCGAGCTTAGTCAGGGTGGCCTGATGAATGAAGGCATTATCGCCACCAGGTTGGGCCTTAGTGGCATACCGGCCGCCGCCGAGGAGGTGGCCATCGCCCGTGACCTGGCCCTGGCCGAGCTAACCGGCGCCCGGCTGCACGTTGCCCATGTCAGCAGCCAAGGCTCAGTTGAGCTCATCCGCCGGGCCAAGGAGAAGGGCATCAGGGTTACCGCCGAGGCTACCCCCCATCACCTGACCCTGACCGAGGAGAAGGTAATCGGCTATGACACCAACGCCAAGGTAAACCCGCCCTTAAGGACACAACAGGACATTAAGGCCCTAATTTGCGGGCTCAATGACGGGGTTATTGACATCATCGCCACCGATCACGCCCCCCACACCGAGAATGACAAGCGGTGCGAGTTTGCCCGGGCCCCCTTCGGCATCAGCGGTTTTGAGACCGCCCTGGGCAGCCTTATGAACCTGGTTCATGAGGGAAAGCTAAGCTTAAGGCTGCTCATTGCCAAGCTCACCAGTGAGCCAGCCAAAATTACCGGTAATAGATACGGCAAGCTGGGTACCCTTGAGGTGGGTGCCCCGGCTGATGTTACCATCCTTAACCCCGGTCTGGAGTGGGTAGTTGACACCAAGGATTTCGTTTCCAAGGGTAAGAACACGCCACTTGACGGAGAAAGGCTGAAGGGCAAGGTAATGGCCACCATAGCCCAGGGAAGGCTAGTCTATAAAGATGACGGCATAACAATTGAAAGGAAAGCTCATTAAAGAGTAGACATTAAAAGGAAATCATAGAGGGGGCACAGCCCTAATATAGGGAGTTTTAGAGGGGCGAAGCCTCTCTTCAGAAACTTCCCCCTCTCCTTCAAAGGAGAGGGGGACACAGGGGGTGAGGTTGATAAACAATCTCAATTTAGGTGAATTATGGCTAAAAGAGCAATCCTAGTTTTAGAAGACGGCTCGGTCTATGAGGGCTACTGCCTTGGTGCTGAGGCCGAGGCCTATGGTGAAGTCGTCTTCAACACCAGCATGACCGGCTATCAGGAGATGCTGACCGACCCATCATATGCCGGCCAGATTGTGGTGCCCACCTATCCCCTAATCGGCAACTATGGCGTCAACAAGCTGGACTTTGAGTCAAGCAAAATCCAGGTGAGCGGCTTTGTCGTCAGGGAAGAGTGCCCTGAGCCTAACCACTATCTCAGTCTCATGACCATCCACGACTACCTGGCCCAAAGCGGCATCCCCGGTATAAGTGGTGTTGATACCCGGGCTATCACCCGCAAATTACGCTCGGCCGGGGTGATGATGGGCATAGTCACCAGCACTAAAACACCACAGCAGGCCCTGGAATACCTAAGGGAAGTCCCCGACTACGGCACCATTGATTTTGTCCGGCAGGTCACCACCGATACCCCCTATAAGTGGCAGGCAGAGCAAGGCAATTCCAATTCCCCGTATAACATGGTTGTTCTAGATTGTGGTCTGAAATACTCTATCCTGCGGATAATGTACTCCTTAGGCTGCCGGGTAACCGTTGTTCCCTGCACCATGTCAGCCGAGGAAATCTTAAAGCTAAACCCTGAGGGCATCGTCCTTTCCCCCGGCCCCGGTAATCCAGAACTGCTGGACTACATTGTTGATACCGTTAAAAAACTGGCTGAAAAGAAGCCGATTATGGGCATCTGCCTCGGCGTCCAGCTAATCGGCCGCGCCTTTGGTGCCAAAACATTCAAGCTCAAGTTTGGCCACCACGGCTCAAACCACCCGGTAAAGGATTTAAGTGATGGACGGGTGCACATCACCACCCAGAACCACGGCTACGCTGTTGACCCTGCTACCTTAAAAGACGGCCTTGAGGTGAGCCATATAAACCTCAACGACGGCACGGTGGAGGGCCTGCGCCACAAAGAACTGCCCATCTTCTGCATCCAGTACCACTCCGAAGCCTCCCCCGGCCCCCTAGACAATACATATCTATTTGAGAAGTTTCTGGAGATGGTGAGGAGGTGAAATGACAAAACAGAAAGACAAGGCTAGCGAGTTGAATGATTTCTATCTCCAATTGATTGAATACACTGGTCTCCTTGAACGCCTCCTAAATAAGAAAAGACTTACTAATAAGCAACAAGACCGAGTGGCTGAATTGTTTGAGACTATCTGCCTTCAAATAGGACGCAACGGAAGCCTGATAGTTGAACTAACTGGAATTGAGAGAATAGCCGTAGGTGACAAAGAATGTGACATGTGGACGCTGGCTACCAGATTAATTCCTGACAAACTTACGTTAAATGCGCTTGAATATTGCATTCCAGCCACTAAGAGAGCCATCGGCCAGTTACAAGAAGATATACAAAGAGGAGTAAGAGACAAACAAGGGAAGCTAATAGTACAGCCACCAGTATATAAGGCTGAATTGCCTATTAATCTTTTTGATAAAATGCAATTTCACCCCGAAGTAGTTAAAGCTAGTAGGTCGCTCTTTGAAAGCAGGCACTATGCCCAAGCTATTTTTGAGGCATTTAAGGCTGTTGAGAATTTCGTTCAGGATAAATCAGGATTAACTCTATATGGTACAAATCTCATGGAAAGAGTATTTAATGAAGAAAATCCCATTATTAAAGTGCCAGAGGCTGGTCACTACTATAAAGAGGTTCAAAAAGGATTCAAACATCTCTTTATTGGAGCTTCACAAGGCATAAGAAATCCTAAAGCCCACAAAGAAATTATTCAGAAAGACCCGTATATTACTCTTCAGTATTTAGGGTTTTTCAGTTTCTTATTAAAAAGGATTGACTACTGGGATGCAGGTGTCTCATAAATGTCTAAACCATCTAAAGTCCTAATCATAGGCTCAGGCCCCATCGTCATCGGGCAGGCGGCTGAGTTTGACTACGCCGGCACCCAGGCCTGCAAGGCAATGCGGGAGGAAGGCGTAACCTCAGTGCTGGTCAACTCCAACCCGGCCACCATTATGACCGATGAGGGCATTGCCGATATCATCTATATTGAGCCGCTGACGGTGGACATGGTTAGCCGCATTATTGAAAGAGAACGCCCCGACGGGCTCCTGCC
>Ga0114920_10001543_pt1 | contig 10615 bp, 8 predicted proteins | sample ChitaG_FD_88683 | JGI IMG/M metagenome (GOLD analysis project Ga0114920, IMG submission 88683) | Deep subsurface microbial communities from South Pacific Ocean to uncover new lineages of life (NeLLi) - Chile_00310 metaG | ecosystem: Environmental > Aquatic > Marine > Oceanic > Sediment ...
ATAACAAACAAATTCAAACTGGCCAAAGCAAGAAAAAGAGTTGAGGAAGGTGAAAAAAAATTAAAAAAGAGCGAAAAAAAACTTACTGACAAATGGGAAGAGGAAGCAGGCGAAAAAGGGGCAGAAAGGCTTTTGGCTGAACAAAAAGCAAAGGAGAAAGAATTATTTCCCTGGGAGCATGCGGAGGATAAAACCCGGGAAAAAATCGCAGCAGCTAAAAAAAGAGAAAAGACTAAGGCATCTGAAGATCTTAGCGCCGAAGATGCCAAAGCATTGTCCAAAGAATTAGGAGAAACACCTGAAGAAAGAATGGCAAGTGAAATGGCAAAAAAAGCAAAAATAACTGCTGGTCCTATTGCTATAACAACAGCCAAAAAAGGGCCGCTTCCCGCAAAAGCAGAATATGCAAGGATTGAAAGGGATGAAGCCTCGGAAGGCAGGGAAGTTGAACCTGAATTGCCCCTACTGGTACCAATTGCCGAACAACTTGATTTGACTGTAAGTGAAGGTTATGAGGATACAGTTAAAGATATGCTTTTCGGCCGGCAGGAAAAACAGGATATGACTGGTACAAACTGGGAAGATACAACGAAATTTTTTAAGGTTTTAAAAGAAAGCGGGGATATGGATGCCCTTGTTAAGAGGGCCGAAGAACTTCATGATTCTGGCGATACAGAATATATAGAGAGCTTTGAATTCTGGGTGGATAAACATGTACGTGATGCAACTAAAGAAGGAAAATATAATGAGGAAGAAAAAGGGGAAATAAGAACAAAAATGAAAGAACTGGTTGCTGATTTCGTTCCTCGCGAGGAAGAAGCGCCGGTTCAGGTAGCTGAAGCTGAGATTGAAGAAAAACCATTAACTAATGAGCAATACGATGAATTGCTCGCAGAACTGGATGAAGCCGCAAAAGGTGCAGGTAAAGAATGGGGAGGAGAACCGCCAGAAGATACATTACTTGAAGAAATTGCTGCACTTAGAGCGGAATTAGCCAGAGAGAAGGGGGCTGAAGAAGGAAAAGAATACATCGGCGGATTTGGCAGAAGCACAGGAGAAGCCAAATAGTCATTTTTTATTCGTCTTCTTCATACGTCCAGTAAATCCCATCCCGGTAATGTCGGCCGCGAGGCACTTCTGGGATACTGCGGACAATTAAACGTAACCGCTTGCCTATATATTCTTCTTTTTTAGGTATGAGTATTTCATTTTCACCAGGTCTGTTGATCTGAAATGATTTGGTTCTGCCATTTACATAAAAACGGACGCGGTACAGACGGGCGCTTTCCCGATCGGGCCAATAGAGGCGGAACGCGTCATCGGTCTCCTCCATTTCAATTTCAAAGGTGTCAGGATCCGGATTATTCACAAAACCACCAGTGGAAATAGGGGCCACGATCAGCTCTTTCCAAGGGGCCGTGACTTTTTCTTTAAAATTGAGAATCGTGAAATAAAAATAATAATCTTTTCCATTTTCCAGGTGTAAGACCGTGTAAGAATTACGTCTTGTTCGTTTTAAGTTGGGCATTTCCCAATAATTATAATCTTCCGGATTAATTCGGTTCCGACTGTAGCTGATTAGATAAAGGGTGTCTCGGGATGCCTGTTCATGGCGATTCCAATAAAAATAAATTTGGTTATTTTGCGCCTGTGAATCAACGTCTTCCAGGGGATTGATTGTTTCTTCGCTTAAGCTCTGGTCTTTCCCAATCATTTTTGCGTGGTTGATACGGCATTGGCCGCGGTTGTTCGGCAGTATCAGATAGGAACCGATGAGTTCATGTCCTGGCAGGTAAAGATAGACCCGTTTTCCTAAAAAATCCTTTAAATAACGGCATCCCCTGTTGTCGTAATCAATCAAATATTCATTGCCAAACCAGGTCATTTTAGCTTCGTGATCAGGCAAAATCAGGTTCTCGCTTTTAATGAGTTCAGTGATTTTGGCTTCCCCTGAATAGGGAACCGCATTATACACCTTGCATATTTCATTGACCGCCACCTTCAGCTGAACGATTTCATCGCCACTTAAGATCAGTGTCACCGGAAAATCCACACTCATGGTTTGGCAGACGCGATTGTGCTGGATGAGCCATTTACTTCCATCCTGACGTTCCACAATGAGGTCGTGATAAATTGTGTCGAATTTAATCACTTTGGCTTTTTCACTACGATCCGCGTAAGCGGCAGGCGCTAAAGTCACAATGAGAAACGCGATAATAATCAAATTGGTTAAGGTTTTCATTTTCTTGAAGTTAGGTTGCAGGGTTTATTTTATATCATATTTTTAAAAGGTTTGATTGAACCATTACAAAAAAACCGTATAATCATAGTCGATGAAAATAGTCCTCTACAACATTGGCTATAGCACAGGCCTGAAGGGGTCTTGGCGTGATTATTTTTTGAAATGCTGGCGGTATTTATGGTCCTCCGCAAAAACTTTTAAGGAAATTGTCGAATTTTTCAAAAGGCAAAACGCTGACATCATCTGCCTTCTGGAAGCGGATGTCGGGTCTTTCCGCAACCGGTTCCGATCCCATGTGAAGCTGATTGCCGATAAACTCGTGCTTCCCTTTCATCACCACGCGCTTAAATACGGTCCAAACTCTTGGTCACGGTTTTTACCTACCATTCGCAAACAACATGATGCAATTTTAAGTAAAATTAAAGGGGGTATAACAAGGCATTATTTAAAAAGCGGTACCAAAAAATTAGTGCTGGAATTCCGGGTGGCTGGCATCAGTATTTTTGTGGTTCACTTGGGATTGCTTCGTTCCAATTTGCGGAAACGGCAAATGGCGGAAATGACCAAAATCCTGAAAAAATGCGATCAGCCTTATATGGTTTGCGGGGATTTTAATATTTTTAAAGGTTTGGATGAAGTCAAAGATTTTATTAAGAAAAATGGGCTCAGAATCATCAATGAAGAGGCTACTTTTCCCAGCATTAAGCCAAAAAGGCAACTTGACCTGATCATGGCCTGCGAAGCGATTTCCATTAAAGATTCCGGGGTGGTTCAGGTGTCGTATTCGGATCACTTGCCGGTTTATGTGGAAATCGAAACTTAATTCTAACAAAAAGGGTAATAAAGTATCTATTCTATCCCCTGATTCACCCCTTCTCCGCAATAAAATTACGGAAGATAAAGGTTCAGGCGCTCCAGAAAGATATATGATTAATTTTATTATATTTTACCGTGTTTTTCAGGGGCTTTTGATTGATTGGTGGCCAAAAAAGCCGTATAATTATAAACGATGAAAATACTCCTATACAACATTGGTTATAGCACTGGCCTGAAAGGGTCTTTGAAAGAATATTTTTTGAAATTCTGGCGTTATTTATGGGCTTCAAAGGAGACTGTGACCAAGATTGCGAAATTTCTGAAAAAACAAAACGCTGATGTAATTTGCCTTTTGGAAACCGATGTCGGCTCCATTCGGAACCGTTTTCACTGTCAGGTAAAGACAATTGCCCGAAAACTCCGTATCGCCTTTTTCAAAACTTCCTCAAAATACCATCCAAATTCCTGGTTTAAGAAACTTCCATTTTTCCATAAACACCATGATGCGGTCTTAAGCAAGCGCCCAGGGAAAATTATCCAATATTATCTCCGCAACGGCATGGGCACTTTGGTTCAGGAATTTGTGATTAATAATATCAGCATTTTTACGGTTCATCTGGGCTTATGGCGCAAAAATATCCGGAAATTGCAGTTAAAAGAATTGACCCAGATCATTAAAGGATGCTCACGGCCATATTTAGTTTGCGGCGATTTTAATATTTTTAATGGATTGGAGGAAATCCGTGATTTTTTAAATGAAGCAAAGCTAAAACTGATTCAAAAAAATCCGACTTTTCCTTCAATTAAGCCCAAAAGACCACTTGATCTAATCATGGTCTGCGAGTCCATCCGTGTAAAGGCGGTTGGGGTGGTTGATGCGTTGTTTTCGGACCATCTGCCGGTTTATGTGGAAATTGAATCCTGATTTCTAATTGATGGTCTCCCGGAAATAAGTCCAGGGGAGGCTTTTATTGAAGGGCTAGTTGTGGTAAACTTGATAACCACAGTTAGGTCATCAGCTAGGCCTTCTATTAGACCTTCTGCAAGTTACTATGCCTCATAAACAATCCTCAAGTATCAAAAAGGCGAAATTACCCTTACTAAAAAACATTTTTTGGCGCAGGCTGCTTTATGGCGTTATTGTGTTGTTATTGGTTATTTCGGCTATCCAGCTTACCCGTCAGTCCGTCATTTTACATCGCGTCAATAAAGACAATTCTCAGTTAATTTATGAATTCGGACAGGTTAAAGAAGGGGTAATTCAATACGGAGAAGATCTGAATGAAATGCGGGAATATCTTTTGCTGCCCACGCGTCATTATGACTTTTTTCCCGAAGTTGATTTGGAGCCGGAAGAGGATAATCTGGCTTTTGGGGTATACCGCTTTGTGGATTATGTCGGCAAAGATTACTTGCTTCAGAAAGAGCAAAAATCGTCTTACAAGGCCATTAAAACGCTAAAAAGCGATCGGGGGTTTTTGGATGAACTTCGCATCTTGAATCTGCTGCCTGCGCGTTATCTGGAAGAAACAAAGGATTACGTTAAGTTTAAGTTTTACGAAAATAAAACCACTCCCATCGCGGGCTTGGCATTGGATAGACAGGCGGCTGATTTTTATATAGAAAGCATTCTCGGCCCGGCCCCTCTTGAAATAAAAAAGGGGGAAACTTTGAGTCAGGCCGCCTTGCAGTATTTAAAAGACAATCTGGAAACCGTCTTTTACAGCCGAGACCGTATTGATGAACAAAAACAAGCCATGAAACAGCTGTGGCAAAGCGAGGATATAAGCTTTGTTTTACAAGCAAAAAGGCTGCAGGTTGGTCTCGATCCCTCTGAGGTGGAAAAAGGGTTTGAATATGTTGTCTACAATTCGGCCACAGAGCCGCTTATCCCCCTTTGGATCGACCGCAAAAGCGGAGACCTCTGGTTGGGTGATAAGTCCTATCCCGATGTGGACGCTTTACAGCATGATTTGCTGTACCAGCTCGATCAATTAGAGGGTGAAACGGATTATGAAAAAACGATTCAAAACAACATGGAAAAACTCAGGCAACTGATTGGGGAGCCTGCTTTTGCGGAAGCGCTCAATATCAGCCGCCTGAAGCTGGAGCCTGAACGGGAAGATGGAAGCCGTCTCTATTATGACCTGACTAATATCGATGACGAAAAAAAAGTTGGCAGTATTGTTTTTGAAACCCTGACAGGTGACCTAAAATTTTGGCGCGCCGATGACAACAAGGAATATGAACTGGAGGACGTACTCGGCTTTGGCATAAAAAAAAACAATTGATTCTGCCGGATAATATTGAAACCGTTCACCCGAACCGCATGGTTTCCGATGTTTTGACGATTCTGGTGGCCGGTAGCCAGGGAGGCAATGTTGACGCCATGATTTTAGCGCAAGTAAATATATTGAAAAAGCAGGTTACGATGTTGAGCGTCCCTCGTGATATCTTTTTTAATGGCCGCAAAATCAACAGTGCTTACCATTACTATGGAATCGACGAGCTAAAAAGAGAGTTGGCTATTATTTCCGGTTATCACATTGATCATTATGTTTCGATCGACATGCAGGCTTTTGCGGACATGATCGATTATCTGCATGGCATTAATGTGTATTTGGAAGAACCGTTGATTGACCCTGGCTATAAAACGTTTGATTACGGGGAATGGGGAACGCTCTATTATTCAAGGGGCACCCATCATTTATCCGGAATTCAGACATTGCGTGTGGCGCGTTCCAGAGGTACAACTTCTGATTTTTCACGGACAAAACGTCAGCAGGCGATTTTAGTGGGCATTAAAAATAAACTAAAGCGATTGAGCATCGGTGATGTGGGTAGGCTCTCCCGAATCATTCAAACCGCCCTCAGAAAGATAAAAACGGATATGGGCTTGAAGGAAATGCTTTCCTATTATTTGCGCTTTAAAGATTACACGATTCGCAAAGGATACGTGCTCAGCACAGCAAATGTGCTTAAATACAAATCTCAAACCCTGCCTGAACCCGATGAAGAGTCAGAAAAATGTTACAAGCAACTTCCAGGTAGCCAAAAAGTGATAACAATACAATGCGCCCCACGGTATGTTGGCCAGTACATCCTCTTGCCACGAAAGGACTGGAACGCGGTGCGATGGTATGTGAAAAATATATTTGAAAATTGATCCTAATGGACAGCGAATTGACTGCAAATAGACTGCGCATTGACCGTGATTCAGAAGTCTATTCGGAGTGTCTATCCGATGTCTATCCGTAAGTGATCGTCAAACGAGATTAAGTACAATCTATTGACCTTTAACAACTCAAATGCTAAAAGTCAGTTGAGCCTTTTTTTGAAACATGAAAATAAAATATAAATACATCGGCCTCGACGTGGGCGGCACTAAAATCCTCATCCAATCCTTTGACGCCAAGCTCAATACCATCCGGACCAAGATGGTTAAAACCGATGTCCGGCATGGGCGGGCGGGGTTTTTGAAGCAGTTATATGGATTGATTGATGAGTTTTTTGAAAAAAGTGTAAAAGGAATCGGGGTAGCGGTTCCCGGGATCGTGGACCAAAAAAAAGGAACCCTGGTTCACGCGCCGCATCTGCCAACGGGCAAGAATCTAGGGCTTAAAAGTTTGTTACAAAAACGTTACAAAAATGCGGTTCATATCGACAATGACATCAACGCTTTTTTGGCTGAAGAAAGCCAAAATTCAAGGCTTAAAAAATATAAAAATATCCTGGCTATGATGATCGGAACGGGTTTGGGCGGCGCGGCCATGACGGACGGGAAGATTTTATATGGCAAAGACGGTTATGCCGGTGAATTCGGCCATATGGTGATCGGCAAGTCGGACAAAAAACTCAAAACATTGGAAGAGAACACCAGTGGCCATTTCCTCAAAAAACATCCGAAGCTCCAAAAAGAATTGATTGAAAATGTGGGACTTGGCCTTGCCAACCTCAATCTGATTTTCAATCCGGAAGTGATCGTGTTGGGTGGGTCGGTTTACCTCAACCACCTATCGACCAAAAAGAAATCATTGGAACGGATTATCAAAAAACACTCATTGGCTAAACAGGCGCCCAAGTTGGTGGACGCGAGCAGTACGACGTCGGTGGCGAAGGGGGCAGTATTGTTGCTGATGAATAGATAGTTCTAACCCTACGACTTCGCTCAGGGCATGCTTCGTACAGTCGGGGAAGCCACATAAAGTCTGTGGCTTATTTAAGCCATTTTTAAACTATTGACAATCTATGCCTGATGTGTTAAATTTTTACACTAACTCAGCCTAACGGCTAGTCGGGTCGGCAGCAGAAGCTCCGGTTTACAATTTAACTCATTTATTATGAGTAACTCAATACCCCCCTTTGAGGTTAAATCCTTAAAGAAAATAGATAACCCTGTGCTTGGTACAGGTAGTATTTATATGGCGATAGTCGATGTTCGACTTCTGCCAAAAGCACTCCAAAATTGGAGGAAAATCAATGTTCGTGATCCTAAACTAACCCACCGGGTCGCTAGGGATATCAGGGATTCTCTTCTGAGTACCCCTGATGAGTTCCACATGAAAAATCGTGGAATTACTTTAATCGCCGAAAGCCTTGTCTTTGACAATAAAGCTGGGATTGTTCGCATAAATATGACTGATCCAGAAAGTCATGGGCTTTTAGACGGAGGTCATACCTACAACGTTATTTTGGAAGCATTAGATAAGATGCCCCAACAAGAGTACGACGACTTTGAGGGTTATGTCCGAGTAGAAATAATGGAGGGAATAGAAAAGGATTTGGCTATTTCAATAGTCGAAGCCCGAAATAACTCCTTGCAAGTTCAGGATGAATCAATAGCTGAACTCAGAAATGAGTTCAACCTAATTAAGAAATCCGTCAAAAATGAATCATATGCCAACAATGTGGCATATAAGCAGTTTGAGTGGAACGAGGATGGTGATCCAAAGGAGATCTCTGTTTCCGAACTACTGTCAGCCTTAATGTGTTTTGACACCGATAATTATGATGACATGAGACATCCAACTGGTGCAGCCATGACAAAAAAACGGGTTTTAACACATTTCAAGGCCGCTAAGCCTAAACTTCTAAAATTTGTTCCTCTATTGCCTGATTTCCTGAAGCTCCGTGACCATATCTACCATGACCTACCCCTTGCCTATAATCGAACTGGTGGACGGTACGGTGGTCTTTCATGTGCTAAGGAAAAGGAGATACAACTAAAATTTGAGGGGTCAACAGCAGAATACTTTGTACCTATTGGTTTCGTTTATCCAATTCTCGCAGCCTTCCGCAACCTGCTGGTGGTTAAGGGAAACACAGTAACATGGGAGCGTGATCCTTTTATTTTCTGGAAGTCAATCCAAGAAAAGGCATCAGCTAGCATCATAGAAAGTGCAATGCGGTTACATAGCCCAGCCTACGTCTCTAAAGACCCCTCAGTGTGGGCCAACCTATACCGAATGGTTGAATTAGAAAAGACTAGGGTTTAAACACCAGAAGCCCCTCCCTAACAAGAGGGGCTTTTTTGGTTTCACGTTAATTTGGATGTGAGAAAATGGGTTCTAACTTCGTCCAATCGGGGGTGCCATTTTTTATATATAAAAAACAGCTCAGAGGGGGAACCTTGAGCTGTTTTTAGTGGTTTATGGACAACTAATATTTAGGTTGTCTTCCTTCTTGCACTAGCTCCTCATTCATCAGACTCTTCCTCGTCTTCAACTTCGTTTTCCTCGTCTTCTTCAACCTCGTTTTCCTCCTCCTCGTCCTCTTCTTCATCTTCATTATCTTGTGAGGTTTGGCCTTGGCCTTGAGCGTTATCTCTTCCGGCTTCTCTTTCAGCTTTTTTGGCCTCTCTTTCAGCCTCTCTTTCAGCTTGTTCTGCTTCTCTTTCAGCTTGTCTTGCTTCTCTTTCAGCTTCTCTTTCAGCTTGTTCTGCTTCTCTTTCAGTATCTCTTTCCGCTTTGAGGATCATACTCTTGCTTTTAGCCTGCACCGCAGTGCTCAAACCAAAGGCGCGGCCTGCTTTGCCTTCTTCCAGAGCAGCCTCAACTTTAGCCATTTTGTCTTCCAGCTGTTCGAGCTCTTCCTCGCTTATATCTTCGTTTTCTTGTAACTCTTCAAAAACAGCTTGAGCTTCTTCAAAGCGTTCTTGTGCTCTTGCTAAATGTTCATCGACCTCTTCTTCTCCTTCTTCGACATCCTCTTCATCCTCTATATCTTGGTCTTCATCTTCATCTTCCTCCTCATCAGCATCTTCATCCTCCAGATCTTCCTCATCCTCATCGTCTTCTTCTTCATCTTCATCTAAATCTTCCTCGTCAGCTTCTTCATCTTCATCTGATTCCTTTTGAGCTTTTCGTAGCATATTTTTGCTTTTAGCCTGCATGGCAGTGCTGAGACCATAGGCGCGGCCTGCTTTGCCTTCTTCCAGAGCAGCCTCAACTTTAGCCATTTTGTCCTCCAGTTGCTGGACTTCCTCTTCGCTGGCGCCAGCTTCTTTTAATTCTTCAAGTGCTGCCTGTGCTTCTTCAAAGCGTTCTTGTGCTTTTTCCAAGCGTTCATTTGTTTCCTGATCTTCAGAAGTTTCAATGTCAACATTTACTTCTTCTTCGCCAGCTTCCACAGCGTCTTCTACAAATTCAAGGGCGTCTTCTACCAATCCCTGCTCTTCTGAGGTGGTTTCCAGAGCGTCAGCAACCACTTCGGTGGCTACTTCTGATTCAACCACCTCAATAGCATCCGCTAGTACGTCAATGGTTTCCTCCTGAAAATCACCAATTTCTTCCAATGCTTCTATAAGCTCTTCAGGATCTGTTTCGTCTTCGGCTGCTTCAATAGCGGCTTCGGTTTCTTCAACCACTTCCTCTGTTAAATCAGCAACAGCTTCTTCATCTACCTGCACATCCTCTTCTTGGGCAACAGCTACAGGAATAAGGGAGGTTTGATAAGGATTGCCTTCAAGAACCGCTTCCAGCTGGGCCAAAGCGGATTTGGCGTTATTAAGGTGATAACTATAGGAATCTTGGTTGTAATACAAAACTCCGGCTATCACTAATATAATTGCTACAGTAGCAGCGGCATACTTTTTAAAAGTATTCATAGTTATTTGTGTTAAATAAGTAAAAATAGAGGGTTTTTTTATAGGTTTATGAAATTCACGCTCGACCCGTAAATTATCAAGCGCTTTTAATATTTTTTTATCCAGTTCAGAGCTGACTTTAATCCCTTTAAACTTTTTAAGCATGCCTTCGATTTGATTTTCATTTGGTTTCATGAGAGTTAATACACAATTAATAAAAATTTGTTACAGGAAAAATTATAAAATTAATCATATATCTTCTTGTATAACTCTGAAAAACGCTTAAGCGCCCGCGATAAATTGGTGCGAACCGCCCCTTCTTTTTTGTTAATAATTTTAGCAATTTCGTGATAATCCAAATCTTCTAAGTATCGGAGGGTAATGATTTCCCGTTCAGCGTCTTTCATCAATGATAATACGTGCTGGATTTTTTCACTTTCAATGCGAGGGGAAACTTTGTCTTCCGGGGATAT
>Ga0114920_10001544_pt1 | contig 10614 bp, 9 predicted proteins | sample ChitaG_FD_88683 | JGI IMG/M metagenome (GOLD analysis project Ga0114920, IMG submission 88683) | Deep subsurface microbial communities from South Pacific Ocean to uncover new lineages of life (NeLLi) - Chile_00310 metaG | ecosystem: Environmental > Aquatic > Marine > Oceanic > Sediment ...
GCCCTTTGACATGTTGACTACTTTATCAAAAGCACCGTAGATGAGAATAGTCTTCTTCAAGGCCTCAGCAGCTATTTCGGCAAGCTCTTTATCTTCTAAAAGCTCCAATAAAGACTCAACGTTATAACCTCCCAGCATGGTTCCAAGGAGAAACACGGCCTCTCGTCTGGACAAAACAGGCGACAAAGAAGCACTTTTGGCGACCTTGGCCAGCCACTCTGCCTTGACTTTCGCGACTGGGTCTACACCAGGAGCCACTCGGTTTTTCAATAGATTCAGAAGGAGCTCTTCCATACCATTTGGTGGTCTTTCCAGAAGAGAACACACTTCTTGAGTTTCTTCTGGGGATAATGGCATGGGAGGAATTCCTTGCTGTTTTCTTTTTGCCTCGTGATCAAAATATGAATCCAGCATTGTATTTTCTCCAGATATAAATTTTATCCCTTATAATGTATAAAATGTTTGCCATTGATTGTCAAAAAAAATTTTATGAATCAAAAATTTATCAAGATTGAGTTGATTTTCCTTTAAAAAAATTATAATATTCTTTCTAATTCATACTTTAATACACAATAATACACAATTTTAAGGAGTTTTAAGATGGACTATGCCGTTATCGAAAAAGCCAAAGAATATTTTGGCCAAGTTGTCGAAGAACAGCTCAATCGAGTCGAAGAGCTGAAAAAAGCTTCTGATTGGATTGATTATTCTCAAGTGAAACCTATTATCATCGGCATTATAGATGGAGATGGTATTGGTCCTTACATCGCTAAAGAAGCTCGACGAGTTTTAGAATTCATCCTGGACGAAGAACTAAAAGCGGAAAAAATCGAGATGCGCGACATCGAAGGATTGACAATAGAAAATCGAGCTGAACACAACAAACCTATACCTGATGATGTTTTAGAAGAAATCAAGAAATGCCATGTCACTTTGAAAGGCCCCACTACAACTCCGAGAAAAGGAGATCCCTGGCCCAATATTGAGAGTGCTAATGTGGCTATGCGTCGTTATCTAGATCTTTTTGCCAATGTAAGACCGGTAAAAGTTCCCAAAGAAGGAATTGATTGGATCTTTTTTCGGGAAAACACTGAAGGGGCTTATATCATGGGAAGCAAAGGAATCCATGTCAGCGATGATTTGGCGATGGATTTTAAAGTCATCACAACTCAGGGTGCAGAAAGGATTCTTCGATTGGCTTTCGAATACGCTCAAAAAAACAAAATCAACAAAGTGACTATTGTCACCAAAGCCAATGTTGTTAAAACATCTGATGGAAAATTCTTGGACATCGGTTACAAAATCGCTAAAGAATATCCCGAAATTGAATGCGATGATTGGTACATTGATATCATGACAGCAAAACTGATTGATCCCAAGCGCAGAACTCAGTTCAGAGTCATCGTACTTCCCAATCTATACGGCGACATCCTTACTGACGAAGCAGCTGAATTCCAAGGAGGTGTTGGTACTGCGGGAAGTGCCAATATCGGAAAGCGTTATGCTATGTTTGAAGCCATTCACGGCTCTGCACCCCGGATGGTCAGAGAAGGTCGATCCCAATATTCAGACCCATGCAGCATGATTCGCGCTTTAGCCTTCCTTATCAACCATATCGGGTATCCAGAAAAAGCTAAAAACTTGGAAATGGCTTTAGACATCTGCGGTCAGTATGAAAAAAAATTGGTGATCACCGGGCGATCCACTGGAGTTACAGGAGCAGAATATGCAAACTATCTTATGGAAACTCTTAAAGATCCAGATCTGAAGGAAAAGTGGGAAAGTTACAGGGAAAAGGAGTGATCTCCTTTCGATGTTCTTTTTTGACTCATGAATCGCTATGAATTATGTTCAGCATAAAAAATTTCAGTCTTTTCCTCTCGATCTGATGCCTCAAACACCAAAAGAGCAAAAGAGGCGGATGGGAAAGAAATTTAAAAACAAAATAGCTTTATTTGCTTTATTTTAGGTATTATTCAATATTTAATAGGAGGTATTATAATGAGAAAAAAAATAACTGTTATTGGAGCTGGTCATGTTGGAGAAATGACTGCCTTCAAAATTGCTGAAAAAGAATTAGGTGATGTTATCCTGCTGGATATCATCGAAGACATGCCCATAGGAAAAGGTCTGGATATGCTCGAAGGCGGACCTGTCGGGAAATATGATACAAGTATAAGAGGTACAAATTCCTATGCAGATACAGCAAATTCCGATATAGTCGTGATTACTGCCGGAATCCCAAGAAAGCCGGGGATGAGTCGTGATGAGTTGGTCGGGACAAATTTCGGAATTGTTAAGGCTGTAACAGAAAACGTGATTGAATATTCTCCAAATGCCATACTCCTTGTGGTCTCCAACCCTCTTGATGCTATGGTTTATACAGCTTTTAAAGTCAGTGGATTCCCAAAAAATAAAGTATTTGGTATGGCAGGAATACTCGATACAACTCGCTTTAGAGCGTTCATTTCCATGGAGCTTAACGTTTCTGTTGAAAACATCCAAGCTATGGTTCTTGGAGGCCATGGAGACACCATGGTTCCGATTGCTCGCTACACCACAGTTGCTGGAATCCCTCTTACACATTTTCTCCCCCAAGAAAGGATTGATGCAATAATCGATAGAACTAGAAAAGGCGGCGGGGAGATCGTCAAGTATCTCAAAACCGGAAGTGCTTACTATGCGCCTTCTTTGGCTGTTACTGAGATGGTCGAATCTGTTGTCAAGGACAAGAAAAAAATATTGCCCTGCGCAGCCTATCTTGAAGGAGAATATGGCATTAACGATCTTTATTTTGGAGTCCCCATTAAATTAGGCATTAATGGTGTCGAGGAAATCATAAAGTTAGAGCTTACAGATGAAGAGAAAGAAGCCATCAAAAACTCAGAGGCCGCGGTACGTAATGTTATAGACTTGCTAAAGTTTTAAGAAGAATGGCCGAACACCGAATAGAAACACCAGTTTCAGATGAGGCAGTCGCAAAAATGCAGGCTGGAGATAGAGTATTCATCACCGGTTACCTTTACACCGGTAGAGACTCTGCTCATAAAAAACTTATAGAACTTGTTCAAGAAGGCAAAGAACTCCCTATAGAAGTTAAAGGTCAATTCATCTATTATGTTGGCCCTACTCCTGCTCGTCCGGGAAAGCCTATTGGTTCTGCCGGCCCGACCACAAGCTACAGGATGGACTCCTTTGCCCCAACTCTTCATTCTCTCGGCTTAAAGGGGACGATCGGAAAAGGATCAAGGAGCGAGGAAGTCAAAGAATCTTTAAAAAAGCACAAGGCTGTATATCTTGCTGCAGTCGGAGGTGCAGGAGCTCTTATCTCGAAGAGTATCGAAGATTCTGAAGTCATTGCTTATCCGGAGCTAGGTCCTGAAGCGATTAGAAAGGTCAAAGTCAAAGATTTTCCCTGTATCGTCATCAATGATATGTATGGTGGAGACCTCTACAAAGAAGGTAAAAAGAAGTATCAAAAGAGTTAAAGTTCAACTGAAACCAAACTCAAAATTTCATATTTTGCTTCTTTTTGCCTATTTTTGAATCTATATTGGGGCTAAAAAACATCTTCCGTTCACTGTAAAAGGATTTAAGGAGAGACGATAGAAATTCATTCTATAAAAGGAAAAAAACAATGAAAATTCATGAGTATCAGGCTAAACAAATCCTTTATAAGTATGGCGTCAGAATTCCAAAGGGAGAGGTGGCTGAGACACCATCCAAAGCTCGGGAAATTGCCGAAAGGATAGGCCCCAATGTCGTCCTCAAAGCACAAGTTCACGCCGGTGGAAGAGGAAAAGGAGGGGGGATCAAGCTTGTTAGCAGTGCTCAAGAAGCAGAGAAGATCGCTCAGGAAATGATCGGCATGACTCTTTTCACCCACCAAACAGGCCCTGAAGGAAAACTTGTGAAAAGAATTCTAGTGGAAGAAGCTCTTGATATAACACGAGAGCTTTATGTTGGGATAGTTGTTGACAGGGCAAAAGAAGCCCCTGTTGTCATGGCTTCATCGGAGGGAGGAGTGGAGATAGAAAAAGTAGCAGCTGAAACGCCGGAGCTAATTTTCAAAGAATATGTAAATCCTGCCGCTGGATTTTTAGGGTTTCAGGCCAGGAACTTAGCTTTCAAGCTTGGACTTGGAGGCGAAACCTTTAAACAAGCCGTAAAATTTATCTTAAGCCTCTATAAAGCCTTTGAAGCCACAGATGCTTCTTTGGCAGAAATTAACCCCCTTCTCATAACAAAAAAAGGAAATGTCCTTGCTCTGGATGCCAAAATGAATTTTGATGACAATGCTCTCCCCCGTCATCCTGAAATTAAGGAGATGAGAGATTTGGATGAAGAAGACCCCTTAGAAGTCGAAGCTTCAAAGTACAATTTAAACTATATCAAACTCGATGGAAATGTGGGTTGCATGGTCAATGGAGCAGGTTTAGCGATGGCGACGATGGATATCATCATGCACTCAGGCGGTATGCCTGCCAATTTCTTAGATGTTGGAGGAGGCGTTTCAGAAGAAGCAGTGAAGAATGCTTTAGAAATACTCGTCTCAGATCAGGATGTTAAAGCCGCGTTGATCAACATTTTTGGCGGGATTGTTCGCTGTGATCTAGTGGCGAATGGCATTGTCAAGGCTGCCATAGAAATCGGGCTTAAGGTTCCAATGGTCGTCAGATTGGAAGGAACAAACGTCGATCTTGGGAAAAAAATCTTAAAAGAATCTGGACTTGCATTTTACGCGGCAGCGAACATGAAAGAGGCAGCTGAAAAGGTTGTTCCTTTAGCCAAACAACAAGAAAGGAGCTGAAAATGAGCATATTGATTGATGAGAAAACGCGTGTTGTGGTTCAAGGAATAACAGGAGGAGAAGGGACTTTCCATGCTCAACGGATGCAAGAATACGGAACAAAAGTTATTGCAGGTGTCACTCCTGGCAAAGGAGGACAGACACATCTTGGTGTTCCTGTTTTCAATTCGGTTGCAGAAGCAGTTGAAAAAGAAGGAGCTAACGCCTCTGCTATTTTTGTACCTGCTTTTTTTGCTGCCGATGCCATCATGGAGGCTGCAGATGCAGGTATTCAGGTCATTGTCTGTATCACAGAAGGAATCACCACTTTTGATATGATAAAAGTCAAGCAATTCCTTAAGGGAAAACGTTGTTCCCTTATTGGGCCGAATACTCCTGGGATCATATCCCCAGGAAAATGTAAAATTGGGATCATGCCTGGTCATATCCATACTCCCGGAACTGTCGGCATAATCTCCCGTTCTGGCACGTTAACCTACGAAGCTGTAGACCAAGTCACAAGCCTAGGAATTGGCCAATCAACAGCTGTCGGAATTGGTGGCGACCCAATCGTCGGTTTATCATTTACTGAGCTTTTAAAATTATTTAAAGAAGACGATGGGACTGAGGCTGTTATTCTCATCGGAGAAATCGGAGGAACAGCCGAAGAAGAGGCGGCTGAATACATCAATAAAGAATTCCAGAAACCTGTAGTAAGCTTTATTGCCGGACAGACTGCTCCTCCTGGAAGAAGAATGGGCCATGCCGGTGCAATCATTGCCGGAGGAAAGGGAACAGCAAAAGAAAAAATGGAGGCGCTTGATAAAGCTGGAGTCCATGTGGCCAAGAGCCCAGCCGAAATTGGACAAAAGGTCAAAGATGTTCTAAGCTGAATCATTACGGAACGAAAAGCAATAAGAAAAGGAAAAGGACAGTTTTTCCAAATGCCGCAAATATTAAAGGTTGACCTTCACACTCATACAGCAGAAGACCCTTACGAGAAAATAAATTACAATGCCTGCCAGCTCATTGATAGAGCGAGCAAAGAAGGATATGATGTTCTCGCCATCACTAATCATGACACAATAACCTACAACAAAGAATTAGCAGAATATGCCAGAGAGAAAGGAATCCTTCTTATCCCTGGCACAGAAGCCCAATTTTCCAACAAGCACGTGCTGATTATAAACCCAGGATTCAAAGAAGTTCCTTTAGGAAAACAACTGAAATATCTTGGAAAAATAAAGAGAGCTACATCTCTCATTATCGCTCCTCATCCTTTTTTTCCTAGTTCTATATCATTAAAATCGGATTTTCTCTCTCATTTCTCCTCGTTTGATGCGATCGAATTTTCCTTTTACTATAATCATCTCATAAATTGCAATAAAAAGGCTGCCCAAGTGGCTTACGACTCCAAAATGCCTTTAATAGGCTCTTCAGATTGCCATTCTCTCTGGCAGTTTGGAACAACCTATTCTCTTGTCAAGGCCAAGAAAGAGACTTTCTCAATAATTGAAGCTATAAAAAAAGGGGAAATTGAAGTCAGCACAACTCCTCTTTCCCTGATTTCTATGGCTAGAATTGCCATAAACTCCTTTTGGGGAAGAAAGTTAAAAGTTTCTTTCAGATTGTAATCTCTCTCCTGAGAAAAATTTTATCAGGAGTGAAAAATAAGTTTGAGGAGGGTTCTGATGAAAAATGCTTCAAAGATCATTTTTTCTTCGTTGCTTATCTTATTCTTCTCTTTGTTATCTTTCACAGCCCAGCAACAGCCTGCTCCTGTTAAAGCATCCCAAGTCAAAGGAACTATCTATGAAGTGAAAGGTGGACGCGGAGCTAATTGCGGATTTATCATTGGAGAAAAAGAAGTTTTGGTAATAGATGCCAAGATGGATAAAGAATCAGCCGAACTTATGATTGCTGAAGTTAAAAAATTGACTTCCAATCCTATAAAATATTTGGTTCTTACCCATAGCGATGGTGACCATGTCAATGGTCTTGTTGGCTTCTCCAAAGGGATAAACATTGTAGCCCATCACCAAACCAGAAAACACATGGATGAGGCTTTTAAAGAGCCTGAGCAAAGGCTTTATCTCCCAAACCAAACCTTTTCTAAAAAGCTAAAATTGTATTTAGGAAATAAAGTGATTAAGTTGTTCCACTTCGGTCCTGCCCACACAAACGGCGATGTTGTTGTCTATTTTCCTGATGAAAAAATGGCGTTTCTCGGTGATCTTCTTTTTCTCGGAAGAGATCCTTTAATCCACCGCCACAAAAATGGAAGCTCTTTCGGGTTGGTTAAAACGCTAAAGGCTGTCTTGGAGTTAGATGCAGACACTTTTGTCCATGGTCACGGGGATATTGCCCAGCGAAGCGATGTAGAAGGAGTGATAAAATCTCTTGAAGAGAAGCAGACGAAAATCAAAGCTCTTATTGAAGAGGGAAAATCCTTAGAAGACATTAAGAAAATTTTTAAGGTGGAAGACCGGCCCGCTCGCCCTGGAAGACGGCGCTGGTTGAGTCTTGTAGAAGTTATCTATCTCGAGATCACTGAGAAAAAATAAATCTCACCTACCTTTTCCAGTTTTTATAAGGAATAATAGGTAAATTTACCCTACCGACAAATCTATAAAAAGGAAAGATATCACCTTTTTCAGGGACTAACTTAAATTTCCAGTAGCGTATGAATCCATACTGAGATTGAGGCTCAAAGAGACAGGTTATCAGGTTGGCTCCATTCTGGGCAGTTGAGATATAAAAATCACCTTTTTTGACGATAGTCTGAAGGACTTTTTTTTCTACGTCAATATTCTTAGGAGGAAGATAATCGTACTTGGCGGAGATAATGTCTGTCACCATGTAAGTTTCGACTTCAATGGCCATATCTTTTGTGAATACATCCACTCTCAAGCCATGGCGAAGTATGGCTTCGATAACATCTTGATGTCTTGAAGGAATGATATACCCTAATGGACGTGAAACACTTATTATGGGCTCCACATCAGGAAACCAGTTCTTGACAACCTCTTTTGAGACTTTATATCTAGACGGATAAGGATAGGGTGCCATATCTGCCCTGGTAAGTGGGTCCCCTGCCTTTTTGTCAACCTTAAGAATTCCTCTAATAAAAGTTTCGGCTCGATCAAATTTTTTTATGGTTAAAGTGGGCTGTTTTTCGTCCCTGGCATATCTCATTCTTAAATGAACCAGATCGTTATCAGAGAAAACTCTGGCTTTTTCCAAAAGATTCTCTCTCAAACTCCGAACCATAGAGTAAATCTCTTCTCCATGGCGAGCAATGCTTTCAGAAATAAATCGGATTCCGAAATACTGCCAGCGGGTTCTCTCTCTAAGGGTTTCAATGTTATGCCGAGAAGAACCTTCTTGTATAAAGGAGAGAGTTTCATATATCCCTAGACTGTTCCGGCCGTCATTGAGGTCAGTGGTGCTATAACGCTTCATCATTTCCCTTTTTCCTAAATCTTCAGGATGATAAGTTACTCCCGCCGAAGAGTCGATTCCCATTTGCTGGGTTATGAGATATTCATGAAATGTAATCCGCTTCTTTTTTAGATTTTTTTCCACCTCCGCTAAAATCGTGTTTCGAGAAAACTTCTGAAGTTGAGGATGAATATTGGCATTGGAAACACAACCGATTGAGACTCTGTAGTAATCATCACCCTTCTCATGGACATCCATTGTTACCTCAGGCATCCAGGTTCTAAACACGCGATGGATTGCCTCAACCTCGGGAGACTCGAGTTTCACATGGTCGCGGTTTAAATCCAAATCCTGTTCGTTGCGGCGCTGATCGAACCAGTTCCCATAAGGATTGGCCTGAGGAATTATCAAGAAATTCATTTCCTTGAGCAAGGGCTTAAGCTCGCCGAATGCCAAATCTCTGATAATCCAAAGGATGGCTTCCTTTGTTGATTGTTCATTTCCGTGCTTGGATGAAACGAGCAAAAATGTCGGCTTTTCTCGGTTCAGCTTGTGAGAACAGTCAGCTCCTTCTTCAGTTATAATGCAAAGAAAAAGATCTTTTTCTCCATAATTTCTTGTTTCTTTAGTCCGTCCGATAATCTGGACCCTCATTTCTTTGGATAAATGATCCACTTGGCTTAGAAAGCGGGCGATTTCTTCATTCTGGGTGTATCCAGTATAGTTTGATTCTTCAGCTGGCGTTTTTACTGTTTCTGCCTTCAAGGCTAAAGAAAAAAACATAAGAAAAAAGCAGACAAAAATGACATTTTTTATACATTTCTTTCTAAACATTCCTAGCCTCCTCTTAAAACGTTTTAATGTTTATTGGATAATTTATCTTCTTGAGGAATAAATTTCAACAGGACTTCCAATTCTTGAGCGTTTCGCATGATACGAAACTTCACTTCATGGTTCCACTTGAATTGAGCTAAATACATCCTCAATTCATTGATATCAAAGAAGTTTTTGCCATCGACTGAAAGAATGACATCTCCTTTTTTGAAATCGGCATTCTTGGCAACTCCGTCAATTGGTTGGGTTTCGATTACCAAATTGTCCAGGCCCTTGAAATTCTTGAAGCTTAAACCTATAGAAGGAAAAGCTGGTTGTTCTTCCTCTGTAAATCCCCAGACAAAATCGGCAAGACTTCTTGATATTTTAATACTCTTCTCTCCCTTGGGGACTTCTACGCAGACAAGTGTTTTAAAGGGAAGATGGCTTCTTTCGAAGGCACGGTAGTTGATACCTAAGTTGTACAGAAGATGTCCTGAGCCAGCCAGAATAACCATTCTTTTATTTTCTCTATTTGCGACTTGAAGTGTTTTGTGAGCCATTACCTCGTCCCAGGCTGATTGAGCTCTGTACAATCCCTCAAAGACCGCCTCCAATCCTTTGCCTTTCATCTGATGCGGAAGAGGAGAGCTTTCGAATATCGTTCGAATCAGCTTTCTATGTTCTTCATGAGTAAGATCAGGCTGAGGAATCAACTTTTTTTCTTCCATTGAAAGGCCTTTCCAACCTTTCATCCTAATTTTTCGGATCAAGGAACGTGGAACATTCATGGCATACAAGGGGATTTTATTCTCCTTCGCAAAAGTGAATATTTTTTCATAGAAGCCAAAGTTAAAATTCCAGTTGACATACCATCGGGATTCTCGAACAAATTCTTCTTGAGTAAGGATAGCCAAACTCCATTTATTCAAAACTTCTTGGCAGGAGACAGGAAACATTTCTAAACCTATTATCAACTTTTCATCCTTTTTGAAGAGTGCCTGAAGAACCTTGAGTTGTATATTATGAATTAGCAGATTGTTATGTGTTTCTCCTAAATAGATGAAGCGGCATTTCTCCATTTCCTTTACCATTTCTAAAAGGGAAATAGGTTTTCCTTTTCGGCTAGAATAAATTTTGCCCCCAGAGATGTTCATAATTTTATTTTTAAGATTTTTATCCCCGATTTTCATAAGAAAGACTTTATCTTCTTCTTTTCCATAAAGAATGGATAGGGCAAAGAAGAAAATGAATAAGATTGAAGTTTTTTTGATGTTCATTCTTCCTTTCTCCTTGATATTAAAAGTATGATATCCTTTCGTTCTGCTCTATGTCAATTTGCTTTTGCATCTATTTACATTCTACCCTCTTGAATCTATACTAAACGGTTCTCTTCCATTATGTGTGGATTATTATATGGGTACAATACACAAGAATGGCTTCACTCCCTTCAGATTTTTAACGCCATTCCCTTATCGCCCCTCTCAGCGCCTACGTAACTCCGCACGATTGCCTTCTCACTTCCAAGAAGATGTCTGTATTAAAGTAGCCTCATATCGATTGAGTCTAAC
>Ga0114920_10001545_pt1 | contig 10613 bp, 9 predicted proteins | sample ChitaG_FD_88683 | JGI IMG/M metagenome (GOLD analysis project Ga0114920, IMG submission 88683) | Deep subsurface microbial communities from South Pacific Ocean to uncover new lineages of life (NeLLi) - Chile_00310 metaG | ecosystem: Environmental > Aquatic > Marine > Oceanic > Sediment ...
AAAAGAACAGCCGTTGCTCTACCCATACCAGAGCCTGCTCCTGTAATAATAGCCACCTTATTTGGTAACCTCATTTAATTTCTCCTCTAATACAAAGATAAACCACTCTCTTGGAACTTCTTTTTTGAAAAGATTTCCTTTTCCAAGCTACCGGCCTATCTACTTCTCACCTCGCTTCTGGCCCTATTTTCAGGTCTTTCTCTGACATGAATCTCACTTTTTATTGGTTCACTGGTTCAGACAAAAAGCTCGGACGGATTGCTGTGAGAACACAAGGTAGATTTACCTCCTCCCTTCTCCCCAACTAACGCATGAACTCCTCTTTTCGGATCGAAAGGAACACTATCTAAGCAACCGCCGCGGGATCTTTCAGTATCATCTACCATTTTTATTAATCAAATCACCCAACCTTTCCTCGGCTTTGGACTCCAAATTTTGTGGATCTTTACTCAACAGATTATTTTCCCAACAATTTCAACACAACATTTTCTATATTCTCCTCACTGGGAAGAACAAATCTCTCCAGCCCAGGACTAAAAGGTATGGGAACATTAAGAGCGGCGATTCTTTCAATGGGAGCATCTAGATAATCAAAGGCTTCCTTTACAATTATAGATACAATCTCCCCACCAAAACCGCCTCTCATGCAAGCCTCATGAACAACTATTGCCTTTCCTGTCTTTTTTACTGACTCAAGAAAACATTCCTTATCAAGAGGGAATGAAGTGCGTAAATCAACAGTTTTCTCATCTATATCTTTGTGTCTGTCAGCTTCTGGGCTACCTTCATGCTCCTTTGAACCATCCTTCCCCACGTTATTACAGTAACATCTTTACCTTCTTTTTTGATATCAGCCGGGGCAAGATTTACAGTGATTCTTCTTAGGGGAAAATCAAACTGGGAGTTTTTTATGGCGGAAGTAACCCTTTCTCTGGCCTCTTTTACCGCTACATCTGGAAGACCCACGATATTGAAGCGGGGAAGACCCCGGGCAAGGTCAACTTCCACCTCCACCGTATAGGCATCTATTCCAAGAAGAGAGCTAGAGTAAACTTTGGCCAGCATTATATCACCTTCCGCCTTGAATCTATAGGAGTTTGGTGGCTATGTCAAGCTCTCTTGTGGTAGATGGACCTGGACATGGTTACCACGGGGACACCTAATAGGCTAAAGGAAATTTGTTGAAATACGTACTATTAGAAACCTGGAGAAATATCTCCAGGAGGTAAAAAGGGTTGCGTTAACGCCCGCTAGAATCCTTCGTCAATGAACATCTTCTTCGTTAATTTGGTAAAGAATGTTGGGGAAACTGAACTGAAAGTGTAGAAGTTTGAGTTGACAAAAGAAAAAAGTGGTGGTATAAAATAAGCAAGAAGAATTTTTTTGGATTAATATGCACAAAAATGCACATCATTGCTAATTGGATGGGCCAGGGAAAGTAGAATGCTACCGGAGATAAGACGAAGAAAGATTTTCCAATTAATAGCCGCCAATCTTGGTGAGGTGTTGGAAGTTTCTCGACTGATAGAGGAGTTCAATGTATCCGTTTCTACCATTCGACGGGATCTAATACTTATGGAAAAGGAAGGGCGGGTTAAGAGGGTATTCGGAGGAGTAACTCTGGCCTCCCAGTCTGAGCATGATATCTTATTTGAGTACAGAGTCAATTTAAATAAAATGGAAAAAAAACGCATAGGGGCAGTAGCAGCCAGAATGATCAAAAGCAGAGAGGTGATAATGTTAGATTCGGGTACCACCACCCTTGAGATCGCCAAACATATAGATCCTACCATTAAGGATTTAGTGGTGATAACCACCAGTTTAGATATTGCGGTAACCCTGGCAACTAGAAGAAACATCAAGGTGATACTTCCCGGGGGAGAATTGGACAGCAGAACCCATGGTTTATTCGGACCATTGGTAGAAGAGACCACCAAGAAGATAAAGATAGATAAGCTATTTATGGGTACGGGAGGGATATCTGGGCAGCATTTAACTAACTTTAATATGCAAACCCTCCATAACCGACGATTAGCTATATCCCGGGCTAAACAAATTATAGTAGTAGCCGATCATACCAAATTTGAAAAAGAAGGGTTTGTTCCCTTGGTTCCCCTCAGTTCTGTGCATAAAATCATTATTGATAAAGAAACTCCTCCAGAAAAAGTGGCCCAGCTGAGAAAACAAGTTGAGGTTGTCTTAGTCTAATATGAACCATAAAGAAAGAATAATGGCGGTGTTGAAGAAACAGGCTGTTGACCATATTCCCTGGGTTCCACGTCTGGATATGTGGTACCTTGCACATAAAGAAAAAAATACTTTGCCCTTAGAGTGTCGAGACTCCAGTCTTTGGGATATCCATCGAAATTTAGAGCTAGCTATGTATGAGCGAAATGGACAAGTTTACCGCGAAAAGATACTGAACCTAGAACTGGTGATTCACTACCGAGATAGACGGATAAAGGATGAAATGTTGGGTAGAAATAAAAGCACTATTTTCGGACGATTCAAGGAGGTAGAGGAAGTAGAAATAAAGTATGTTCAGGATGCTGAATTGGGCCCTTATGAGATAGTGGTTGAATACATTACCCCTCTGGGTGCGGTGTGTACCAGATTCAGTCATCCCCCTGAGTTACAGCAGGCAGGAGTTCGTCCTGTACAGAGGGAGTACATGATTAAACAAAAGAAGCACTACAGAATTGTGGAATACATCATTGAAAACACGGAGGTAATCCCCACCTACTCACGCTTTTTACAAACCCAGCGAAAAATCGGAGACGATGGTGTGGTGTTTGCCATGGCTCGTTATTGCCCAATGCACGAAATACTCTGCTCTTATTTAGGTTATGAGAGAGGCTGTTATGAGTTGTACGATCATCCCCGGGAAGTCAGGCACTTGTGGGAGGTTTTAACCGAACAAAAAAATCAAATTCAAGATATCTGTGTCAATTCTCCAGCTGAACTTGTTAGTTGCGGGGCAAATTTTGACTCCGCTATAATCAGTCCTTCTTTATTTGGGGAATACTTTCTACCTTACTTTCGCAGATTTTCTCAATTGCTGCATGAGCAAGCAAAAATTCTCATAAGTCATACCGATGGGGAGATGAAAGGGCTTTTGGAGGTTTTTCTGGAAACGGGAATAGATGTAGCAGAAGCTTTTACCCCCTGTCCTATGACCAAACTAACATTAACGGAGGTAAGAAAAGTCTGGCAGGATAGGATAATCATCTGGGGTGGAATACCTTCAGTCGTTCTCTCTCAGGATTTTCCTCGGCGTAAATTCAAAGACTATATCATCAATGTATTTAGAGAAATAGCTCCTGGGAAGGCCTTTATTTTAGGTGTAGGTGATAATACTCCAGCAGATGCTCCCTTGGAGAGAATAACCGAGATCAACCAGATGGTCGAAAAACATGGGCGAGTTCTCTTATGATAAGAACGTACAAATAGGTCAGGGGAAATGATCTACGAAAATCTAAACCGGCCCATAAAGATAAACAGCGTGGAGATTAAAAACAGATTAATGATGTCTCCTATGGTAGTGAGATTTGCCTTACCCGATGGATCGGTCTCCGACCGATTGATTAAGTATCTGGAGGAAAGAGCTCGTGGAGGAGTGGGACTAATAGTAACCGAGGCCTGTTTCGTGGATGGGAAACGGAGCAGGACTCACTTTGGCCAGATAGGAGCACATGATGATAGCATGTTGCCGGGTTTGAATTATCTAGCGGAGAGAATAGAAGCCCATGGGTGTAAGGTATTTCTTCAGCTCTGCCATGGAGGAAGGAGAAGTTCCCCAGAGATTATCAAAGGAACACCAGTTGCCCCTTCTCAGATAGCCCTACCCGGGGAGATAGTACCGGAAAAGTTAAATATACAACAGATAAGAGAGATCGTCGACTCTTTTGGAAAAGCAGCCAGGAGAGCTCAAATAGCTGGATTTGACGGAATAGAAATCCATGGAGCACACGGTTATCTAGTAAATCAGTTTATGTCCGACGTAACCAACAAACGAGACGATATCTACGGGGGAGATTTTGTCTCTCGTATGCGTTTTCCTCTCGAGTTAATAGGTACCATAAGAAGTTATGTGGGTAAAGATTATGTAGTAGGGGTCAAGTTCAGTGCAGATGAGTACCTGGAGGGGAAGGGAATAAACAAAGATTTGGCCAGCAAAATAGCTAAGCTGTTGCAGCAGGCAGGAGTAGATTATCTTACTATCAGTAGTGGGGTCCCGGAAAGCAGCGAATACATAATCCCTCCCATGTATCTGCCCCGAGGAACAAATATTCCTCTGTCTGAGGCCATCAAAAGGGAAGTAATAATACCTGTGGCAGTGGTAGGAGCAATTAACGATGTGGATCTGGCTGAGGAGACAATAAAAAAAGGTAGGGCTGATCTGGTAGCTATGGGACGGGCTTTTCTGGCTGATTCCCTTATTTTTCACAAAGCCCTCAGGGAGGAGAGCAAGGAGATCTGCCAATGCATAAGATGTAACCAGTGTATTGAGCGCTCCCATAGGGGGTTAGGTGTGAAGTGTTCGGTGAATATACATCTGGGTGAGGAGAGGGAAGATAGGCTGAAAAAAGTCAAGGAGAGGAAAGGGGTACTGGTAGTGGGAGGAGGACCGGCAGGTATGGAAGCAGCACTAATAGCCAAACTTAGAGGACACGAGGTTACTTTATACGAGAGAAAAAGACGATTGGGAGGGAACCTGTGGTTTGCATCACAAGCTCCGTTTAAGAAGGAGCTGAAAAGCCTTCTCTCCTATCTTCCTTATAAGCTTTACCAGGCAGGGGTTAAGGTAGAGCTGGATAAAGAAATTTCTCCTGAGATAGTAGAGCGGCTTAGTCCGGATGTAGTTATAGTTGCCACGGGGGCCACCCCTCTTATCCCGGATGTTCCAGGGATTACTCATAATCAAGTCTTTACTGCAGAGGCTCTCCTGGAGAATCCCGAGCTCATACCTGAGTCAGATGAGGTGGTGGTAATAGGAGGGGGATTGATAGGATGTGAAGTGGCTGTTTTTCTGGCTCAGAGAGGAAACGGGGTAAAACTAGTGGAGATGCTGGAGGACTTGCTGCAGGATGAGAAGGTGAGACGAAATAAACTTGTGCTGAGGGAGCTGTTAAAAGAAAATAAAGTTCAAATCCTTCTTAGCACCAGAGTCACTCGAATTGATGGAGAAAAAATAGAGGTAAGAGATGAGAATCGCCGAGGAGTCATTCTCTCTGCAAAAAAAGTAATACTTGCAACAGGATATAAATCTAACCGTCAGCCTGCAGAGAAAATAGAGGGAAAAGTGCAAGAGATTTACTTAGTGGGAGATTGTGTATATCCGGGCAGGATTTATGATGCCATACATAGTGCTGCTGGTGTTAGCTGTAGAATCTGATGATTCCAATTTTGAGAAAGGAGGGATGCATTATAAAAAAATATATCTTAGTTCATGATCTGGGCACAACAGGTAATAAGGCTAGCCTTTACGACGAGAAGTGCGGACTGGTAGCCAGCTCTTATTATCCTTACAAAACTTACTACCCTCATCCAGGTTGGGCTGAGCAAAATCCTCTAGATTGGTGGAAGGCTGTGCGGATAACTACACCCAGAGTCTTATCAGAAGCTAAAGTCTTACCCCACCAGATAGCCTGTATCAGCTTTAGTGGCCATATGTTCGGATGTATACCTGTAGATGGGGCGGGGAAGCTTACCAGGGAATTGGCTCCCCTTTACTTTGATCAAAGAAGTCAAAAACAGGCCCAACAGTTAAGAGAAAGAATAGGACAGGAGAAGGGTTATCAGATCACTGGCAACCCCTTTGGGGCAGAATACCCGGCTGCTAAGATTATGTGGATAAAGGAGAACGAACCTGAGGTTTTTGAGAACACTTCCAAGTTTCTGCCCACTAAGGATTATATTATTCTCCGACTAACCGGCAAATACGTGACCGAATATTCAGATGCTTCCGGGATGAACCTTTTGGATATCAGACAGAAAACCTGGTCAGAAGAGATTCTCCAGGCCTCTAATATTCCCCGGCAAATGCTTCCTGAGCTTCACTCCTCAACCGATATAGCTGGGAAACTTGAAAAAGAACCGGCAAGAGAGATTGGATTGGTAGCAGGAATTCCAGTAGTTTTGGGGGGAGCTGACGTATGTTGTGCTGGTGTAGGAGCAGGGGTTATAAGGAAAGATACCTTTTATCTTTCTATGGGTGCCGCATTCTGGATCGGCCTGGCCAGCAAGAATCCTCTCTATGACCCTAAGCAGCGGATACTGAATCTCTGTCATCTACCGCCGCAAACCCTTATGGTCATCTGTAATACTTACAGTGGCGGGCTTTGCTATCAGTGGGTGAAGGAAAATCTTTGTCAGCTGGAAACCCGGGCTGCTGAGCAGGCAGGCGTTGACCCTTACCAGATTATGGATTTAAAAGCATCCAGGGTTGAGACTGGCAGCCAGAACCTGATTTTTCTACCTTATATGAGGGGGGATGTTGTACCCTACTCTAACCCTCGTGCTCGCGGAGTATTTATCGGGCTTTCTCTGGCTCACCGCAAAGAACATCTCATTAGGGCCGCTCTAGAGGGTATATCTCTTAACCTCAAGACGAACTTGGAAATTTTGGAAGCCCAGGGGGCACATATTAGAGAAATTCGAGCAATAGGGGGAGGAGCCAAGAGTAAGCTATGGCGAAGGATAATAGCGGATGTACTCAACAAAAAAATCCTTTGCCCGTCGGTACTGCAGGAGGCCACTTCCCTAGGAGCAGCAGTAGCTGGAGGAATAGGAGTAGGGATATTTAAGGATTTTGATAGTGCTGAGAAGCTGGTGAAGATAATGGAAGTGGAAGAACCTTGCGAAAAGACACACCAGAAATACCAGAGGATGTTCTCAGTGTTCAAAAAAGCTTATGATCAGCTAGCTCCCATATTTGATGAACTAATTCTTCTTTGAGCGAGGACGATAGGAGTTATATTTACTCTAGATAAATGAAAGGTCGGAAATTGGCATTTAAGCCCGGATTTTCTAGATATGTATTTAATATCTATTTCATAATCGTTGTTTTTATTATAGTCAGTGCTCTGCTGAAACCTAGCTTTGTTGCTCCCAGACATCTCATAAACATAGCTCGTCAAGCAGCGCCTCTTGGTATAGTAAGTATTGGACAAACTTTGGTTATACTACTGGGAGGGCTGGACCTTTCAGTAGGATCGGTGATAACTTTGACCAATGTTCTGATGGGGGCAATTTCTCTGGGTAGAACGGAGATGACTTTGCAAGTGGTTGTTCTGTGCCTCGTTTTAGGATGGGGCATCGGATTGACTAACGGAGTTTTTATTACCAAATTGAGAGTCGATCCTTTCATAATGACCCTGGCTATGATGCTTATCATTAAAGGAGTGAGTTGGGTTTATGTGGGAGGAGCTCCTAAGGGATTTACACCTCCTCCTATCCGTTATCTAGCCACAGGATGGATAGGAGGAGTCGTACCTTTAGCAGTGATTACCTGGCTTATCCTGGCTGGTATAGCTATTCTGGTACTTCACAGAACCGTTTACGGATGGTGGGTCTATGCTATAGGAGGGAACAAGAAGGCTGCTTATCTTTCTGGAGCAAGGATTGATCTTACCACCCTCATAACCTATGGAGTTTGTGGAGCAGGAGCAGTGGTAGCAGGACTTCTTGCCTCTGGAAACATTGGAGCCACTTCTCTTACTCTGGGAGAGGAGTACATGCTCAACTCCCTTGCCGCAGTGGTAATCGGGGGCACTAATTTTGGAGGAGGACGGGGAGGTATAGCGGGCAGCATCGCTGGCTCTTTACTCCTTTTAATGATTTTCAGTATCTTAACTATGTTAAACGTGGGCTATGCGGGAAGACTCATAACTCGCGGCACAATTTTAGCCGGGGCTGTCGCCTTCTATACAAAAAGGGCTACTTAAAATAGGCCGGCTGATAAGAAAGGAGGTGAAAAATACAGAGCGCGAGGTCAAACTCCAAAATATTCGACTAACAAAGGAGATCTAAATGTGTAAAAGATTCCTTCTGGTAATGACAGGAGTAGTATTGGTGAGCCTACTTCTATGTCCAGTGGGAGGAGCTGCCAAAAAAGATCCTTACGGACCCCCACCGTGGAAAATCGGATTCAGCAACATCTCTTTAGTAAATACCTGGCGGACCCAGCTACAGATGGAGGTCTCCGTTGAGGCCCGGAAACACAAGGATGTTATTGCAAATCTGTATGTGACTAATGCTGAAAATAGGGTAGAAAAACAGATCTCGGATATTGAAGATCTGGTGGTTAAGGGTATCGATCTGCTGCTAATCACCCCCGCCTCCCCCACAGCTCTCAACTCGACCATCAGAAGAGTTTATGAACAGGGAATCGCCGTGGTTATATTCTCAGAGACAGCCACTACCGAAAAGTATACAGCACGGGTGCACAGCGACGATGTAGGTTATGGTAGGGTTATGGCAGAATGGTTGGTAGAGCAACTCGACGGTGAGGGAAAAATTTTTGTTCTTCGTGGTATTCCCGGCAATAGCTGTGACATCGGCCGATGGAAAGGAGGAGAAGAAGTTTTCAAAAAGTATCCCGGGATAAAGATACTGGCATCCGATTACGGAGACTGGGCTTATGACAAGGGAAAGAGGATATCTGAAGAGATGCTGGCAGCCCATCCTCATGTAGATGGAGTATGGTCAAGTGGAGCAGCCATGAGTCAGGGATGCTTTGAGGCTATTCTGGAAGCTAAAAGACCCATCATTCCGATTAGTGGTGAGGACAATAACGGGTTTATGAAAATGTGGGTGAAGTACATGGATAAGGGTTTTTCCAGCATAGCTCCTTGTTATCCCACCTATATGGGCCAGATAGCAGTTCAAGTAGCACTGAAGATTCTGAAGGGGGAAGAGTATCCGGATACTACCTGGGTTACCCCGGAGCCCATCACCAACGAGGAAATAGCGAATTACGTGAGACCCGATCTTCCAGATAGCTACTGGGCCCTAACTCATCTACCAAAAAAAGTAGTAGATGCCTATTACAAGGAAGGAGATATGTCCTATCTCTTCGGATTCTAATCTTGAGACACGCCTGGAGTAGAGTGACGCTGGAGCAGGGGTTTTTCCCTGCTCCAGCCTGATGATGAGAGAAAATGAGTTCAGTAGGTGATTATATAGTTCGGATGAAAGATATGACTAAGAGCTTTCCTGGGGTGAGAGCTCTAAAAGGGGTAGACTTTTATTGCCAGAGGGGCCATGTCCACGGGCTGGTAGGGGAGAATGGGGCTGGAAAATCCACCTTAGTCAAAATCCTGGCCGGCGCTTACCAACCTGATGAAGGCGAAATCTTTATGCAAGGGAAAAAGGTTATTTTGCCAGATCCTCATACTGCTAACTGATTAGGGGTTAGCATTATTTATCAAGAGCCCAGTCTTATTCCTTGCTTGAGTATAGCCCAAAACATAGTGCTTGGCTATGAGCCGCGGGGGCGCTTCGGTCTTATTGATTCACGCAAGGTTCGCCAAATAGCGTCTAGCGAGCTATCCAAGCTGGGGGTCTCACTGGACCTAGATGCGTGGGTGAATACGTTGCCTCTTGCCCAGAGGCAAATAGTGGCTATCGCCAAGGCTCTGCACTTGAACACCCAGGTAATAATAATGGATGAGCCCACTGCTGCCTTATCTACAGAGGAAATCGAAGTTCTATTTAACATTATTCGTAGTTTAAAGGCACAGGGAAAAAGCGTTATCTACATCTCTCACCACCTGGAAGAGATTTTCAAGATATGCGATATGGCAACTGTACTGAAAGATGGTGAGTTGATAAAGGCCGAAAAAGTTGAAGAAACAGATATTGGAGAACTTACCCGTTTGATGGTGGGAAGAGAGCTGGGAGATAAGTTTCCTGCCCGGGAAGGCACCCTTCAGAAAGAGAAACCGGTTCTCACGCTTGAAGGTATGAGCCGGGCGGGGAAATTCCAGGATGTCAATTTGGCCTTGTATGGGGGAGAGATACTGGAAATAAGCGGTCTTCAGGGTCAAGGGCAAAAGGACCTGGTTAGATCCATATTTGGTATCCACTCTATAGATAAGGGGATAGTCTACCTGGATGGCCAAAGGGTGATAATTCACAGTCCGCGGGAAGCGATAAAAGCGGGCATTGTTTTTGTAAGTGACGATAGGAAAGAGGAAGGACTGATTCTGCCTATGTCTGTTTTCAGAAACATAGTTTTACCCACTCTGAGAACCAGGCAAAAAATGGGGTTCATCCGGGAAAGAGAGGAAAGAGATTTGTCTGGGAAACTGGTTTCGGAGCTGCGAATTCACACTCCCTCTATCGACCAAGAGGTGCAGTACCTAAGCGGCGGTAATCAACAGAAGGTGGTTCTAGCAAAATGGGTGCTCGGTAGAGCCAGGGTGATTATATTCTGTGAACCTACCCGGGGTATAGATGTAGGAGCTAAGATAGAAATATATACTATAATGCGGGAGTTGAGTAAGAGGCGAATGGGAATACTGATGGTTTCGAGTGAACTTCCGGAAGTCTTGGGAATGAGTGATAGAATCCTGGTAATGTGTAACGGCAGGATTGTTAAAGAGTTCTTG
>Ga0114920_10001546_pt1 | contig 10607 bp, 9 predicted proteins | sample ChitaG_FD_88683 | JGI IMG/M metagenome (GOLD analysis project Ga0114920, IMG submission 88683) | Deep subsurface microbial communities from South Pacific Ocean to uncover new lineages of life (NeLLi) - Chile_00310 metaG | ecosystem: Environmental > Aquatic > Marine > Oceanic > Sediment ...
AGCCGAGCAGTACTGCAACCAGTGGTGGGGAGTCAATCCGATAGGCACGGCAGAAAACGTTTCCTGGTGGCAGGGCTATCAATATACGCTGTGATGGGGCTTACCTATACGCTGGCCACTTCAGTGGAGCACCTGATTTTGATACGTCTTTTCCACGGTGTGGGTTCCGCCATGATTGTACCGATCGTTATGGCTTACATCGGTGACCTGACCCCTCGAGGACAAGAAGGGAAATATATGGGCATGCTTAATATTGCCCTCTTTGCCGGCATCAGTGGAGGACCGATACTTGGCGGTGTTTTTTGGGATACGATAGGCATCAATCCAGCCTTCTATGCCATGAGTGCGTTGACAGCTGTTTCACTGGGCCTGATACTCGCATTGCTACCGCCCCAGCGCTCCGACCGCCAGATACAATCGACTCCTGGCCTGCTGACCACGTTGCGGCGAATGCTACACAACAGCAGGGTTGTGGGCATGTTACTTCCCCGCATAGGCACTATGATTATCATGATTCCTACCCTGGGGTTCTTGCCTATCCTGATGTACGGGGCTACAGGGATTGAGATCGGCATCGTAATTTCCGCCCGGATGATAGTGAATGCCGGGCTCCAATTCCCTTTCGGAAAGATCGCTGACCGCTATAACAAAGCGGCACTAATCTTAACGGGCTGCCTCATCGCCAGTGCGGGTGTGTTCCTGATGCCCTCTGCAGCTGACTTCCTGCAGCTGGTTTGGCTGTCTGTCCTCATAGGGGTGGGTGAGGCTTTGATTTGGCCAACTTTGGGAGCAATAGCGGTGGAGGAAGGACATCGGTACGGCCAGGGTTCCATGATGGGTGTCTTCAATATGGCTATGAGCTTGGGAGTATTGATAGGCTCCCTGGTGGCCGGTTTATTTATGGACCTGATCGGACTCGAATACGTATTCTATATTGTTTCAATTATCCTTGCTGTGAGTGCAGTGGCTGGTGCTCCGCTTATTGCCCGAAGAGGACCACCTCGAGAAGAAGGTGTCTCCACTGATTCTGGTGATAGCTAGAACTTCTTGGCTGTCGATCGTGAAGCAGATTTTGAACATTTGCTTGTTTTGTTAATCAACAATTCTGACATTTGTGCAATCTGCCGAACTGTGCAGAAACTCATTTGGCTTAGCGTCGGCGATAGAACGCTACTTTGTCGCTTAGTTGCATACTAAGGCGGATATGTGAACTAGATTTACGGCCTCTTGAGTATGATTCAATCATCCACACCGATCCCCTGGCTATCCCGCCCCTATAGAGCACGTCTGGAGAGAACTTGCTAAAAGAGGTTCTCGGTGTCGATCATGTGGTCAACCAGCACATGGGATGAGTGGGGAGGTAACGAGTGGGACGTTTTCCCTGTCTCTATTCTGTGAGTACTCCGTTCTTAATCACTTTCGCAACCAGGTTGACGCCGAACCAGTAAGGCAGCTGCTGATGACGCGGGATGTCGAGAACGATTATGTCGGCTCTTTTCCCGACCTCGATGCTTCCGACTTTATCACCTCTGTCCAGGGCATAAGCAGCGTTGATGGTAGCAGCATTGATTGCTTGGGCAGGCGTCATCTTCAGCTGGCGACAGGCCAGAGCGATTATCATCTGCATCGAAAGCGTGGGACAGCTTCCGGGGTTGAAATCGGTAGCCAGAGCGATGGGAACTCCGGCCTCAATGAGCTTTCTGGCCGGCGCATACTTGTTGGTCATTAAGTGAAAGGGAACACCGGGCAAGAGAACTCCAATGGTCTTTTTCTCTGCCATGAGCTCCATGCCTCTTTCAGAAATGTAATCCAGGTGATCGATTGAGGTAGCTCCCAGGTCTGCTCCGAGCTCCGCTCCACCTATGTCATTGAATTCGCCGGCATGTAGCTTTAGCTTCAAGCCCTGTTTCTTTGCTTGCTCCAGGATTGTTCTGGCCTCTGACGGCGAAAACGCTCCCACTTCCACAAAAACGTCGCAGTATTCCGCCAGGCCTTCAGTCTTAACCCGTTCCAGCATGCCCAGAACTAGCTGAATGTAGTCCGCCTTTTTCTTCCTATATTCTTTCGAAAAGGCGTGAGCCCCCAGAAAGGTGGAGACAATGTCAACCGGGTGAGATTCCTTCAGCCTGGCGATAATCTTCAGCAGGCCGAGTTCTGATTCTGTTGACAGACCGTAACCTGTCTTTATCTCTGCGGTGGTCGTGCCGAAGGCGAGCATCTTGTCAAGGAAAGCCTGAGCGCGATTCATCAGAACTCGGGGAGAAGCCAAATCCTCTCTCGTTTTTTCAACGGTGCTGAAAATGCCCCCGTTCCTTTGCATAATCTCTAAATAGGACCTGCCCTCTATTCTCTGGATGAACTCGTCTTCTCTGGAACCGCCAAAAACCAGATGTGTGTGACAATCTACAAACCCCGGCAGGACGATTCTGTCTGTGGCGTCAATTACCGTTCCTGCCCGCCTGATAGTGGCCAGGATTTCATCCGTCTCCCCTACGGCGACAATCTCTTTGCCGTCTATAGCCAACGCTCCATTCCTGATAATGCCCAGATCTTCCATGCCCTCCTTCGTTTTGGGGCTGCCCCTGGCACCTCGGGCCGTGACCAGTTCAGAAGCGTTTTTGATCAAGACATCAGCTATCATTCCGGGATGTTGACCCCCTTGTGTTTGGCGGTCCTAGTGGCTATTTCATAGCCCGCATCGGCGTGTCTGGCAATGCCGATTCCGGGATCGACTGTCAGCACCCTTTCCAGTCTTTTTTCTCTCTCTTTTGTGCCGTCAGCCACAATGACCATTCCGGCATGCAAGGCGTAACCTATTCCCACTCCGCCTCCATCATGGAAAGAGACCCAGGAAGCTCCATTGATGGCATTCAAAGCGAAATTGAGAAGCGGCCAGTCGGCAATGGCATCAGAGCCATCCAGCATCCCCTCGGTTTCGCGATTAGGAGAAGCCACTGAACCCGTATCCAGATGATCTCTGCCGATAACAACGGGGGCGCTGACTTTGCCCCGGGCCACCAGGCGATTTATTCTCTTCCCAATCTCGGCCCGGTCGCCATACCCTAACCAGCAAATCCTGGCCGGTAGTCCAGTGAACGGGACCTTGTTTTGAGCCTGGCGAATCCATGTATGAAGAGGTCTATCCTCGGGAAAAGCTTCCAGGACGGCTTCATCCAGAGTCAGGATATCTTTGGGGTCCCCGGACAAGGCTACCCATCGCAAAGGTCCCTTACCCTCGCAAAACAAAGGCCTGATGTAAGCGAGCAGGAAACCGGGGTAGAGAAAGCCTCCCTTTTCATCTCTTACTCTCAGCCCGCCAATCTCTGCCTGCTGCCGCAGATTGTTGCCGTAGTCGAAGCAGATGGCGCCCCGCCTTTGCATTTCCAGGATTGCTTCGACATGCTTAACGATTGAGTCATAGGCTCTTCGTTTGTAGTCTGCGGGGCTATTGCGGCGCAATTCTTCCATTGCGTTCAGTTCGCCCTCGGGAACGTAACTCCAAATATCGTGGGCCGGTGTTTGGTCCGTAACGATGTCAGGGATCACTCCCATTCCTGTGAGCTGCGGATGAATCTCGGCAGCATTACCCACCAGCCCCACGGAAAGTGGCAGTCCTTTTCGCTTCGATTCCTCTATCCAACCCAGGGCTTCCTTAAGGTCTGCCGTCATCCGGTCACAGTATCCTTCTGTGATTTTCCTTTTGATCCTCTCAGGTCTAACCTCAACATCCAGAATGACCGCCTCATTCATGGTAGCGGCCATCGGCTGAGCACCTGACATTCCACCCATTCCGGCGGTAAGAACAAACTTCCCCGCAAGAGAATCTTTGCCAAACTCTTTTCTGGCCAAAGCGGCCAGAGTCTCATAGGTCCCTTGTAGAATTCCCTGGGTTCCAATGTAGATCCAGGAGCCGGCCGTCATTTGACCGTACATCGTCAGACCCATTTCGTCATAGCGGTCGAAATTCTCCTGAGTGGCCCATTTGGGAACGATGTTGGAATTGGCAATCACGACCCGGGGAGCTTCCTTATGAGTGGGAGCAACATAGACTGGTCTGCCCGATTGAACACAAAGAGTTTCCTCGTCTGTGAGCTTTCTCAGGGCTCTCACAATTCTATGATATTCTTGCCAATTCCGGGCGGCCCTTCCCTGCCCGCCGTAGATTATGAGTTCCTTCCAGTCCAGGGCAACCCGGGGATCAAGATTGTTTCTCAACATGCGCAGGGCCGCCTCCGCGTCCCAGTTCCGGCATTGCAGCTTTCGGCCGGTCTGCGCCTTGATCTCTCTCTTCGGTCTTAACTCTGTGTATGTTGGCCTCGGCATTTCTACCTCCCTTCCGATGTCAGGTTGTTTGATTTACGGAATGCTCGTCAACGGAGACGAGCTTCAATGTTACCTACTATCATCTTGGCCAGCGAGTCGGGACAGGAAAACTCTTCCGCTTCTTTCAATACCTCTTGCTTATAATCTTCATCCCTGATGGAGACCAGATTGACTTCCACGTTTAGCATAGCTCCTTTTATGGCTGATTCGGCCATCTTGGCCGCTACGCCGATATCCGTAATGACTTTGGGATTACAGGTCTCCAACAAAGCTCCGGCTAGCTTTAGAACTGCATAGCTATGTTTTGCCGTTTGCAGGGGAACCTGGGTGGCTTCTCTTAAGTCTCGGGCGGCGAAGGCTTTAGCGTCTCTGTCAACTAAATGTGTCAAGGTATTCATCAATGTTCGGGCTTCTTCAGAGAAGTCTTTATTTCGGGAAAACTCGGCTGCCATGGACACGAGTCCGGCTGACAGCGCCCCGGAAAGGGCGGCCACAGAACCTCCACCGGGCGTCGGTTGTCTGGCTGCCAGCTCCTCCAGAAATTCCTCGATGGTCAATTCTTGTAGCATTCCTATTCCTCCTTAATTGGCTACCCTTGAAAAACTGAGTTTCTCACGGGGCACCAATCAAATACTCAATGATCTTCCCCTTGGGATTGAAGCCCTGAGGCGAATCGAGCCCCAGATTTCTCACTGCCGCTTCAATGAGTTTCTTGTCCGACCTTGCTCCTGGCTGGTAAAATCTGCCTGTCTCGAGAATTGCCTCCTTGGGAATCAACCCGACGATCTCGCTATAGAGAACGCTTGCGCCTCCCAGCTGACCGAGCTGTTTTATCTTCTCAAAGACGAAGTGCATGGAAGCAACCCTGTAGTTGGTGAGGTTGATTGAGACCTCAGCGACTCCCGATTCTCCAAGTGAAATACCGACTGCCTTAACTGACCTGAAGATCCCGGGTATCCTGATTCTCTGGCGGTCATCTGCAGTTGCCATGCAGCCCGACTCACGAATAATCCTGGCTATCCTGTGGGCAATCTCCTTATGAGTTGTGCTTAAGTAAACGTTATAGGCAATCAGAAACTCTCTGGCACCGATAACGGTGGCTCCGCTCTTTTTGTTGAAAGTGGCCGGGCCGTAGTCTGGCTTCCAGCGGGAATCCCTCAGTTTTGCCTCCAGGCCTTCATACTGGCCGGCTCTAATGCTGGCTAAGTCTTTTCTCTCTGGAAATCTTGCTGCTTCCTCGTAGAGAAAAACAGGGATCCGCAGCTTTTCTCCGACTTCGCCGGCAAGCTCGTTTGCCACAGTAACGCAGTCCGCCATGGTGACGTTTTGAATAGGAACAAAAGGACAGACGTCACAGGCTCCCAATCTTGGGTGTTGCCCTTGATGTCTGGCCATATCAATGATTTCGGCTGCCCTGGCAATCGCATTGTAGCTGGCCTTCTTGATTGACTCCGGTCCTCCGACGAAGGTCAACACTGTACGATTGTGATGAGCGTCCGAGGCCACATCCAGCAGCTTTACGCCGGGAACCTTCTCAACCTCGGCAGTGATCTGCTCTATCTTGCTGGTATCTCTGCCTTCGCTAAAATTAGGCACGCATTCAATTATCTTTCTCATAGCATCCCCGCCTCCTCCAGCAATCTACCATTATGAACAAGTCCGTAGAGCTCTTCGATATCTTCAGCCAGGACTCTGCTTTTCTCAAAATGAGCAACGCGGCTTCTGACGGTCTCATGAATCTTTGCCATTCTCGATTCCTCCGGCAAGGGTTCGCGGAAGTCCAGAGCCTGAGCAGCGCACAGAATCTCGATGGCTATGACGTACTCCGTATTTCTGCAAATCTCCCGCGCTTTGCTAACGGCCCAGGCACCCATACTGACGAAGTCTTCCTGACCGGCTGAGACGGGAATGGAGTCAACAGAAGCGGGGTGAGCCAGAGTTTTGCTTTCCGAAACAAGAGCGGCTGCGGTATATTGAGTGATCATCAAACCAGTGTTCAGCCCCTCGTTCCTGGCCAGAAACAAAGGGAGACCGTTGGCACCGCGACTGATCAACCTGTCTATTCTTCTTTCCGAGATGCCCGAGATACTGCAGAGGGCAATCGACAAACTATCGGCTGCTTGAGCCAGAATCTGACCATGGAAATTACCGCTGCCCTCGCAAATTTCAGTTTTCTCTCCTTTGGTTGAAATCCAGGGGTTGCCACCAAAGGAATCGATCTCGGTATCTACAACAGCTCTGGCCCAGGAAAGAATATCCCGAAAAGCGCCGTGGACCTGAGGAATGCATCTCAAGGAATAAGCATCCTGTAATAAATAAGCTGGCTTCTTGCCCCCTTTTGTCTTCAGAAGAAGACGGTTCAAATAGTAAGCAGTTGTGATTTGCCCTGAATGAGGTCTTAGTTCTTGAAGTTCAGGCTCAAAAGATTTGGTGCTGCAGCCCAAAGCTTCAATGGTCATAGCGGCAGCTATGTCGGCTGTTCGGATCAAGTTGTCAGACTGGAAAACCAGGAAAGCCAGACAACTTGTCATAAAGCTCGTGCCATTAAGCAGGGCAATGGCTTCCCCGATCTGCAACTTCGCTGGCTCTAGTCCTGCAGTAGGCAAAATTCGCTGTGGGTCCCTGCCAATCAAGGCCAAGGCAATGTGAGCCTGAGGAACTAGATCGCCGCTGGCACCCAAAGATCCCTTTGCCGGGACAACCGGGATGATGTTTCTGTTGAACATCTCGACCAGGAGCTCCAGTGTCGGCAATCTTATGCCGGAATATCCTTTCTTGAGATTCAAAATCATGTGAAGCATGATCCCTTTGACTATCTCCCTCTCCAGAGGGGGACCTATGCCACAGGTGTGGCTCATGATTAGATTCTCCTGGAATTCCTCCATTCTGCCTTTGGGAATGCGCCTATTCAAAAGAGCACCGACGCCGGTGTTTATTGCATAGTAGGATTTGTGAGGATTGGACTTCAGAATACCCTCAAAAGCCTTTCTGGATTGCCTGATTCTTTCCTTATCTCTTCCTTCTAACTCGATTGTCCTTTGGCCGCGGCACAAATTAACGAATTCGGAATAGTTTAGCTTGTCTTTTATCATTTATCTCCTCCCGAAGACGTTTTCGACGTCGACAGCAAGAATGCGGGGCCACTATACTCGTTCGCGCCACCTGGTTTCGATCGTATCACAGGGCTAGTTCTTCCTGGCCACATCAACAATGTCCCTCTCCAACTTAATAGCACTGGGAAATTCCAGGAAATCGAGTTTGTTCTTATCAGCAAAAGTAGTAAGAGCCCGATGTGCGATTTCTCTCAAGCCATCAAGTCCAGTTTCAAAAGCTATGCTAAACAATCTACTGCTATGTGGCTCGGCGTCCTCAGAAGCGTACTCCTTCAGTTTCCTCAGAATCTCCTCTTCAGAATATGATTTCGCGAAAAAGTCCATGTTGCCCTCCTACATTTCTGACGTGACACGAGAAACAGAATTCAGTAGGCTTCACAATGATATCTCAACGTGGCTCCTCCATTCTGCGTTTTTCTTAAACTGCACGATATGGAGGAACGCACCAGCATCAGTCGCCGCACCTCAAGAACATTATAATCCCTGGGATCTTGTGTTTCAATATAATTCCCTAGCTCCAGATTCACAGAGGCAAAGCTATGCTAGGAACAGCATTGCATGGCCTGCCTTTTTGCTAGATGGAAGTGAGGGTGCACATTTGCCTGTCTTGTTGCACAATTACATGAAATGTTACCTAGCAGGCTACTCACTCTGATCGCTGTTGCCACTTATCCATAACGCCATCATACCACCTGCGATGTTCCTCGCCAGCGATCTTCCGATATCTGGCTGTGGTGTTGAAACTGGCGTGGCCCAGGTGTTCCTGGAGCATCCTCAGTTCATCCCCAGTATCATCTCGTTTGACTGCCATGACAGCAAAGGCGTCTCTAAATCTATAAGGCGAAACATTGTGCATTCTTCCCGTCTCGGGATTGACGAGTTTGGGCAGGCTGGCCTTTTCAGCGCACTCTTTGACGATTTGCCAGGCTCGGTGTCGGTTTATGCCAAAAATCAGCTTCTTGCCGCGTATAATCTCAGGCCCACCACGCTGTATATATTCTCCCAGCAACTTCAAGCTTTCATCGTCAATGGGTAAAACCCTCTGCCGACGAGGTGAAATAGCATCCGAATAAGCAACTTGTCCCGCAGATTAAACGATGCTATCTCCAGCTTTGCTACCTCCTCACACTCCAGGTACGCCTTCATTTTTTCGTTGCCCCCAGATTAATGGCAAAAGGAAATGAGGGCGTATTGTGATTATGCCATGAGTTTGTTGCCACATCACCTACGCGGATTAAGTTTATGATAATGAAAGCAAAGAGTCATATATTGTCGGTATTTTAAACCGACTGTTGCCAAAGCTTGGTCACTGGTGGTAAATTTGGTGTCAGCGTGGATGAATATAGGCCGAAGATAAACCTGCGCAAGTCTGTTTTCTTGATGGCTCTCGTCATTGTTATCATGGCAGTAGCTGTATGGCTTCTATCGCGCGAGAATTTCTATCAGATGATTGAGACCGTCAGGGGTGCCAATCGCTTATTTATCGCATTAGCTATAGCCGTATATTTTCTTAGTGTGGGGCTCTGGGCCATCCGCTGGCAAGTTGCACTTTCTTTCATAAACTGTAGAACAAGCTTCGGTGCTCGTTACCGCATGCTTTGCGCAACCATTTTCCTTAATAATATTACTCCTGGAGCACGTGTTGGTGGCGACCCATTCGGAAGACTGTATATGCTGCGTAGGATGGAGAATATGAGTTATTCATCAGGTATGGCTTCCTTAGTTGGTGAGCGAGCTCTTACTCCCCTGATTGTTATCTCTTTTTTCATGGCGGGCTTGCTTCTTCAATTTGGGAAAGGGTCACTCCAGTTAACTTTGATTCTTATAGCAGCCTGGGCTTTAGCAGCGTTCGCAGCAGTCTTTGTTCCCCGCCTCTTTTTCAGGAAAAGGATAGCGGTTAAGGGCATAAGTAGCATTACAAATCGTGTTCTCGGTTGGTTTGGAAAGAGCGGGAATGCTCAAGAAATAATAGAAGGAGTTGAGACTTTCTATTCCAATTCTTATGCAACGCTAGACAAATGGAAGAAAGTATTGGCGATAGGGAGTCTGACATTATTACTTGGGATACTCGATGTTTTTCGACTCTACACTATATTCCTGGCCTTGGGCTATCATCCCCCAATTTCAATACTCTTAGTTGCCTCCTCACTCCCTACTATCGTTGGTATTATTCCATTTTTACCAGGGGGTTTAGTTCTTGTGGAAGGGTCGTTAATTTCAGTTCTTGCCCTTTTCGGTGTCCCTCTAAATCTGGCAATGGCAGCAACAATGATCGAACGAGGAATCTCGTTTTTTCTCAGCACTGTAGTAGGTGCTGTAGTCTTCTCCTATCTGGGAGTCAAGATGGCAGCAAAACCTGAAGTTCAGAATTGAGTATAGATGCGCGCAGCATTAATTGGTGACGAGTACTATCCTGATATAGGTGGCGCGCCTCAGTATGCTTTCGAGTTAAGTCTTCAGTTGGTTAAGTTAGGTATAGAAGCCGTGGTGATCACCCATGCGCAACCTGGCCAACCTGAAGAGGAAGAAATTGCTGGGGTTAGAATCAAACGGGTGAAAGGCTGGGTGCTAAATCATCCCCACCGTGCCGTCTCGCCACTCCTTTTTTGCCGATGCTATAAATACATCCTGGATGGGAAATTCGACGTGGTCCATGGGTTGGATTTTTATTCCACTATGGCGCTAATGGTGATTCCTTTTGCACGCATATATCGAATCCCTTGTGTACTGACCTGCCACACAGCGAGGGGCTCGCCTTTTTTAATATTCCTGCAGCGCCTCATGGGCTTTGCATTCAGAAGTGGTGATCGCCTAATAGCTGTAAGCCGGGCATCGGCGCGCTTCTCCCGTTTGTTGGGATTTTCTGAGAAAAGAATAACCGTTGTTCCAAATGGTGTTGATCTATCATGCTTCAATGGGGAAATAGATGCTTTTGCAGTGCGAGAGGAATTGGGTATTGGTGACGAGCCTCTTGTAGTGACAGCGTTGCGTTTGATCAAGTGGAAAAGCCCAGATCTGCTCATATCAGCCTTTGCCAGGGTCTTGAAAGTCGTTCCAGATGCAAAGCTGGTTATCGCCGGCTCTGGTCGGGAAGAGGATAATCTGTCTCGCCAGATCAGGGACTTGAACATTACAAATTCAGTATTCATGGTGGGAGGATTGCCGAAGGAA
>Ga0114920_10001547_pt1 | contig 10606 bp, 8 predicted proteins | sample ChitaG_FD_88683 | JGI IMG/M metagenome (GOLD analysis project Ga0114920, IMG submission 88683) | Deep subsurface microbial communities from South Pacific Ocean to uncover new lineages of life (NeLLi) - Chile_00310 metaG | ecosystem: Environmental > Aquatic > Marine > Oceanic > Sediment ...
GACTGAGAGCACAATTTGGATTAGTTTAGGGCAGGTCAGTCTCGTATCTTGGAGATCAATATCGGACAACGACTTTTAGTAAGCGTGAGAGGCAAGAATGATACCCTGGAAGCCGTCAAGGGGGGTGCTCACATTATCGATGCCGAATACCCCGGTTCGGCTTTAGGGACATGCTGGCCCACCAATATTCATACAATCAGAAAACACACTCCGGAGAATCTGCAGGTGAGCACTAACATAGGTGAAAAGCAGTTTGTCTGGAGTACTGCTGGACAGGCAGCCGTCGGAGTCTCGTTTGCCGGAGCCGATATTGTCAAGGTCGGGTTGGCAGAGCTCGATGCTAAGAAAGCGCGTCGAATAATGAAGGACGTTACTAAGCAGGTCCGGTTCTTCTTCAAGACAAAACCGAAATCGATGATCACTACATTTTTTGCGGATGAGAAACTTCGTGAGATTCTCGATCCCGTAGCGACAGGCGCAGAAGTATCTGCCGACGCCAAAGCTGACGGTGTTCTAATAGACACATTCGACAAAGACTGCGGAAAGTGCCTGTTAGATTGGATGAGGATCACTGAAATTGAGAAGTTTGTGAAGAGCTGCCATGCGATCAATCAGGAGGCTTGGATCGCAGGTTCCATCACCCTGGCCCAGATGAAAATGCTTTGGACCACGGGTGTGAACGTTATCTGCGTTCGCGGTGCAGCATGTGAGTCAGGCTCTGGACGACAGGGACGAGTCAAGGCTAAACTTGTTAGAGAGCTGGTGCAGAACCTAACATAATTGAGACGGAGGGTAATAGAAAATGGCTATGTACATTAAGCGGATATATCTGAAGAACATCCGTTGTTTCAAGGACAAGACCGTTGAGTTCAAGAAAAAAGGTATATCAAAACTTTTCTGTGGCGACAACGGAGAAGGAAAATCAACTTTCCTCAAAGCCATAGCGATGGGTTTATGCGACCAAGCCAGCGCAGCCGCATTACACAGAGAGCTTCCAGGAGAGTTTATAAGAGACAAGGCGCCGAAGAACAAGAATGGGTATAAGGAAGGCGCCATTGACATTGAGCTCGCCGACGGACGAAATCGATACAACATAGTTACCACGCTGGTATCATTGGAAGCATTTGAAGAGATAAAGCAACAAGTGAGAATTAATGGCGAGCTGAGTGAATCGAGAGACTTCCCCTGGAAGAAACTTTTTGTGAGTGGATATGGTGCCGGTATTCGAGCCGCCGGCACATCTGATTTTCGAGATTATGTTCCGGTCGACTCCGTCTACCCCCTCTTTCGTTACGACGTACCACTGCAGAATCCAGAATTGGCATTTCGCAGAATCACAACAAAACCAAAGAACTACTACGGCAGTCTATCTCAATACCGATATTCCAAAAAAGTATCCAAACACGTCAAGGGCCTGTTGCTCCGCATACTCGATCTTCAGCCTACCGATGAGATTGAACTAACGGAAACTGGATTGGATTTGGTTAGAGGAGGCGAAACTTTCGAGCTAAATTCGCAGGGAGATGGCCATAAGGCAATGTCGACTCTCATACTCGATCTCTTGTCTTGGTGGATGATCTATGTTAAACTGAATGATCAGATATTTCTTGAAAACCTCGAAGTACAGGGAATAGTCTTGATTGACGAAGTTGAACAGCACCTACATCCTCGCTGGCAAATAAGAATTATGAAGCTACTTAAGGAACAATTCCCAGGAGTCCAGTTCATCATTACAACCCATTCACCACTCGTCATATCGGGTTGTGATCAGTTTGATGTGTATAGAGTTACCGATGAATCAGACCATCCAATGAGTGTCTATGGTTGGTTGGCTGAGGATGTATATGACTGGATGGGGTTGGAGTCGTCAAGAGCGCCTGCGTATGTTCACGACACCTTGCGCCGATTCGAACACTTGGACGAGAAACGATTGAGAAAAACTATCAGTAAGACAGAGCATACCGAATTAAGAAGACTCAGGAAGGTGCTAAAGGGGCTCCCCAGCACAGACATAGCAAGGCTTACGGTTCATTTTAGAAACTATCAGAAGCTGTTGAGGAGAAGATGAGGTATTAATCTGTGAGATCTGTACAGCGCCCCAGCAAACCGCCTTCGCTTAGGAGGAATGACAAGAGGTGGAAAAGAGAGTTATTAGCTGCAATCCAGAATGGAGATGGAAAGAAAAGGATCAATCAGCTCCAAAATAAATATCGACAAGAGGATGTAAAGGAAGCACTGCGAAGGATGTATCGGGACCTCTGTTGCTATTGTGAGGCGAAAATATCTCATGTCGCATTTGACCAAATTGAACATAGAAAACCAAAGGCGAAAGCCCGCTTTCGTAGGCTTACGTTTGATTGGGACAATCTTCACTTAGTGTGCCCAATATGTAACCAACACAAGAGTGATCAATGGTGCGATACGTATGAAATATTGGATGCCGCAAAAGACAGAATAGAAGATCATTTAACATACAAGTCCCTTGAAAGCGGAATCACAAGATGGCCACATGACAACAGCAAAAGGGGTCTCACTACTATCTGTCACACAGATCTCAATCGCAGAAAGCTCAAAGAAACGCGACAACAACTGTTTTTCAGGGTCTTAGACACTGTTCAAGAGATTAACAAAGAGAGAGACAGGGACCCTGGCTCAGCCAGAGCCAAAATGATCTTGGAAGACCTGAAGCATCGATACGTGGAAGAGTTTGGTACTCTTACTAAATGGACGACTGAGACGTTCTTGAGCAGGATATGATCCCGAAGAACCGTGCAACAAGTACAGAACTTGTAGACACACCATCTCTGGTCTTCATTGGAGGCGACATACGTGAAACAATGTGCTTCTCCTTGCTGCGGACTCAAGCATCAGATTGTCGCTTGCTGTTTCCGCTCAAATCGTTATCTCTCCTCCCAGTTCTTGACGTACTATGTTCCCGCATTTCCGGCTTTGCTGCCAGCTCTCTTTTTGAAGCTAAACTAGCGCGTGAGATTACTTCTGGTTCGAAGACTGTACACTATACATCGCCTGGACTACGTCCTGATGAAATTGACGCAATCGCTGATCTTTGCGATGCCATTTCCTTCAATTCATTATCGCAACTGGAGCGATTTCGCAACCAGATCGATGGTAAATGCCAAATAGGGTTGAGGGTAAACACAGAGCTGTCCTTTGTCGCTGATAAAAGGTATGATCCAAGCCGTATACCGTCTAAGCTGGGAGTCCCACTGAGCACGCTCAGGGGGCTGGTGGCAGCCAAATCTGATGAGATTAGCGGTTTGTCCGGAATCCTGATCCATTCCAATTGTGAATCCGAAGATTTTTCGCAGTTGCTGGAGACTGTTAGACAGGTTGAAGGACATATCCCGGAGCTTCTCGAACAGATTGAGTGGATTAATCTTGGCGGCGGCTATTTGTTTGACGAGACAACTGACTGGGGGCCATTTGAAGAGTCAGTTAAGTTGTTGTCCGGCAAATACAAACTACAGGTGTTCTTTGAACCAGGACGCGGAATAGTCGGAGAAGCAGGATACATAGTGTCTTCGGTTTTGGACATTTTTGATAGTGGAGACAAGCGAATGGCGGTTCTGGATACAACAGTGAACCACATGCCAGAGGTCTTTGAATACAGTTATAAGCCTCCTGTCGAGCAGGAGGAGCCGGAAGGCGCATATTCCTACATTCTAGCCGGAGCCACTTGCCTTACAGGCGACCTCTTCGGTGAGTACAGTTTTGCAAAACCTCTGGAAATTGGGACCAAGCTTGTATTTAGGGATATGGGCGCTTATACTCTGGTGAAAGCTCATATGTTCAATGGAATCAATTTGCCGTCGATATACGTAGTAGGCGAAGACGGTAAACCAGAGCGCGTTAAGAGCTTTGATTACCAGGACTTTTTGGCCCGGTGCGGAGCAAAATAAAATGCGATTATATGAAAGATCGATCTCAATTCCGAAGCTTTCTGAGGCCAGCGGGCTTCTCCAGGATATGAGAAATGCCGTAATGACCAACATGCCTGATAACGAGGCTCCAGTACGTTTAGTTGTCACCAGGTCGGATCAACAGAATTGGTCATGTGAACTTGGGTTGCTCGACGGTGAACAGCATGATACCATACCCACTGACTTCATTTTTGATTTCAAGCAGCGCGATTTTGAATCGTCCGAATCCTTCAACGCTGTCTTAATTGTCCCGACCGGGATTGATGCGCAGCTGGGCGGTCATGCCGGAGATGCCGGGGCAGTTGCTCGTCTTATGGCGGGTTCTTGCGATAATCTGATTACGCATCCAAATGTTGTCAATGCATCAGACCTTAACGAACTGGCCGACAACGGACTGTATGTAGAGGGCAGTATTCTTACCAGGCTATTAATGGGAACAGTCGGGCTTCAGAAGGTACGTTCGAATCGAGTCCTGGTGGTGCTCGACAAGCACGAAGACGAGTTTTTCTACGAGGCGGCAATCAATTCTGTTTCCGGCGCTAGGGCCAGCCTGGGGCTTGATTGTGTGGCTGTCGTTCTCATGGAAGATACTATATCAATGCGGTCGCTGTATTCGAACTCCGGTAGGGCTGTGGGTAGTATTACACGGCTGGAAAGACTCTGCAAGGTACTTGAACAGTATCATGGTCAGTACGACGCAGTGGCTCTCTCTTCCATCATTCTGGTGCCTCGTGAGTGTCATATGGATTACTTCAAGACAGATATGATCAATCCCTGGGGAGGGGTTGAATCCATGCTGACACACGCTGTATCCAGTCTTTACGATATCCCCTCAGCCCATTCCCCTATGCTCGAAGATAGGGCAATTCTGAATCTCAGTGTCGGAGCTGTGGATCCGAGAAAAGCCGCCGAAGCCGTTTCTACTACCTTCCTTCACTGTATTCTAAGGGGCTTGCACAAGAGCCCAAGAATTGTCAAGAATCCAAGATTAGATGGACAATCTGGAGTTCTGACTGTAAGCGACGTCTCGTGTATGGTCATTCCGGACGGCTGTGTAGGCCTACCCACACTCGCAGCTATCGAACAGGGGATCCCGGTAATCGCGGTCAGAGAAAACCGAAATCGCATGCACAACAATCTTGAGGATCTTCCGTTCGCATCTGGGCAGCTTCATATCGTTGAGAATTACCTGGAGGCTGTGGGCGTAATGAATGCCGTCAGGGCGGGAGTCTCACCCGAAACAGTTCGCCGGCCGATGCGGGACACCAGAGTCGAAGTATCTGGGAATCCAGTAAGTGCCGGGACTGACGAGATTGATGCCGTATCAAATACAGAATCTGAGGAGCACCAGAGAGACGAGATGGGAAAGCGAACAGCGTAAACCAACTTGTCGTTAAGTCACGCTCTATCCTGAATTCAAGCGCCGTTCCAAAGTGCGATAATGCATGAAGAACTTGGACATTCAGTCTGGAACTAGATGCCGTTCACTGACACTTTGCCTGAGAGCTTTCGTTAGCTCTAGAGAAGACAAATCGAACGTTTTGCAGCGCGTCCAGCCCTGAGAGCTAATTTGTTGCGAGAATTGGTCAATCTTCGGGTAGAATCAATAGGAACCTACCATAAACTGGGTGTCACCCGTCCTAATGAATACGATTCTTGAGTCAATTATGCAGGACCACGCCGAGATGATGGCCGACAAAATGGTCGAGGTTGCCAAGTGGGCCAAGTCTGAGGAAGATGTCCGCTACGAATGCAACAAACTCATCGACGATTTTCTGAAAAAGGCCGGTCTGAATGTGAAGGGGCGGCACGAATACGGGCTGGCAGGCGGCAGAATAGACTCTAAGTACGGCGCAGTCATTATCGAATACAAGAATCCCAAAGGATCGGGCAAAATCACGGAGGATCTGAAATCCCCGGGCGTCAAGGCAGTCGTCAATCAGATCAAAAAGCGTTTCGTAGACTTCCAGTCCAAAGAAAAGGTCGGGCCGGAACGGATATTCGCGGTTGGTTGCGATGGCGATACGTTTGTCTTTATCCGCCATCGCGGGAAGACTATCGAAGCTGAGCCCCCCCAGCCGGTTACGCAATACACGGTTGAGCGCCTTCTACGCGCTCTTGTTTCTTTGGGAGCGAAGGGACACTCTTTCACCCCGGACAATCTCTGTGATCACTTCGGCGGTCAGGGACAAATCGCGCTCGACGGAATCGCGCGCATCTATGAAGTCATCTCGACCACGAGCAGTTCCAAGGCGCAGATGTTCTTCCAACAATGGCAGATTCTCTTCGGCGAAGTGTGCGGCTATGACGTGCACGGCCAGAGTGCCAAAATAAAGAAACTTGGCGAGCACTATTACATCCCAACCGCCAAGCCCGCCGAACTGCTCTTCTCGGTCCACACCTACTACGGCATTCTCATTAAACTCCTGGCCGCGGAGATTGTCTCCTCTTTCTCGCCGCTGGGAACCTCGACGCTCAAAAGGCTCGTCTCCGCCCCCACATCGGCCAAGCTACGCGTCGAACTCGAATCGCTGGAACAGGGCGGAATCTGGTCGCAACTTGGCATCCACAACTTCCTTGAAGGCGATCTGTTCTCCTGGTATCTCGATGCCTGGGATGAACGATTGGAGGAAGCCGTTCGGAAGATGGTCACCACGCTTGACCGATTCGACCCCACAACGCTCAGCGTCGAGCCCGCCGAATCGCGTGATCTTCTCAAGAAACTCTACCAGCACCTTTTCCCAAAATCCGTCCGTCACGATCTCGGAGAATACTACACGCCGGACTGGCTTGCGGAATTGACGCTCAACGAGTTGGGCTACGACGGCGACCCAGACAAGCGTCTCCTCGACCCCGCCTGCGGATCGGGCACGTTCCTGGTAATGACAATCAACCGGATTAAGGCTTGGTTCACCGAGCATCGGTACAACTGCGGCTTCGGAGAGGACGAACTCTTGAAGAAGATTCTCAGCAACGTCATTGGCTTCGATCTCAACCCGTTGGCCGTTATGACTGCGCGAACCAATTACCTCCTCGCCATCCGCGACCTTTTACGAGATGCCGGCGAGATCGAGCTGCCGGTTTATCTTTGCGACTCGATCATGACTCCCAAGGATTACAGCCGGGTAGGTGGTGCTACCTTTAACTACCTGCCCCTCAACACGGCTGTTCAGACATTCAATATCCCGATGGACGTTCTTCACAGCCGAACCTTATTCGCGAAGTACTCTGATATTCTACATGCGTGCGTTGAGAATGACTATTCAGAGACGGACTTTATGTCCCGACTCACCCGTGAAGGTTTAGAGGTAAAGCAGGAATCTCAACATAGGTATTTGTTTAGTGCCCTTACACAATTGAAGAAGCAGGACCGTAACGGCATCTGGGCACGGATCATCAAAAACGCCTTTGCTCCGCTTTTCATCGGAACTGTCGACTATGTGATCGGCAATCCGCCGTGGGTCAATTGGGAGAACCTGCCGGAGGAGTACCGGGACTCGATGAAGGCGCTTTGGTTAGAATATAACCTCTTTACTCTATCCGGAAGCGCCGGAAGACTTGGCGGGGGCAAGAAAGACCTCTCCATGTTGTTCGTTTACACAGCGGTGGACAATTACCTCGGTGATGGTGGTCACCTTGGATTCGTCATTACGCAAAGCGTGTTCAAGACTCAGGGGGCAGGAGACGGTTTCAGACAATTCCGGTATAACCGTGACGGGATTACATGGTGCCTGAAACCCCTTGCAGTCCATGACATGAGCGCCTTACAGGTCTTTGAGGGCGCTACCAATCGTACCGCTGTCTTTGTCTGCGAAAAGACGAAACGGTCCTTCAATTATCCTGTGAAATATGTGGCATGGTCTGGGCCTTCGCGCATTGCTCAAGACGAGTCTCTTCCGAGCGTCCTGGATGCGACAGCCCGGAGCAAAATGGGAGCTGTGCCGGTTGTCGCCACCAAAGAATCGTCCCCCTGGCTTACTGCGCCCAAACAGGCGCTTTCCGGTATTCAGAAAGTGATTGGGCAAAGCGATTATCAGGCCTATGCGGGTTGTTGCACGTGGCTAAACGCAGTCTACTGGATTCGCATCGTAGAAAAACGCCCCAATGGCGAACTACTGATCGAGAACCTGCATGACGTCGGCAAGATCAAGGTTGCGCATGTGCAAACGGTCATCGAGCCCGATCTGGTTTATCCACTGCTTCGGGGCCGCGACGTTCAGCGCTGGCAAGCCGAAGCATCGGCGCACATCATTCTGGCCCAGGACCCACAGATAAGGAAGGGCATTCCCGAATCCGAAATGAAGCGCCGCTGGCCCAAGACCTACGCCTACCTGAAGCAGTTCGAGGGCGATCCCAAGAAACCCGCGCGCGGAACCCTTCGCGGCCGCTCCGGCTATCGCCAGTACTTCAGACCGTCCGATCCCTTCTACTCCATGTACAACGTCGGCTCTTACACGATGGCAAAGTGGAAGGTGCTTTGGCCGGAGGTGGGGCATTCCGTCAGGGCAAGTGTGTCCGGACCCGCAACGGTCGACAAGGTAAAACCATCCTTGCCGGATCACACAATCGTCGCTGTCTCTTGCGATGGCGAAAGCGAGGCATACTTCGTCGCTGGTCTCCTCAATTCCTCACCTGCACATGTCGCCGCTGCGGCCTACATTGTTCTTCACCCGTCTCCGCATATCATGCAGAACATAGCCGTTCCAAAGTTCAAGAAAACAGACATCAACCACACATGGCTGGCCGAACTCTCGCGACGGTGCCATGCTGTGGCAGAGGAGAATAACGAGGACAAGATTGCAGAACTCGAATCTGAGATGGATGAAGGAGCAGCCCGAATCTGGGCAATCACCGATACCGAACTGAAAGCGATCCTGAAGGCACTTGATAAAGATTGAGGGAATGAACCCAGTGTGCCATTTGGAACCGGGACAAGATGTAAGGTAGCATATACGCTTTTACCCTCATCAAGGCATGTAGACTTCAAACCTGATGGTTCGCAAAGCGTCCAGCCGGGGGAGCCTGATTGGACGAGGGGGCAAATTAGCGAAGAAATCAAAAGGCTTTCTGTATGTGGCGCTTACAGTTGTGCCGGTCATAGTGTAGTTCGAGGCCAGTATCCGCAGCATCTTCGCCTTTTCCCCCAAGCTCTGCTGCACGTACAAGGGATACAGACGCTTAGAGAGTTCGAGGATTCTGCACCCATCGTCATAGAAGTCGGACTTTTGGGGTTGGGCTGCGTCGATTGCAGCCTGCACGTCCATCAACTGAGTCCGGTATTCGTTCTGCTTTGTCACGAACACTACAACTAAAGGAGAATGTTTTGCGACGAGATCAAGTATCCGGTCAAAGCCTTGCCTGTACTCGCCGACTGAGGGTTCGTTTCCGTAAGTTCGGGGCTTCTTGACAACGTCGGTAATACCGAAGCCGTTATCCAGGAGCGAATCGTCTTCGAACTTCGTCATTGACGTAAGGATACCGTAATTTAGAAGCTTGTTCCAAAACATCCTGCCCTGCCTTCCCTGAAAATAGTGTCTAGCCTTGACACTCACGGGAGACGGCGTCTTTGCGACAAAAAGAACCTTCAAACCAAGTGTTTCCGGCAGAATGTCGTCTAGGGTTTCGTACTCCCTATTATTCTCCTTTACCATGACGGCATGAGTTGTCAAGTGAGATCCTTTCCTAATATTGCAACGCTTCCGCTAGGCTAGGTTCTCCGGGACCAGTTCTGCCTCCTCGACCCAGGCGAAGAAGGACCGCACCGCAGCCTTGAATCGGTGCAAAGAGGCCGGTGAGCGAAGCGTGCCTGACATTCGAAACGAGCGGTTTTTGGAGCGGCTTTAGCCGCGGAAAACATCCGCTCGATTGAGTTGTTATGTGTTTTTCAATTTTATTATTTTAGTCGTTTAAATTCTACCCAACCTATTCGATTGACAGTATCTCGTTCTACCTCATTAACCTTGAAATCTGCATTTGTCCAAGCTTTAGCTTGAGGCCGTTCAGAAGTATCAGATTGATTTTCCCACCATTGACGATAATCAATGTGTGATGAGGGAAGATTATGTCTCAATATTTGTTCAATATTTATGAAACTAAGTTTAATTATTTTTACGTCTAGTGGAAGAGCTCGCAAAAAATCTTCGAGAAGTTTATAGGTGCCATTCATATATACTCTCCTTTTTTATTATTTTTTTATTTTCACATAACAATAATTATATGGTTTCTGTATAACATCCTAGTGCATTCCCCCCACAAGATGTCGGCTGGACTGTGCATGCGTCAGGGACCGCTTCGTATCCGTAACCTCCTGCATCTAATGATGTTACCTCTTACTTGTTAAGCTTGGATCGCCGAAAAGATAGTTTCATTTGTGACAAATAACGCTTCAAATGCGACGTTCCAAGCTTCTTCCGTCACGTTTCACGCTTGATTTGCGGCATTTCAAGCTTCATCTTTCGCATCCTTGCCTTCATTTACGGCGGCCAACGCTTCGTCTGTAGCGCTTGACGCTTGACCTACCGTGTTTGAAGCGTCTCTTCCGGCTTTCAACCATTCTGCCCCAATAATGCCATTTTGGAGCAGAAGTCAAATACGGAATTCACAGCGGCCGGGGACTGATCGCCACTCCGCACCAGGGGCACCTCGATACCCTGATCGAGGAGATC
>Ga0114920_10001548_pt1 | contig 10598 bp, 7 predicted proteins | sample ChitaG_FD_88683 | JGI IMG/M metagenome (GOLD analysis project Ga0114920, IMG submission 88683) | Deep subsurface microbial communities from South Pacific Ocean to uncover new lineages of life (NeLLi) - Chile_00310 metaG | ecosystem: Environmental > Aquatic > Marine > Oceanic > Sediment ...
ATGATGTCTTTGAAACGGACTTTGCCGCCACGCTCGGAAATGATCAGACCAGTGTAAGGATCCCATTCAAAGACGATATCACCCTTTTTTACTTCCTGCTGATCCTTGACCAGCAAGTGTGCACCATAGGGCAGTTTCAGCCGCATGCGAACACGTTCTTTGGAGTCGATAATATGGATTTCGCCGACACCGTCACGTGATATAACCACAACCGTACCGTCATCACGGGTCACTGACTGAACGTTGTTAAGCTTGACGACTCCGTCATACTTAGCTTCCACCTGGGATTGTTCTGCGATTCGAGCGGCAGCCCCGCCGATATGAAACGTGCGGAGCGTGAGCTGGGTACCAGGTTCACCAATGGACTGAGCGGCAATGACACCGATCGCTTCCCCAATATCAACCATCTTCATTGTTGCCAGATTACGTCCATAGCATTTGGCGCAGACCCCGTATTGTGCTTCACAGGTAAGCACGGACCGAATCTGTACAGTATCGATCCCCGCCTCTTCGATAGCTATCGCTTCTGCTTCTTTGATCTCCTCGCCCGCCATTATAATGGCTTCCTCGGTGATAGGGTCATAGACATCCTCAAGCGTCACCCTACCCAAGATACGATCACGCAGCGACTCGATGACTTCCTCTCCCTCTTTAAGTGCGGAGACCTCAAGACCGAGAATGGTGTGGCAGTCTTCCTGCCTGACAATCACATCCTGGGCGACATCAACCAGGCGCCGTGTCAGATATCCGGCGTCAGAGGTCTTCAGAGCTGTATCTGCCAAGCCCTTGCGGGCACCGTGCGTCGATATGAAATATTCTTGTACTGAGAGCCCTTCACGGAAGTTAGAAATGACGGGTGTCTCGATGATTTCACCAACACCACCGGTGATTTTCTTCTGTGGTTTGGCCATAAGGCCACGCATCCCGGCAAGCTGGCGGATCTGCTCCTTGGAACCCCGGGCACCAGAATCAGCCATCATGTAAATCGGGTTGAAGCCCTGATTCTGGGCCGCAAGGTTATCGAACATCACCTCGGAGACCTCTGTGGTAGTGCGTGTCCAGGTGTCAATAACCTGGTTATAACGTTCGCCGTTCGTGATAACCCCCCGCTCATACCGCTTCTGAATCTTTGCTATTTCCTTAGTGGCCGCCTGAATCAACTTATCCTTTTCTTCGGGAATAATCAGGTCGTCGATTGAGACAGTCACCCCGGCTTGAGTGGCGTATTCAAAGCCAGCATATTTCAACCTGTCGATGAGTTCGATCGTTTCGCGCTGTCCATAGAGCCAGAATGTGTTTCCGACAATCTCCTCAAGCTTTAACTTATTGACGTTATCGTTGTAGAACGGCATCTGCTTGGGAAGCAGATTGTTGAAGATAAGTCGTCCTGGTGTCGTTTCCAGCATCTTACCCTCGTAGCGGACTTTAATTAACGCATGCATCTCCACATGACCAGTATCATATGCCGTCAGCGCCTCGTCAGGACTGTAGAAACACATCCCCTCACCCTTGCTCCCCTTCCTGCTCTTGGTCAGGTAGTAACAGCCAAGAACCATATCCTGTGAGGGCACTGTGATTGGCCGGCCTGATGATGGCAGGAGGATATTGTTGGTTGACAGCATCAGTACGCGCGCTTCGAGCTGCGCCTCAAAGCTAAGAGGTACATGCACAGCCATCTGGTCGCCATCGAAATCGGCGTTGAAAGCGGCACATACGAGCGGGTGCAGACGAATCGCCTTTCCCTCGACCAGCAATGGGTAGAAAGCCTGGATACCAAGACGGTGCAGTGTGGGAGCGCGGTTGAGCATTACCGGGTGATCCTCGATGATCTCTTCGAGAATATCCCAGACCTCGGGTCTCTCTTTCTCAACCAGTTTTTTGGCCGATTTTACCGTCTGGACATACCCCTTTTCCTCCAGCTTCATAATGATGAACGGCTTGAAGAGTTCCAGGGCCATGTTCTTTGGTAAGCCGCATTGATGCAGCTTGAGTTCCGGACCAACGACGATTACCGAACGACCTGAGTAGTCTACGCGTTTCCCCAGCAGATTCTGTCGGAACCTCCCCTGTTTTCCCTTGAGCAGGTCAGAGAGTGACTTTAGAGGTCGTTTGGAATCACCCCTGACGGAGTGTGTGCGCCGGCCATTGTCGAACAAGGCGTCAACCGCCTCCTGCAACATGCGTTTTTCGTTGCGGAGAATCACCTCGGGCGCCTGAATGTCGATGAGTTTTTTCAGACGGTTGTTGCGATTTATAACCCTGCGATAGAGATCGTTCAGGTCAGAAGTTGCAAACCGACCTCCCTCAAGCGGTACCAGTGGACGAAGATCAGGAGGAATCACCGGAATAACGCTCATAATCATCCATTCCGGGCGATTGGGTGACTGCCGGAACGATTCAAAGATGCGCAGTCGTTTCAGTGTGTCCTTTTTACGCTGAACAGAGGTTTCGACTTTCACCTGCGCCCGAAGCGAGGCGACCATTTCATCAATGTCCATCTGGTGAAGGAAGTGGCGGACCGCTCCCCCTCCCATGCGGGCATCGAATTCCTTGCCAGCTTCCTCCAGTTCCTGGTACTCCGCTTCGGAGATCACCCCCCCTTTTTCATACGATGAATTACCCGGATCAATGACAATGTACGCTTCGTAATAGAGTATCTTTTCAAGTTCACGGACGGACAGACCGAGCATGTGGCCGATACGCGAGGGGAGTGACTTGAAATACCAGATATGGGACACTGGCACTGCCAGTTCGATATGTCCCATCCGTTCCCGGCGAACCTTGGACTGAGTGACTTCCACACCGCAGCGGTCACACACAATCCCGCGAAACCGGACACGTTTGTACTTTCCGCAATTGCACTCCCAGTCCTTAACCGGACCAAAAATGCGTTCGCAAAACAAACCATCGCGTTCCGGTTTGAACGAACGGTAGTTGATGGTCTCCGGTTTTGTGACTTCTCCAAACGACCAGGACATGATTGTTTCGGGCGATGCGATTTGAATCTGAATCGCCGCAAAATCCGATGGCTTCTTCTGTTGAACTGGTGTCTTACCCATCAAATCGGCCACGGTCCACTCCTGTATTTTCTTTGCATTAGTAATCAGTCAGCTGCATCTCTAACTGGCAGCGTTATTTCTCAATCAACTTCATATCCAGTCCGAGTGCCTGAAGTTCTTTCATAAGCACATTAAACGCTTCCGGGTACCCCGGTTCGGGCGGATTCTCTCCTTTCACAATGGCTTCGTAGACCCGACTGCGGCCGGTGACGTCATCGGATTTGACCGTCAACATCTCCTGCAACGTATAAGCAGCCCCATAGGCTTCAAGCGCCCACACTTCCATTTCACCAAACCTTTGCCCGCCGAATTGCGCTTTCCCGCCGAGCGGTTGCTGTGTTACCAGCGAATAGGGGCCTATGGAGCGGGCATGAATCTTGTCGTCCACCAGATGGGACAGCTTCAACATGTAAATGTATCCGACCGTTATGTGATTGTCGAAGGGTTTCCCGGTACGACCATCGTAAAGCTGCATCTTGCCGTCCTCGGGAAGTCCTGCCTCACGGAGCTTGGTTTTAATATCGCTAATGCTGGCACCGTCAAAAACCGGACTCGCGATATGGACACCCAGTGTCTTGGCAGCCCAGCCAAGATGAGTCTCGAGAATCTGGCCGATGTTCATACGAGACGGCACCCCGAGCGGGTTGAGAATAATATCAATCGGTGTACCGTCCGCCATGTGCGGCATATCCTCGATTGGCACAATTTTGGAAACGACGCCCTTGTTGCCGTGACGGCCAGCCATCTTGTCGCCCACGAGGACCTTGCGTCGTATAGCGATCGTCACCTTGACAAGTTGCTTGACTCCCGGAGGAAGCTCTGCCCCACGCTGCACCTTGTCAACCTCTATTTCCAACTGCGTTTTCTTCTGATCGAGAATGCCCGCTGCTTGCCTGATGATGCTGTTCGCATGATTGTTCGCAGTGTCATTGGCACAGTAACCATCGGGTGCAACGGCCATATCAAAGTCGAAATCGTCAATGGCGCCGGCCTTGTACTTGTGACCGCTTCGAATCAGGACGGAGTTGTCGACTGCAGAGCGGACGAGGCGCGAAGTTTGTCCTTCCAGAATCTGACCGACTCTCTGGTTTCGGAGTTTAGTAATATCAGAAATCTTTTTGTTGTATTCTCTTCTGATCGCAGCAATTTCCGTCTTTTCCTGTTTCTTGGCTTCTTCAGTGCGCTCTTTGCGGGAGAATACCCGCGTCTTGATCACCACGCCTTTCATACCAGGCGGGGCTTTAAGCGACGCGTCTCTGACGTCACCCGCTTTCTCACCGAAGATCGCTCGGAGAAGCCGCTCTTCCGGCGAAAGCTCAGTCTCACCCTTGGGTGTAACCTTGCCCACCAGTATATCGCCCGCCTCGACCTCGGCTCCCGACCGGATGATTCCTCGCTCGTCGAGATTCAGGAGCGCTTCTTCGGACACATTTGGGATTTCGCGAGTGATTTCCTCGGCTCCGCGTTTCGTGTCACGGACTTGCAACTCATACTCCTCGACGTGAATCGAGGTATAGATATCTTCCTGAACAAGCCGTTCCGAGAGGATAATGGCGTCCTCATAGTTATAGCCACGCCATGGCATGAAGGCGACAAGCGTGTTATGTCCCAGCGCCAGCTCACCTCGATCGATTGCAGGTCCATCTGCAATCGTATCTCCCTTATTGACCGTGTCTCCCTCGCTGACCTTCGGACGGTAATTGATACACGTATCTTGATTAGAGCGGCGGTACTTGGTCAGCAGGTAAACGTCGTCCTCTTCATAACCCAATTCGCCGATGTGGGGTTTCACCACCGGAGTCACAACCACCCTGTTGGCGTCGACATATTTCACCACCCCCTGATGTCTCGCGCGCACAACTACTCCGGCATCAACTGCCACTTTGCGTTCCATTCCGGTACCGATAAGTGGCGCTTCCGTCTTCAGGAGTGGCACTCCCTGGCGTTGCATGTTAGAACCCATCAAAGCCCTGTTGGCATCGTCATGCTCCAAGAAGGGGATCAATGAAGCAGCCACGGAGACAGTCTGCCTCGGAGAAACATCCATGTACTGCACTTCTTCACGTGGATTCATCGAGTATTCGGATCGGCGACGGGTAAGAATCGTGTCACCGACAAATCTGCCGTTCTTTTCCAACGGTTCGTTAGCCTGCGCGATATAGTAGCGGTCTTCCTCATCCGCGGACAGATATTCAATCTCGTCAACCACCTTTCCCTTTACCACACGGCGATACGGTGTCTCCAGGAAACCATACCTGTTGATGCGAGCGAAAGTGGCCATAGAAGTGATGAGGCCGATATTGGGACCTTCAGGCGTTTCAATCGGACACATCCTGCCGTAGTGTGTGTGGTGTACATCACGAACCTCAAAGCCCGCTCGCTCTCTGGTCAGGCCCCCGGGGCCGAGAGCTGAAAGACGACGCTTGTGAGTAAGCTCCGAGAGGGGATTGGTCTGATCCATGAACTGAGATAGCTGGGAGGACCCAAAGAAACTCTCAATCACAGAAGACACGGTTCTCGCATTCACCAGGAGCTGCGGAGTGACGTTTTCCTGATCCTTAAGGGAAAGCCGTTCGCGGATTGTTCGGGCGATACGGGAAAGGCCAACCGAAAAGAGATTGGACAGAAGCTCGCCGACAGTACGCGCCCGGCGATTGCCAAGATGATCAATATCGTCCGTGTAGCCCTGGTCGTTCCTCAAACCGACCAGGTACGTGGCGATTGACACGAAATCCTGATTGTCAAAGACAGTCTTTTCCAGTGGTATCTCGAGGCCCAGGCGCTGGTTGATCATGTACCGACCCACTTCACCGAGGTCGTACCGCTTGCTGTTGAAGAAGAGCCTGTCTACCAAGGTTTCAGCCATCTCAATCGTAGGTGGTTCCCCGGGCCGAAGCAGCGAATATATTTTGACCAGCGCTTCCTCGCGTGATTTGGTCGGATCCTTCCCCAGAGAATTCAATATTACATGTACATCGTAACCTCCGGTATCTGCTATGATTCGGATCCTTTTGCACCCGTTGTCGAGCAGCTTTCCCACGACATCCTCTGTCAAGGCTTCGCCCACACCATAGAGTACCTCACCCGTTTCCTTGTCGATGACGGTCTGAGCCAGAAATGAACCCTCGTAATCCTTAGGTTTCTTGGAGGTGAGGTCGAGCTTGGCAACTTCGTAAAACAGGTTGACCAGGTCTTCATCGGTCGAATAGCCGATCGCACGCAAGAAGGTAGTTATCGGAAGTTTGCGCTTGGAGTCGATATAGACCCACATTACATCGTTGAGGTCCAAGTTGAACTCGACCCAGCTTCCTCTGTACGGGATAACGCGTGCTGAGTAAAGCTTCTTGCCGTTAGGATGGATTGCCTCATCGAAAAAGACACCCGGGCTTCTATGCAACTGACTGACAATGACGCGTTCTGCCCCATTGACAATAAACGTTCCCCATTCAGTAATGAGTGGTAACTCACCCAAATACACGTCCTGCTCGACGATGTCCTTGACTTCTTTCTGGCTCCCCTCGCCCTGCCGGCATATAAGGCGCATTGTAACCCTGAGCGGGGCAGCATACGTCATGTTCCGCTCCCGGCATTCATCGATGCTGTACCGGGTCGGTCCCAGGTGGTAGCCGACATATTCGAGCGAATAATTCTCGTGAACGTCGGTGACGGGGAAGATATCAGAGAAAATCTGGTGAAGACCGGTCATCGGGCGTTTGTGCGGTGGAATATTCACCATAAGAAACTCATTATACGACCTGAGCTGTACCTCGAGGAAGTTCGGCATTTCGGTGGCGTCAGTCAGGGACGCATAGGAGTCTCTCGTCAATATACTTGCTTGGGCCAAAACAACACCCTCCTGCAAAGAGACAAAGCCACTGTGAGACGGGTATACCTCATTACGACTCCGTCCTACAATCAAGACTCAACAGTTCTTTAAAACGCTTTGGTGATCCTGTCATCTATTTCATTATCTCCCTGCCAGGCAAGTGAGCGGGAGCTGTTATCAGCAGTCAATTCACCAACAATTCATTTAACAAGCGGGGATTCTGGTGTTTTCCATCCTCCGGTATGTGACCGGCTGAAACCATAGCGGTTCCCGGTCGAGCATGTTTCCACGTCTATTTGACTTCCACTAGAGCGCCAACTTCTTCAAGCCTGGCTCTGGCCGCCTCGGCTTCTTCCTTGGGAATACCTTCTTTGACTTTGGCCGGTGCGCTCTCGACGAGCTCTTTGGCCTCCTTAAGACCAAGCGATGTGAGCTGACGCACGACCTTGATCACCTGTATTTTCTTGTCACCCGCGCCAGTGAGGACTACATCGAATTCCGTTTGTTCTTCGGCTGCTTCTGCGGCACCACCCGCCGGCATAGCACCAGCTCCCATTATTACTGGGGCGGCTGCAGTGACGCCAAATTTGTCCTGAATCGCTTTGGACAGGTCAGCAAGTTCCATGGCACTGAGGCCGGATATCTTGTCAACAAGCTCATCAATCGTTGTCTTAACCACGTCTGTTACCTCTCTCACTGAAGAAACTACATCTCTTTTTCATTTCTATAGGGTCTACCCAATCCCAAGCGACGAGACGAAACCGCTTAGAAGCACGGGAAGGGGGATCACCCTGAACGCCTCGCAATCTGCTTATCCCTCATTCTTTTTCTTTTCCGCCAGAGCATCAAGAGATCCGATCAACTCTCTGAAAAAACCGTCCAACGCGCCTGCCAACTGTGCAATCGGCGACTCTATTGCTGAAACCAGTTGGGATAACAAGACCGGCTTCGGTGGAAGGCTTGCCAGGCGTTCAATCTCATCAGACTGATGGGTGTGGTCATCAACCACAAACACCTTGATTCGTGGGAGCTCTTTCGCCTTGTAGGAATCATGCAATATCTTTGCAGCGATCGACGGATCATCGGCAGAAAATGCAACTGCAGTCGGTCCCCGGAAGAACTCATCAAAACCCTCCCTGCCGGCACCACGGGCAGCCAGACGAAGAAGGGTGTTCTTGGCGACCAGATAACGAACATTATTCTCGCGCAGGTTCCTTCTGAGAACAGTCATATCAGCGACATTGAGCCCCTGATAATCAGTAATAAAAAAAGACCCGGAATCTTCGAACAGTTTCTTTATTGATGCGACGGCTTCCACTTTTTCTTGCTTCGGCATTCTTCAGACTCCTTAACTAAGCTACTTCTTGGTCGCAGCTATCAATTCCTGGTGATCGAGCTTGATGCCCGGGCTCATTGACGAGCAAACCGAAGCACCCAGGATGTAAGCTCCCTTTGATGCCGCCGGACGTGCGCGAAGTATGGCTTCGACAAACGCGTGGACGTTTTCAGTAATCCTGTCCTGCTCAAAGGAGAGCTTGCCGACCGCAGCGGCCACGTTGGCTTGACGATCCACCCGGAACTCAATACGGCCGCCCTTGAGTTCCTTGACTGTTCGGGAGAGATCCATAGTGACCGTTCCGGTTTTGGGATTTGGCATCAGTCCCCGTGGGCCAAGAATCTTGCCTAACTGTCCGACCAACCGCATCATATCAGGTGTAGCCACGGCTGCATCGAAATCCGTCCAGCCACCTTTGATCTTGTCCGCAAGATCCTCTGCTCCGACAACATCTGCGCCAGCCGCAGTTGCTTCGGTTGCCTTCTCTCCCTGAGCAAATACCACAACCCGTACTGCCTTACCAGTGCCATTGGGAAGCGACACCGTGCCACGCACCATCTGATCGGCATGCTTGGGATCGACTCCCAGACGAATGGCCATCTCCACGGATTCGTCAAACTTGACGTAGTGATTCTCTTTCAGCAGTCTCACCGCTTCGGTGATTGGGTATCTGCGGGTACGCTCAATCTTTTCGCTGTACTTAACATACTGGTTTGAACGTTTCATATTCTTCCATTCTCCCTTCAGCCGGCCCTGTGACCGCCGAGGTTCAAACGAACTGATCGCCTGGATTAAACAACTTCAATACCCATGGATCGGGCAGTACCTGCGATCATTCTTACTGCCTCTTCAACTGACGAAGCGTTGAGATCCACCATCTTGGACTGCGCAATATCTCGAAGCTGATCCTGGGTAACCTTCCCAACTTTGTCCTTATTAGGCACGCCCGAACCCTTTTGCACTTTCGCAGCCATCTTCAGCAATGTTGATGCGGGCGGCGTCTTGGTTACAAAAGTAAACGATTTGTCAACGTAAACGGTAATTATCACCGGTGTCAGAATCCCATTTCCGCTCTGTGTCTTGGCATTAAAAGCCTTGCAGAACTCCATGATATTCACACCACGCTGACCGAGGGCAGGACCCACCGGCGGTGCCGGGTTCGCCTGTCCTGCCGGAATCTGAAGCTTTATGATCGATGCTACTTTCTTTGCCACCTTGTTCTACCTCATTATCCCGGGGGAATCACTATTCCCCTGGCTATGATTTGGCCCTCTCTTCTTCGACCTGAAGGAAATCCAACTCAACAGGTGTCGGACGCCCAAAAATGGAGACCATCACCTTCACTTTCTTCCTCTCCATATTCACTTCGCTGACAGTGCCCGAAAAGCCCATGAACGGCCCGTCGCTGACTTTGACGGCATCACCTGCCTGAAAAGGCACCCCATCCACTTCTTCAGTTCGACTGCGGTCGATCTGGCCAATGATGCGTTTGACCTCGTCTTCCTTGAGCGGGGTCGGCGTACCACCTGCACCCACGAAATTCGTAATTCCGGTAGTGGAAATGACAAGGTTCTGCGTCTCCTTGCTCAACTCCACTTCAACGAGGATATAGCTGGGAAGAAACTTCTTCGTCGTGGTTGACCGTCTCCCCTGCCTCATCTCCGTGACCTCTTCAGTCGGAACGAGAATCTGACCGAACATACTCTCCAGGCCAGAGTTGACAATTGCCGACTCCAGATATGTTTTGGCCTTCTGCTCGTGACCCGAGTAGGTATGAACAGCATACCAGCGAAACGCCATTTACCCTCCGAATCCTCGCATGAAGATGGACGTAATACCAAACGTGAGGATCCTGTCCACGATACCAATGAATATGGCCACGATGAATGATACGACAATGGTGACGATGGTGGAACCGATCAATTCGTCCTTGCTGGGCCAGGTCATCTTCCGCAGTTCCGCTTCTGTTTCCTTCAAGTACTTCTTTATTTTTCGCATAGCATTAGCCTATCAAAAAGGGATATAGCAGGCCAGGAGGGATTCGAACCCACAGCCACCGGTTTTGGAGACCGGCGCTCTACCAATTGGAGCTACTGGCCTCTTCAATCAACACTCTATCTGGTCTCCTTATGGAGCGTATGCTTTCTACAGAAAGGGCAGTATTTGCGATACTCAACCCGTTCCGGATGCTTCCGTTTATTTTTAGCGGTGTCGTAGTTACGCCTTTTGCATTCGCCACAGGCAAGCCTGATTTTGTCTCTTGGCATTTTCTAAACTGTCCTTTGCTCCGTTCCCACTCTACTCGAATATCTCGGCTATGACGCCGGCTCCGATGGTGCGGCCACCCTCGCGAATGGCGAAACGAAGTTCCTTCTCC
>Ga0114920_10001549_pt1 | contig 10596 bp, 8 predicted proteins | sample ChitaG_FD_88683 | JGI IMG/M metagenome (GOLD analysis project Ga0114920, IMG submission 88683) | Deep subsurface microbial communities from South Pacific Ocean to uncover new lineages of life (NeLLi) - Chile_00310 metaG | ecosystem: Environmental > Aquatic > Marine > Oceanic > Sediment ...
AATTAAAGGGCATGTATCACGGACAAACCTTGCTAATGCAAATCGAAAAAGAGATTGGCGCATCTATGCTGAGTTTGCCCAGGTGCTCATTTCTCTAGCCCGTAAACTCTATCAAGATGATCCTGATTTTATTGTTGACCTGGATAGTACTGTATATGCTCTGGATTCAACGACAATCGATTTATGTCTATCTCTTTTTCCGTGGGCAAAATTTCGTAAGAGCAAAGGGGCGGTAAAACTTCATGCTTTACTGGATATTCATGGGTCAATACCGGTATTTATTGAGATTACAAGCGGCCTGGTACACGATGTCAATATTTTAGATGTGCTCATTCCTGAGCCGGGATCTTTTTACATTATGGATAGAGCGTATCTCGACTATCAACGGCTTTATCGAATCAAAGAGAATCTTGGATATTTTATAATCCACGCAAAAAAGAATATGAATTTTTACCGGACGCAATCCAAAAAAGTCGACAAGTCAACTGGCCTCCGATGCGACCAGATCATCCGCCTTCGTGGTTATAAGACTCGAAAATTCTATCCAGACAAACTACGGAGAGTCAAATATCATGATAGAGAAACCGATAAGATATTAGTGTTTTTAACAAACAATTTTGACATTCCGGCACTCACTGTAGCAGAATTATATCGTAACCGCTGGAGAGTTGAATTATTTTTCAAGTGGATAAAACAGCATCTGAAAATAAAAAGCTTCTTTGGGACATCACCGAATGCAGTGAAAACCCAGATATGGATTGCAATAAGCATCTATGTCATGATTGCGATTATTAGAAAAATGGAAAAAATCGAGTTGAATCTCTACACAATTTTGCAAATTTTCAGTGTGTCACTATTTGAGAAAGTCCCTATTTATCAATTACTTACGGATGCTTCATTACAAACTTTTGATAACGATTCTCGTAAACAATTGAAATTGTTTGAGTTATAACTGGACACTAGTGATATAGTATGATTATAAATAATAAGCTTATTGAGTTTTTATGTCGATTCGAATTATTTTCCAAAATTCATACAACATGTCGGTAAACTTTTTTTCACGTATAAAAAAAAAGGGAGGACATTTGCAAAATGAAAAAAATGACCAGAAAATCTATTGTTTTTTTCTTTTTTATTCTTTTAATCTCAAGTTCCCTTGCCTCGTACGCCAATACTAGCAATAGAGTGCAGCAGGCTGCTCAAGAAGGATTGATTCACTTTCTTGGGAAAATTCCTGTAGGTTCGGAAAAAAAATACGGTTTTAATAGCAGGCAAGAGTTCGACTGGGCCTTTTTAGGAGCGCCATACGAATTGTACACTATTCATCCGGATTTATTAGTCTCTGAGCGACCGGTCGGTTCTGGCTTCCTCACACCCCTTGAAATATGGCGTTTTCCCGTTTTGAGTCAAGGCAGTATGAGGACGCTACTGACTGTAGCGAAAGTAGAAGGGGAATGGAAGGCAGTTGCCATCGGAGGAGCTGGAATTGCATTCGAGTTAGATCGACTGGAGGAAATTTATTCTTTTGATCGAAATAATACGAAAAGAGTGCTGCTTCGTCTGTTTCAAATTAAATCGGATTTTGTTTCTATAGGCAATTTGACTCAAAGAATTGAGGAAACCATGTTTGCTCCTCTCCAATCTGCCCGAATGCAAATGAGATTGGGCGAAGCGGAAAGAATCATATATTCTCTTCCGGAACTCGTGCTGATTCTGCAAAAAAAATTCAAATCTGTGATTCTTGATTTACCAAGGGATGAACAAACCAAACCTCGCAAAGACGGCAAAAAGAAGGATAAGTAAATGGATTCAAAAATTAAAAAAAGGCTAACAAAATCTGTTTTGGTTTTAGGTTTGATCACTCTTTTGTTTCTGGGCCAATCCCCCATGCTCACTGCAGATGTGTTGAGTTTTATCGCGGCTATTCAAGAATATGACCAATGGTGCTGGGCTGGAGTCAGCCGTGTGATTTTGTACTACTATGGAATAGATGTGCCTCAGTGTTCTATTGCTGAATTCACAAGGACACAAGCAAACTGGCATAATTTTGGATCCGTTAACTGCTGTACAGACGCGACGCAGAGCTGCAATTACTGGAATTATATCTGGGGTCCACCTGGAAGTATAATGGATATTCTTAATAATTGGGGTGTTTCCAGCGGAGCTTTGGGGAGACATTTCAATAAATCAGAGGTAGAGGCCTCCATTAATGACAACAGACCCTTTATCATTCGATGGGGTTGGGATTCTGGAGGCGGTCACTTTGTTGCAGGCCATGGGATTCAAGGGAATGATGTTTACTATATGAATCCCTGGTTTGGAGAAGGTTTCAGTATCGGCTCCTACGATTGGGTCGTTTCAGGGGGAACTCACACCTGGACCCATACATTACCCATCACAGAACCCTATACCATTACTAATTATTTATTGACTATCATTGCTTCATCCGGAGGAACAACAAATCCACAACCAGGCATATATCAATATGAAGAAAATACGCAAGTATCCATCAGTGCCATCCCGGATAGCTATAATGTGTTCAGTCATTGGAGCGGGAATGCCTCAGGATCAGATAATCCAGTGAACATTATTATGCAATCAGACAAAACGATAACGGCTAATTTTAGAAGAGTTTACGCCCCTTCCAACTTTAGCGGAAGCAAATCCAATAACCGCAACCTGTTTCAGATCGAATATATCAACACCTTAAGCTGGAATGCAAATCCTGATAATCAAGGGATCAATATCGTCAAATACAGAATATATTTAGTTAACGGAACAACTACCCAGTTAACCGAAGTAAACAATAACGTTTTCACTTATATGCATCGGCAAGCAGGAAAAGATCCTCAGGAATATGCAATTGTTGGTGTCCTTGGTGATGGCCGAATAGGCTATGCATCCTTTATTACTGTTCAATAGAAAGCGAGAGAAAAAAATGGCCCAAAATGGATTTAGAACAACAGAATTAGTGGATATGTTTATAGGAGGAATTAAATGAAGAAAACCATAATAGTCATGATAATTTTCGTGGGATTATTAACAAATTCATTATTGTCTCAAGACAAGCAAGTTGAAGGAACTGATGAAACTGCAAATATTTGTAATGATGCGATTGAAAAAAATATTACCAATTTGGACATAAAAAAAGCCTCAATAGCACAATCAATAGAATTTTTTGAAAAAGAAAAAAGGAAAAAATTTACTTTTATAATTAGAGTTGACTATTTTTTACCAACTGAGGAAATATTTAAAAACGTATATGAAAATGGCATCAATTATGGTGGTGAAATTACAGCTTCGCTGTTGAAAGGAATCTCATTATATATTGGAGCAAGTTTATTTTCTAAGACAGGAAAAATGATTCCCCAAGGGGAAGGAACGGAGATTAATATCATTCCAATAGAATTAGGAGTTTTACTCAAGTTTTCGAAAACAAAGATCAAACCTTATGTGGGTGGAGGAGTGGGGTATTATTCTTTATCCGAGGAATCATTTCTCGGAAAAGTCACGGCAGCAAATACTGGCTTTTTCGGTCAACTAGGGGTGACAATCAATCTGACGGAGGATTTTGTTATTGACATTAAGGGTAAGTATAATTTTTGCGATGTCGAAATCGACGCGATTAAAAATAATATCGGAGGTATAACAATTGGAGGGGGAATTGGATTAAATTTTTAAAATAGAATTTATGAATTCATTGCTAGAGCAACTTCCCATATTCCTGATAAAGGACAAGTCACACTGCGTTATTACGGGCTTTACTCAAATGCGCACAGAGGCAAGATGCGCAAGGCAGGAGCAGATCCTTCCCATCCACCAATCATTGAAGATGAGGCTCCATTTGTTCCTTCCAGAGGCTGGGCTGAGATGATACGCAAAGTCTAAGTGTCATAGACGAACTGCACCCGATACAGCAGGTGCGGCGAGGACCTTCCAAATCACTCACCCCTTCCATCCATTGTCCGGTCAATGTTTTGAGCTGGTATCGAATCGGTGGAATTGGGGCCAGGAATGGGTTTTCTTTCACGATGATGAAAGTCGGCTGAGGTCAGTACCTGTTGACTGGACAAGCCTCTGCTCACCTGATCCATTTATAATCTTATCCAATGGTCGGGCAAAATTTCGGCCAGAGGATCTTTTTCATCTGGCTAGGTTGATTGACAAAATAATCGGTTCAGACCAAGAGCAGAGTTCCAGGAGATTGCTCGGGAGGGGCTCATGATATGTAAACATAATTGTGCCATGCTATGTAAATATAAATATGTCACATATTGCCTTATGGGATTCTACGCTGGGTATCGATATCTAATTATACCAGGCTATATTATAAAATATGGGGATAAACGGGTTGACAGACGAAATAAATATGGCATAATGGTCTTAACATTATATTCCACAGGAGAAAAATATGGACGATCCAAAATCAAAGGCACTTCAAAAACTAAGATGTTTAAATCCTCGGCCCCAGAAAGTCAGCAGCGAGCTATTCGAAAAAAACGACTTCTTCGATCCCCGGGACCTTCTCCAGGTCAGGTACGAAATGCTTCGGCGGGTACGGGTCGACCGACAGCCGATCCGCCAGGTAGCTTTCCAGTTTGGTTTCTCACGGCCATCAGTTTACAAGGCTCTGGCCACTTTCGATCGAACCGGCCTCCTGGGACTGGTTCGGACCAAACCCGGTCCTCGCCGAGCACACAAACTGAGCGAGTCTGTGGTGAAATTCATCGAAGAGCAAAAGAGAGAGGACGGATCAGTAACTTTAGATCAACTGGTCAACCGAATCAAAAGGCATTTCGGGTTGGTTGTGCACACACGAAGTATTCAACGGGCTCTGAAGCGCAAGAAAAAAAAACAACTTTGAAGCAGACATGTCCTGAGGAGCTTGGGTGTCCGGGTGCAACCGACCCTTTATGCAAGCTCTATGAACAGTTGCGCAGCTTTGTGCTTGAGGCTTCGGATGGACCTGGACAAATATACGGCCTGGGAGTGATGTTACGGCAAGGGATGCGAGCATGGATAGAGGCCACTGTGGAGTATGTTCAGGTAGAGCAAGATCCTGGCAAAGCTGTCTCCCAAAAGACCTCATGGATTGTCTCTTCTGTGCAAGCAGAGCTGACCAGAATGCTGGCCGCTATTGTGCTCAACGGTAGCCAAAAGGAGGTTGCATAATCATGGAGATGACCTCAAAGATTAACGCCAAACATCTTAACCGGACAGCCTACTTGTACGTGCGGCAGTCCACGGTCCGGCAAGTATTCGAGAATACCGAAAGCACTAAGCGGCAGTATGGGCTTCGACAGCGAGCTGTTGCCCTTGGTTGGCCACAGGAACGTATTGAAGTCATAGATACTGATCTTGGTCAATCCGGCAGTTCGGCAGTAGACCGTCAAGGGTTTCAAAAGCTGGTGGCCGAGGTCGGTCTGGGACGAGCGGGCATTGTTATGGGATTGGAGGTCTCCCGACTGGCACGCAATTGTGCCGATTGGCACCGGCTCATTGAGATCTGTGCTCTGAGCAATACGCTCATTCTTGATGAGGATGGCATATACGATCCCAAAGAGTTTAACGATAGGCTTTTGCTCGGTCTAAAGGGCACCATGTCGGAGGCAGAAACCCATATGCTTACGGCTCGGTTGCATGGTGGGCTTCTAAACAAGGCTCGCCGAGGTGAGCTTCGTTGTCAGCTGCCAGTGGGCTTGGTCTACAACGACCAGGGCCAAGTGACCCTGGACCCGGATCAGCAAGTCCGGAAAAGCCTCCATCTATTGTTTGAAACTTTCTTTCGAATTGGAACGGCACATCGGACGGCAAAACATTTTCGTGATCATGGGCTTCTCTTTCCCAGGCGGATGTTGTTCGGGCCAGAGAAGGGAAAGGTGATCTGGGGGCCAATAGGGGTGAGGAATGTGCTTTTGGTCTTACATAATCCTCGTTATGCAGGGGCCTACACCTGGGGTCGCGGCCGATGGAAAAAAGCCTCGGATGGGAGGAAGAAGTGGGAGCTTTTGCCAAGAGATCGATGGCAGGTGCTCATCCCGGATGCCCATCCAAGCTACATTTCCTGGCAACAGTACGAGGAAATCGATGAGAGATTGCGCCAAAATGCCCTGGCTTACGGAATCGATCGTCGCCATGGTCCTGTCCGACAAGGACCAGCCCTATTGCAGGGACGGGTCATTTGTGGCATTTGCGGAAATAGGATGAGCGTGCGTTATCATCGACGTGGTAAACAGCTCGTACCGGATTACTTGTGTAATCGTAACTACATGGAGCACGGTACCCCGGTTTGTCAAATCATCCCTGGAGCTAGTATCGAAGCGGCTGTGGGGAAATTGCTGGTGGAAGCCATGACACCTATGGCCATTGAGGTTTCTTTGGCTGTACAACAGGAGATCCAGGCTCAATTGGAGGAAGCTGACCGCTTGCGGCGCCAACAGGTCGAACGCGCCCGGTACGAAGCCGACTGTGCTCGACACCGGTACATGCATGTGGATCCTGCCAACAGGCTTGTTGCCGATTCTTTAGAGGCAGAATACAATGAGAACTTACGCGCTTTGGGCCAGGCTCAGGATAACTACGAGCGGCAGTGTATTGCCGATCGGAAAGTGCTGAGCGAAGCCCATCGAAAACAACTCTTTTCACTGACCCAGGACTTCCCAGTTATCTGGAACGATCCTAAAACCCCCCACCGGGAACGAAAACGCATGCTGGCACTCTTGATCGAGGATGTCACCTTGCTCAAGGCAGAACAGATTACACTCCAGGTTCGTTTCAAAGGAGGAGCAACCACCACGCTTAGAGTTCCCCTTCCGCTCAATGCCTGGCAGGGGCGAAAGACTCCTGAGCATATCGTCGCTTTGATCGATGAACTTTTAGATCGTCAAACTGATGCAGAAGTTGCCGAACTGCTCAATGAGCAGGATTGTGTAACGGGCGCCGGGGAGAAGTTCTCCAAAGAAAGTGTCCGCTGGATTCGCAAGTCCAAAGGCTTGAAAAGTTATAAAGAACGCTTGAGAGAAAAGGGAATGATGACTCCTGATGAAATCTCAAAATGCTGCGGAATCTCTTACGACACAGTAAAATCATGGCGGAAAAAGGGTGTTCTAATTGGGAAAAAGTGCAACGATAAGGGAGATTGGCTTTATTATTCTCCTTCGAGCGAAAAATTGAGTATAATGAAGAAAACAATTAAAGATTTTTTGCCTGGCGGCTTGAATGAGATCGAAATACCGGAAATAGAGTATGAGGTGTAGGATGAAACGTTATCCTATGAAGTTGACCCTCTGTTGTGCCCCGCGTGTGGAGGCCAGATGTCAATCATCTCTTTCATAGAAGATCATAAAGTTATCGACAAGATTATCGCTCACCTCAAACTCACCTTCATGTCTGAACGGCCTCCCCCTCCTCAAATTGTCCGGCAGGAACTCTTGATGGCCGCCGAAGAGAGAGGGGAATATTTTTGAGGGCCTCTGTGGCTGTTTTTTACTGATTCGAGGGCGGGGTCTAGCCTACACTGGATGGTTTGGAGGTTTCTGTTGATTCGTTACTCTTTTTGAGTCTTTGATTTTGTCGTTTTGGATGTGATACTCTTATTGAAGGTTGTCAGCAGTCAGAAATAGTGGAGAATGATGAAGAATTTGGAGCAAGACCAAAAAGGAAATATAATACGCGTCAGGCTCATTCCTAGAGTCTGGTAATGAATTATCCTTCCCCGCTTTTATATTTTTTGTGTTCAATCTTCTTAATCATAATGGGTGGACGTGAAATACCGCCTCCAAATGAATTTCGATCCGTAGTCAAGATAGTCTCGATCAGATAAGGCTCGCTGTTTCTATCATAGAAGATGTATTTTACACTGGAATCTTTTTTCTGCTTGAATAGGAATATTTCTTTTTTTCCTTCAAAAACTCGGATATTTAATAGATCTTTTAAGCTCATTAAAATCTGAACTCTAAAATCTCCAGCTTCATAGGACTTTGTAAACTGTTTTTTTGCGGATCTGTCTATCTTGATATTCCATTCTTTGATCAACGGTTTCTCAATTTCAAAGGCGATCGAATCAACGTGGGCCTTGATTCCATAGGAGCATTTTGAAACAGCAAAATAAAGGTTTAAACTTTTGTGATCCTGGCTTTTCTCCCATGACCCATTCCAGAGCAAAAAGAGACAAATCGAAATGAAAAGTAATTTTTGTTTCATTTTCAACTCCTTCCATCCCAATCTATATACAAATGAAAAGTAAAATTATTCCATTGCTTACTGTTTTTTAGCTGTGTTAAAATTGTTCGCACTTGGATTTGGTATCACATCTGTCCGCTTTAAATCGCAGGGATTTCTTAAAAACCATTCTTATTATGCCGTACACTCACCCCTCCAGCCAAAACCGGAAAATTTGGTCTCTCTCCTGACGGAACAATTTTTATTAGTGACGAAAATCAACGCCTTAAATTTGATGATAATGGGAACTTCAAACAAAATTTCTTTAAAAAAGGACATTAGATTTCGTAGTCTTCTATAGTGGGTATTATTTTATAAAGTTTGAGATTCCCTATACCGAGGGGAAATTTTTGCTCGTAGATTTTCCACAGATATTGTTTTCGATTTCAGAGTCAGAAGATAAATTATAAAAGAAAAATAACTACAGTTGTCCATATAAAAGGACAGAAAGATTAGTTAGAATATATAAATCAGCCTGGAATTAATTGGCACAAAGGTTGCACTAAGAAACTATGATGGAATGATGGATACTATAAAGGGGGATCCAGCTTGAAAAAACAAACAATTTTATTAGCCATTCTTGTATTAAGTTTAAATCTTTTTGCCCAGGAAATCCAACATGAAGCCGTTGCTATAAACATTGAGGTTCCGGTCAGGGTCTTTAAGGGGAAGAATTTTATAGATAACCTGACCATTGATGATTTTGAAATCTATGAGGATGGAATTCTCCAGAAGGTAGAGGCTGTTTATCTGATAAAAAAAACAAATATAATACGCTTAGACACAGAATTGGATAAAGAAGAGGCAGGGAAAATATTTGCTCCAAAAGTTTCCAGGAATTTTGTTTTTCTGTTTGAAATTCATGAATATCTGCCAAATATTGGAACAGCGATAAAATATTTTTTTAACGATGTATATGTGCCAGGAGATTCTCTTACGGTACTAACTCCTCTTCAAACCTACCATTTTAAAAACCAGGGACTTGAGATGTTAACTAAAAAAGAAATATCTAAAGAATTAATAGGACAGCTCAGAAAGGACACAAGGAGGAGTACAATAGAATATCGAAGCTTACTTCGTGACTTTGAAAGTATTGAGACACTTGAAAGGGAATTTTGGCCTGAACCTGATAGGGACGCCATAGTTCGAAGGATGCATTCAGATATTTCAACAAGATTAAGAAACCTCAGATTTATAGATGAAAATAAGCTTCTGGAATTTGTGGATGTTTTGAAAGAAACTGAAGGGCCCAAACATGTTTTTTTCTTTCTCCAAAAATTTAACATATCCATTATAAGAGATAATCCTGTTTACGGTTTTGATGACCTTAAAGAGTTTGAGGCTTTTATGGCGTTAGATAAAGCAAAAATCGAACGGATATTTTCAAATGCCTCTATTACTGCACATATGATTTATATAACAAAGATTTCAGATTCGGTTATTATGGAAAGAGGCGGAGCGATGTTAACCAATACAGATGAATATGACACCAGCCAAACAACGATGCCCAGAGTGATACAAGAAATATCAGGCGATATTTTTAGCGCCTTTAAGGACATAGCCGAAGCGACCGGTGGCATTGTGGACACCTCGACCAATGCTGCGACCTCATTAAAAAAAGCAGCGGTGGCTTCAGAGAATTACTACCTTCTTTATTATTCTCCAAAAAATTATGTGTCAGATGGTAAATTTAAGGAGATTAAGATTAAAGTCAAAGGTAAGAGATACAAGATTAGTCACCGGGCCGGATATGTTGCGGATTAATAATCAAACCCAAATGAAAAAACAGAAAACACTTATCTCGATTCTCATTTTCCTTATTTTCTCTATCCAAATTTATGGTCAGTCAGATCATTCTAAAAACAGGGATCAAGCAAAATTAGAATTTATATTAAAAAAGTGTGCGGAATATTGCGAAAGAGTTAAAAGATAAAAAAAATTTCTATCGTATTGCTAATACGTGGGGAACCTCCCCCTATGGAAAAACGGTGCTAGTGCCTGGCGGGTTACTTAAGTTAAACAGTACAAGAATATCCTCTTATTTATATGACTACCAATTAATCAATAAGGAAAAGGAATTACAGGAGCAGCGAACGCTCCTTAAAAAGAATAATAGGAAAAAAAATATTGAAAACGCTAAATTAGAAACAAGATTTAATGCAAAATATCTAGTCTATGGTCCTGTAGGGTTTCTGAGTCGATATTGGCAGAACTATTTTAATTATAAAATTATTAGGCAAGAAAATTTAGGTGAAATTCAGGCTGCGATAATTATTGCAGCTCCAAAACCTAATAATAAAGAGAATCGGAATTATTCAAAAATATGGATAAATGAGAAGGATAGCAGTATTCTACAGATAGAATGGGAGCCAGAGT
>Ga0114920_10001550_pt1 | contig 10593 bp, 11 predicted proteins | sample ChitaG_FD_88683 | JGI IMG/M metagenome (GOLD analysis project Ga0114920, IMG submission 88683) | Deep subsurface microbial communities from South Pacific Ocean to uncover new lineages of life (NeLLi) - Chile_00310 metaG | ecosystem: Environmental > Aquatic > Marine > Oceanic > Sediment ...
AGGGGTCAATTTTATCAGGGGCAAGGTGGCCCAGGTTACTGACCGGGCCATAAGTGACGAGGAAAAGGGCAAGCTGGTTGTCATCGGTGAAGATACCTTGCTGGGCAACACGGTAAGGGTGCCCGTTGATATGGTTATCCTGATTACCGCATTAGAGCCACGACGAGACGCCGAAGCCGTTAGCCGCCTGTTCAACATCAGCCGCAGCGCCGACGGTTTCTTCCTGGAAAAGCATCCCAAGCTGGACCCGGTAGCCACCACCACCGATGGCATCTTCATCGCCGGCTGTGCTCAGGGCCCCAAGGACATACCCGATACCGTGGCCCAGGCCTCAGCCGCCGCGGCCGAGGTTCTGGCTATGATTAGCCAGGGGAAGGTTACCATAGAAGCCGCTACCGCTATTGTTGATAGTAGAATCTGTTCCGGTTGCCAGGTCTGCAGGCTTGTCTGTCCCTTCAGTGCTATCTCCTTTGATGAGGAAAAAGAGGTCTGTCAGGTTAATGAGGCGCTGTGCAAGGGTTGCGGCGCCTGCGTTGGTGGTTGTCCATGTGACGCCATAAGCCTTAGTCATTCTACCAACGAACAGATTGTGGCCCAGATGGAAGGGATGCTGGTATAGTGGTCTTACATTATTTAGATACTAAAAAATTGGAAGGGTAAAAATGATTAGAAAGATAACCGATATTCTGAAAGAGAAGGAACAAACCTATTCCTTTGAGTTTTTTCCACCAAAGACACCAAAGGGGAGGCAAAGGCTTCCTGAGGTGGCCAGCGCCTTCAAGGATTTAGGACCCGACTGGTTCTCGGTAACCTACGGTGCCGGTGGCTCTACCAGGGAGCTTACCATGGATATCGTTGACGATTTCCAGAGGCGTTTTGGCGTGCCCGCAATGCACCATTTGACCTGTGTCGGGCACAGCAAGGCTGAGCTTGAAGCCATAATTGACGAGATGAAAAAGAAGAATATTCGTAATATCCTGGCCCTAAGGGGCGACCCGCCTGAGGGCACGGAGCATTGGGAAACTGCTCCCGGCGGACTGGAGTATTGCTACCAGCTAATTGAGCTTATACGTAGCCACGGTGACTTTTTCAGCATCGGCGTCGCCGGCTTTCCTGAAGGGCATATCTGCGCCCCTGACAGGGAGACCGATTTAAAGTACCTGAAGATTAAGCTGGATGCCGGTGGCGACTTTGTCATCACCCAGCTCTTCTTCGATAACAAGGACTATTTTGAATATGTTGACAGGGTAAGAAAAATGGGTATCACCGTGCGCATCATTCCCGGGATTCTACCCATCACCAATTATCAGAAACTGCTTGACTTCTGCGGTAAGTGCGGCGCCATCATCACCCAGCGGGTCCATGATATTTTTAGGCCGCTTGATGGCAATGATGAGGCTACCTATCAAGAGGGTGTTAAGTTTGCCGTCGAGCAGTGTAATGAGCTGCTTGAAGGCGGGGCCCCAGGACTGCATTTCTATACATTGAACAAGCTTGACCCGACCCGAGAGATCCTAGATAAGATAAAGCGCTAGAATTAGAACAGCCTTTAATACTCGCTGGAGACAAGGTTCATAATCTGGGCATAGCTGAAGACGGGGCCATCGCGGCAGACATAGATATTGCCGATGTTGCATCGGCCGCACTTTCCGATGCCGCATTTCATTCTCTTTTCCAGGGTGGTGAGCATCTGTTCTGGGGCAAAGCCCAGCTTTTCCAGCACCGGGAAGGTAAATCTTATCATTATTGGTGGCCCGCAGACGACGGCCACGGCACCCTCGGCTGAGGGGGCTACCCCTTCCAGTACCTGAGGAACAAAACCGACCCGTCCCTTCCACTTGTCATCGCCCTTATCAACAGTGGTGAATAGATTTACCGTTTTGTCTTTTTGCCAGGAATCAAGGTCATACTTGAAGCAAAGGTCTGCCGGACTGCGGGCACCGTAGATAATGTCCACATTCCGGTATTTGGCCCGGTTGTCAATAACATTCCAGACCAGCGACCTCAGCGGCGCCAGGCCGATGCCACCGGCCACGAAGACCAGGTTCTTGCCCTCCAGGTTATTTATAGGGAAGCCATTGCCGTAGGGTCCCCTGAAGCCTATCTCGGCGCCAACAGCCAGCCGATGCAGGGCGTTGGTTACCCTGCCCACCCGTTGCACAGTAAATCCCAGATGGTCTTGTCTTGTGGGGCTCGAGGAAATACAAAAAGGGGCCTCACCAACACCAAAGACCGAGAACTCACCGAATTGCCCCGACTCAAAGGTAAACTCTCCCCGCAGCCTCTCATCCTTAAAGTTGAAGTGAAAGGTTCTGATGCCCGGCGTTTCATCAATTATCCTCTCAATTACCGCTATGTGGGGCAGATAGACATTGCCCTGAGCCAGAAACCTCTTGCGTTGGCTGATATCAGTAATGGTCATTTTGGGCCCTCCGCTTGGCTAAGCTCGGGCACACCTTCAAGAATCTGGGTGATGTCCCAGTTAACCGGGCACAGGCGAATACAGCGGCCGCAGCCGGTACAGGCTATGGTGTCAAAGAGCATCGGGTAGAACTCATATTTATGGCAAAGCCTGTTCCTGACCCTCCGCCACTTCTCATCCCTGGGGTTTTCCATGGGCATTTTGGTATAGACCGGGAAGGCACAGCTATCCAGGCTGCGGCACCTGGTGCCCTTTTCCGGTGACCCCTCATCATTAATATCAAAGCAGTAGCAGGTAGGACAGAGCAGGGTACAGATACCGCAGCTGAGGCACTTGGCGGCTATCTGCTGCCAGTAGTCCCGGTCATCAAAGACAGCCTGTAACCTGCTGGCCATATCCCTGGTATCTACCTTTCTGGTTACCTTCTGCCGGGCGGCCTCTTGGCTCTGCTCAGCCCTTTTCTGGTCAGCCTTGGTTGCCTTGACTAGGCCGCTGCCGGCAATTAGCTCCTCGCCGGCCTTGGTGGTGCCTCTAGTCACTAGCTCATCGCCGATATCGGTGAGCATAATGTCAACGCCGGTGGTTTCTGATGGGCCGCTGCCCACTGAGGTGCAGAAACAGCTGTCATAGGGGTTGGTACAGCCAAGCCCGACCAAGATAGCCCGCCGCCTTCGGCCCCGATAATAGGGGTCAGGGTAGGTGTCCTCAAAGACATTGTCTAGGATGGTTAGAGCCCGGGCATCACAGGGACGGATAGCGAAAATAAGCCTTTTCTGTTCTTCGAGTGGGGGCAGTTCCAGCTGGTGGCCCTGTTTATTCCGGTGAAAGGAAAACATTTCCTCCATATGGGGCAGAAAGCTGGCCTTGGGGGGAATGATGGTGTTGCGGTACCAGCCAAGGAAACTGATGTCCTGGCCGTCATACTCAGTCATTTCGGCCAGGCCGCTTGTCCGCGACGGGACAAAGAGGCTGAACTCCTGGCTCCATTGGCTCAAGAGCTGGGCCAGGTCCTGCTTTTTTATCTTCTTACTACCAGCCATCTCAACTACCTGATTAGGTCTTCGGCCTCCTCAACCTCGTAGGCCGTCAGCAGGGGCGCCGCGGCTATGTCCATTCCCGACTTGAACTGGAAGAGGTCGGCCACGATATCATACATATCCCTGGTCAGGCTTCTTAAGGGAATGTTCACCGGGCAGGCACGCTCACACTCACCACAGTCGGTGCAACGGCCGGCAACATGAATATTCCTGATCGCCTGGAAGATAAGGTTGTCCTGCCAGCGGGGCATGGGCAGAAGCCACTGCGGCTCAGACTCCTCAACAAAGCAGCGCTTACAGAAGCAGGCGGGACAGACATTGCGGCAGGCATAACACCGGATACAGCGGCCAAATTCCTGCTGCCAGAAGCGCCACCGCTCGTCAGGCGGCATGTCTTTAAGCCTGGCCAGCGTCTCCTGAGAGGCTGTCGGCTCGCCGATTGGTGAGGTAGCCTCGCCCAGCAGGATGTCATATTCCTTGGGGGTGGGCAACTCGCAGCCGAGGCAGTTATCAAAGAGGACCTGGCCAGCCGGGAATTCCCTTTGCTGGCCGCCGACCCTAACACTAACCACACCATCCTGCCGGGCAATATCATCTATTTCATCCCTGTCCCTGGCCACCAGGCCTTCAACCTTGCTTAAGTCAATAATGCCCGGGCAGGGGACACCCAGAATGACTATGTCCTCGCGGTTTACCTTGTTATCCTGTATCAGACTGACAATGGAACGGCTGTCACAGCCCTTGGCGACAATGGCCACCCGCCCACTAAGCTCAATTAAGAAGTTGCTCAGGTTATTGACGATAAAGGAGCCGACCACCAGACGGTCAGTATCATCCTTGTCCTTGGTTATCAACGGTGTGGTGGTGAACCTAAGACTGCCCGGCTCAAAACCGATAATCCAGTCGACCTGGCCCTGTTCCAGTAGTGACCTAGCCTTTCGCCTGAGCCTCTGTTGCATCGCTGTTTCTTTCACCAACAAATAGTTTATTGGGGCCGATTTCCTTTAGCTCCTTGACCACCTGGCTGACCACATCGGCGAATTTGACACCTTCGGAAGCTGAAACCCAGCTGGCCTGAAGCCGCCGTCGGTCAATGCCCATGCCCTCCAGGAACCTTTTGGTCAGGGCTATTCTCCTTCGGGCACGGTAGTTGCCCGTCTGGTAATGGCAATCCCCGGGGTGGCAGCCGGAGACCAGAACACCATCGAAACCCAGGTGCAGGGCCTTGAGGATAAACAGGGGGTCAATCCTGCCCGAGCAGGGGACCTTTATTATCCTTATGTTGGCCGGGTATTTCTTACGGCTGGTGCCGGCCAAATCGGCACCGGCGTAGCTGCACCATTTACACAAAAGACCGAGTAATCTGGGTTCCCACTCTAAATCTTGAGCCATTCTGTAAACTATATCATAAGTACTAATACTGAATCAAGCCTGGCTAACAAGGGGCCAAATTGCCTTAACGGCCATCACTGGCTATACTTTGGCCCAGGGTGGCATTATTGAAGACCGGCGATTTTAATTATCATCTACCCAGCGAGCTAATCGCTCAAACCCCGGTTGAGCCCAGAGATAGGTCGCGGCTTATGGTTCTCAACCGGGGAAATAGCTCAATAGAGCATGGCCATTTCTTTGAGCTAGCCAGCTATCTCGGGGCCGGTGATGTCCTGGTCTTCAACGACAGCCGGGTAATGCCGGCCCGGTTAAATGGCCGTAAGGTTAATAGCGGCGGGCGGCTGGAAGTGCTGCTGCTGCGCCGCCTTGAAAGCGGTATCTGGGAAGCCCTGGTTAAACCGGCCAAGCGGGTCAAATCGGGCACCAGGATTGAAATAACGGCCGGTGGCGAAATGCCGGGCCAGTCCAAAGCTGTGGTATTGGCCCGGATAGTTGAGGTTAGGGGGGAGGGCATTGTACTCATCAGCTTTGACGATGAAGGACGGCTGCCCGAGTTGGGACATCTCTAGCCCTGCCGCCGTATATTAAGAGGCCGCTTATTGATCCTGAGCGCTATCAGACGGTCTATGCCAGTAAGGCGGGCAGTGTCGCCGCGCCCACTGCTGGTCTGCACTTCACCCCCGAGTTGCTTGATAGAATAGAGAAGATGGGCGTTCGCTGCGTCTTTGTCAATCTGCACATCGGCCTGGACACCTTCCGGCCGGTCAGGGAAGAAGACCCGAGGCGGCACCCTATCTACCGGGAATATGGCCGACTCAGCCAGCCGGTGGCCGCTGAACTATCCCAAGCCAGGCTAGCCGGGCGCAGAATTATCTGTGTCGGCACCTCAACGGTAAGGATTGTTGAGCAGGCGGCCCGGTTAAGCCGGAGACAGCCTGTAGAGCCATTCGAAGGCTGGGTGGGCCTTTTTATTCTACCCGGCTACCGCTTCCGTATCACCGATGGTCTTATCACCAATTTTCACCTGCCCCGCTCAACACTGCTGATGCTGGTGGCCGCCTTCGCCGGTCAGGGGCTTATCAAGCGGGTCTATAGTGAGGCCATAGCCAGCGGCTATCGTTTTTATAGCTTCGGCGACGCCATGCTTATTCTGTGAGGTGAAACCGTCCCAGGAAGGTTAATTACTCCCAGCGGAAGAACCTAATAGCCAGCACCATGCACACCACTAGCCACCCGGCCAGAACGGCTACATCTACACCTAGAGGATGGAGTGGCGTGGCCTCAACCATGACCTGCCGCAGGGCGTCTCCCAGGTAGGTAAGGGGGAGGGCCTCTACGACCGGGCGAATAAAGTCGGGCATAATCTCAACAGGGAAGAATATACCCGAAAGGAACATCATGGGAAATGTTATCAGGTTGATGATGGGCATAGCGCCTTCTACGGTCTTTACCCGTGAAGAGGCAAGGTAGCCAATACTGATAAAGGCGAGGGTGCCCAGCAACAACAGGACAAAAAGCAAAAACCAGTTGCCTATTATCTGAACATCAAAAACCAAATAGGCGACACCGATAAGAATTGTCGCCTGCAAAACAGTCAACACCAGTCGGAAGGCAACCTGACTGAAGACCACTGTAGAGCGGCGAAGGGGAGTGACGCCAAGCCGTTTCAGCACCTTTTTTTCTCGCCATTCTACTAGAGGAACAACGCCGAAGAAACCAGTCATCATTATAGACATGGCCAGGATGCCGGGAACAATGAAGTCTATGTAGCGCAGGTTCTGGGACAGGATAGACTCCTCGGCCAGCGTCAGCAGGACGGGCTGCTGGGCCAGCTGCCGGTTTATCTCGTTGATTGCTTCTCTTAAAACAGGCAGGATTATCTGCGCCGAGGTAGTCTGTGACGGGTCGTGATAGACGGTGATGGCGGCGGTGCCACCGGCGGCGATGGTAGCCTCAATATTGGCCGGAATGACGACCACAGCCCTCAGCTCACCGTCTTCAAGGGCCGTCAGTTTCTCGTTTAGCTCACCCTCGCTCAGTTCGAAAATGGGGATTTGGTTAAGGGCCTGAGCGATGCCTTCGCCTATGGCCGAGTCGTCATTATTGACCAGGCCGATTTGGTAGTTTACCGATTCGTCACCACTGAAGACCAGCCCGAAGATACCGATGAATATCAGCGGGAAGGCAAAGGTGAAGAATACAGCTGTCTTATCCCGGAAAAACTGCTTGAAATTGGCGATTACAAGTTTCCTGAAAGACTTCAATCTCTTATCTTCCTGCCGGTAAGTTTAAGGAATACATCCTCCAGGGTAGCCTGGCGGACATGAAGGTCCTTCAACTTTCCGGTGAGGCCTTCCTTTTCGGCGAATTTGAGGGTGGCCGACATTGTGGTCGTTATATCATCAGAATAGATAACAACATCATTTTCATCAATAGCCACGTTGGTGACTCCCGGGAAAGTCCGCAGCACCGCCTCCGACGGTGGCGGCTCAAGTTCAAACTGGATGGCCTTTTCCCTGAAGTATTTTTTTATCAGTTTCTGAGGGGTATCCATGGCAATAATCTTGCCGTGGTCAATTATGGCCACCCGGTTGCACAGCCGCTCGGCCTCCTCCATGTAGTGGGTGGTCAGAAATACGGTCTTGCCCTGGCGGCGCATACGCTCTATCACCGACCACATTTCGCGGCGCACCTGGGGATCCAGGCCCGTTGTCGGTTCGTCAAGAAAGGCTATCTCCGGGTCATTTACCAGGGCCATAGCTACCGAAAGGCGCTGTAGCTGGCCGCCGGAGAGGTTCTTAACCAGCACCTTGCGGCTTTCGTTGAGAGACAGTAGCTCTGCCACCTCGCTTATGGGTAGTGAGTGCTTATAGAAGCCGGCGAATACATCTAGCAGCTCATCCACCGTCAGCGACGGCATAAGGGACGGTGACTGAAGCTGGACGCCGATTTTCTGCTTTATGGCGGCGGGCACCTTGGCCACATCCATTCCCAGGACGGTCACCCGGCCTGAGTCTGCCGTGCGCAGTCCTTCTATTATCTCAACGGTGGTCGTCTTGCCGGCGCCATTGGGCCCCAGCATGCCAAAGACCTCGCCCTGCCTGACCTGGAAGCTTATATCGTCCACTGCCTTGATGGGGCCGTAGTGTTTGACCAGATGTTCAACCTCAATAACCATAAAAGGCTCTTAAAACGGGTTAATTTCGGGTAAGCTAAGGTTGGATTACCCAGGCATAGTCGGGCATCCAATAACAAGGGTCAGCATTACACAATGAGAAGGACTACCCCCACAATGAAAAATAGAACAGCCGCCCCAAGTAATATGTAGAGGATGGGGATGTTTTGCTGACTTCTTGCCTCACTTGGCGGTGTGCTTAGAGTGGTCTGTTCTATTTTTGGGATTTCCTCGGGGGGCAGGTCGGCATACTCCGCCCACTGCCTGTAGAGTTTCCTTACTTTTCTCTCGTGACCAAATGTCCTTTTTAGGGCACCAGTGGCCCGCCCGATAAACTCCTTGCCTTCGTGCTTGGCCGGTGGCGCCGGTCCCGCGGCCACCAGCTGTTGGCCGCAATGGGGGCAGAAATTGGTCGGGCTGTCTAGTTTCTGTCCGCAGTAGGGGCAGAAGGATATTCTATCCTGACCACCTGCCGGCAACTTGGTGCCGCAGTAGGGACAGAAGACTAAGCCGGCGGGAAACAGGGATTCATCTATCTCGTTAGCGCAGCTTGGGCATTTCATTGCTTTTACGGCTCACTTACGGGTAGTCACACACTGCTAAATGTCATAATTATAGCACGAATCTCTGCCGAAGGAAACCACCTGGCCATCCAGTGGACAGAGCTTAAGGAAGAGACTATAATTTCAGATAGCTATGGCTTCTGAAGCTAAGCCCCGGGTTCTTTTTGACCGTCAAAGAATAGCCGTCACCGTCAGGCGACTGGCCGCCGAAATCAAAAAGGATTATCAGAGCCAAGACATCCTGTTGATAGGCGTGCTTAAGGGTGCCTTTGTTTTTTTAGCCGACTTAATTCGGCTTCTTGACCTGCCCTTGGAAGTAGATTTTATCGGTCTATCCAGTTACGCCCGGGGCCGAGAAAGCTCGGGCAAGATTCAAGTGACACAGCCTGCCTCTTGCCCCATCAAGGGCAGGGATGTACTGGTTATTGAGGATATTGTTGATACCGGTTTAACCACCGCCTTTCTTCTGGATTACTTAAGCAGGCAGAAGCCGGCCTCATTAAGGCTTTGTACCCTTCTTGATAAGCCATCTCGGCGGCGGGTACCGGTGACCATTGACTACCTGGGCTTTAGCGTGCCCGATAAGTTTGTGGTCGGCTACGGTCTGGACTGCGGTGAAAAATACCGCAACCTTCCCGATATATGCTTTTTGGAGGATAACTAGTGCCGTCCAGGCTGGCTAACCTAATCGCGGTGGCCAGGGGGGAGCGGCCGGCTGACCTGATACTGGCTAATGCCCGGGTGGTCAATGTTTTTAACGGCCAGATAGAGCCGGGCAATGTGGCCATCTACGACCATAGTATTGCCGGGGTAGGTGACTACCATCAGGCTAAAGAGGTACTGGATTTAGCCGGAAAGTACCTAGCCCCGGGCCTTATCAACGGGCATACCCATATCGAGAGCTCAATGCTTGACATTGGTGAGTATGCCCGGGCGGTGGTACCCCGGGGCACCCTGGCCATTGTTAGCGATCTGCACGAGCTGGCCAATGTCTGCGGACTGGCCGGCATCAGGTATGTCTTGGATTCGGCCCGCCGCCTGCCTCTGGAGGTCTTCCTGCTGGCCCCGTCCTGTGTGCCGGCGACTAATCTGGAGACAGCCGGTGCCAGCCTTGGACCCGATGATATTGGTCGGCTTCTCAGGTGGCGTCATGTCATCGGGCTGGGGGAGGTAATGAATTTCCCGGGTGTCATTGGCGGTGACAAAAATGTATTAGAGAAGATTAATCTGGCCCGGGGCAGGGTTGTTGACGGGCATGCCCCCGGCCTAACCGGCCGAAACCTGGCCGCCTACATTGCCGCCGGCATCCATTCCGACCATGAATCGGTTACCCTGGAGGAAGCCCGGGATAAGCTGAGGCAGGGAATGTATCTCATGATTAGGGAAGGTTCATCGGAGAAGAACCTGGAAGAGCTGCTGCCCCTGGTCACCGATAAGACCTATAAGAGGTGCTTCTTTGTCGTTGACGACCGCAGCTGCGCCGACCTTTTAAGGGACGGCGATATTGATGCCGTGGTCAGAAAGGCGATTGGCTTGGGCCTTGACCCGGTGCGGGCCATTCAACTGGCGACTATCAATACCGCCGAGTACTTTAGACTGGACAGGCTAGGGGCCATTGCCCCCGGTTATCTGGCCAATCTAATTGTTATTGATAGACTCTCCACTTTGGAGATAGACATGGTCTTCCATCGGGGACGCCTGGTGGCCCGGCAGGGACAGCCTTTGTTCCCAGCCTATAGTGCCATCGGCCAACGGCCGGATAGCACGGTTAATATAAAGCCCTTTAGCCTAGATGCCCTGAGGCTGTCGGCTGGGGCTGAAACCAGGCCAATTATTGAGGTTGTTCCCGGCCAGATTGTCACCCGCAAGAGGCTGGAGAGGGTAAAAATTTCTAGGGGAGCCGCTGTGGCCGATACCAGTCGGGATATTCTGAAGCTGGTGGTGGTGGAAAGACACAAGGCCAGCGGCAATATTGGCCGGGGGCTGGTCAAGGGGTTTGGTTTA
>Ga0114920_10001551_pt1 | contig 10581 bp, 7 predicted proteins | sample ChitaG_FD_88683 | JGI IMG/M metagenome (GOLD analysis project Ga0114920, IMG submission 88683) | Deep subsurface microbial communities from South Pacific Ocean to uncover new lineages of life (NeLLi) - Chile_00310 metaG | ecosystem: Environmental > Aquatic > Marine > Oceanic > Sediment ...
ACCGTGTGAACATCTGTGCCGCACATGATATCTGGGAAAAGGCCAGTGCCCTTCTCCATGATTATTTTGACAAAACCACACTCCAAGACTTAATGGCCCAGGAGAAAAAGAAAAAAGCCAAAGTCAAAGCCAAAGCAAAAGCTTAATCTTACAGAACGCCTGCAATTTCCCTGCTCTCAATGAGTTAAGGACTTGACAAACCCTTTCCGTCAACTATAGAATTATAATTCCTATAAATCCTATCTATAATATGATATAGGAGTAACAAATGCTTAAACTCTCCACAAAGGGGCGATACGGATCGCGGCTGATGCTGAACCTGGCACACCACCATGCCGAAGGAGAAAAATCGGTGATCCTGAGAAATATCTCCAAGGAAGAAGAGATTTCCATTCGATACCTCGAACAGATTATCATACCCCTTAAAATCAAAAAACTCGTAACCAGCACACGCGGTGCGGGTGGCGGTTATGCTCTGGCCCTACACCCCTCAAAAATCAAACTGCTCGATATCATTGAAATCCTTGAAGGAGACATCAGCCTCGTCGACTGTGTTGATGATGAGGACTGCTGCGAACGCCGTAAAGATTGTCCAACATACCCTCTGTGGAATGAGGCATCAAAATTGCTCAAGAACTATTTTGGCAGTATCACCCTTCAGCAACTTCTCGAAATGTCCTGTAAAAAACAGAAAAAGAAGTAACACCACTTTAGGTATCACATCCCGTTATCCCATTAATAACGCCCATCCTTTATCAGTCTTGCCTCGGGCACGAGTATTTCGTACAATATAGAGAGATACGATAAAGATAGTCAAATGAAATCACTTCTAAACTGGAAACTGCGGAGCAAAATTATCCTGCATATTCTTGTTATTGGAGCCATCACAGCCTTCTTTATTTCTTACTTCTTTACAAAATCTCAGAAGGATATCATCAGAGCTACGAGTCAGCAAACGCTCGAACTTGTCGGTGGAGTTATCGAAAAAAGTATACTCGAAACAATGAAGGAAGGGGAATCAGACAAAGTCCAGGCCATAATAAAAAACATAAGCACTTCGCAAAACATTCAAAGGCTGAGGATATTGAGCCCGGAAGGGAAAATTCTCGTTTCATCGAGACAAGAGGAAAAAGGGACTCAAGTTGAAAAAAGCATTCGGAAAAAACTGGATCGTTACTTATCCGGAGAAGATCCAACCAAGATATTCTCTATTCGCTCTCCATCATTCATTCAAGAATTTAGAGCGATTAAAAACAGTAAGGAGTGTCTCGCGTGTCATGATCCTGACATAGATATTTTAGGTGTTCTTGAAATGGACATCAACTATTCCGCTATCCTTTCTATTTGGAAAAGCAGTCAACCGTTAGGAATCATCGTCTCCCTGGTTGCACTCTTTGTGTTGACCATAATCATACTGCGGCTTTTCGAAAAAATTATCAACAGGCCGATTTTCAACCTGAAAACCAGAATGAAAAAAATACAGGAAGGTGATTTCACATCAAAAGTGCCGATTATCAAAGATGATGAAATTGGAGATCTGGCAAAAAGTTTCAACATCATGATTACAAAACTGGAAGAAGCCAACACCAGAATCGAAGAGCTGCACGAGAAGCAGATGGAAAAAGCCGAACATCTGGCTTCCCTCGGGGAGATTGCCTCCGGACTGGCTCACGAGATAAAGAATCCCATCGCGGGTATGAAGGGTGCCCTAGAAATCATCCACGACAAAACGGAAGACTCCGATACCAATAAGAAAGTTTTCAAAGAAGTCCTGATTCAGATAGACAAGATTGATCAAATCATCCAGGATCTGCTGCGTTATGCCAAACCGAAAGAGCTAAACATCAGACTGGTTCCTTTTGAAGAGTGTGTGGATCATGCCGTGAAACTGGCACAGATGCAGGTCAAAAATAAAGACATTCAATTCCATGTCAACAGCACAGAAAAAAACATTCAGACATGTCTGGATGCCGACAAAATCCAGGAGGTCCTGCTTAACTTGATGTTAAATGGAGTCGCCGCTATCCCTGAAAAAGGAACCATCACAATTGATTTTGCAACAAAAGACACAAAGGACTTATTGATTACAGTGACCGATGATGGCAAAGGCATACAAAAAGAACATCTTTCACAAATTTTCCAACCCTTCTTCACAACAAAACCCCAGGGAACCGGCCTGGGTCTTTCTATCTGTCAAAAAGCCATCGCTGCCCATTCAGGAACCATGAAAGTAGAGAGTGAGGAAGGGAAGGGAACAACTTTTACAATTCTCCTTCCTGTAGTAGAATCGAAAGAGAATTCATGAAGAGAAAAAAAGTACTCATCGTTGATGACGAAAAACTCATGCGGTGGAGTCTGAGCCAGAAACTGTCTGAATGGAACTTAGACACCGTTACAGCTGAGGATGGAAAAACGGCACTCCATCTTATACCCCAAGAGATGCCCGACCTCATCATGCTCGACAACAAACTTCCCGATAAAAAGGGCACGGATCTACTCAAAGAGATTAAGTCAAAATGGCCGGAACTCCCGGTTGTCATGATCACGGCCTATGGTGTTGTAGACGACGTGGTGACGGCTATGAGGCGGGGAGCCTATGATTTCATCACCAAACCTATCGACTACACGAAACTGCAGAGCATCATGAAAAATGCGCTCGAAGCGGCATCCCTCAAAAAAGAGATTGCCTATTATAAAGAAAAGGAAAAAAGCAAATTCGATCCTTCACAGATTGTCGCCGTTTCACAAACAATGAAACAGGTCCTGGATATGTCTAAAAAAATCGCACAGAGTGAAGCTTCCATCGTCCTCCTCCAGGGAGAAAGCGGGACAGGGAAAGATCTTCTCGCTCAGGCCATTCACAACCTCAGCCGAAGGAAGGACGCGTCCTATCTGGCTATCAACTGCTCGGCCATTCCCGAAAACCTTCTCGAAAGTGAACTGTTCGGCTATGAAAAAGGCGCCTTCACAGACGCCAAACAGCAGAAAAAAGGCCTCGCTGAACAGGCTGACGAAGGAACCCTGTTTCTTGACGAAATCTCCACCCTCAGTATCCATCTTCAGGCAAAAATCCTGCGTTTTCTTGATAATCAGACATTCAAAAGAGTTGGCGGTCTAAAAGATATCGAAGTGGATATCCGTATCATTGCGGCCACAAATCAAGACCTGGAAACGGCTGTCAACGAAGGACATTTCAGGCAGGATTTGCTCTACCGCCTCAATGTCTGCCCCATCTACATCCCTCCTCTTAGAGACAGAGTTGATGATATCATACCGCTGGCCGAAAATTTCATCCAAGATCAGAACATAAAGTTCAGGAAAAATATCAAAGGGCTGGACAAAATGGCGCAGAAAACTTTTCTCCAGTATGATTGGCCGGGAAACGTCAGAGAGCTGAAAAATGCCATAGAACGCGCCATGATTTTTGAAGATGCCGCCTTTATCACGACAGAATATCTTCCTATCCAACCCGGAGTCATGTCGCGAGTCAAAACTTTTCAAACGAACAAATCAAGAAACGAAGGCATGGGATTATTGGACATGGAAAAAGCTCTCATCCTCAATGCACTCAAAAAAGCCAAAGGCAACAAATCCCAGGCAGCAAAATTTCTCGATATCACACGCGATACGATGAGGTACAAGATCAAAAAATTTTCCATCCAGCCGCAAGATTATTCGTCCAACTGACACCAAATATAATGGGGCATATCACCCAACATCGAGTTAAATACCCCATTTATCCAGCGAGGATATATCTGTTTTCAGAAGCATATCTGTGTAATTTGTTTGATTTCTTCCAGTTAACCACGCTCACGGCAAGAATAATATCTTGGCATAAATATTGCTATTAAAACTGAAGATATAAAAGGAATTTATGTTTAAAAAAATATGAACAAGATTTTGGTGGCAGATGATGACAAGCTGATTCGCTGGTCGCTTAAGGAAATCCTTTCCCGGAAAGGTTACGAAGTGGACACCGTGGCCTCCAGCCTCGAAGCCATACAGCAGGCAGAAAATACTCTGTACAGCCTCATCTTCACCGATTTCGAGATCGATGACGAGGACGGCCTTCATACAATCCGGAAAGTCAAATCTTTCCAGCCCGATGCCAAAGTCATCATCCTTTCCGCACTGTCCCGGCAAAAGATCGAATCCCAGCTGGAAGAACTGGATATTTTCGCCATCATCGAAAAACCTTTTCAATCCGAACAGATTCTTTCGATAACAAAAGAGGCCATTGGATGAAACAGCAAAAGCTCAATTCAACAAACAAAACTCGCGCTTTCCGAGCAAACGGTACGGATCAAAGGCAACCACAATCTGTCACCTTTGCTGTCATTTCATATACACATCAAAACAAATTTTATTAGGAGGTAAAGTTGCGAAGGAAAACTGAAAAACTGTTCAAATTACCGTTTCTCAGGACGATTGGTTTTATCGGTTTGGCCCTCTGTGCTGCGGCATTCCTGACCGCCGCCAAACCAGCCAGTCAAGACGTTGACGTCGAAACCTGCACCCCGTGTCATGAAGTTTTGGCCACAACCTTCAAGGCCAACCTTCATTCCCCAATGCAAAGCTGCTCCGCCTGCCACGGCGACGGAGAAACGCATATGGATGAAGGCGGCGGACCCAATATCTTTGCTTTTAAAGCTGAAAATCTGGCCAGCGAAAAATCGCAAAAATGCATCACATGCCACACAAAATCCAATTCCAGGTTTCCCGCCAGCCCTCACGGAAAAGCAGCCATGGACTGCACATCATGTCACTCCATACATTACAGTCCAAAACCCTCTCTCCTGAAGACAGGCCCCACGAAAGGCTGCCTCATGTGTCACGAGGATATCTATTCTCAGTTTCAACTAAATGAAAGACACAGGCTTCAGGAGGGAATACTCGGGTGCACATCCTGTCACAATCCCCATGAGCCAGCAGCAAGGTCAAGGCTGGGAGGCTTTAAACATCAAGCCTGCCTGCAGTGCCATACTGACAAGGGCGGCCCCTTCCTTTTCGAACACGAAGCTTCTCGCGTGGAAGGATGCACAGCCTGTCATGAAGTGCACGGCACTCCCAACCGCCATCTGCTGACACACCAGAGCACATCAGACCTGTGCTTCAGCTGCCACACAAGTGCCATTTCCTGGCACAGCCGTTTCAGCTCCACTGATACCAACTGCGCGGTCTGTCACTCTACGATTCACGGCTCAAACCTGAGTAAAATCTTTCTTAAATAGGAGGGAATGAATGCGAAGTAAAAAAATAATATTACCTGTTTTACTTGCGGCTTTTGTCTTTTCTTTGGCGTTCTCTCTCCAAGCTCAAGACGAAAACAACGGCCTTACCGGAAACATCCAGTTTGGCTACCGAATGGTGGACACAGAAGGAGCTCTGACCAAATACAAAGAGGACTTCAACCTGGAAAAAGGATTTCGGCTCTTCAACCTCAATCTGCACTATGTCCCAACGGAAAAGCTGCAAAAGCTGTTCGACCGTCTTGACCTGACCGTGTACAACTTTGGAGGAGATCCCTTCGAATCGTTCGGCTTGTCCGTTCAAAAAGTCGGGCTGTACAAATTCCAGTATGACCGGAAAAAATCCACATATTTCTACGATGACCAGACCACAGCCGATGGCGCCCTTTACGACCATCACACATTCGACTTCGTGAGATACATCGACTCCGGTTTCCTCACGGTCAATGTCAACAAGTATGTCAACGTTTATTTGAACTATGACCGGTACACCAAAGAAGGTGAAAGTGTCACGACATTCGACATCAACAGGATCGAATTTGAATTCGACAAACCTGTCAAAGAGGAATCCAGAACTACGGCCGTTGGTTTAGACTTCCATATCAAAGGCTATTCCCTGTTGTTAGAAGGCAAGAAAGGCAAATACACCAATGAGAACAGCCTGTTCTTCCCAGGAATCGCCTGGCTTAGTGCAGAAGCCCGCTATCCGTCTTCACTGGACTTCTTTGCCATCAACCAGCCTTACGATCTCGAGACAGACACCTACACCGTCAAACTCAGTGCTAATCCCTTCGACAATCTGATCATTTCCGGATCCGGTCAGTGGAACACCCAGGCTATGAACCTCTACTTTTCAGAAGGAGCCCGCGGCACCGATTATTTGGGCAACTGCTTCGACTACGGCTGGCCCAAGGGTGATGGAGAGTTCGAGCGCAAGTTCAGTCTTTTGGAAGCCGACCTCACTTACCTGCTCTTCAACAAATTGGCCCTCGTGGGTGCTGTCCGCTACAACGACTTCGAACAGAGCGGCAGTATGACCATCGGGAGCTCGACGGAAAGTCAAGACATCGCATACGACACTGTTGCTGTCGAGGGAGGGCTCCAGTTCACTCTTTCATCCAAATATGCCATTACAGGCGGTTACAGATGGGAAGAAAGAGAGCTGATCGGTTTGGAAACAGTCGAATATAAAACCGAAACATCCCGGAACGGCTTTTTCGGCAACCTGAAAGCGGACCTTTTCAAAGGCTTTAATCTGACTCTCGACTACCAGGACGGCAACATTGAAAATCCGTACACGCTCATCGGCCCCACAGCCTATTCCCGGTTCAGGGCCACCGCCAAATACAGGAGCGGAGGGATCACTCTATCGACCGCTTATCTCTTGAAGAAATCCGAGAGTGACGTTTTTGGCCAGAACGCCTGGGAATCAGATAGAAATCAATTTAATTTCCGCATCGGTTACCACGCAGACAATATTGGTATTTCTATCGGCTACAGTATCATCGATGTTCAGCACGATGCCTCACGATCCATCTGGTATCCACCGGCATGGAGCGGAGGTCCGGGAACATTCCCGTGGACCATCGACTACGATGGAAAGTCCACCCTGTTAGACGGCTCAGTGTCCTATGCCGTTAGTGAAGACTTCCATATTGGAGCCTACTACAACAACTACAAAAACGAGGGTTTCTGGGAAATCAAGAGAACCATGCTCAAGGGATACGTCGAGTATACTTTCCATAACGGAATCATCGCTTCAGTTGGATACAAATCGATTGATTACGAAGGTAATTCTAGCGCAGATACTTACAAAGCTAAAATTTTTGAATTATCCTTCGGATACCGATGGAAATAAGGAAGGAGGAGACAATGTTTAGAAAACCACAAATTGTCGGAATAATGTTCGTCATCGCTGTCTTCGCGCTGATCACCACTGGAATGAAGTCTCCAGTCACGGGAGCCGATTTCGAAAAACTGACAGAAGAAGAAGCCACGGCACGCTGGGAGACCAGCGGTCATGGGGATTCAGAATCCGAAGCGTTCAGGCATTGGGATGACGAAGAAGATGCCAGCGCAACCGTGTCCACTTCGTGCGCAAGGTGTCACAGCACGGACGGTTTTGAAGATTTCATTGCAGATTTATCCGTAGATACAGCGCCACTAGCAACAGACGATATCGGTATCGAATGCACGGTCTGTCACAGCAGTCCCGCAACAGGCACGCTACGCGACGTCACCTCGGTGACCTTTCCCTCTGGGCTTGTTGTCGACAATCTCGGCAATGAAGCCATCTGCATGCAGTGCCATCAGGGAAGGGAATCCGCCCTAACTATCAACGCAGACATTGAAGCCGCCGAGGCCGCGGCCACAGGCGACTTTGATGACGACACCATCAGTTCCAAGCTCAGATTCAGAAACGTCCACTATGCCGCAGCAGGTGCCACAAACATGGGCACATTTGTTAAAGGTGGAGCCGAGTACCCGGGAAAAACGTATGATGCCCGGTTTGCTCATGTCGATGGATATAACGCCTGTGCGACCTGTCACGATCCCCACACCCTTAAAGTGAGGTTGGATCACTGCTCCACCTGCCACACCGATCCCGCAAACACCTCATACTGGGGTGGAATCGAAGATCCAAAAAATATCCGCTACCTGGGCTCATGCTTCGACTATGACGGAGACGGTGACAAGAGCGAAGGCATCTACTACGAAATCGATACACTGAAACACATCCTGTGGGATAAAATTTCACAATACGCCAAAGATATTTCAGGCTCACCCATTGTTCACGGTGACGGGTATCCTTACTATTTTATTGACACCAACGGCAACGGCGTTGCCGAAGAAAGCGAGCAGGTCTATGCTAACGGATACAAATCATACACAGTGCGTCTAACGAGAGCCGTCTACAACTACCAGTTCGCCTCAAAAGATCCAGGTGGATTTGCCCACGGTGGAAAATACATCATTCAGCTTTTGTATGACGGGATCGAAGACCTCAATATTGGTCTCGGAGAACCCGCAGCTCCTAAAGGCATCACTCGAGATGGCAGACCGCGCCTTGGCGATGTCGCCACCAAATTCAGAGACCGGTTGCCGAAGAGCACCGTAAGTTCAGGCAGCTATGTTAGAGTAGACGAGGGTCATTTTGATGGATCCTCGGAAGCCTGGAGGCACTGGGATGAAGACGAAGCCGTCAGCGGCAGCTGTGCAAAATGCCATTCAGCCACTGGATTAGCCGATTTCCTTGATAATGGAACCATCGACGATACGCATATGCCTGCCAACGGCATGCTCTGCACAACCTGCCACACCTCTCCCCCGGCTTTGAGATCTGCTCCTGTGGTTGAATTTCCATCCGGTGCTCTGCTCAGCCTTGGAGACGCAAGCAACCTCTGCATGACCTGCCACCAGGGCCGTGCATCCAAAAACAGCATCGACAGCAAAGTAGCCGGAACACCACCTTTCACATTCACCAACATTCACTATTTCCCCGTCGGCGCCATCTTGTTCGGTACGGAAGCCAAAGGCGCCTATGAGTACGAAGGCAAAACCTATGTTGGAAAGAGAGTGTGGCCCAACCATAACGGCCGCTTTGGCACCTGCATACAGTGCCACATGGGTACACTCGGCCTCTGCGATGACTGCCCCACCGAAGACTGCGACCACAATATACAAAAACCCAATCAAGCAGACTGTGTCCTATGCCACGGCATGGACTCTTCACAGCCCAACCCGGGCAACGACCCGGCCTTGTTCAAATTCAGCGGCATCCGTCCAGGAACGACTCCGGATTACAATGCCAACGGAAATACAGAAGAATCGCTCGAAAAAGAGATCAGAGCTCTTGAAGCAGTCTTGTATGCCCAAATCCAATCCTATGCTGCCAATGTTCTCGGAACGCCGGTCATCTATGACGGCCACACCTACCCCTACTGGTTCAAAGACACGAATGGCAATGGAGTCGGGGATGGACCGGGTGAAATCAACTATGGTAACCAGTTCAGAGGTTTCGATGCCAAACTGCTCAAAGCAGCCTACAACTACCAGACCAGCATTAAAGAACCCCATGGTTACATTCATAATTCCCGTTATGTTGCCCAATTTCTCGTTGACTCCATCGGAGATCTCGGTGGAAACGTAGCACCCTATACCTGGCGCTAAACACAGAAGATACAGAACTTCAAAAGGGGCGGCACTCGCCGCCCCTTTTTTTTATCCTTCTTGTGTCCACAGAACTGGTTTTTGTTGAAATAGTTTCACCATTCCTATATAATAAGTAGTTATTATATTTTTATGAGGATTGGTCTAATATGAAATCTTTTGTGCAATTTTTTAACTCTGTTAAGCTGGCAATTGTCCTCCTGATTATCATCTCTTTGGCCTCCATTATTGGCACGTTCATCCCTCAAAACCGAGCCATGCAGGAATACGTGCTTCACTACGGGCAGCTGGCTAAACTGCTCACAAGTTTGGAGTTTACCAGGATCTATCAGTCTTTCTGGTATGTCGGCCTTCTCTTCCTTTTTTCCATTAATATTCTAGTGTGCACACTCACCCGTCTGTCTCCCAAATGGAAGCGGGCGTTTAATCCAAAAATGGAAAGAGAATCAAAGAATCTCATGGTGCTTAAAACCCATGAAAACTTCAACAAAAACTGGGATCTGGCAAAAACCAAAGATGAAATCCAAAAAGCACTCCAGGGACACGGTTACCGTTTGAGAGAAGAATCCGACGAAGGAAAAGCCTATCTCTTAGCCAGAAAAAAAACATCCGGTCTTTTTGGCGCAGACTTTGTGCATCTCGGCCTGCTTGTCATCCTTGCAGGAGGAATTATCAGCGGAATGACAGGCATAAGCAACTATATGGAATTTTATGAAGGACAGACCCTTCCCGTGACTAAAGCCGATTTTCAAATCCGTTTGGATAATTTTGAAACGGAATTTCACGAGAACGGCAGCGTTAAGGACTGGAAGAGTACAGTCACAGTTATAGAGAATGAAGAAGAGAAGCTGACCAACATCATCGAAGTCAATCACCCTCTTTCTTATAAAGGATATATGTTTTACCAGTCCGGCTACGATTATGACTGGCAAAATCCGACCGTCGAAATTTGGACTAAAAAAAAGGATAATCCCAATTACACCGGAAAGATCCGTCTGCGCCTGGGAGAAAGAGTTGAACTCGAGGGGGAAAATCTTCAGATTACAGCACTCCAGTTCGTGCCGGATTTTATCATCGGCGAAAACGGCCAGGTCGCAACCCGTTCCCAGCAGCCCAACAATCCTGCGGTTTATATCGAAGGTTGGCAGGAGGAGACACAGAT
>Ga0114920_10001552_pt1 | contig 10581 bp, 15 predicted proteins | sample ChitaG_FD_88683 | JGI IMG/M metagenome (GOLD analysis project Ga0114920, IMG submission 88683) | Deep subsurface microbial communities from South Pacific Ocean to uncover new lineages of life (NeLLi) - Chile_00310 metaG | ecosystem: Environmental > Aquatic > Marine > Oceanic > Sediment ...
CGCCCGAAAAAGCGATGACCGCGCTCTCGCAGCCTCGAATGATCGATTTGAGATGCTGGAGTTTCTCGTCGAGTGACATAGTTCGTTACCTTTTGAGTGGTGGGCCCGGAGGGATTCGAACCCCCAGCGGTGAATTAGCGGACCCAAGATATGTTAGGCGAACAGGGTTAAAACGCCAACGAAAAAGCCGCGATAAAACCATGAGGCTGAAATAGGATGCCGATTGTGTACATCAATCGCGGCAAGCGGACAACCTACGACAAGGAAAGGGCGATCGCATACCTTGGAGGGTTGTTCAAAGCGTTAGCGTGTGAAATGTTACCATCGCATCCCACGATTGAAAACCTGCTGCGTCGCCGTCCCCAAGGCCGCCAGAACCGTCTCCATCAGACAATAGACAAGAAAGAGGGCTCCTGTCCAAGCCGAGGACAGCACTTGAGCCTTAACAAGAAAAAAACAGAAAAAAAGCGCAAAAGGCGTGGCCGGAAAAACACGTGGGGTTTGGACCCATCCGATGTCAAGACGTGGGTTTATCAGATTGTCCAGGAGTACCCCTACAAGCTCACCTTGCGGGCCATCCACTATCGGCTAGTTGCGACCCGAGGGTTCCCGAATGTTCTAGGTGCCTATAAATGGTTATCGCGATGGACAGTACGATGGCGAAAGGAGAATCTTTGGTTGCGGGGCAAATTTGCTGATTATGGGCGCTTGCCGATAATCCACCCTGAGCCGAGCATCCCCGAAGTCGAGATGTGGCTTGAGAAGTTTTCGACATATGCGCTAATCCAAGATATTTTAAAGCGGTTTAAGGTCAGCGTGCAAATCTCAAAAGGATATGGCTCTCGCACGATGTTTTGGAACGCTTTGCGCCGGGCCGAGCGGCAAGGTGTTAAAAAGGTAGGTTATCTCGGTGATTTCGACCCCTCCGGCCTTGACATTCTACGCGTGACCCGAAAACGGCTGGCACCCCTTGGCCTTGAATTCAAGAGAATCGCCCTCACGCGGGCTCAGATCAGAAGATATAAGTTGCCCCACCGTTTGGTCAAATCTCGGGACAGAAGAACCCCAAAATATGTTCAGCGATTTGGGAACCAGACTTGGGAACTTGAAAGCTTAGACCCGAAAGTCCTCCGGCGCATTGTCGAGCGGGAACTCCGCAAGCTCATACCCCCCGAGCGCCTGCGCGAAGTCGAAGTGGCGGAGCGAGCGGTGGGGATTGCAGTTGAATTTCTCAAACCCACCCGTGAGGCCATCGAGCGAGTCGTCCGAAGATTATTGGAGCGTGGAGTATCACGAGAGGAAATCATGCGGCGGCTCAAACGCAAAAAATGGTGATTCATGTGGGGAAAAACGAACCGAAACTTGAACCAGAAAGCATCAGCGAAGGGCCCCCGACTTTTCAGAAAGTGGAGCCGTGGAAAGTCGAAAAAATAGTTGAGCTGAAACTCTCGGGTCTAGGGTTCAGAGCGATAGGAAAGCAAGTGGAGCTGAACAAAGACAAGGTCAGAGAGATATGGCTAAAATGTGAGCCTATCGTCGGCAAAGAATTGAAAAAAGAGCCAAAAAAGGGGCTGAGGAAAGAGCCAGAGGAACCGGGCCATTTTTTCGCCAAGGCTTTCTCGCTCATCAAAGAATACCAAAAAAAGGAACTCAAGCCCAGCGACATTGCGAACGAGCTCGTTATAAAGTTCGAGGTCCCGCCGGATGTGGCTTCAAACGCGGTCAAAAGTTACTTTAAATTGAATGATCTGAATGGCGTCCAAGAGTTAAGGGAAGAAATCAACGAGCTGTTGGATGATATTGACACAGACGTATCCGCCCTGATGCAAAAAGTCGCGTTCCTCACAATCGGGGGCAGGCACAAAAGAGATAACTGCAAATACTTCCGAAAATCGGATGGGGTTTGCACTTTCTGGTATTGGAAAGAATTATCACGCCTCAACTTTTTAATCCAATGGGCTCTTGTGAAAGATGGGGATGTTTGGCGTTACAAAGTGAGCGAATACCCGGAGCGTTGCGCGATCTGCGAGCAATAATTTTGCGGATTGCCGCGAGCAGGATGAGCGTTGCGGCGCCCATCTCTCTTTTTTGGGCGGTCTTTCTGTCCACATATCCCATCTTCTCGGCCAATTCCCCGACAGATTCACGGAAGGAGGGGAACCTTCTGACGAAATCCGTCACCTGCTCTAGCCGTTCTCGGAACTCCTCTATATCGTCCATGCATTCACTTCTGTGTTCTGGGGATTAAAAATTATTGGGCAGACAGTTTTAGACGATTTCAGACGTTTCAGACGCTTTAGACGTCTAAAACCGTCTGGAAGCACTAGATGTCAATCCGACAAACTTGGGATAGGTTGGTATATCGGGGGTATGTTCGGATGTCTGTCGGTTGGCATTTGCGTTGCCTCAGACGGATGAAAAATGGAAAATTGTCTAGTCAATCTCTGCAATAGATAAATAATGTTCCGAAGAAAACGGTTAAAAAAGGAAGGAATTTAGGACATGACTCATTTAGAAGAGAAAAAAGCAAGTTTTAAGCAAATTTTGGGCATATTTTGAGCGGTTTTTGTCCTCACTTTAGGCAACCCGTTTTAACTGGCAGATTTTGAGCAAGTTTTAGGCATAGAGCTCGCAAGCCGAGGGCATCTGGTGGGCATAAGCAGCTGGGTGCTTACGTAAGTACTGGGCATTTTGACTTTGGCGTTCTAGTTTGTCCAGGCTGGGCGGATGATTCGTGCAAAAGAAGTCCTCAGGAAGGGTTAGAGGACATCCCAACGATTCGGGCACATCGAACACCCAGAAGGTGCAGGGGTGGAGCTTCGCCCTCATCTCTATCTTGAAGCGGTCCTGGAGGTGGGTGCGACCCGCCAGCGTCGAGAAGTCCCTGTCGCAAATCTCCCCATCGAGCATTAGGGCGTGGTGGGGGTATGCCAGCAGGTCGGCCACTATCTCTGGGAACTGGTCGGTGTATTCAAATCCCCTGCGGTTGATTAGCTTCACCTTATCTTCGAGCTTGATAGCGAGAGCGCGAGTTCCGTCGAGTTTGCGCTCGTAGAGCCTGCCTTCGGGAAACTTGCCCCAAACCCCACGCTCGCATAGCTGGAACTCGAACATAGTTCTCCCACCTAACAGTCGGATTTTTCCAAGAAGTGTTCGCAGTTGCTTAAGGGGTGTGTTGGCTCTGGATTTGGTGCCCTCGATACCCTCCGAACCATTTCAGGATAAACGCTGTCGATGTATGGACACCCGCACTCCGAGGAGCTCTGTTGAAACTAAAAACCGTGTCTTTGTTTTTAACTCTTCAAGCATGCCCAGCGTCAAATCAGCGAGAACCTGGTGGAACGGTAGCGCTTCATCGGCCCCGGGCGGCAACGTTCGGAGTATTATGCAAAAATTTAAGGTTGTTTGTTGTAAGTGTATAGTGGGATTTTTGAATGGTAAGTGCTTATTGCTTGATATCCAACGAGCCAGGTAAGACCGCTGAAGTCTTCCAAAGGGTGAAGAGTATAGAGGGTGTCAAGAAAGCGGAATGCGTGACCGGTTCCCACGACATCGTCGCCCGTGTTGAGGTCGACTCCCCCGAGAAGTTCACCAAGGTGGTTTTCGGTGATATCCGAAGCATAGTAGGCATCACGAGCACCGTCACGCTGATCGTAACCGAATTATAAGTTACATGTGAAGAAAATGCGGTTCAGGAAAAAAGGGTGAAGATTGGCGGCAAAGATTAGGGGGTACCTCAAATTACACCCAACCCCTAACTAACTATACTTACAGCTCGACTGACGTTTGTTCCAGCTTCAACCTTGGCCACGCGAATATTTTTGTCCTTGAGGAGCACTGAAGCTCCTAGACCGAATTCACCTGCAACCACGACCCCGGCATTCATGTCAGCCAGCATCTTTATCACTATGGGCCCCGCCCCGTGCTCATATGAGGCTGCGGGACTATCCACAACCTTCACGTTTTTGACCTGATCGTCTTCGAGGTCGATAACTGTAAAAGTTCGAGCCCTGCCGAATTCGCAGGATACCTCGTCCATCAGACCTTTGGGCCCCTTCGTAGCAACGGCCACTTTGAGCTTCAAATCATCACTTCCCCGGTTCAGAAAGCCATTTATTTATGCCGTCACCTCCGCTTTATTGCTTTTCGAAGTCCGTCATTTTCCACCCTTTCAACCTTTTACCCGCTCAATTTTCATTCGTCCTAAAGCCTGAATGTACTCGACCTCTACACCCTCGCGAACCTCACCGCGAAGGGTCCTAGGGATAGGAAGATCAAATATCTCATAAGTCGTCAAATCCATAAGCTGGGCGTCGTTCGCTATGACCGCGAGCACTTGGGCTCCGCCCCGCTCGATTATCGGCACCTCCACCTTGGCGCTAGCAGGGCGAACGATGCTTCGCTTCTGCGAGTTGAAAATGCCTATCGCGTCAACCTTCACCTCCGCGTGCCCATGCTTCCCGGCGGAGAACCCCACGATGCGGCAGGGCTCGTTGTCGATTATTACAAAGCGCCCCTCCTTGAGCTTGCATATCTCAGTCCTTCTCACGGCAACCTCCCTACTTAGTCCCCGCTTGCTTTTTTGTCAGCCATTTTCAATTCTAAGGTTATTTCCCCTTGATTTTTTCACTTATCGGAATGGAAAGCGAACACACGCCCCTTATCCCTTCTACCGAATCGACCATTTTGCTTGTAGGGCAGAGAGAAAAACATTCTCTACAGGCTAAGCAGTGGTTTGGTGCTAACTCCGGCACAAAAGCGATTTGTCTCTCTGTTCCCCTACCTATGAAGCAGATAGCATTCGCTTTCTTAACCTCAGTACAATAACGCACACAATGACCACAAAGAGTGCAGTTTGTAAGCTCAGCCTTGAATCGGCTTTTCTTTACTCCATATTTTTCGGCCAAGGTCTCTATGGGGCCCGTGACTGTATCTGATGGTGGTGGTAGTAGTGGAAGCAGCAGCTCCAAGATTAACCTTCTAATCTTCCTAACTTTTTCATTATTGGCCTCGACTTCCAACCCCTCCTCCGCGGGGTAGACGCATGAAACCACCATCCTTCTCCTCCCCTCTTTGACTATCTCGACTGTGCACAGTCTGCATGCCCCGTAGGGCTTTAGTTGCTCATCGTAGCATAGGGTTGGAATCTCTATACCCTTGGCCTTGGCTGCTTGGAGTATGGTCATTCCTTCCCTTGCTTTGATCTCTTTTCCGTCTATCTTCAAACTTATTTCCCTAACCAATTTTTCACTCCCTCTTCTTTTTACGTATCACTTTTATTCCACGGCGGGGTGGGGGTGGTGTTGGTGGTGAGATTTTTTCAATAGCGTTAAACTGGCATTCCTCATAACATGCCCCGCACCTGATACATTTTTCTTGGTCGATCACATGAATCGTGTCTTTATCGCCTATGATGGCGTCAACGGGACAGCTTCTTGAACACTTCATGCAAGCTTGACATTTTTCGGGTTGGATGTAGTAGGCCACCAGCGCACGGCAAACCTTGGCCGGGCAACGTTTTTCACGTATGTGCGCCTCGTATTCCCCTCTAAAATGGGTCAGGGAGGTTACCACCGGATTTGTGGCAGTAGTTCCAAGAGCGCAAAGTGAGGCTTCTTTTAAAAGCTCAGATAGGTCTTCTAAATTTTCAAAGTCTCCCTCCTCGCCTAGGCCCGAGCATATCCTTTTGAATATGTTGAGAATTTGCCTTAATCCCTCCCGGCACGGAACACACTTGCCGCAGGACTCTTTTGAGAGAAAATCCACGTAATATCGGGTAACATCGACTATGCACGTGTCCTCGTCCATGACGATAACTCCGCCCGATCCCATCATGGAACCGACCTTTGTAAGTTCATCAAAATCTATGTGCAGGTCGAGGTATTTTTCAGGAATAAACCCCCCCGAGGGTCCCCCCGTCTGTACCGCTTTGAACCTCTTCCCGCCCCTGATCCCGCCACCTATCTTGAAGATGAGATCCCTGAGGGTTATCCCCATGAGAACCTCCACGAGACCCGTGTTGTTGACTTTGCCAACCAACGAGAAAATCTTGGTTCCGCTACTGTTCTTGGTTCCCATGTCCCTGAACCAACCAGCACCATTGAGTATGATGAGTGGAACGTTGGCCCACGTTTCGACGTTGTTCAGACAACTGGGTTTCTCCCACAGCCCCTTCACGGCCATGTGTATGTATTTTGGCCTAGGTTCACCCACTTCCCCCTCGATCGCCGCCATCAGGGCACTCGATTCACCAGATACGAAGGCTCCAGCCCCCCTGTGAACATTGACCCTAAAATTAAAACCTGAACCCATGATATTCCCGCCCAACAACCCGCAATCTTCGGCTTGTTTTATGGCGGTGGTTATGTTTTCCACGGTCAAGGGATATTCCTCCCGCACGTAAATGAATCCTTCATTCGCCCCCATGGCGTAGGACCCTATCATCAAACCTTCAAGAACACTATGCGGATTCCCCTCCATCAGGGCCCTATCCATGAAGGCCCCAGGATCGCCCTCGTCGCAGTTCACGAGGACATATTTTGGCTCTCCGGGAGCGTTGCGCGTGGTTTCCCATTTTCGTCCCGTGGGGAAACCTCCGCCACCGCGCCCTCTCAGATTTGACTTCTTGATCTCTTCTATCACCTGTTCGGGAGCCATCTGGAAGAGAACCTTGCTTAGCGCCCCGTAGCCCCCGAGCGCGATGTAGTCCTCAACCTTTTTTGGGTCTATCAGGGCGTTGTTCTTCAGCAGGAGCCTCAACTGGTGCTTGTAAAAGGGGATGTCCTCGAGCTTCCGAGCCTTTTCACCCGTGGTGGGATCCGCATAGAGCAGGCGCTCAACTATCTTCCCCTTAACGACAGTTTCCGAGACGATTTCCGGTGTGTCCTCGGGCTTGACCCTGAAGTACGGGACCTCCTCCGGGTACACTATCACCCTAGGCCCGAGTTCGCAAAAGCCCAAGCAGCCAGTCTCCTTTACCTCCACTTCGTCCTCCTTTACCCCCACTTGGCCCACGAGACCCCGTTTTTTAACTTCCTCCTTTAGGGACTCGATGACCTTTCTGGCCCCCAAGGCGCTACATCCGGTACTAGCACACGCAGTTATGATGCGTTTTTTAGGGTCTCTTCGCGCAATAATCTCGCTTCTTAACTTTTCCAACTCTGCCGGAGACCTTATCTTTTCTACCATCCTACCTAGACCCTACCCGTATTTTGAGAGGATTTTTCCCACCTCTGTGGGCTTAACATTCCCGTAGTAGTCGTCGTTCACGACCATCACGGGCCCCAGAGCACAACAGCCGAGACAGTTGACCCTCTCCAAACCGAATTTGCCCTCTGGAGTCACATCGCCGTCACCGATGCCCAAGAGACGCTCTATTCTCTCCATGACTCTTGGACCCCCGCGGATGTGGCACGCCGTGCCAAGGCACGCCCTAACCCTATGGCGGCCCTTGGGTGTTAGGCTGAAAACTTTGTAAAACGTAGCAATCTGGTAAATGGAGGAAAAAGGAACCCCAAGCCTCTTAGAGATCCACATCACTGCAAGTTTTGAAATCCAACCGAATTGTTTTTGAATATCTAGAAGTATCTGAATTAAAGCGTTTGGACCACCACACCTATTCACTATCTCATCGATATCGTGAAGCTCGCGGATCATCTCCTTCAAGGCGTCCTCCCTACGCCTAATGCGCTTCAAGGCTTCGGCATGGTGTACAGCTTCCCCCTCAAGCCTTTTCAACTCGAGACTCAGGGGCGGGGTGTCCAGACCTAGGGAATAGTACTCGCTGAGGAGCTCCAACCCTTTTAGGAGGATTTCTGTCTTGCTTAAATTGGCATCCTTTTGAATGCGGGACAATATAGAACGTTGTTCTTCAGTCATCCTCAACCCCCACAAAAAAACGTTTCCCTTTCATCAGTTACGTTTAACAAGTAAAACAATTCATTAAATTATTTGAGACAATTGAATAAATCTTAATAATTTTTCACCTTAATTCATAATTTTGATGAAAAAGGAGATAAATTTAATACTGTAGGCATTATTAATCTGTAGAGGTAGATGGAGAAATTAAAATTGGGGAAACATCCCCCTGTGCGCCTGAGCATTTCACTAGACGAGGGGAGCGCGGCCCTAATTGAGAGGTTACAGCGCAAGCACAAAACCTCTAAGGCTGATATTATTCGCAGAGCCGTTCGCTATCTCAATGTCGCGGAGGAAAAGGGCGAAGTTCCTCTAGATACGTGTAAGGTATATCTAGATTTCCTGAGCAGGGGAGAGCACATCATAGTTGATGTCGAGCACTGGAAAGCTCTATTCTCGGAGATCGGGAGCGGCTCTGACGAATTCTGGAAGGAAGTTCGAGAGATAGGGAGGTACCATTGGAGAGAGTATTACGATAAGGGGCTCAGAGACGTGAAGGAAATCTTGGAATACGTCGAGAAGACGAACTGGTACAAGCTAAGCGTGGACTCCGAGTATGGGTTCACCCTGATACTCAGCGTGCGGGAGGCCAAGAGGTTTGTGAGGAGTTTCTTTGAGGGACTTTTCGATGCATCCACTCATAAAATTCAGATCACCGAGGGCTATGGAAAAATACGAATAAACATCATGGTCTAGCTGGGGGTCGCATTAGAGAACGAAAGTAGAACAAAATAGAGTTAAATGTGAGGAGTTCCGTTATTTCAATTAAAACAAATCCCCTGCGGTTGATTAGCTTGACTTTACCTCCGAGCTTGATAGCGAGAGCGCGGGTTCCGTCGAGTTTGCGCTCGTAGAGCCTGCTTTCAGGGAACCTGCCCCACTTGCCACGCTCGCATAGCTGGAACTGAAACATAGCCCTCCCACCTAACAGTCGGATTTTTCCAAGAAGTGTTCGCAGTTGCTCAAGGGGTGTGTTAGCTCTGGATTTAGTGCCCCTCGACCTATGGGGCTGATTTTTCAATCCTCTTCAGTGAACATCGGCGTTAGCGCGTATTTCGTGCCCACTTTGAACCCCGCATTTTTCGCTCAAGGCTTCGGGGGGAGTTCCGAGGTCGTCGAACTTAGCATAAACCTTTTTTGGGATCGCTGGAGTAGTGGGCCGCCTAGCTTGTAATGCCGATATTAGTCAAGAACTGGGCGGGTGATTAACCGATTTCGTAAAACAAATTTGCCATCGCATACTTCTTTTAGCCACAAGACGGATTAAAATATCATGGGGCTTAGGTGAGCGTTATAGTTCTAAAAGGACGTCCTATTTCTATACGGGCCACTGGAAGTAAAAAACGCTGGAAAAATGAGGTTGCAAATGCAGCTAGAAGAGTTTTTCCAATTCCGCTGGACGGCACCGATCTGAGGATAACAATTACATTCTTTTATAACACCCAGCCAGATTTTGATACCGATAACGTGTCCAAGCCAATTTGCGATGCTTTGGAGGGGATAGCATACCACAACGATAGTCAGTTAATGGAGCGTCACGCCCGCCGAAGGGACATAGACGGTTCGTTTCGTATAAAAGGTATTGACCCAGAGGTTGCTGTCGCTATCGCAGAAGGGGAGGATTTTGTGGCCATCAAGATTGAGAAAATTGGTTCAGGGGTGATTAAAATATGAAGAACACATTCCCAGAAAATCGCGAAAGGAAAAAAATCGTCGAGTTGGCCCGAGAATATGCTGCCCGCGGATATCATGTATTTGCAGATGTACTTAATTATAAATCTCCAGACTCGATCAAGGGGATTAAACCTGATTTAGTGGTGAAAAAGGGTGATGAATTGATAATTATAGAGGTCAAAACGAGTGACTCTATGAAGAAGAGCAAAGATATCATCGCGCGCCTCGCCCAATATACCAAAGAACTACCGGGCGCCCGTTTTGACCTTGTAATAACTAATCCTAGGCCACAGTCTTCGGCCCAAGTTAAATCCAAAATTCTCCAAGAAGAGTTGGGAGCCATGCAAGAAGGGTTATTGATTGATATTAATGACGCTATAAAGTACGACAGAACTGACTTGGTGGTGATCCTTGCAGCCCGCCTTCTAGAGGGATTACTTACTCGCATGGCAGCAAGAAAAGGAGTCCATGTGCCCCCCGAAGAACGAACCTTGCACATGCTATCCGACAAACTAGTAAGCAAAAGGATCGTGTCTCAATCCGTTCGAGAATTCGCTCGCAAACTTCAAGAACACCGAAATGCTGTAGTTCATAAAGGAGCAGTCATATCCACTAAAGAAGCTGGCGATGTCCATCAAAAGCTGATTAAGTTATTGAAACAATGGTAATATCACATGTCGCCTCCGCACGTTGGGCATATCATGCACAATATCCCCTCGAAAACCTCTTTATTGTGGTCATCGACTCCGCAAGCTCTCCTCCTGAGATTCCGATCCTCGACACAGGTAAAGAATACGGGGGGCTTTCTCTGAGTTTTATGTTTTCGGCCTCGTCTTCTCAAGCCTGCCCAGCGCGAAATCTGCGAGGATCTGGGAAGACGGCAACGCTTCATCAGCTCGAGACTTCTATCTATTTTTAGAAGATTGAGAATCATGGGGCAGTTTCAGCCCATAAAAAGCATAACAACAAAAAAGCGTCGCGGAGCTGAGA
>Ga0114920_10001554_pt1 | contig 10578 bp, 12 predicted proteins | sample ChitaG_FD_88683 | JGI IMG/M metagenome (GOLD analysis project Ga0114920, IMG submission 88683) | Deep subsurface microbial communities from South Pacific Ocean to uncover new lineages of life (NeLLi) - Chile_00310 metaG | ecosystem: Environmental > Aquatic > Marine > Oceanic > Sediment ...
ATCAACGTAGGATCGGGGACTCCAAGAGTAGCCACTTGATTGATGGGGGTCAAGTTTCCATAATATTCCACTTTTATATCCTCTAAAAGGTGAATATTTGCTCGACCTGTTCTTAATTTGCTCAGATCCTTACGAAGATGCTCCACTGAATCCTTCATGTTTTTTTCAATCTTTCTTAATATATCTTTAACCATCCCTAAACCCTCTTTAAAGATCTTGCATATTCGGCATTCTCCCAGAGTTGCGGAAAAAAGGGGACAGGCATCTTTTTCTGGAGAAAGGAAATAATCCTTTCAGGGATACTACACGCAGAAAAAGAAGCCTGTCCCCTTTTTTCCATAAGCCTTTCCTCAGGGAATCCAGGATTTCCTCTCAATAAACCCGTGTGCCAATTTTTTGGCCTAAAACGGCCCTTTTTATGTTTCCTTTCTTCTTAAGGTTGAAGACAATGATTGGCAGCTCATTATCTTTACATAAAGAAATGGCTGTCGTATCCATCACTTTCAAACCTTTTTTTATTACATCTAAATATTTAATAGAATAGAATTTCTTGGCGGTTTTATCCTTTAATGGATCGGCGGAATAGATACCATCAACTTTTGTCGCCTTCAATATCACCTGAGCCTTGATCTCCAGCGCTCTAAGAGCCGCTGCAGTATCTGTTGTGAAATAAGGACTCCCGATTCCTGCGCTAAAAATGACAATTCTTCCCTTTTCAAGATGTCTTATTACTCTTCTCCTTATAAAAGGCTCCGCTACAGCTTTGATTTCAACAGCCGAGATGTGGCGGGTGAAAACTCCCTCTTTCTCCAGAGCGCTCTGGAGAGCGATTCCGTTCATCACAGTGGCCAGCAATCCTATGTAGTCTGCTGAAGCTCGATCCATCCCCACTTCGGTCCCATGCACTCCACGAAAAATATTTCCCCCACCAATCACGATAGCGATTTGAACCCCTAAATCGTGAATCTCTTTTATCTCTTGAGCGATTGACTTTGCCATCTCAAGATCAATTCCGTAGTCATATCCCCCTAAAAGAGATTCCCCAGAGAGCTTTAGCAAAATTCTCTTATAGGCAGGTTCCGTTCGAGGCATAATATAAGTCTTAGGGTTTGCCCAACTCAAAACGAGCAAACCTTCTTATTTTTATGTTTTCTCCAAATTTGGCAATATAAGAGGCTACAAGCTCTTTTACCGAAATTTTATCGTCTTTTATGAAAGGCTGGTCGAGAAGACAGACCTCCTCGTAAAACTTCCTCAATTTTCCTTGAACAATTCTCTCCATAATCTCAGCAGGCTTTTTGGAATCTTTGAATTGCTCCCGGATGACCTCTTTTTCTTGCTCCAGGACATTTCCTGGAACCTCTGCTGAGGAAACATATTGGGGGTTTGCAGCCGCAATATGCATGGCAATATTTTTGACTAATTCCTTAAATTCTTCGTTTCGAGCCACAAAATCCGACTCACAATTCACTTCTACCAAGACTCCTATCTTTCCGTCAAGATGAATGTAAGATCCCACAACCCCATCTGCTGCTTCCCGACTCATCTTTTCTTTGGCTCGAGCATACCCCTTTTTTCTTAAAATGAGAATGGCCTTATCCATGTCTCCTTTACTTTCCTGGAGTGCTTTTTTACACTCCATCATACCAATTCCAGTCCGCTGTCTGAGCTCTTTAACCATATCAGCAGCTATTTCCATCTAAGTCTCCTTCTTTAATGTTGACTCCTTTGTACTCGAAGAAGGGCTCTCCTTCTCTCCTTCGGTTTGTGACTCTTCAAGGGAAGGAGGCGGTTGTTCTTCAGACTTGGCTTCCTCCTCCTTTTTAGCCTCTTGGAGCTCTTTTTCAATTCTTGTTTTTTTACCCTCAATTACGGCTTCAGACACTTTAGAGGCGAATAACTCGATAGCCCTTACTGCATCATCATTTCCGGGGATAGGATAATTTATGTTCTCTGGATTCCCGTTAGTATCAACCACAGCCACAATAGGAATATTCAGCTTTTGCGCCTCATTGATCGCTATTTCTTCTTTGGTGGAATCTATCACAAATAAGGCTCCAGGCATCTCTACCATGCTCTTTATTCCCCCCAAATTTTTGGACAGTTTTCTGAATACCTTGTCCAACTTTGACTGTTCCTTTTTCGAGAGCAGATCCCAGCGTCCATCCTCTTTCATTTCTTCTAATTCGATAAGCCTTTCCACGCTTCCTCTGAGGACAGCGAAATTGGTCAGCAGTCCCCCCAGCCATCGCTGGTTGACATAACAGGATTCGCATTTTAATGAATATTCTTTGATTATATCTTGCGCCTGCTTTTTAGTCCCAACCAAAAGCATTTCTTTTCCGTCTTCTGCTACACTTCTTATGAATTGAAGAGCATCCTTGAAAATTTTTATTGTTTTCTGTAGATCGACGATATAGATGCCGTTTCTCTGTCCGAAAATATAATCTTTCATTTTGGGATTCCACCTTCTAGTCTGGTGACCAAAATGCACTCCTGCTTCTAAAAGTTCCTTCATCGTTACTGAAACCAACAAAATCCTCTCTTTATCTTTTGTGATATTGAGGAGCCTTCCGGGCGCCTAACAATCCATATTTCTTTCTTTCTTTAATCCTGGCATCTCTCGTCAACAGCCCTGCTCCCCTCAGAGTTTGCCTCAACTCCTTATTGAATTCAAGCAATGCTCTGGCAATCCCTAATCGAATGGCTCCTGCTTGGCCACTTCTTCCCCCTCCGTTCACTCGAATAAATAAATCAAATTTATTATCTGTCTCGGTCAAGAGAAAAGGCTGTTTAATCGTATGCTTTTGACTATCCAAGTGAAAATACTCTGAAAACGGATGAGATTTTTTATTCACGTATAAAGTGACATCTCCTTTCCCAGGACGGAGAAACACCCTTGCCACCGATGTCTTTCTCTTTCCAGTGCCGTAATACTGTATTAAACTCAACTTGCCTCCTAAAAATTGTATTCCTGTGGTTTTTGTGCTTGATGAGGATGATGAGGACCTCGATAGACTTTAAGCTTTTTACATACAGCTCGACCGAGCTTGTTTTTGGGAATCATTCCCCATACCGCCTTCCGAATTACTTCTTCTGGCTTCTTTTCTAAAAGCTCTTTCAAAGTCTTTTCCTTTAATCCTCCAGGATAGCCAGAATGGGAATAATATTTTTTCTGCTCCATCTTTCTTCCTGTCACTTTTATCTTTTTAGCATTAATCACGATCACAAAATCTCCGCTATCCATAAAGCTAACATATTGGGGTTTCCTCTTTCCCCGCAATAAAACAGCAATTTCAGTGGCTAATCGCCCAAGAACTTTTCCTTCAGCGTCTATAAGCCACCATATCCTTTCGATCTCATTTTTTTTGGGTACGAATGTTTTCATCTATTCTAAACCTTAGTCTTAATTTCTTGAATCTCAGCGATGCTCTAAAATACTAAATCTTCAGGGGGTTGTCAACCTCTTGTATGGAGTCAGACTTTTATAATTAATGAATCCAGACTTTATATTTCTTTTTTGAATAAATTTTTATCAAGCCAATCCCAATCAAAAAACCACCAATGTGGGCAAACCAAGCCACTCCGCCTCCAAGGCCGATATTCAGCACCTGGGCTAAAAACCATAGGCCGAGGATAACGGCTGCGGGGATGGGAAGAATCCGGATGAAAAAAAACAAAAAAACAAGAGTCAGAACTCTAGCTCCAGGATACAAAATCAAATAAGCACCGAGCACTCCTGCTATTGCCCCGCTTGCCCCGATCATTGGGACTTGAGAATTAGGATTGAAAATAATATGGGTCAAGCTGGCGCCTAATCCTGAAAAAATATAGAAAAGCACGAATCGGATAGGGCCCAGGAAATCCTCGATGTTATTGCCGAATATCCAGAGATAAAGCATGTTCCCAAAGAGATGGAATAACCCTCCGTGAAGGAACATAGATGTTATCAAAGATAAAGGAGGAGAGATTCGAGGGAAAAAGGAAAGTGTCTTGAAATGAGTGATTTCGTAGGGGATGGCTCCCATCTTATAAACATAGTACTGTAATCCCTGAGGAGATAAAATTTGATAGAAAAAAATCAGGATATTCAGACCGATAAAGAAAACAGTCACATAAGGAAAGCGAGAAGTGGGATTCTCATCTTTGAGCGGAATAAACATTCTATTTAATCACGTTAATCACGTTGTTTCTGCTTAACCCATTATCCTATTTGGAGTGGGAGAAACCAACAAAACAGCCTCATTTTTTTGTTTTGTCTGTCCAGTTTTTTAATCTAACGGACTTAACGTACAGAACAGTCTACATGGATTAAACAAAATTGATGGATATATTATGAATCTACAAAAAAAAGGAAATTGCTTTCTTTGCTATCTCCTTTCTGTTCCTCTCAGCAGCTCTTGTTCAAGCCTTCTTCTTTCTACCTGTCTTTTTCTTGCTTCTTGGAATTTTTCACCCCATCTATCTGCTTCTCTAGTAAGCCTGTCTTCCCTTTCTGGATAAAGCCTTGCGAAGACATTGATATAAAGGATTTTCATGTAAGCATAGGAATCAGGATGCGAAGGGTCTAATTCAATAGCTTTTAACAAAGCCTTTTCACTTCCTTCTCCAAGTTTTATTCTCTCTTCCCTCGACAAGATATTTTGAAGACGATAAGCAATGGAAAAACGATTCACTCCTAAGGTATACCAAGTCAAAGCGTTATCTGGCTCTAATTTTATGCGCATTTCTTGAAAATAATTGGACTTTTCTAACATGGGAACTGGCGTTATCGATGAATAAAATTGAGCAATGTAGGCATAGCCTTGAGGAGTTTCAGGATCCAGTTCGATCCTTCGAAGATACATTGATTCTGCCTTTGCTTTCAGCTCTTCTCTTTCCCCGGCATATCTTTTGTAAAACCCCGCCACTACATAATAGTTCTCCATATTAGTGGGTTCCATATCCAGCACCTTCAGGAATAACTTTTCAGCTTCTTCAAAGTTCCTCATCATGTCATACATGTCCCCTAAAGATTGGATAATTTCCTTGTTCATAGGATCAAACTCATAGGCCTTGGTTAAAGCATCTAGAGCTTTCTCTGCTTTCTCCTGGTTATCTGGAGTCTCCACGCCAGGCTTATAAAGATTCTTGTAGCTTTCCCCTAAAAAGCGATATGCTTCAACAAGATCAGAATTATAACCTAATGCTCTTTCATATTCTTCAATAGCATCCCGATAACGCCCATCACTGAAATATTGGTTAGCTCGGGAGAAAAAATAATTAGATTTTAATTTACCAACCCTTAATTTCTCACAATTTGTCGAGATAAAGATGATAGCAAGAGCGAGCAGAACAATCAAAATAGTGTTTGAACCTTTTCGAAACATCATAACCTCCTTTTCATCACATCCAATCTGTTCTCAAAAGAATTTTATAATAAAATAAATGAGTAAAGTCAAGGAAAACATAGGGGGTGCAAAACATAGGGGCCCAGCCTTTTCTCGGTAAATTTTTAACTCGAGCGGCCTGTTCAAGGAACAGGACCGGGCCCCACATATTACTATCCCTTTCTTAAGATCAATCTAATCGGTGTTCCCCAAAAATCAAACTTCTCCCGCAGCAGATGGATAAACAATCTTTCATATGCTGGTGCAAGAGAAACGCGGGAATGAGTAAATAATATAAAAGCAGGCGGAAGAATTCCTGTCTGAGTCATGTATTTTATTTTCACTCTTATCTTCTTTTTGGAAAGAGGAGGATAATTCTCATTTATCCAGGCTAAAAAATTATTCAATCGAGATGTTTGCACTTTTCTACAGCCGCTTCGATAAACCTGCTCTGCCAAATTAAGAATTTTTACTACCCGCTTTCCGGTCAATGCAGAAATAAATAGAAGAGGGGCATAGCGAACAAATTCCAGTCTCATAAAAGCCTTCTCCTTAAATTCTTCAGAAGAAAGATAGTCTTTCTCGATTAAATCCCACTTATTCATGGCTATCAACAAAGGTTTCCCTGAGTTATGGGCCAAGCGAGCAACCGCCGTGTCCTGACGGGTAGGAAACTCTTTGGCATCCATAACCAAACATATGACATCTGCCCGAGCTATATCCTTTTTGCCTTTATGATACTGGCTTTTTCTCTTTTATCTCGGGTGCGGCTCAATTTGCGAATCCCAGCAGTATCAACCAGAGAGAAAGCCTTTTTATTCCTCAGGATTAAAGTATCTGTGCTGTCTCTTGTCGTCCCGGGTATCTCGCTTACGATTAATTTCTCCTTTCCACAGAGGCAATTGACTATGGAGGATTTTCCCACATTGATGCGGCCGACTACAGCTATCTTAAGCGGTTCGAGTTCCTTTTTTTCTAGAATAGAGGGGGGAAGGATTTCCAAAATACTCGACTCTAAACCCTCCAAATTTCTTTTATGCTCAGCCGAAACAGCAAAAATTTTCTCTTCTCCTAATCTGTAATAGTCACCAACCTTTTCTTCTTCAGAAGCCGAATCTATCTTATTGATCACCACAAGAATCGGTTTGTTCAATCTTTTCAAAGAAAGAAAGAGTTCCTCCTCAGCAGGCAGCAATTCTCTTTTTCCATCGAGGACGAAGAGAAGAAGATTAGCCTCCTGAGATGCTTCCCAAGCCTTAGCTTTGATTTGAGAAGTGAGGGGATCTTCTTGGATATCAAAAAAACCCCCAGTATCAACCAGAATAAACTTCTTCTTCTCCAATGTGCAGAGGGCAGAAACCTGATCCCGCGTCATTCCAGGAAGAGAATGAACCAGCGATCTTTTTTCTTTCAATAGGCGATTGAATAAGGTAGATTTTCCCACATTAGGAAAGCCGATAATCGCCACTTTTGCTGATTTTTTCATCTAGAAAAGACCGAAAAATTTAATAATCAATAAACCTGGATTATTCACGAGTCGAAGTTGCCCAGGTTAATTACTTAGCGACCAAATCATATTGGGGAAGGAAGGGACGTAGCAGGCTAATATGACCTCCCAGAGTTTCCTTTTCTCCCCCATCAATTAAAATGAAAACCTTTTTAACAGAGTTAAAGTTATAGGCGAGGGAATTCACGATTGAAAAAACTGTAGCCATTTCAGAAGAAGACCCGGAGAGATGTTTCTCCTGGATCTCTCTTGAAAAATCCACATAGGCCACTCCCTCTTTTGTGACAAAAAGCTCCCTCAGCTTCGTTTCTGGAGGAAAAGGGGAGAGATAGCCATTCTTCGACCCATTCAGCAGTTCTTCGATGGTTTGCTTAGCCTCCTGGACGAGGGAAGCATCGGCGAGCATCTCTCTTTCTTCCTTATGGAGAAGAGAATCCTCTTCTGAAGGAAAAAAAAGAACAATTTTTCTGGTTTCTCCAGGTTTTTTCGACAGTGATTCCAGCTCAGGAGACACAACTCCGGCAGAAGGCTTTATCCTTTCCTCTCCTCCGCTTCTAAAAAAAAGGACAACAAGAACAACCAGCAGGATGAAAAGGACCCCAAGAATCAATACCCTCTTAGTTTCCATTTTTCACCTTCATTCTTGAGAATGGAGTTTGAGATAATTGACCAAGCCTTGAAAAACGGCTTGAGCGACATTGCTCTGAAACTCTTCTGTTCCCAACTTTTTCTCTTCATCTGCATTGGAGAGGAAAGCCACCTCAACCAGAACTGCAGGACAAGCCACCCCTGCCAAAACCTTAAAAGGAGCCTGCTTTATCCCTCTGTCCGTCGTTCCGAGGAGCAAATTGAGTTCTTTCTGAATACTTTCGGCTAATTGGCTGCTCTGTCTAAGATAGGATGCCTGAGCCATGTCCCACAATATCATCTGTATCTCCTCCTCGTTCTCTCGGTCAATCCCCTCTTCAAGCTCAGCCGAATTATTTTCCAGGTAAGCAAGTCTTCTTGCTTCTTCATCAGTAGCTTTTTGGCTGAGAAAGAAAGTTTCTGGCCCGCTAGCTTCTTTTCGATAAGAACTATTCGCATGAACACTGATAAAGAGATCAGCCCTGTTGTTATTGGCAATGGCTGTTCTATTATCAAGGGAAATATCTATATCTTTTTCCCTTGTCATCACGACACGAAAAGCCAAATTTCGTTCGATGATGGCTTTTAGTTTGAAACTTATATCCAGCGTGATATCTTTTTCTGCTGTACCAAACTTGCCTTTCGCTCCTATCTCTAAGCCGCCGTGACCAGGGTCGATAACAACAGTCTTTATTTCTCTTGAGGAACGAGAAGGAAATTCTTTTCTCGGTTCTTCTTTCCTCAAAACTTCTTTTCCTTTCAAAATTTTATCTTCTTTACTATTTTTTTCATCATGGAGGCTAATATCGATAACCAGCTTATGAGGGTTATTGAGAGAGAAATAATCATAGCTGAAATTGTTGTGTTTAATCCTGATGTTCAGGAGATAATAATCTTTTCCCCTTGACCATGTCATTGATTGAATAACTCGGCTTTTAAAAGCTCTTCTTTGAATCCGAAAAGGTACATTTGGTCCAATTCTTACCATGAGAAAAGAAGAACTCTTCTCAATATGAGAAGTCAAGGGAAAAGAGGTTTCGACGATGAGGCGGCTGAAATCAGAATAATCCTTAATCGATAAATTTAGAATATCCCGATTTTGTGAATAATTAGAAGATGAAAGAAAGACAAGAAAAATAGCTGTCCAAAATAGTAGTTTATATCTCTTTTTTTGCCCGAACAATTTATCTTTTATATTCAATCTAAAAGCGGGTTTTGGAGGCGGCGGGAATCGAACCCGCGTCCGAAGACATTCAACAAGAGGCCTCTACATGCTTATCCTCTTTTGTTTCTCGTTCCAAAGCACCTTAAGAGGAAAGGTGCTGCAGAACCAGTTCCGATCGCATTTCGCTTGCCAGACTCAGAACAAACCTGGCTCGCTATCCTGCTTGACGACGCCTCTCAAGCACCGCAGGAAATCGCAAGAGAAACGGCATACCTATTCTTTAGGCAGCAACAGGTTGTAATTCTGCACTTCTAGTTGTCCACCTTTTTTACGAGGTTGGTGGGGCCTCGACATGCTACCTCTGCATCACTATCTCCGTCGAATCCAGTTCGCCCCCAAATCTTCAAATTGTATTATATTTTAGATATAGTCACTTTGTCAATATTTAGCTGGCTGGGTCAGCATCTTTCCAGAGGTCGAGGAATTTCTCATAATATTCTATGCCTTCCTATAGTATTCTGAGAAAAAAGAAAGTTGCTAAAATCTGATCCCAATGTTTATCTATGTCTGGTGAGTTTTCGCACTTTTTTCGTGATTTTCTTCTTTATTTTCTCATAGGAAGGGGGAGGACCTGTTCTCACCTGCTTTTGGTCTATAAACAGAGCATCTGAGATTCCCCACTCCAAAAACACTTCTTTGTCAAATGTATCTATCTCTCGAAAGATGACTTTATCCCCAAGCTCCGCCACGGCCCTCTTTGCTCTTTCAAATACGATGTTCTGGGCTGGACACCATCCATTTTTAAATGATGTCACCGTGACTTTACCCTCATGAATTACCGGCTTTTTCTTTTGTTTGACCCATTTTGGTGGAACAGCATCCTCGCTAAAAGGCTTCCATAAAAGCGTTTGAAACCCCTGTTTGTCGACCTTCTTGTATCCCTGCTTTTTAAACCATGAGGCTTTCATCCAGAAAGGCAGAGCCAAGCCCCATGCTACGATTCCATTGGCTCTTTTGGCCTTCGCATCGGCTTCAGCAGCTTCCAGCAGAGCCTTTCCCATTCCCCTCTTCTGGCGGTTTCCTACTCCCTTTTTCTTATAGCCATGAACCCAGATGCAGTAAATAAAATAGAGGTCTTTCCCGTCCACGGCTGATTCTTCTATAGGTATGTACTGGATCATTCCACAGGCTTTCCCATCATCATCAACTGCCAGTTTAACGCCAAGCCCTTTATCCTTGATTTTATCATACCAAACTTCTTTGTGACTGCCCGACTCTTTCATTTCTTCAGACCAGTCTTCAAGGCAAACAAAGTATAATGATTTATGCTCGTCTGAAAGATCGATGATTTTCATCGACAAACCTCCAAATATCTCACTTATGCTTTCTCAATCAGGGCTTTCTTTTCCTTTTCTGCAGTACTCCTTTTATTCTCGCTTATTTCCAATTGCTAAATCTTAATATTTCTTATGGATTCTGCAGCTCAGCCACCCTCTTCCTGGCATCCTCAAGCTCAGCAATCCCAGGGTCAGCGTCTTTCCAGAGATCGAGGAGTTTTTCGGAATGTTCTATGGCTTTGCCTTTCCAGTCTTTCTGTTCGTAGATTTTACCCAGCATGTAGAAGCTCTTGGTATAGATGTCCTCAAACATAATTCTTCCAGTTTTTAAGGTAATAAAGATACAGCCTTTTCTATATATTCAGTGTATTCAGTTGCTTCATAGAAAAATTCTCTTCTTAGTTCCATCATTCCCATCCCATTAGATGATAGTATAGTGGAAAATAAAGGGAAAAGCTGGCGGGGCCGACGAGACTCGAACTCGCGACCTCCGGCGTGACAGACCGGTGGCTTCCTCAGGAAACTCAAAATTTGTCACCATTTTGTCACCATGTCATCCGCTTTTTCTGGCCC
>Ga0114920_10001555_pt1 | contig 10572 bp, 11 predicted proteins | sample ChitaG_FD_88683 | JGI IMG/M metagenome (GOLD analysis project Ga0114920, IMG submission 88683) | Deep subsurface microbial communities from South Pacific Ocean to uncover new lineages of life (NeLLi) - Chile_00310 metaG | ecosystem: Environmental > Aquatic > Marine > Oceanic > Sediment ...
ATATCGTTGCTGGACTTCACTATGTGTGCGTTTGTCCGAGGCGTTCGATAAATCCATGAAACCCTTTACCACCTTGCCTTTATCACATTCTTGCCGTGTTGTTTATGCAACATTAGGGTAAAGCTTCCAACCTCAGCACCGATCCAGTATCATCTTGGAATGGCGTACTACCGGCTAAATGACAAGGATGCGGCTCGGAAGGCCCTTGCAGCAGCTTTGGAGATTGACCGGACATTTGAAAATGCCCAAGAAGCTGAAGCCACCCTCAAAACACTCTCCTCCGATGGATAGGTCATATCTTATCAGGCTGTTGCCCAGATCACCCCAATACTCCATTGTTCCAATACTCTAGTAAGGACTAAGCCCTTATTAGCTTGCACTTTGCTTGAGTTCCTCCACAAGCCGATATGGTATCCTCAGGTCTCCTCTTCCGATGCCGATATGAACCCCTGGCTTCAGTGTCCCGTGAAAATCTGTTCCACCTGTAACAAGGAGCCCGTGGCGATCTGCAAGGCGCTCGTACCGGGCAGTGACTTCAGGTCCATGACCCGGACAGTAGACCTCCAAACCTTTTAACCCGGCCTGTTTCAAGTCAACAAGGACCCTCTCCAAGTCCCCCTCGGTCTTTGCATTCAAAGTAAAGGGATGGGCAAGTACTGGCACGCCTCCTGCCACCAAAATAGCCTCGATTGCCTCCACAGGCAAAAGCCGGTATCTTTCAGCATAGGCGGGGGAACCTTTTTTTAAAAGCTTGTTAAAGGCCTCGTCAATACCTTGAACAACCCCCTTGTGAACCAGTACATGGGCGATGTGGGGCCTTCCAATCTGACCACCACCTGAAGCCTTCAGGACCTCGTCATAGCTTATATCAATGCCGAGATCTTGAAGCCTTTTTAGGATCTGTAAGTTTCTGTTGGCGCGGGCCTTTTGCAAGACCTTAAGCGTCTCTCTAAAAGAGATGTCATCTAAGCGGATCAGGTAGCCCAATATGTGCATCACACCAGACTCAAAGCTGGCACTGATCTCAACTCCGGGTAGTATCTCAACGCCAGAGGAATACTGGTGTTGCAGGGCCTCAACCGAGCCATCAACAGTATCGTGATCTGTGATCGCTATGGCGCGAAGGTTCGCCTTATTGGCGGCTTGGATGATCTTTACAGGCGAAAGAGAACCATCAGAGGCAGTGGAGTGGATATGGAGATCAATGTAGGCGGGCTTAGGGGGGATATTTGCATGCAAAATACTTAAGAAAACCTAAATCCCAAGGGCATTTTCAACCGCCTCTTCCTTTGTCTTGCAATCAATACACTGTGTGGTCACTGGCCGGGCATTGAGGCGCTTAATTGAGATCTCAGACCCGCAGGCCTCACAAATTCCATATGTGTCGTTATCGATCCGCTCAAGGGCATCCCGGATCTTCAAGATTAGTTTTCGTTCCCTGTCTCGTATCCGGAGCATAAAGCTGCGGTCGGCCTCAAGGGATGCCCGATCTGTAGGGTCAGGAAAATTCGTGATTTCACCTGTCATGCCGGAAACCGTCTCACTCGCCTCAGCCAGAAGATTTTCCAGACGTTCGGTCAGAAGTTTTTCGAAGTACTTGATATCCTTCTCTTTCATTACAAAATCCGGTAAATAAGTACAAGAACACTAAACAGCCTATATTGCTCCTGCGCTCCCTGTCAGCAAGTCGATAAGGCTGAAGTCTTAAAGGTGTTCCTGTTATCATATAAAACCCCGTGTTGTAAAGGGAAAAAACCTCCTTGCTCATACCGCTTGTGCCAATTCTTGCCGCGCAGTCATTTTGGGACTGATTCAACCTCTTTCATGAAACCCGGCAGACACTCTTCAACTAGCAACAAAGGTTCTTTCTTAAGGCTTACCACTCAACCTGCCCCCTCTGCCTCTCATGGGCAATGGGGTCACCCTTGACTTAGGACAAACCGGTCCTAATCTCTTCAACACTTTTTCTTAGCAACTTGTTATTTCTTAGCTTCGCCGATCATCTATGTGATTTGGTGCCAGAACTTAATTAATTGCATTCTTTTGTTACCCTGGCGGCGGCCTCACCCATGATCTCAACAGATTTGACTACTGAAAGGACCAGCATCCTATCACTATCCAAGGCATCCCTCGTCTTGTTTTGCGCAAAGCCGATGGCTTCCTTTGCAGCGTCCAACATGTGGCGAAGACGTACAACGTCATCCTTCCGCATACTGAACCTCGGCTGAGCCAAGGACCTCTTGACGGAAATATCGGCTTAAATCTCCTGGTGTCCTCAAATCCTCCTTTCGTCCCAGGATGTCCGAAAGTTCAATCTGCATTCCAGCCAAACGGATGAGTCCTACCGATTGGCCCGGTTCAAACTCCACCAGTACATCGAGGTTGCTGTCCGGCCCAAAATCCTCCCTAAGGACCGAACCGAACAGAGACATCTTGCGGATATGGTTTCGACGGCAGAATTGGACTATCTTGTTCCTCGGTATTTGCAGCCTGTGTTGAACCGCAAAAGCGAGCGCTAACCCTGCAGCTTGCTGCGGGGATCTTCAATCATGGGACTATCCTGTTAGATCTCTGAGGAGTCAGACGGGAACCCTTTTTGCCTGAAGCCAGAATACCCCGCTCTCATTCCGGGAAGAGGTCTTGGTCAATCAGTTCATCGCTCTCATAGATGGCACTTAAAGCCCAGTGTCCTGAAGTTTTTAAAAAATATCATGAAATCATACAATTGGTCAATGATATTCATCGACAGAGTACCTATGAAGGTTCGTCTCCACAAAGGGCCTGCCCGGTTATAGGAACGTTTACCGCTGAACACGGCAAAATCATAACCAAGATGGGTTCATACCGTGCATTCTCGAACCAGACGAAGATTGAAGATCCCTGCAACGCTCTGCGTGACGGGGAGTGAGCTGGCCAAACATTCCACTGTTGAGGCCTTGACCCTTATGTCTTGAGGACTCTATCCCGGAGCCCAGTATGGCAACTCGAATGTCAGCGACACCTTTACAAATTTCAACTTAGTAGTTATTATAGTTCAATCTTTAGAAATAAAACGGAAAAGCGTGGGCCTCCGTGCTGGAGGGAGAGCCGCAATATCGGCAAGTTAAATCACCGATCGCTGTAAGGAGCTATCCATGGAGTACATCAAGATACGCTTTGGAAAGAATCTAGGAGAGATGCACAGCAGGCTCCACAGGACCATAGATGAAATGTTTAGGAGGGTGAATCCAATGCTGGTCCTGCCGGAGCAGACCTGGCGTCCCCAGATGGATATCTATGAAACACCCAAAGAGATTATTCTCGTCGGGGAGATCTCAGGCGTAGATAAGGAAGACTTGGAGGTGGAACTTGATCAGAACGCTGTAAAGATCTCTGGCAGAAGGCAGGAGATTACCCATGGTCCAGGCACCAGATATCATCTGGCGGAAATCGCCTACGGCAGCTTTGAAAGGATTTTGCTGCTGCCGGTGCCAATCAACCCCGAAGAGGTCACAGCCTCGTACACCAACGGCCTTCTCAAGATCACCATGGCAAAGAGGCTACGAGACGAGGTCCGTCGTGTTCCAATCGAGAGTGAATAGATTGAACCACAAAAGCGAGCACATTCCCCGTCCGCCTGTGGTCCGCCGAGGCGGACAGGGAGCTTCAATAATCAGGAGATACAGTAATGGTAGCAGAACAAGATAACCAGGCTTCCGCCCAAGGGGAGAAAATTCACAAGGTCCCAGAGATCCTGCCGATCTTGCCTGTCATAGATGTGACGCTTTTTCCCAGGATGGTCCTTCCTTTGGTGGTACAGGAAGAGGCATATCATCAATTGGTAGATGAGGCCATGGCCAAAGACCGCCTCATAGGGCTCGTTGTTTCCAAGAAAACCGATCCCGAGGAACTGCACAAACCGGAAAATCTTTATGGTGTGGGAACGACAGCATTAATCTTGAAGATGTCTAAACCAGATGAAAAATGGACTCAACTCATCGTCCAGGGTGGCGGTCGATTCCGGGTATTGGAATACCTTACAGACAAGCCATATCTTCGTGCGCGAATCGAGCCCATACCTGAGCAAGTAATCAAGGACATCGAAGTGGATGCCATGTTGAGTAACCTGGTGGGCCTGTTTGCCAAGGTCCTGGAACTTTCCCCTTATCTGCCCAGGGAGCTGGGGGCCTTAGCCAAATCGCTTGATGAGGGAGGGATGTTGGCCGACCTGATTGCCTCCAGCTTGAACATATCCAAGGACGAAAAGCAGAAGGTGCTTGAAGCCCAAGATGTAAAGGAACGTCTGAAAGAGGTCACCAGATTGATCAATAGAGAACTTCAGGTCCTTGAATTGGGGCAGAAGATCCAATCCCAGGTCAAGCAGGATATGGACAAGGCCCAGCGCGATTTCTACCTCAGGCAGCAGCTAAAGGCGATCAAGGAGGAACTGGGTGAAATAGACGAGGACAAGACTATGCTCGAAGATTATCGGGCAAAGATTGCAGAGAAGAATCTTCCTGAGGAAGCCAAAAAAGAGGCCGAGCGGGAACTGAAACGCTTGGCCCGTATGCATCCGTCTTCAGCCGAGTACACCGTAGCTACCACTTACCTCGACTGGCTTACCACGCTTCCCTGGAACGAGAGCACAAAAGACATGCTCGATACTAAAAAAGCCCGCAAGATCTTGGACGAAGATCACTACGATCTGGATAAAGTCAAGAAACGTATCATCGAATATCTGGCCGTTCGCAAACTTAAACCTGATTCCAAGGGGCCGATTCTGTGCTTTGTAGGCCCGCCGGGTACAGGAAAGACCTCCCTGGGACGCTCCATTGCCCGAGCCTTGGAGAGAAAGTTTGTTCGCATCTCGCTGGGAGGTGTACGGGATGAGGCTGAAATACGCGGCCATCGTCGCACTTATGTGGGCGCGCTTCCGGGGCGCATCATCCAAGGGATCAGGCGAGCTGAAAGCAACAATCCTGTATTCATGCTAGATGAGATCGACAAATTGGGGGCTGATTTTCGGGGTGATCCGTCCTCGGCCCTTCTTGAGGTACTAGATCCTGAGCAAAACTTTTCATTCTCAGATCATTATTTGGATGTTCCCTTTGACCTTTCCAACGTGATGTTTATTACTACTGCTAACATCCTGGACACGATCCCACCGGCGCTTCGGGACCGTATGGAGGTGTTGGACCTTCTGGGCTACACCGATGACGAAAAGGTGAAGATCGCTCAACGCTTTCTCATACCCCGCCAGTTGGAGAGCCACGGCCTAACGCTGGAGCAGCTTACCATCACTGCGGATGCCATTAGGCAGATCATATCCGGTTATACGCGGGAAGCCGGCCTGAGGAATCTTGAACGAGAGTTGGCGGCCATCTGTCGGGGGGTGGCCAGTGTGGTGGCTGAGGGGTCTGATGGCCGCACTCATGTGAAGGCAATAAACATCCACAAATTCTTGGGACCCGTGCGGTTTCGGTCTGAGGTGAGTGAGCGGATATCAAGGCCCGGTGTGGCAGTCGGCCTGGCATGGACTCAGACAGGTGGAGACCTCCTTTTTGTGGAAGCCACCAAGATGAAGGGAAAACAAGGTTTGACCCTGACTGGCCAACTCGGGGACGTGATGAAGGAATCTGCCACTGCGGCCCTCAGCTTCATCCGGTCCCGTGCTGAAGACCTTGGTATACCCAAAGACTTCTATGAAAATCAGGAGATTCATATCCATGTACCGGCTGGAGCAATCCCCAAGGATGGCCCATCAGCCGGCGTCACTATGCTGACCGCCTTGGCTTCTCTTCTCACTGATAACACTGTGGTCAGCGACTCGGCCATGACTGGTGAGATTACCTTGAGGGGCCAGGTCCTTCCAGTAGGAGGCATCAAGGAGAAGGTCCTTGCCGCTCACCGGGCTGGGATCAAGACTGTTATACTTCCAAAGTGGAACGAGAAGGACCTTGAGGATATCCCTAAAAAGGTACGAAAAGCGATCCAGTTCCTTTTTGTGGAAACCATGGACGAAGTATTGGATATCGCCTTGTCCAGGCATTAGATTCAGGCTCGGTTCCCCTGCGGGACTTTTGGCTTGAAAAACCTGGCAGTTGTGGTAAGTGTTGCCACAAAAGTATGAGGGTATTCAGGGACTGCTGAGTACCCTTTTTCTATAAAATCTTTCGCCTGCAAACTGAACAGGCACAATTATGGGGTCTGTTGATATCACCCATGAATTGAAATTCGGTGATAACAGGCTGCTGGCCAAACCATAAAGAGTAAAGGGCCGCCGACATTTGCATTGTGGCGATTTGGTCAACAGCCCGTTAACGCCATTTAGCAGCGCCCAAGCGTATTGCTTATTATGTGAAAGACAAAAGGAATCGAGAAAGGAAGAAAGTAAGAGGTTTTATCATGGCACAATGGGATAACGACCGCAGGGTCCTGGTTCATACACACACAAAGTTCTGGCAGCACCGCATTTGCGAAGTCGATGAGCCAAACTTGCAACGGGATGTCTTCCCGTATGACCAGGTAGCGCGTATAGACTTTGATTTTAACATGGTAACGTCTCACCCTGCCAAGGAATTCTTGATCACGGATTCTACGTTCAGGGATGGGCAGCAGGCCCGTCCTCCGTACACTGTGGAGCAGATTGTCCATATCTTTGAGCTTCTCCACCGCTTGGGAGGACCCAACGGGATTATCCGACAAAGCGAGTTCTTTCTGTACAGCAACAAGGACAGGGAGGCGGTCGAGCGATGCCGTGAACTGGGCCACACTTATCCGGAAATTACGAGCTGGATCAGGGCCAATAAGAAGGATCTGGCTCTGGTTAAGGATATGGGGTTCCACGAGACCGGCATCTTGACCTCGGTCTCTGACTATCACATCTTTTACAAGCTGAACATGAAAAGGACTGCGGCGGCTGATTTCTATCTTGGTATCGTCAAAGAGGCCCTTTCTGAAGGTATTGTACCCCGTTGCCACTTTGAAGATATCACGCGTGCAGACATCTATGGCTTCTGTGTGCCGCTGGCCGTTGAGCTCATGAAATTGCGAGAAGAAAGCGGTATTGACGTTAAGGTGCGTATGTGTGACACGCTCGGCTTTGGCGTGACCTACCCAGGGGCTGCGCTACCAAGAGGCGTGCCGAGACTGGTCCGAACCCTTATTGAGGAAGCGGGTGTTCCGGGTCACCTATTGGAGTGGCACGGACACAACGATTTCCACAAAGGCTTCATCAATGCCACAACTTCATGGGTATACGGATGCGGTGCCGTGAACGGAACACTGCTCGGTTTTGGGGAAAGAACCGGTAACACGCCCATCGAAGGGCTGGTCGTGGAGCGGATCGGCCTTACAGGTCAAACAAGCGGGATCGATACCCTTGTAATCACTGAGATTGCCAATTATTTTGAGAGCGCCCTGGGCTATCATATCCCTTCCAATTACCCCTTTATAGGGGCAGATTTCAACGCAACCAGCGCAGGTGTGCACGCAGACGGTCTTATCAAGAATGAAGAGATCTATAACATCTTCGACACGAAGAAGATCCTAAACCGGCCGATTGATATCATCGTGACTGATAAATCCGGAACCGCAGGGATTGCATATTGGATAAACACTCATCTCGACCTGACCGAGGGTGAAAAGGTAGACAAATCACACCCTGGCATCATCAAGATCCACAAGATGATACAACAACAATATGACCAGGGCAGGGTCACTTCCATGTCCAGGGAGGAAATGGCTCATCTTGCTCACAAGTATCTACCTGATTATTTTGTCTCCACTTTTGACAAGTTGAAGGCAGGAGCGCATGACCTCGCCGCTGACCTGGTACAACGGTTTATTCAATTACCCGAAATCCGCTCCATGGATCCGGCCAAACAGGAGCCTATCCTTGAAGCATGTCTAGAAACGAATCCATACATCCAGTTCATTTACGTCACTGACAGGCAGGGTTTCCGCACCACCAAGAACATTACCCACATCGTTGACAGGGCCAGGTACAAGGATGCGGTCATAGGGGAGGATCTGTCTGATCGTGCTTGGTTCACCAATCCCTTGAAAGACGGCAGGGTTCATGTGACCGACTTTTATGTTTCCAAGTACAGCGGGTATCTGTGTATTACGGTATCTGGCCCTATACTCGATGACCAGGATGATATCGTTGGCGTGCTTGGGATTGACATCAGGTTTGAAGACCTGGTGAAGATGGAAAAAGATGGAGAGTTGCAGTGAGCCTGAAGACCTTTGAACTTTCGCTCGGGGATAAGACCTACAAAGTAGATATTGAAAAGTTTGACGGCAAGCGAGCCTTGGTGAGAGTGGACGGCAAGCCCTACGAGATCGAAGTCAAAAGGGCAGCAGGCGCAGTACCAAAACCCGTCCCTGCATCAATGCCTGATACACAAAAGGCGACACCCCCTCCCCAGGCCCCTGCCCCGTCCGCCCCGTCAGGTGGGGAGGTGATCGCGCCCCTGCCTGGCCTGATACTCGACATCATGGTGGCTATCGGAGATCGGGTGGCGGCCGGCCAACCCGTAATTAAGATGGAAGCCATGAAAATGGAAAACGAGATCCCTGCGCCTTTCAGCGGAACGGTCAAAGAAATCCCTGTCAAAGTGGGCGACAATGTTTCAACCGAGGAAACCCTCCTGGTGATAGAACAAGAATAGAAAAGCTGAGGCCGGAGAAATCCCATGGCAGATGAAGATAAGATTCAAGCCCTGATTGAAAAAACCGCTGAAGCTGAACTGGGTGGTGGCCAGGATCGGATAGACGTGCAGCACCAAAAGGGGAAATGGACAGCGCGGGAGCGGATCCATCACCTACTCGATCAAGACAGCTTTGAAGAGATCGACAAGTTTGTCCTGCACCAATCCACAGATTTTGGCATGGACAAGAAAAGGTTCCCTGGAGACGGTGTAGTCACGGGTTACGGCCGTATAAACGGCAGGCCGGTCTACGCCTTTGCCCAAGACTTTACCATATTCGGCGGGTCTTTGAGCCTGGCGATGAGCGAAAAGATTTGCAAGGTGATGGACCTTGCCCGCAGGAACGGTGCTCCACTCATCGGCCTGAACGATTCAGGAGGGGCCCGGATACAGGAGGGGGTCTCAAGCCTGGCTGGATACGGCAACATTTTCATGCGAAATGTCCTGAGCAGCGGGGTGATCCCGCAGATTTCGGCCATTATGGGGCCGGCTGCAGGGGGCGCGGTCTATTCTCCAGCACTCACCGACTTCATCTTCATGGTAGAAAGAACCAGCTACATGTTTATCACAGGCCCCCAGGTGATCAAGGCTGTGACCCATGAAGAGGTCACCCCCGAAAAGCTGGGAGGAGCCCTGACACACAATGCAACCAGCGGGGTTGCCCATTTTTCAGGAAAAGACGACCCGGCGGTCTTGGCCATGATAAGGGAGCTTCTGAGCTTTTTACCCCAAAACTATCGCGAAAAGCCCCCATGTGTTGAGCCAACAGATGATCCTGGCCGGACCGATATGGAGCTTCGGGAGGTTGTTCCTGAAAGTCCCAAGCAACCCTATGATATCCGGAGAATTATCGACTCGGTCGTGGACGACCGCTATTTCTTCGAGGTGCAGGCCAGGCATGCCCTGAATATCATTGTTGGCTTTGCCCGCCTAAATGGCCATCCAGTCGGCGTGGTGGCGAATCAACCTTCTTTCTTGGCCGGGTGTTTAGATATCAACGCCTCCATCAAGGGTGCCCGATTTGTTCGTTTCTGTGACTGCTTTAACATCCCCCTTATTACCTTTTGTGATGTCCCCGGGTTTCTACCGGGCACAGCTCAGGAATACGGAGGCATCATCAAACACGGGGCAAAGCTCATATACGCGTACTGCGAGGCCGTGGTCCCCAAAATCACTGTTATCACCCGCAAGGCCTATGGCGGCGCCTACATCGTGATGTCAAGTAAACACCTTTGGGGAGACATTAATTATGCATACCCAACAGCAGAGGTCGCGGTCATGGGACCGGAAGGAGCGGTGAACATTGTATTCAAAAAGGAGATTGGTGCTGCTGAGGACCCTGAAAAAAAAGAGGCCGAAATGGTCGAAGAGTACCGCAACACCTTTGCAAGCCCCTATCGCGCTGCTGAAAGAGGGTACATTGATGAGATTATCTTACCCGAGCAAACACGACCTAAGCTGATCAAGGCCCTTGAGTTCCTGAAAAACAAGCAGGAGCGTATGCCTGCGAAAAAGCATGATAACCTGCCCTTGTGAGCTGATAACTCAAAGCTGAAAGCTCAAAGAACCTTCATGCCCTTCTATCAACTTTGACCGGCTCGCTCCCCGCAAGCCCCGTCCTTCAGGGCGGGGAGGCTTCACAAGCTGTTGTCCAAACAGCTGCTCTCGACCTTAGAGCAGCAAGAAAACTCCTGATATTTGTATTGTAGCGATTTGGGCAACAGACTGAATACAACTACGGGCCACGGACATTGATGAGGATGACGAAGAGTCCCAAGCTTTGCAGTTTGAAGTTTGTAATCTGTGCCGGGCTCTCTCTTTCTTTGCTAAGCTGTGCTGCGCCAGAAAAAAGGCCTCCGCCCCTTCCCGGCCATCCTAA
>Ga0114920_10001556_pt1 | contig 10571 bp, 10 predicted proteins | sample ChitaG_FD_88683 | JGI IMG/M metagenome (GOLD analysis project Ga0114920, IMG submission 88683) | Deep subsurface microbial communities from South Pacific Ocean to uncover new lineages of life (NeLLi) - Chile_00310 metaG | ecosystem: Environmental > Aquatic > Marine > Oceanic > Sediment ...
CAGACGAGGAGCAGTTGATCGAGGCCAGCAAGGAGGGGCGCGTCATGGTCACAAGGAACAGGGATGATTTTATCATGCTTACTGTCCGTTTCTTTGAAGACTTGAAACCACACCATGGACTTATCATCATTCCTCACTCTATCCCTGGCTCGAATTTTAACTTATTGGCCAGGCTTTTATCAGAGTATGCCAAGAATCATCCAGAAGGGTTGGAGCCGCACACCATAGAATTCGTTTCACGTGTGTAGGACAGGGGTTTTTGACACAGTCAGCTGCTCTCGGGCTGTTGCCCAAACGGAAATCCCTTTGAACGGTCATTAAAACGTTTTTTGCGAACAAATCTTGGCGAAGTGGAAGATAAGCGATGTCAACTGTTTGAGCTAAGGGTGAGTTTTGACATCGCCTGGAGGGAGCCTTACATTTGTCAAAAAATGTTTTAGACTAAGAGAAAAGGGATTTCGGCAACAGCCTGTTCTATTGTAATAGATATTAACCATACCAAAACTTCTTTTTCTCAGATTTCTATGTCACTATGTGGCACAAGAAAAGACGCATTCAATATCCTGGAGCAGGGTCTGAAAACTGGGAAGGAGCCCGAGAAACACTTTCAGGAGGAAAAAAGGAGGGTAGCTTTTATCAACCCCCTGGTCCGCTTGTTTCTGTAAGCTCATGAACAAAGAATTCCTCAATGACTCCCTCAGCTTTTAACTTTTTCCCGAGGCGTAGCGCCTCAGCCCTGTCTTGGTGCTTCCCGATGTAGACCCTGTACCATTTACCCTTTCCCGGAATAGTGACTTTTCTCCACCAAACATTATCCAGTCCTGAATTCAGTAACAGCTCGACCCGTTTCCGTGCATTGGCAGGATTTTGAAACGATCCGATGTGAAGACTATAGTAGGTTCTTTTGAGGCTTGCAGTGGTGTCGCCAGGGATAGCTTCCTCAACCGAATCACCTGCAGTTTTGGTTTCCAGGCTCAAGGGAGCGGGACCAACAGATTCGGCAACAGTGCCAGGGTGTCCTGGTGGCTTCGCTTCACTGGCTACCTCGAGGGAAGAGGGAACTGAACGGGTTTCTTGAAGCGGTTCAATCTTTACGGAGACTCGATTAACAATGTGTTCTCCTTCTGAAATACGCTCACTGGCCCTGTCTTCTTTCATGGGTTCCGAATGATACCCGAGCTTTGTTGCGCGATAGAGCAATTTCTTTAAATCTGGAGACGTCATCCACAGGCTGAAAAAAAGGACCACGCAAAAGAATATAAGAAAAATAGATCTCAGTGAAATTCGACCTAACTTCATTGGAAAACTCACCGGAAATAACGTCTTTTCACTGGGCTAGTAGTGCCAGATGTGACAAAAAAACCCCGATGTTTATAGAGGGATCTTAGTTGAAGAAACCTTGTACGTCAAAGGAAAAAGCATTCCAAGCATGGGGGCAAGTGATTTTATGTTCCTTAGGCCGGGGTCCTTTTAAGGCGACTCTTTTTCCTCTGCTGGTTCCGCCATTTCTGAAAGATTAGTCCGTACTCTGCCTCTCACGAGTGATGCAAATATGCCTCCAAAGCAGAGCAGGGAAAAAACAATAAATGCTGCCATCATGCTCTTTAAAAACATCGGATAGTATTCTATAGTGATCTGAACCCTCCCAATAAATACGGCAAATATCACGGTAGCAATTCCCATGCTGGTCATCATCCCCAGCAAGCGCATCGTTCCCACTGATCCGGATGCTAAGCCGTAAAACCTCTTTTCAACAGAACCCATAATGGCGTTGGTGTTGGGAGACGCGAAAAGGGCAAAGCCAAAACCCAGCAGAATCAACCTGGCTACAACGAATTCCAGGGTTGAATTCTCATTCAAAAAAATGAATAAGACCAGCCCAAAGGTTGTCAGGCTCATCCCTATTGATGCAACGATCCGTGGTTCAACCCTGTCCGAGAGCCTACCAGCAAAGGGTGAGAAAATAGCCTGAACAACGGGTTGTGAAATCAAAACTATGCCCGCGCTTTGGGGGCTCAGCCCTTTTATGTGCTGCAGGTAAAGACTCAAGAGGAACGCCACCGCAAATGTTGCACTGTAATTAATGAGTGCTGCCAGATTAGAGAGGGCAAAAACTCTATTTGTTTTGAAGAGGTCTAGGTCGAAAACAGGGTTCTCTACCTTGGTTTCCCATGTAACAAATGCTACGATACTGAGAAACCCAAAGACAATGAGCCACAGACTCCTCAATCCTGGCAGCAGAGAAATTCCATACATGATTGCCACTATTCCCAGGCTATATATTAAGGAACCCGGAAGATCAAACTTCTCACCCCTTGCTTCAGCCCATTCTCCCTTCAATTTCCAGAGCACAAGGGCAATGCTTATCAATCCCAGTGGTACGGTTACCAGAAAAATGCTCCTCCAGGTAAAATGCTGGGTTAGGAGTCCGCCCAAAAATGGGCCAACTGAAAGCCCTATATAGACTGCGGCCACATTTATTCCCAGAACCTTCCCCCTTTCCTGAGGAGGAAAAACAGAGGTGAGAATTGCTATCCCCGTGGCAAAGACCATTGAACTTCCAACGCCTTGAAGAATCCGAAACAGAATCAGCATGGGAGCAGATATTGAAATGGCCGAAAGGAAAGACGAAATAGTGAAAATCACCATACCGTAGGTAAAGATCTTCTTTCTTCCATGTATATCTGCCAGCCTTCCAAAGGGAACAAGAGATATTGCCGCAGCTAACAGATAAGAGGTAGCAATCCAGGTTAACAATATTGCGTCAATTCCAAATTCCTTTTCGATCGACGGAAGCGCAATGTTTACAGCCGAGCCCATAAAGGGTGTAACGAAAGCGCTTAATGTGGCAACCACCAATGCTGAGCGTTTACCTTGCGCACTATCCATCAATGATCTCTTTTCCATAATGTGATTGTTGTTGTTAATCGAAAGTTTTTCCAAAGGGCGTTACAGGGTCACATCTTCACCGACCGTGCCATGAAATCATATTAGCCTTCATGGCTGTCCTGTCAAGGTTTAACGAGCTGTTGCCCAAACGGAAATCCCTTTGAGCGGTCATTAAAAGGTCTTTTGCCAAAAAACCCTTGGCGAAGTGGAAGATAAGCGATGTCAACTGTTTGAGCCCTAAAGGCGAGTTTTGACATCGCCTGGAGCAAGCCTTAGATTTGTCAGAAAACGTTTTAGATCCAGCGAAAAGGGATTTCGGCAACAGCCCGGTAACCGATAAATGAAGATGGGGCCCCGTTCACATTTTTCTTGACCCATTAACCTAATACGGGGAAACTATAATCGACTCGCAGCGCTGCAAAGAGCGCTGCAAAGAGCCTTGACAAACTCGTAAAAAGTGTTTTGTGAACGAGATTGAGCATTTTGGGAGAAAAGCGCTTGAGATGTTCAGCGTTAAGAAATGCTAACTGTTTGAGGGCCTTATACCGAGTTTTAGTCCCGCCAAAAGCGGGAAACATCTTAAGTGCGCCCAAAATGCTCACGGATAGAGCAAAATCGACTTTTTGCGAGTGCATCAACCGTTGATAACCACAAAAGAAGGTACTGAAAACTAAAAGAGGCGAGTAAGTGTCTGTATTTATTACTACATTCGAGTCAGTAGCAGTTCTTTTGGGAATAGGGATCTTAGGTTTTTGGATTATCAGAAAGCGAATCCTGCCAGGAGACATTCTTGGTCTACTCTCGCCCCTTGCCCTTGATATTGCCCTACCGAGTCTTATTTTCGTGAAAATAATCCGAGATTTCTCGCCAACTGAGTCTCCTGATTGGTGGCAATTGCCTATTTGGTGTTTCTTTTTCATGGCATGTGCAGGTGTGTTAACGTTTATGGCCAGGTTCATATCAAAAAAGGATACTCGGCGAGAATTTGCGATCAGTCTCTTTTACCAGAATGCCATATTCTTCCCCTTAGCTATAATTGGGGGAATGTATGGAAATGAATCACCGTATCTTGTGTTCCTGTTCCTGTTTACCATCTTTTATCCGGCCTTTTTCTTCAGTACCTATCACCTTTTCTTCGAAAAAAAGGAAAGAAGAGGGCTAAATTGGAAAAAGATAATCCATCCAGTGCTTATCGTAACCCTCTTAGCAATTGTTATTCGCCTGGTCGGACTGCAGGACATCATTCCAGGTTTTGTCCTTTCAATTTTCACTTTGGTGGGCGGTATGACGATACCACTTCTTATGATAATACTTGGGGGCAATATCTACATGGATTTCCAGCAAAAGGGCCAACTTCAATTCGTGGAAATCACAAAATTTGTAATCATCAAGAATATTGCTTTCCCCCTCGTGTTTCTTGGCATCTTGCTGCTCATCCGCCCTTCATATCATATTGCCCTGCTTATCCTCTTGGAGAGTGCCATACCACCGGTCACTGCAGTTCCGCTTGTTACAGAACGGTCAGGGGGAAACAGGGCTATCGTCAACCAGTTTCTTGTCGCTAGCTTCATTTTCTCCTTGATTTCTATATCAATCATGGTCTGGTTGTTCTCCCTGTTCTTCACCCCTGCATAAAATAACAACGATCTTTGAGGGTCAGAGCCTTTCATAAAGTCCTATGGGAACTGTGGAGGATGTGGTAAGTAAGGGCCAGGAACCTGAAATTTCCTTACAGGCGAGGTTCTCACCAGGGGAAAAACCAGCAGGCACACCCTTATGGCAAAGAGCGAGTATCCGAATAGCCCTCAGGTTGCGGTGGGGGCGGTGGTATTCAGAGAGAACAGAGTTCTTCTCGTAAAGCGCAACCAACCGCCTGGTAAGGGGTTCTGGGCCATTCCCGGCGGTCGCCTGGAATTGGGGGAAACCCTGAAAGAGGCAGCCGAACGAGAGGTCAGGGAAGAGACAGGGGTTATCATCCGGGCTGGAAACCCAGTATATACCTTTGACCTGATTGAACACGACGACCAGGGACGCATCCGGTTCCATTACGTGATTGTTGATCTTCTTGCCGATTATCTCAGTGGCAGCCCACATCCCAGAAGTGATGCATGCGAGGCTCGCTGGATCGGTCCCCGAGAACTAGACAAGCTTCCGGTAACCAAGAGCACAAGAGCATTCCTGAAGGAAAAGATCAAATTCGGTCGTTGAGCTCCCATAAACAAACATTTAGCTGACACGTTGAGAGTAGCGGCTAATATAAGCCAAAGAATCTATCGCAGTTGTGCGAGCATCCCCTTCTATTCCAGTCTCCGCCGCTGCACCGGGCACACACTCAGGTGCAAAGGCATGGTGCGTCTCCAAAGTGGGCGCTGCTAGCCCTGTCATGCAGGTGCGATGGGTTATACATGCACCGCCAGATCTGCAAATAGATCTTGAACCGGTGAATACCTGCTGGTAGCCGTTCACGGGTTCAATGGTTCAAGGTTCACGGAAAATCTGAACAGTTGTTTCGTGAGTTCTGAACGGTCTTGCACCGAAGTTCAGAGTAAGCTTTACTTGGTGTTGGATCAATCTGAGTTTCAGGACATGTATGATGATGCTCGACCCACTAGCGCCACGGGTCGTGCTTTCATCCCGCCATACGCCGGGCTGGCCTACAAGAAAAGTCAAAGAAAGATAACCCTGAACCTTGATTTCATCGGGAAACTCTGAACCTGTGAACGCTTACACCTCCTGTTTGTGGTTGGTTCATTTTTGTTGACCTTGCAGCTTGCCGGGGCATGGACTTTGCTATATATTTATAGACGGAATTGTCTTACCGGATGACATTTCAGCCAAATTTCTACTGGTGGATGCCTTTTAGTGAGAGCAAAATCTCTGATCACCCCTCTTACCCTCAAACCTCATGCTCTCATGCAAGGATAGGGGCTGACACCTTTGAGGCTAGAACCCCTTAAGTCGGCCGTTCGTGTCATGAGCCCTTTCGTCTCATTGACACCGGGGAGCAAGGATGATATTAAAAGAGTAACGGCCTTTTGAGCCAATTAAAGGAGAGAAGCATGAAAGAAAAAAAACCAGGCCCTGAAACTGATAGATATGCAGATTTTTTAGATGACCTCAGCCACTTCTCGGCAAAGGAAGAGGAAAAATATCTTGCGGATAGAGCTGGTTACTCTGTTTCTGAGAAAGACATTATTTTAAAGGTTGGCGAGAACGTCAAGCAGATAAGAGAGAGAAAGGGATTGAGCCTCGAGGACATTTCTCAAAGAACGGGATTAAAGGTCGAACTCTTGACGGAAATAGAAAAAGGGGAAATATCTCCACCCCTGGGAACCATTATCAAACTGGCAAAGGCCCTTGACATGAAAATGGGTTACTTCATTTCTGGTGCTGAGGATCTCCCTTACACGATTGTGCGCAAAAATGACCGAAAGCTTGTATCTAGATATGACGCCAAAACAAGCGATAAGTACGGGTACGAATTTTCATCTCTGGCCCCTTATAAGAAGAATAGGCATATGGAACCCTTAATTGTAAAGCTGGAGCCATCACATATTGAAGAGGAGCGGTCAACCCATGATGGTCAGGAATTTATCTATGTTCTTGAGGGAACTATGGAGGTTCGCCTCGGGGAAGAAGCTCACCTTCTTGAAACAGGTGATGCGATATATTACGACTCTACTGTTCCACACCTCGTAAAGTGTCACGGCAAACATACGACAACGATATTAGCTGTGCTGTATACTGAATGATAAGGGTAAAAATCTAACAGCCCATTAATTGGTGAAATAATGATTGCATTCGATCTGCGATGTTCTAATGGACATGGCTTTGAAGGGTGGTTTAAGGACCTTGAATCATTCGAGGAGCAGGATTCCAAGGGAATGATTACCTGCCCCTTTTGTAAGAGCAACAAAATAACCAGAGTATTCTCTCCGGTAGCAATAAAGAGCACGAAAGGAGAGGAAAAGCCAGAAGAGGGTAAGCCTGATTACAAAAAACTGGCCATGGGCATAATGGAGTATATAAAGGACAATTTTGAAGACGTGGGTACTGCTTTCACTAAGGAGGCCCTGAAAATACATTACGGCGTGGCAAAAAAGAGGGATATCAGGGGATCGGCTACAGGAGAAGAAGAAAAAACACTCAAAGAAGAGGGGATCAAATTCTTCAAGTTCCCTTTCATTAAGCCTAAAGATGAGGATAATTAATGGTCCCCACCCCATCAAAACCATCGGCATATATGAGATCTTTACACAATATCCCCTGACCTCGTTACTCGTTTCGAGCCGACAACTTCAAACTTTAGGCCCGTCTGCCTCGCAAGGCCTTGGCGAGCCGGCAGGCACTTTAGGCACTTTCACTATTATGGGTATGATTGATATTACCGGTAAGAAGACTATTGTAAGAGAGGCACGAGCTTCTGGGCGAATAATCCTCTCCCCGGAAACAGTCCAAAAGGTAAGAGACGATAAGATTAAGAAAGGAGACCCCCGACCAGTTGCTGAGATAGCGGGCATGAATGCATCTAAAGAAACCTCTCGCTTGATTCCCCACTGCCATCAGATCCCACTCAATACTGTGGAGCTCAATTTTTCTCTGGGAAAGGATTTTATTGAGGCCAGCTGTTTCGTAAAGGCCGAAGCTATGACTGGGGTAGAGATGGAGGCCCTCGTAGGTGTCTCAATAGCCCTTGCTACTATCTGGGATATGGTTAAATATCTTGAGAAAGATGAGGGCGGTCAATATCCATCTACTCGGATTTCGGATATCAGGGTCCTTGAAAAGGTCAAAAGACCCGTATCCCAACCTGATGCATCTTAAAAGAATATAAGGGTTACGATAATAAAAACAGGAAAGAGAAAGATAATGGAGTATTTTAACATATACCCAAAGAAACTCGGCATGGGTGTGCCTGTCTCTTCCGCAATAGACCTCACCATAAAATTAGGTGCATTTCCGATGTAGGTATTGGCGCCAAAGAAAACAGCACCTGCAGAAATAGCCATTAGGTATATCGGGTTTTCAGCAATCAACCTTGAGACAGCCATCCCTTCTGGCATACCTGGGTAGAACTTCCCGAGAGCACTCGTGAAAAAGGTTAAATAGGTAGGAGCATTATCCAGGAAACTTGAAAGGATCCCCGTAACCCAGAAATAGTGAACGGGTTCTTTTACAGCACCTGTAAGGAAGGCAAGTGCACCCTTGCTCCCTGCCAGAAGGAGAAGGAGACAGGGGGTCATGGTTACAAATATTCCTGCAAATAGATAGGCTACCTCTTTAATGGGAAACCAGGTAAACTCGTTATCCTCCCGTATCTGAGAAGAGGTAAATATCAACGAAAGCACGCCCATGAGGATAATAAAACCGTCTCTCCCCCACTCTTGAACGTTTCTGGCCACACCTAACGTAGTTACCTCTCCCCAATTCACCAATCCGCTAAAGATGACCGAGCCAACAACCCCAGCCAAGAATATAAAATTATAGCTTCCGACTAACCCCAAAGGTACTTTTTCTCCTTCATCCATCTGGCCGCTTTCGGTATGCCCTTCTTTCCGGTAATAATAGAGATCGAGTAAAAAATACATGACCAGCAAGATCACGGCAGTCAATACCATGTGAGGCAAGAGGCGAAAGGTCCAGAAAAAGGGAACGCCGTGCAAGAAACCCAGGAATAGTGGAGGATCGCCCACCGGTGTGAGTGCTCCGCCAATGTTTGCCACAAGAAAGATGAAAAAAACCACCATGAACGCCCTGTTTTTTCGATAATTATTAGCCCTCAAAAACGGTCTGATAAGTAGCATGGCGGCTCCGGTTGTTCCCATCCATGATGCTAGAACAGTTCCTATGACAATTATGACGGTATTCACTAATGGTGTTCCCCGCAAACTCCCCTTAAGCAAAATACCCCCGGAGATAGTAAAAAGACCCCACAGGAGGATAATAAAGGGGACATAATCCGCTATGAGGATATGAAGAAAACTGTGAAGCGCTACTCCCTTATAGGCAGTTAACAGAGGGATTGCTATGGCAATAGCCCAAAAGGCCGAGACCTTTCCAAAATGATGGTGCCAGAATCCGGGAACAAAAAGAGGCAACAAGGCGATTGAAAGCAATATCCCGATAAATGGAATAGTGCTGTAAAGAGAGAGAATTTCACCTAAATTGATGTGTTCGGAACCCCCCTCAGGGGAATGTCCTGCTGCAAAGACGGGAAAGGAAAGGGCAAAAAAAACGAGCAAAAGCAAAATCAGACTTTTCCATTTCATTAATGCGCCTCACAGAGAATTAACGATTTTCCAATTGGACAATTGTCGCATCGTCTACGCTTCCCGGTTAATCCCTCTGTCCAGAACCAGAGTATATCCTGCACTAGATCGTATCTCGAAGTCGGTGGAAGTATAGGTGGGGGGACACATTGAGTCAAGAAGAAATTGCCACTGAGATCTTCATTTACACGATAAACACCGAATTTTGAAAAATCGGATAGACCTCCATTTGGCTTTGTGATATACGGAATAAAAAAAGCAGGAGGTTTGAAGATGCGAGACCTAAAGTTTTTTAGAGCTTTCATGGCACCGTTCTTGGTTATGCTTTTCCTGATAGCCATCACCGCCTGTGCCACCAGCACCCTCTCCGAACAGACAACAGCTCCTGAACAATCCCAAGCCGTTCAACAAGGTGCGGAACCACAAGCTGCTCTTTATTACGATTTTAAGGATGTGCCTGTTCCAAAGGAAATGGAGATTCAAAGGGATAAGTCCTTTGTCTTCCAAACAACCGAATTTGCCTCTGGATTGCTCACCTTTTCCGGGAAGGTTGAATTAAATTCTCTCATCAGCTTCTTTAGGATTAGATTACTCGAGGACGGTTGGCGTTTCTTGAGCTCCATTACATCGCCCAAGACTATCATGTTCTTTCAGAAAGAAAACCGCTTTTGCGTCATCACCATAATCAGCAAAACCTTTACTACCGAAGCAGAAATCCTCGTTGCACAAGGCCTCCAGACTATCTAGCCTTATAATGTGATTCTTGCCCTGTGAAATACCCTTTCTGGGAAGTTTGCCTCACCCAGGGCAGTGAGGGTGCTTTTCCATCAAGATGGATTTCTCCGAGAAGAACTGGAGATTTATCTCTGATAAGTGCAGCCACTCCACTGGTATCGTTCAAAAGTGTTGGCATAAACCATAGTCGTTCACATTCTTAAGGAGGTCATGGCTGTTTTTGAAAGGCGATATCTCAAAAAGAATTCCACCGGATCTTACAGTGGCCAAATAGGTGGGGTTTACACCTTGGAAGCCCTGGGAGTTTTTTCCTGGCTCATCTAAACCTCACATATTTGGCCACCTCCCGTGAGGCCAATAGATAGCGCCTTGAGAAAATTGGCATGACTGGATAGAGGTAAGTATGTACGCGTTTTCTAACCAATATGCCATTAAATAAACACTTTTGAACGATACTAATCCAGTGGGTATCAGGCGTAGACGGGCTGTTGCCCAAACGGAAATCCCTTTGAACGGTCATTAAAACGTTTTTTGCCAAAAAACCCTTGGCGAAGCGGAAGATAAGCGATGTCAACTGTTTGAGCCCTAAAGGCGAGTTTTGACATCGCCTGGAGGGAGCCTTAGATTTGTCAAAAAACGTTTTAGACTAAGAGAAAAGGGATTTCCGTTTGGGTATCA
>Ga0114920_10001557_pt1 | contig 10568 bp, 9 predicted proteins | sample ChitaG_FD_88683 | JGI IMG/M metagenome (GOLD analysis project Ga0114920, IMG submission 88683) | Deep subsurface microbial communities from South Pacific Ocean to uncover new lineages of life (NeLLi) - Chile_00310 metaG | ecosystem: Environmental > Aquatic > Marine > Oceanic > Sediment ...
GGCTGTCCAGCTTAATCTTGATCATAAAGAGGCTTATTATCATATTGGAAATGCTTATGAAGAGCTCAGGGAATTTGACAAGGCTGCAGAGGCCTATGAGAAATATCTAAATTTTAAGCCTGAAAAAGCCTGGGAAGGAAATCTCCGTTTGGGATTATGTTTGATAGAGCTAAAACAATTTGAAAAGGCTATATCAGCCCTGTAAGAAGCCTTAAAAGGGAATCCTCAAGATATGAAGATTAATTATAATCTAGCCAAGGCATTTGAAAAGTCAGGCCAGTACGAGAAAGCAGAAGAAGTCTATATATTTATTGCTCAATTGGCGCCAGAAAATGCAGTTAAATTATATAGAACAATCTTAATGATGTATGATGTTGCTGGAAATAAAGAAAAGGCTATTGAGGTTGCAAAAAAGATAGTAGAGCTGGACCCAAAAAGCGATGAGAACTATTACAATCTCGGCTATATGTATATGAAGACTGATAAGTATAATGAAGCCATTGAGCAATTCAACAAAGCTTTGGCCATAAATCCTGGAAACGAATATTCTTATCTTAACATTGGCGTCAGCTATTCCAAATTGAATAAAAATAGAAAATCTATAGAAGCTTTTAAAAAAGTTGTTGAGTTGGTCCCCGACAATCCTGACGCCTGGTTTAATATCGGTTTTGGTTATATGCGACTTAAAGATTTTGAATCGGCTCTTGAGCCTCTAAAGAAGACCGTTGAACTCAGACCTGGCAACGCTAATGCACTCTATAATTTAGCGATCACATACCTGAACCTTCATGACAACTATAGTGCGAGAGACATTCATAAAAAACTGACAACCCTTAACCCAAGCCTGGCTCAAAAGCTAAAAAAGCTTATAAGATAAAAAAGCGGCACTTTAAATCTCAGCCAATTCGGGCTTTGCTTTCCAGCAATTTCATTCAGGTGATTGACAAAAGCAATAGCTATATGGTATAAAAATATGTAAACATTAAGCCCTCATTCATTAAGATAAGTCTTGCCTCTCCAATGCTAAGAGGTTTTTAACAATAGCAATCATTTTTTAATTTATTATTCCGCCCAGTGAAAAAGTTAAGGGCAGGTGGCGAAATTGGCATACGCGCTAGGCTTAGGACCTGGTTCCTGATAAAGGAGTGCGGGTTCGAATCCCGCTCTGCCCATTGATATTTTATTTAAAGGAAAAATTAAAGAATTAACAAATGATAAGATGAAAAATAATGTAAAGATCCTTAGTGGGTGCAAGAGAGAAATTGAGCTGATTATTGAAGCTGATGAAGTAAAAGAGGAATTTGAAAAGATTGTAGCTCAGTTTTCATCAAGAGCAAAAATTCCAGGTTTTAGGCCCGGAAAAGCTCCTGTAAATATCATAAAACAAAGATATTATGCCGATATCAAAGAGTCCCTTGTCAATGAACTTGTTCCTAAAGTTCTTAGCACTGAGCTCAAAGCACAAAACCTCAATCCCGTAGGCATGCCGGTCGTGAGCGACCTTCATTTTATAGAAGGCCAACCTCTCAGCTTTAAGGCCCAATTTGAGGTTTGGCCTGAATTTGAACTTCCTGAATATAAAAAAATAAAGGTCAAAAAGAAAAATATTTCTGTAACAGATAAAGAAATCAATCAATCTTTAGAAGAACTAAGGTTTAGATCTGCACAATATGTTCCGGCAGAGGGTAGGGGAGTGCATGATGGAGACTATGTTGTTATCGAATTGAAAGGTAACGATTTGAAAATAAAAAAAATGTTGCCAACGGAAAAAAGGCTCATGCTTGCTGGCCATCCTGATAATGAAGAAATCCTGAATAATAAATTAATAGGGATGAATCCAGGTGAAGTAAGAAATTTTACGATTGACTACGATAAAAATCATCAGAACAAAAGAATCGCAGGAAAAAAAATCGAATATAATTTAAAAGTCATCTCCATAAAAGAAAAAAAGCTTTCTGAAATTAACGATGAATTCGCAAAAGAGCTTGGAGAATACGAAAGCCTGAAAGAGTTAAAAGAAAAAATAAAAAAGGAACTCATTTCATCAAAAGAAAAAGCGTCAAAAGGCGAAATGGCTTATGAAATTATGAAAAAAATATCGGAGAAATTATCTATTGAAGTTCCAGAAACTCTTGTTGAACAGGAGTACATGGCGATACTAAAACGCCTTCTTTCTTCTCGACCTCAGGAAGACCTGAAAAAAGAAGATCTTGAACAGTTAAAAGCCGAAGGAAAGGAAAAAGCTGAACAGAACCTGAACAATCATTTGATCTTAAAGAAGATTGCTGAAAAAGAAAACCTGGATGTCTCTGATGAAGAAGTGCACGAAGAGTTAAAAGAAATTGCAAAAGCGAATAACTTACCTCTGGCAAAAGTAATTGATAGTTTCAACAGAGAGGGGAAAAGAGAGGAACTGAGAAATAATCTTCTTCTTAAAAAGACAGTTGACTTTTTAGTTGAGCACGCTATAATAGAACAGTCAGTTTCCCCATGATTTTAATCCCCTTGTTTTGAATCACGAAAAGAATGATTTGAATTATCATGACTTGAAATAAGCTATTGGAGTTTAAACATGCAAAATGCCCATGGTCATTCTGAAGCCATTAAAAATATTTCTCTAATCCCCTTAAGGGATGTCGTCGTTTTCCCTTCGACTTTAGTACCATTCATCATTGGTCGCCCTTCATCTATTCAAGCCTTGGAAATAGCAACTGGAAAAGACAAGATGATTTTTCTGTCTGCACAGATGGATGCTTCTTTGGACAATCCGAGTCCAAGGGATATCTATTCAGTAGGCGTAATAGCAAAGGTTATCCGGATAATCAAAATGGACAATAAAAATGTCAAAGTTATAGTCGAAGGAAAGAAACGAGCAAGAATCATTGAATTTTTAAGTACTTATCCCTTTTATCAAGTTCTGGCCAAAGAGATAAGGGAAATTGAATGCGACAGCTCAGAAACAGCAGAAATACTTAAAAGAGTTTTAATCCTCTTTGAAGATTATTTAAAAATTAGCCAGAATGCGAGTTTTGAATCCATCATCCCCGCCCTGAAGGATAACAATCCTGACAGGATTGCTGATATTATATCTTCTCACCTATACCTTCCTTTAGAAGAAAAACAAAATCTTCTGGAAACAATCAACAGCTTAGAAAGGATACGGAGGCTTAATTACATTTTAGAAAACGAGATAATAAAAGTTCATTCAAAGTTAAGGAAAGAAGGGAAAAAGCCTGGCCGCCGTAAAGTTCCTTTAAGGGATGCAGGCCAAAAAGTCTTTCCCGCTGGATTGAGTTTTAAAAAGGAAGATCAGCCAAACGAAATCGAAGAATTGAGACAGAAAGTTGCCGAATGCAAAATGCCCAAGGATGCCGAAGAAAAGGCTTACAAAGAGATAGAAAGGCTTGAGTCAATGCCTCCTATGTCAGCAGAGGCTACAGTTTGCCGCAATTACGTGGACTGGCTTACGTCTTTACCATGGAATAAGAAATCGAGAGAGAAAAGAGACCTAAAAGAGGCGGAAAGAATTCTGGATGAAGATCATTATGCATTGGAAAAAGTCAAGGAGAGGATTTTAGAGTACCTCTCCATTCGCCAGCTTGTGAAAAACCCTAAAGGTGTAATCCTGGGTTTTATCGGGCCTCCCGGAGTAGGGAAGAGCTCTCTTGGCAAGTCTATTGCCAGGGCAACAGGTAGAAAATTTGTTCGCCTTTCGTTGGGAGGAGTCAGAGACGAGGCTGAAATTCGAGGGCACAGAAGGACATACATAGGCGCATACCCAGGGAGAATTATTCAGATGATCAAAAGAGGTGGAACAAAGAATCCAGTTTTTTTGCTTGATGAAGTGGATAAAATGAGTATGGATTTCAGGGGAGATCCCGCATCGGCATTGATGGAGGTATTGGACCCGGAGCAAAACAGTACTTTTCTTGATCATTATATAGACACCGATTTCGATCTCTCCCAGGTCATGTTCATTATGACTGCAAACATGATCGAGCCTGTCCCGCGTCCATTGATTGATAGGATGGAAATCATCCGGCTTCCAGGCTACACAGAGGATGAAAAATTACAGATAGCTAAACGTTTCTTATTGCCCAAACAAGCGAAAATTCATGGTCTTAAAGAGAACAACCTCAGTATTTCAGACAAAGCTTTTACAAGGATCATCCGTGAATACACAAAGGAAGCCGGGGTAAGAAATATAGAGCGTGAAATAGCTTCAATTTGCCGTAAATTGGTAAAGAAAGTTGTTTCAGAAGGTAAGTCTTATTCGGAAAAGGTCACTCCTAGAAATCTGGAGAAATATTTAAGCATTCCAAGATTTAGACGGTCAGAAATAGATAAAATAGACGAAGTGGGCGTAGCTGTAGGCATGGCCTGGACAGAATTCGGAGGAGAGTTGTTAACATTCGAGGTCACTAAGGTTTATGGCAAGGGAAATTTTACTTTGACAGGGCATCTCGGAGAAATCATGAAGGAATCCGCTCAGGCAGCCTTCAGCTATGTCAAAGGCCAAATATTTGAATTTAACATTGCAAAAGATTTACACAAAAATTACGATATCCATATTCATGTTCCTGAAGGTGCGATCCCAAAAGAAGGTCCCTCTGCAGGGATAACAATAGCTACATCTATTATCTCTCTACTCACAGGAATTCCGGTAAGTAAAAAAGTGGCCATGAGCGGAGAGATCACTTTGAAAGGAAGAGTTCTTCCTGTAGGAGGCATAAAGGAAAAATTATTGGCAGCCCATCGCGAATCAATAAAAGAAGTCATTCTCCCGATCGATAATAAGCCTGATTTAAAAGACATGCCAAAAAAAATAAAAGATGAGATGAAAATAAATTTTGTAGAAGGCATGGATGAAGTCTTAGAAATAGCATTGACAAAAGTGCTCCCGAAAAAGTTAAGAAAAAGAAAAATTGGCATTTCCTCCGAACTTTCTGATAGGAAAGAGGAAGGAAAAAGGCCTCAAGAACCATCTATAACTCACTTATAATAAATGAGTTAACGTATTTTTCTAATTATTCAATATAATCACCTAAAAAAAATCAAAAAAAGAGGTATTGAAATGAAAGAGTACAATTTAGCTGAGTTAGAAGAAAAAGACAACACAGAATTATTTAAAATTGCTGGAGAAGTAGGCATTTCTGATGATGAAACAGAGGATTCAAACAAGCACAACCTTGTTTTCCGGATCTTGGAAGCCCAGGCCAGAAAAAATGGTTATCTATTCTCAGAAGGAGTTCTGGAATGTCTAGATGACGGTTTTGGATTTCTAAGAGCACCTGAATTCAGCTATTTGCCAAGCCATGATGATATATATGTTTCTCCTTCTCAAATACGGAAATTCCAACTTAGAACAGGCGATACGATTTCAGGAATAGTGCGGCCTCCTAAAAATGGAGAGAAATATTTTGCTCTTATCAAAATTGAGGCGATTAATTTTACGCATCCTGATATTGTACTTGAAACGAGGAGAAATGTTTACTTTGATACTCTTACTCCGCTTTATCCTAACGAAAAAATAAAATTAGAAGATGGAGTCAAAAAAAATCTAAATGCTAGGATTATGGATCTTTTAACTCCGATAGGAAAAGGCCAGAGAGGGTTAATTGTTTCGCCACCTAGAGCAGGAAAAACAACGCTTTTGAAAACAATTGCTAAATCAGTCGAAAAAAATCATCCAGAAATTTTCCTTATGGTCCTTCTTGTAGCTGAAAGGCCAGAAGAAGTGACCGATTTTCAAAGAAGTATTAACGGAGAAGTTATTGCTTCAACTTTTGATGAGCCTCCTACTAGAAATGCTCAGGTTGCAAAAATAGTTCTTGAAAAGTCAAAAAGGCTTGTAGAGATTAAAAAAGATGTGATCATATTGCTGGACAGTATAACTCGTTTAGCTAGAGCTCATAATGCAATTATCCCTCCATCAGGAAAGGTCCTTTCAGGAGGAATAGATGCAAATGCTTTAAATAAGCCTAAAAAGTTCTTTGGCTCAGCGCGAAAATTGGAAGAAGGAGGAAGCTTAACGATTATCGCGACAGCATTGGTAGATACCGGAAGCCGAATGGACGAGGTAATATTCGAAGAATTCAAAGGAACAGGAAATATGGAGATTAATTTAGACAGAAGGCTTGTTGATAAGAGGATGTTCCCAGCAATTGATATTACTCGATCTGGGACCAGAAAAGAAGAACTTCTTATTAGTGATATAGAACTACGCAGGATTTGGATTTTAAGAAAAGTACTGAGTCAACTTAGTGAAGTAGAAGCAATGGAGTTGCTGCAGGAAAAAATGATTAAAACAAAGAATAATAAAGAGTTTTTAGAAGCTATGAGCCATAGCTGATATAAAGCAGATTTTCAGGCTAAAAGACAGCCAGTCACAAAGCATTTGAGTTAAATACCTTAAAATCTCTCAAACATTTTTTTAAAATCCAAAATCTTACACATTTTTTAATCTTGCTAACCTAAGCCAGATCATCATTTTATTGACTCCAGCTTCACGATAGGGGAGAGGATTGCTTCCTCAACAGGGCTCCAGACAGTCCTAAAATTATGAATTGCCCTTTAATGAGGAAGGAATAAATCGACTTCGAGGTCCTGGGTGATCAGCGACCCAAGAGGAATCGCAGCTGTTCTCGAGAATGTGGCAGAGCTGACAGGGATTTCCTTCAAAGTGGTTGGCTGATAGGGGAGGAGCATTTGTCCAATAAGGCAGCGATGGTCTGTGCCAAAGATGGTAAAGGCCAGGTGGTTCTTTTCGGGTTCCGGATTCAGCATCGGAGCCAGACTCACGGCACGTTCAAACTTCTCTTTAATGCCTTGATACGCTGACGCTGTATTTTAGAGGAAGAACGCCGGTAAAAAATGAATACATATTATTTGGGATATATTCATATCTCTGGCTACTCAACTGCATATCAAAATAGGGGAGTAGTGGGTATTCGGACGGTAATATATATTTCCAAAAAATACAGCCAAATCCATATTTTACTATAAAATAATTCCCATTATGGGAACTTTTCTCTTGACATTCTTTTGGGAACTTTTTATATTATTAGTGTGCGTGTTATATCGAAAAAGACCCTTATCGAATATTATGAGAAACACAAAGAAACAAAAAGCCAATTAGAAGCGTGGTTTCACGAAGCAAGAAATGCAGAGTGGAAGAATCCTCTTTATCGGCACTCATAAAGAATATGACAAGATCAATGTGGAGGAAATATAATGATTTACAAAGTAATTAAAACTGAGATTGACTACCAAAAAGCATTATCCCGCATTGATGAGTTAATGGATGCTGAACAAAACACTCCCGAAGGGGATGAATTAGAGCTTCTAGTAACCCTTGTGGAACTTTATGAAGAAAAAAAATACCCGATAGATATGCCAGACGCTATAGAGGATATTAAGTTTAGAATGGAACAACTAGGCTTAAACCAGCAGGATCTTGTTCCTTTTTTAGGCAGTAAAAGCAAAGTATCTGAAGTTCTTAACAAAAAAAGACCACTCTCGCTTTCTATGATGCGAGCTCTTCATAAAGGATTAGGTATTCCAGCGGAAATATTGCTTAAAGAACAAGGCCAAGATTTTCCTGAAGAAATTCCAGAAATAGATTGGACTCGCTTCCCAATACACGAAATGATTAGTCTGGGCTGGATTCCATCCAGAAAAAACATAATAGGAAATGAAGAGGAGATTATGCGGAGATATATTCAAGAGGCTGGAGGCATGAGCAGCTTTACAAAATTATCATTTCGAACAAGTAGAAGCCCGATAAAAAAATTAAGGACTAATAAATATGCGCTGATGGCATGGTGTCTTAGGATTATGGAACTCTCTGAGAAACACCCTTTGGAAAAAAGATATAAGCCTGGAACCATTAATTTGTCAGATTTGTCAAAACTTAGTTATTTTAAAGATGGGCCTTTGCTCGCCAAAGAATATCTTGAAAAACATGGGATTCAATTTTTTATTGTCCCTCATTTAAAAAAGATTTTTCTTGATGGGACTGTAATGATTTTAGAGAAAGAAAGACCTGTAATAGCGTTAACCTTGAGATATAATCGGATAGACAATTTTTGGTTCTGTCTTCTCCATGAATTAGCACATCTCTCAAAACACCTAACTATTGATGAACCAAATATCATTATAGATGAGCTCGAACCACGGCAATCAAGTATTAGGAACACAGATCCGAAAGAGAAAGAGGCCGACAGAATTGCCCAAAACGCATTAGTCCCAGAAGAATACTGGAAAAAAGTTAAGCTGGATGCGAGAAACCTGGCAAAAGAAGTGGTTCTTTTGTCAGAGCAACTTAAGATTCACCCGGCAATCGTAGCTGGAAGGATTAGATTTGAAAAAAATAATTATAGAATATTGTCTCAGTTCATTGGTATAGGAGAGGTTAAACAGCTATTCAATTAGAGATGGATAAAGTGAATTAATACACTAGGGCCTAGGGCTTCGATTTCTTGAATTAAAGGCCTTATGTGAATGCATTGGAATGTTATGTGATAGGGTCAAGGGTTCACATTTCATTTACAGATTAGAAGCTCCATTTTTTTTGATATCAATTCAAAAAACTAAAGATGGAAAAGCTAAACCTTATCAAGTCAGGCAATTATTGGATTTTATAGAGGATAATAATTTAAACGTTTTGGAGTAAATCATGAACAAATATGCGATTTCAATCAAATGGAGCGATGAAGACAATGGTTTTATTGCGATAATTCCTGGAATACATGGACTTAGCGCTTTTGGTTCAACGAGAGAGGAAGCTCTAGATGAATTGAATACAGCGTCAAAAGCCTACTTTGAATCCTTAAAAAAAGCTGGCAGACCTTTCCCTGATGAAGAAAAAATTATTCCTTACAGTGGACAAATCCGCCTCAGAATGCCCAAAAGTCTACATGCAAATCTTGCCAGTGGTGCAGAGAACGAAGGTATTTCTTTAAATGTTGAAAGTTTCAGTCTCTGATATTCCTCCATAGAAATATTGGCGTTGCAAAATGTTTCTTTCAAGCCAAGACAGTATATATCCACAAGATACATGCCAATAATCACTTTTTTATTGGGCTGTCTGCGCGATAATAATATCTGTGCCAAACCCCGATCTTGCCATTCCTTATCAATCAAACATTCGTGAAGAGGATTGTTTTTAACGTTTTTGATAAGGCGTACACGATGGGAATATTCACTAGAGCCAGAAGAGCTAGACCGTTTTTTCCTTCTCTCCTTATCTTTTTTTCGCTTTTTTAAAAGGGCTTTTTGCCTTCTTTTCTGATTAATCGTCATCAACTACCTTTAAAATGTGTTAAGTCAGTGATCTATATCGTTTGTATTTATTCCTATTTTGGTTAAGTGGATATGCAGTGTTAAGTACAATTCCTGCAATTCCATCAAGATTTAAAAAAATCACGTCCATATAAAAGCTATTGTCTCAGCAAGTTTTCTTTGGTTTTCCACAATTTATTGCTATAATTATATGTAATTTGGGATGATTGAAAATCCCAGCGTCATGGCAGATAGCTGTGGTACATAGGTAGATAATGGATAACGCACTCCGGATTATCAAAGAACTTAAAACAAAAGGAATCATACAGGATTATGCCATAGGGGGTGGTATAGCTGTTCTCTATTATACCGAGCCATTACTGACCTATGATTTGGATATCTACTTTGTGCCAATTAAAGAGTGCCTCGATGTTCTAACCCCGATATACAGTTTCCTAAAAAAAAGGGGTTATAAAACCAGCAAGGAACATATTATGGTGGAGGGAGTTCCCGTCCAATTTATTCCTGTTTACAATGAATTGGTCAAAGATGCGGTCATTAATTCTCAAAAAGTCAATTACGGAAGGTTGAAAACCAACGTTGTCGGGTTGGAGTATCTTATCGCTATCATGCTTCAGACCTACAGAGCTAAGGACAGGGAAAGGTTGGTTACGATCCTGGAAGAGACGGAGTTTGATTCGAATCGCCTGAGGTTAATACTGAAGAAGTATGGCCTGTATGATAAATTTAAAAAGTTCAGGAGTGTCTATTTTGGAAAGAACTGAGATATTGAAACGGATCATAGAAGCCAAGAGACAGCGCCGAAAAAAGCTTGCCAGTCTATCCTATAAAGAAAAAATCCATATACTGATCCAACTTCAAAAGTTCGCGGAGGGAGTCAAGAAGCCAGGGAACGCTTCTGGGAATTTTAAAACAATTTGGTTTAAGCCGTAAAGATTTCATAGAATTGCTAAGAAAAGGACTTTAAATTCTTAGTCCGAATAGAATCCCTAAATAATTTCACAAAATAGTTGACATTTATCACTATTTAATGTAATTTGTCAACCAGGAGTAGATAAAATGGCCGAGAATAAAAATCTTAAAGAATTTGGGAATCGATTGAGATTGGCTAGGAAAATGACAGGATTAAGTATGGAGAATCTTATAAGAAAGTCCGAAGGAATTGTAACCAAGCAAGCTATCAGTAAATACGAGAAGGGGATAATGAAGCCTTCAAGTGATGTTCTAATCCGCCTGGCTTCAGCATTAGGAGTCAAACCGGAGTA
>Ga0114920_10001558_pt1 | contig 10566 bp, 9 predicted proteins | sample ChitaG_FD_88683 | JGI IMG/M metagenome (GOLD analysis project Ga0114920, IMG submission 88683) | Deep subsurface microbial communities from South Pacific Ocean to uncover new lineages of life (NeLLi) - Chile_00310 metaG | ecosystem: Environmental > Aquatic > Marine > Oceanic > Sediment ...
CTTATTTGAATGAGAATTCAGACTTTTACTTGCATCACAATGAGCGTAAGGAATTTTTGGCGATGCTGTGCTAGAATTAGTTGTTACTGATGAGTTGTATAAACAATATCCTGATAAAGCAGAGGGAGAGCTTACTAACTGGAGAGCAGCTCTTGTTAATTCAAAAATACTTTCAAGAATTGCTCAGGAGCTAGATTTTGATAGTTTTTTACTTTTATCAAAAGGTCAGCAAAAAGAGGTTGGCAAAGCCAGAAAATATATTTTAGCTAATGCCTTTGAAGCAGTGATTGGAGCTATTTATCTTGATGTGGGTTATGATGCCTGCAAGGATTTTATCAAGAAACACTTAATGAAAGAATTGCCAAACATTATTGAAAAGGGTTTATATAAAGACGCTAAGTCTCGTTTTCAGGAAGGGGCTCAGGAAAAGACAAGTATCACGCCTTCTTATAAAGTATTAAAAGAGTGGGGGCCTGATCATGCTAAGCGGTTTACTGTAGGGGTGTTTTTAAAAAAAGAATTAATAGCTAAGGGTCAGGGTTCTTCCAAACAGGAAGCAGAAGAAGAAGCAGCTCAAAATGCTTTAGAAATTGAAGAAAAAAACAAATAATATGTTAAAAATAAGATTATTCAGAGTAGGTAAAAAAAATCAACCATTTTTTAAAATTGTTGTAACTGAGAAAAAAAATCCGCCAAGAAGAGGCCGCTTTATAGAAGAGGTTGGTTTTTGGAATCCATTAAACAAGCAGAAGCTTTTGAAAAAAGACAGAATTAAATATTGGTTATCAGTTGGAGCACAACCTTCAGAAACCATTCATAATTTATTGATTTCAGAAAAGATAATTGAAGGTAAGAAAATAACAAAACACAAAAAGCCAAAGAAGAAAAAACAAGGTGAGGTAAAAGAAGAAAAGAAAGAAGGAGTAGAGGAAATTAAAGCCGAAAGCAAGGAGGAGGCAAAGGAAGCTAAAGAACCTGTTGTGGAAGCTCCAAAGTCTGAGGAAAAACCTACGGTTGAAGCTAAGGCAGAGGAAGTAAAGACTGAAGAAAAACCAGAAGAAAAAGCTTTAGAGCCAGCTGAACAGAAAGAAGAAAAGTCGGCTGGACAGGACAAAATAGAACCTAAACCAGAAGAGAAAAAAGGAGTTGAAACTGACGATAAAAAACCTGAAGAGAAAAAAGAACAAGAGCCAAAAACAGAAAAGCACAAGGAATAATTCTTGTGTTTTTTTGTTTTATTGATTATTTTAGACCATTGACAAGGGTTCTAAAATCATTAAAATTTTAAACAGGTAGCATATATATCTGTTTGGCCGATCCTCCGATTGATTGATGGAGAGGCAGGCTGAAAGGTCGAGCTACTGAAAGAAAAATTTTTACTGATTGATAATATGGCAAAATCAAGTGATCAAGATTTCCTTGAGTTCATTGTGAAAGCCTTGGTTGATAACCCAGACGACGTGAAAGTTGACCGTAAGGTTGATGAAATGGGAGTTTTACTTTCTTTAAAAGTAAATCCTGAAGACATGGGTCAGATCATTGGCAAGGCTGGATCTACTGCTAGAGCTATCAGAAATTTGGTTCGGATTGTTGGTCTTAAGAATCACGCTAGAGTGAACTTAAAGATTGAAGAACCAGAAGGTTCTCGCGCTCCAGAAAAGAAAGCTCCAGCAGCTGAAGAGGAACTAAGTGATTTAAAATTGTAAATCTCAAGATTTACTACTAACAAAAGCAGTGCTATTATTAGTGTGATAGCGCTGTTTTTGTTAAAAAATTATGATTAAATTTAATATTATTACAATTTTTCCAGAAATATTTGATTCTTATTTGAATAGCAGTTTAATTGACAGGGCTTTGAAAAAGAAGCTCATTAAGATTGAAGTTCATAATTTAAGAAAGTGGACCAGTGATAAGCACCAGACAGTTGATGACAGGCCTTATGGCGGGGGATTGGGAATGGTTTTTAAAGTTGAGCCAATTTTTAAGGCTATTAAAGAGATAATGCAAAAATCAAAAATTAAGAAGCAGAGAAAGAAAATTATTCTTTTTTCTCCAAGAGGGAAAAAGTTTAATCAGCAAACAGCCTATAAAATATCAAAGCTTGACCAGGTTATTATGATTTGCGGCCGTTATGAGGGGGTTGACGAAAGAGTGGCAAAACATATTGCTGACATGGAACTGTCCATAGGGGATTATGATTTAATGGGAGGAGAACTGCCAGCAATGGTTGTTATTGAAACTGTTTCAAGATTAATTCCAGGGGTTTTGGGGAAAGAAGAGCTTTTGAAAGAAAGAATAACAAAAGAGAAAGGATTTATTGAATATCCTCAATACACAAGGCCTGAAGTTTTTGAATCTAAAAGTAAGATAAAAGCAAAAAATCCTAAAAGATGGAGTGTCCCTAAGGTTTTATTGTCTGGAAATCACAAAGAAATTGAAGATTGGAGGAAAAGGCATAAAAAAACAATAGGTATTCAGCAATAAAGTTAGGATAAGACTAGCTTATCCTAAAACTTTTCTGAAAAAGTGCTAATTTGTTCGTTTATTTAAACTTTGTCGCAATATTGACAAGGTTTTTGTTTTCTTTCATAGTATAATCAGATCTTTTAAAAGACAGCTTAGGCTAGATCTTTTAAAAATCAAAAAAAAAAGGAGTTAATTTGATTGAAAAAAACAAAAACTGAAAGAATGAAAAGAATGAAAAGCTGGATGGTTGTTTTTCTTTTGACAACGACTATGATGTTTTTCATCTCAACAACAACAAGTAATCAAGCAGAAATTGCTATTACTAAAGAACTAGTAATTGCAAACTATCAGCGAACAGAGAACCTTGTTGATAGGGAATCATCAGCAGTTGCTGCAATTACAGCTTCTTCTGATTTGGACACAGAAATAGAGGCAAAACACCCTCGCATATGGGACGATGACTATACTGATAAGTCTATTCAGGGCTTGTCCGATGATTCTGTTTTAAGTCCTATGACTATAACCACAGACCCAACAAAGATTTGTGTGGATGGCAACTGGTCTGAGACTGCCGAAACCTACGATTGGTGTACTGGCTCAGGCAGCTATAATGATCCATACACTATCCGAGACTTGGTTCTTAACGTCAGTAACGGATGCGGTATTTTCATTAACAATACTGCGGAATACTTTCGAATTGAGAATTGTACAGTTTTTAATTCTGAAATAGGAATTGAATTGTCTTATGCAGGAAATGGAACTTTGATTGATAATACCTGTACAAACAATAGTTATTACGGTATCTATCTTTACTTTTCTGACTACAATAATGTGACTGGAAACACCTGTTCATACAATGATCATTACGGCATTTGTCTCTACCCTTCTGACTACAACACTGTAATTAACAACACCTGTACAAGCAATGGTCATTGCGGCATTCGTTTCTTCTACTATTCTGACTACAATAATGTGACCGGAAACACCTGTTCATACAACGGTTATGACGGCATCTATGTCTACTCTTCTGGCTACAACAATGTAACAGGAAACACCTGTAATAATAATTGGTACGGCATTGTTCTTTATGCTGCTAATTACAGCAATGTAATTGACAACACCTGTACAGATAATGGTCGTTACGGCATTCTTCTTAATATTGCCAATTACAGCAATGTAATTGACAACACTTGCACAGGTAATAGTTATTACGGCATCTATGTCTACTCTTCTGACTACAATAATGTGAACGGAAACACCTGTTCATATAATGGTTATTACGGCATCTATATTTCCTACTCCAACCACAACAACATAACAGCCAGCGTTTGTACAAACAATTATTATCGCGGCATTTCTCTTTACTACTCCGAATACAATACTGTAATTAACAATACCTGTACAGACAATGGTGATTACGGCATTCGTCTCTCCTACTCTAACTACAACAATGTGACCGAAAACACCTGTTCATATAATGGTGATTACGGCATCTATATTTCCTACTCCAACCACAACAACATAACAGCCAACGTTTGTATAAACAATTATTATCGCGGTATTTCTCTTTACTACTCCGAATACAACACTGTAATTAACAATACCTGTACAGACAATGGTCATTACGGCATTCGTCTCTACTTTTCTGACTACAACAATGTGACCGGGAACACCTGTATAGATAATAATTGGTACGGCATTGTTCTTTATGCTGCTAATTACAGCAATGTAATTGACAATACCTGTACAGGTAATGGTTATTACGGCATCTATGTCTACTCTTCTGACTACAATAATGTGAACGGAAACACCTGTTCATATAATGATGATTACGGCATCTATATTTCCTCCTCCGACTACAACAACATAACAGCCAACGTTTGTACAGATAATTATTATCGCGGTATTTCTCTTTACTACTCTGAATACAACACTGTAATTAACAATACCTGTACAGACAATCATTACTACGGCATTCGTCTCTCCTACTCTAACCACAACAATGTGACCAGAAACACCTGTTCATATAATTGTCATTACGGTCATGGTTATTACGGCATTCATCTTTACTATTCTGACTACAACACTGTAGATGAGAACAGCTGCATAGGCAACGACGAGTATGGCATTTATCTTGACTGTTCCAGCAACAACGTTGTAACTGGAAACAATTGTGCCAACAATGGTTGCTGCGGCATTTGTCTCTTCTGCTCTAAACACAACAATGTGACCAGAAACACCTGTTCATATAATTGTGATTACGGCATTCAACTTTACTTTTCTGGCTACAATAATGTAGATGAGAACAGCTGCACAGGCAACAATGAGTACGGCATCTTTCTCTATATCTCCAACCGTAACGTTGTAATTAACAATATCTGTACAGATAATTATAAGAGTGGCATCTCTCTTCACTCTTCTAGCTACAACAATGTGGTCAACAACACTTGTAGAGACAATGAAGTTTCCGGCATCCGTTGTTCGGGCAGTGATCACAATATTATAGACGGAAACAGTTGCTCAGGTAGCTTTAGTAGCTTATGGGTTGACGCTGGTATCAATCTTTACTCTTCCAACAATAATACTGTAACCAGAAACAACTGTTCAGGGAATTCTGATCACGGCATCTATTGTTCCTCCAGTGATTACAACATTATAACCGAAAACATCTGTACAAATAATGATGATAGCGGTATCCATATCTACTATTGTTCTGATTACAACACTATAACTAAGAACATCTGTTCAGGGAATTCTGATCACGGCATTCATCTCTACGGGTCTAACTACAACAATGTAGCAGGGAACAGCTGTTCTGAGAACTCTGGTCATGGCATTTATTTTTATGCTAGCTCCGATTACTCCAACTACAATACTATAACCGAAAATACCTGTACAAGAAATTCTGGCTATGGTATTTACCTCAGCAGGCTCTCCAAGTACAATGAGGTTTACAATAATTCTTTAATTAAGAATATTGAGGGGTGTCTGAAGGATCTAGGAGAGAGCAATAACATATACGACAACGTTTGCATTCTAATTCTTCTAGTATCTTTTTGGGTTAATACCACAGTTATCGAAGTGGGTCAGAGCGTGGAATTCACGGATGGAACCAGCGGTGGGAGCGCGCCATTGATTTATCAATGGAATTTTGGGGACGGTTCGTTAAATTCTACTGTTCAGAATCCAGTGCATAAGTATACTTCCCTTGGGACGTATAAGGTGGTCCTGATTGTGACAGACGCTGACGGAGATTCTGCTTCAGACAGAGTGTTTATAACAGTAACAGATACTGTTATTCCTGCACTAACCTCTCCAGTTGACATCATTTACGAAGAAGCTACAGCGGACAATAACATAATATGGATTGCTACAGATCTCAACCCTGCAACTTATATCGTCTACGAAAATGATGTAGAGATTGCTTCTGACGCTTGGCTCTCAGGCATTCCAATCATTATTAGTGTGGATGGACTAGTTCCTGGTGAATACAATTACACTATTGTTGTGTTTGATAAGCTCGGCAACTCTGTTCAGGATACTGTTTTTGTCACAGTACAAGATACCACTAATCCTGTTCTTGACAGCCCAGCTGACATTAGCTACAGACAAGGAGAAACTAATAATAACATAGCTTGGATTGCCACTGACCTTAACCCTGCTACTTACAAAACATACAAAGACAGCATTGAAGTTGCTTCGGGCGTTTGGTTCTCAGGCATTTCAATTACAATCAATGTTGACGGATTGCTTCCTGGCTCATACGACTACACTATTGTCGTGATTGATGAGTATGGAAATTCTGTCTCAAATACAGTGATAGTGACTGTTATTACTGATACCACTACTGATACCACTACTGATACCACTACTGATACTACTACTGATACTACTACAACAGAAGATAGCTCGACCCTAACTGGCATATTGATTGCGATTGCATCGCTTATTGCGTTAGTCGCAGTAATAGTGACTGTGATTCTAAGACGGAAACACAAGTCAAACTAAAATTTAACAAGGGCCTAATAAGCCCTCTTTTTTTTATCTTATTGAATGACATGTAAGTCCAAAAGATATATTGAGAAATCATGGGAATGATTATTCACCACTTTAAAGCTGGAAAAAAGAATTAATTTGTGTTAGAATAGTTTCAAAATCGGGTGGTTGACAGAGTAGACAAATGTACCGGGCTGTAAACCCGGCGGCTTCGGCCTACGGGGGTGCGAATCCCTCACCACCCACTAATAGCGCCTGGGTAGCTCAGCTAGTTAGAGCACGTCTTTGGTAAAGACGAGGTCAGCGGTGCAACTCCGCTCTCAGGCTCATAATTAGTTCAAGTTTAAAATTATGGCAAAAAAGAAAAAACCATTCGCAAAGATGAAGTGTGAAGAATGCAAAAGAATTCATTATTACATACGAAAATCCAAGAAAATGATTGGAGAAAAATTAGAATTGAAAAAATATTGCAAGTGGTGTAGAAAACATACTTTACATAAAGAAACTAAGAAGTGAGAGATATGTTTATTCTTAAAGAAGGCAAAACTAATTGGATGTATATCTTTGTTGTAGTGGTGTTAGCGGCTGTAGTTGGCGGTGGAATTTTATGGTGGGTAAATAAACAAGAAATTTCTCCTACTGAATTTTTTCAGATACCTAAGAAAGTAGAGAAAATCGAAGATGAAACTGTTAATTGGGAGACTTACAGAAATGAAGAGCATGGGTTTGAAGTGAGATATCCTGAGATGGGTGATTTAGTGGATAGTAATATGACAGACGATGGAATTCGCATCAATCTTCCATTTGATTCAGGAACTCTTCTTCAAGAGAAGTATCTAAATGTCAAAATAGATCCTAAGGAAATAGATCCTGAAGGAGAATGTTCTCTCCCATTACCTAATGTTTCCAAGATAGAAGAAGTGTGGTTTGGCAATATATCTTTCTTGAAAAAGGTAGGCGAAGAAGGAGCAGCTGGATCTATTTACTATTACACAAGCTATTCTACGGCTTCAGATCTGCATTGTGTAATTCTGACATTTATACTTCGTTCAGCTAACCCTGGGGTTTTTGATAGTCCACCACCAGATTTTGATAAAGAGAAAGAGGTTAAAGTTTTTGATCAGATTGTTTCTACTTGTCAGCTTTTTATACCAGAAGGAGTGAATTTACCGTAAGTGGGTTAGTTGATTAATTAACTATCCTATCTTGATTTGAAAAAACATTGCAAGTGGTGTAGAAAACATACAGTGCATAAGGAAGCAAAAAGATAATCAGCAATTATTGTGAGTTTAAAAAAGCTCAAAGAGATGGAGCAAGAATAGACTGGAATGAAGAGGAAAAATAGGATATTATTACTAGGAGGGGGCGTCGGTTAATAGGCAAACCACTTCTCTCCAAAAGAAGCATACTGGGGGTTCGATTCCCTCCGCCCCTGCTGATTCGCGCAAGTGAAAAGCGATTGATAATACTCTTTAATTATTGTAAGATTAATCTATGAAGAGATTTAAACTGAAATTACCCAAATTCTTATTAGGAGCGCCAATAGCTCTCTTGTCTTTAAAGCTTTTCTTTGGAGGGGTTTTTGGTTATCTCTTGGCGCAATTTGTATCTGGAAGATTTAATTCTGTGGTTCTCAGCATCGGCAGTTATAAGTTACACGTTCATCATTGGATAATGGGTGTTGTTGGCTTGACTGCTGTTCTGCTTTATCAAATTTCTCCTTTAACGGAACAGTTATTTTTTGGGTTTTTTGGCGGTTTAATTTTTCAAGGAATTTTCAGTTATTCAGATTGGCACAGGATTTTCGTTAAAAAACATTAATCTTATTTATATCTAATAAAAAAAACACGCTGTGATTTCAGCGTGCTTTTTGTTCGTTCAAAGCCTTTATTTCCTTAAATATGCTGGTAGTTTTAATCCTAATTTTGATAAATTATTTAAAATTGAACCAATTAGAGTCAAGATTATGAGAATGTATGATACTTGAGCTATCATGGCCAAAGAAGGCAGGACTTGAGAGATTAATACTATAATTGCAAAACCAAAAACATATCCCAGAACAGGCTTGAACATGAAATTAGCTAACTTCCCTAAACGAAAATCTTTTTTCATTAAAGCAGCAATAATTCCCAGCACAACATCAGCTGCTATTAATGTGATAATCCATTTCATTTCAGGGACTTGAAGTAAAGTAACTAAGTCTATCATGTTTTTAACAATGAATATTTATAGTTTCTTAAAACAAAAACAACTAGTTTCGACCTTTGAAGCGATTAGTATATTGTAAAACATTATTTTGAATTTATTAAATTAGTTTTCCACAGCCACAAAATATGTTAAAATTATTAATATGGAGAAGAAGAAAATCATTGGAATTGTAATCGTTGCTTGCTTGTTGACAATTCTTGTTTTTGAAACTCTTTTTAAAAAAGCAGAAAATGGTTTTGTTTTTGCTGAGGTTAAAAAAGGAAATGTTGTTCAGGAAGTTTCTGAAACAGGTCAGGTTAAAAAAGGGGAGCAAATCAATCTTGGCTTCAAGGCTTCAGGCGTAGTTCAGAGAATTTATGTTCTGGTAGGCGAAGAAGTTAAAGAAAAAGATGTTTTGGCAAAACTAGAAAGCACTCAATTAAATATTCAACTCAAAGAAGCCGAAGCTAGTTTGGAATTATATCAAGCCCAGCTTAACAAACTGTTAGCCGGCGTTACTCAAGAGGAAATACAGGCTGACCAAACTGTTGTTGATAATGCCCAAACTGATTTAAACAATGCTAAACAAAGCTTAGAAGACATTACAACTCAGGGACAAGAAGATTTAGAGTCTGCTTATGAAGACGCTTTAAATGTTTTAGATGATTCTTATTTAAAAATATCAAACAGTTTTAATATGGTATATCTAGTTCAAAGAACATATTTTACTTCCGCTGACCAGGAATCAATTAATGTCAGAGACAATAAAGACAAAATACAAAATGCCTTCAATGAAGTTGAGCCATATTTTAATACAGCTAAAAACACCCAGGAAAATCAGGATATTGACAGCGCCTTATATCAAATGAAACAGGCGCTAAACAATACTTCCGATGCCTTAAAAGCTATAAGAGATATTTGTGAAACGATTGATTATAAAAACATTGTTTCTTCTGCTGACAAGTCTTCTCTGGACACGCACAGAGGATATATTAATACAGCCCTGACAAGTGTTGTTAATTCTCAACAAACCATTTCTTCTACTAAATTAGATAATAGTGTTAATATTAATACTTATTCTGCTAAGGTTGATACAGCCCAGGGCAGTTTAAAAGCAGCTCAAGATGCTTTAGCTAAGCTTATTGCTCCTCCAAGACAGGAAGATGTTGATTTATATGGAGCTCAGGTCAAACAAGCCAGAGCTAAGTTTTGGCTTTTGCAAAACCAGATTGAAGATACAATATTAAAGGCTCCTATGAGCGGACAGATTATTGCAATAGGAAAAAGAGTAGGCGAGTTGGTCCAGTCAGCTTTAAAAGATGCTGTGATAACCATTCTTCCTGCTGATCCCTTTAGCATAGAGGTAGATATTTATGAAGAGGATGTAGCTAAAATGGATGTTGGTAATATCGTAGATATTTCTTTGATTGCTTTTCCTGAAGAAGAATTAAAGGGAAAGGTTATTTCCATTGACCCTGCTGAAAAAATGATTGATGGCGTGGTTTATTATGAGGTTTCTATTTCTTTAGAACAGTCACCAAGCGGAATAAAACCAGGTATGACTGCTGATTTAGTTATCACAACTGATGTAAGAGAAAATGTTCTAACTGTTCCTAAAAAAGCATTAAAAAAGAAAGATGGAAAAACAATAGTTCAGGTTTTAGAACAGAATCAGATTATAGAGCGTGAAATAGAGATTGGTCTTAAGGGAACTAATGATCTTGTAGAAGTTGTTTCTGGGCTTGAGCAGGGTGAGCAAGTTATTTTACCTTAAATGTCAGAAAAAGTTATTGAACTAAATAATGTTTGGAAGGTTTATCAGTTGGGAAAAATAGAACTAACAGTCTTAAAAGGAATAAGCCTCGATGTAATTCGAGGTGATTTTGTAAGTATTATGGGACCATCGGGTTCTGGTAA
>Ga0114920_10001559_pt1 | contig 10557 bp, 9 predicted proteins | sample ChitaG_FD_88683 | JGI IMG/M metagenome (GOLD analysis project Ga0114920, IMG submission 88683) | Deep subsurface microbial communities from South Pacific Ocean to uncover new lineages of life (NeLLi) - Chile_00310 metaG | ecosystem: Environmental > Aquatic > Marine > Oceanic > Sediment ...
ACCAGCTTCTCATAATCTCTGACCATTCGGTGAAGGGTGCCCGAACTGTTGCCCGGATAAGGGACTTGGTCTCCGAGCTTAAACTAGTAGTGAAGAGGCAATCGGTAATAATCAATTTTGTCCCCACCAAGTTAGACCCTCTCATTGCCGAGGAACTAGATAGGCTAGGAATTGAGCCCATAGCTACCATTCCTCTAGATGAGGAAATATATGAGTATGATCTCAAGCTAAAGCCGCTGCTTGACCTACCTGATACCTCTAAGGCAGCGAGGGCAATCAACGAATTGATGGCTAAAATTCTGTAAAGGAGGTTAAAAATGCCAGCACAGATTATTAGTGGCAAGGAGGTTGCAGAACGTATACGCCAGGAACTGGCACCCAGGGTAGATAAATTGAAGGAGAAAGGGATAGTTCCAGGACTGGCGGCTATTTTGGTTGGGGAAGACCCTGCCGCTCAATCATACCTGCGTGGTATTGCTAAAGGGTGTGAGAAAGTAGGCATATTCACGGAAACAATCAGCCTACCTCAGGATGTTACCCAGGAAAAACTGGAGGCAAAGATCGAGGAACTTAACAAGGACGCCAAATTCCATGGTATTATTGTTCAGCGTCCTCTACCCCAGCAGATAAACGAAAGTGCCGTTCTTAAACTACTAGCTATCGAAAAGGATGTGGATTGTCTTAATCCGATGAGTATGGCTAAGTTGGTGATTCGTGAACCGGGCGGCTTTACCCCGTGTACTCCATCGGCAGTAATCGAATTACTTGACCGTTATAATATTGAGATTGATGGTAAGAGGGCAGTTGTTATCGGTGGTGCTGGAAAACAAGGCAGAACTATTGGTATAATGTTATTAAACCGGTGGGCAACGGTCTATCTCTGTGATTATAAAACGGTGAACCCGACTGAAGAGTATCAAAGAGCCGAGATTCTGGTGAGTGCTGTAGGCAGAGCCAAGATGATAAAAAAGGATATGGTAAGCCCGGGGATGGTAGTAATAGATGTTGGCGTGAGCGAAGATGAAACTGGCAAATTAAGTGGAGATATGGACTTTGATGAAGTAAGCGAGGTAGTGGGAATGATAACCCCGGTACCAGGAGGAGTTGGTGCCGTAACGACAACAATATTGCTGGCTCATACTGTTGAAGCTGCAGAGAGGCTAAGTAAATAAAAATGGCTACCATACTTGATGGTAAAAAGACATCAGCAGAAATAAGGGAAGAGCTTAAACAGCAAATAGGAATACTCAGGGAGAAGGGGGTAATTCCGGGAATTACCGGCATCCTTGTTGGCGAGGATCCCGGTTCAGCCAGTTATATACGACTCAAGGAAAAAGTAGCCAACGAATTAGGCATCTCCACAGAAATGTTAAGGTTAGCTGAAAACACAACCGAGTCAGAACTGATTAAGGAAATTGACAGGCTTAATTCGGATAGTAAAGTTCATGGCATCTTTATCCAACTTCCCCTTCCTGGACATATAAATGAAAACCAAGCTTTGAATGCCGTCTTACCTGATAAGGATGTAGATGGATTCCATCCGACGAATGTGGGTAAAGCTTGGCTAGGTCAAAAGGCATTTCTGCCGGCAACACCCAGTGGCATTTATGAGATACTTATCCGATATGGTTATAATGACTTTAAGGGAAAGAATACGGTGATTGTGAATGTGGACAACCTGGTGGGAAAGCCACTAGCCTCTATTTTTGTTCAGGGAAACATAGGAGCCAATGTAACACTGTGTAATCCTTCCACTCCGAATCTGTCTGATTATACTCGTCGGGCAGACATAGTGGTTGTTGCCGTAGATAAGCCCAAGTTCATCACTGCCGATATGGTAAAGGAAGGCGTGATAGCCATAGATTTTGGGGCAAACTATATAGAAGACCCTATTGATAAGAAGACGAAACTGGTTGGTGACCTTGATTTCGATGCGATTAAGGAAAAGGCTGAAGCCATCACCCCAGTGCCTGGTGGGATTGGACCGATGACGGTAACCATGCTTTTGCTAAATACAGTAACAGCGGCAAAGCTGGTTGCCGGTCTAGCCTAAGAAGGGAGGAAAGGGGATGGAATATCAAGTTGAAAAAAGGAGTGCACCGGGCAGGGAGGAGGTGGAGGTGCTGGGGGCAACCTTTGAGGAGGGCAAACCTGAAGGTGCGGATGCCGGAAAATGGAGGCAGAAACTGAGGAGCCGGGAGGAGAAAGTTAAATATCTGCAAACGGGAGAGAGGTACTGGTATGGGGAAGATTGGTATGGCAGTGAGAAAAGGAAGAAGCCAGCTTAGCTAAGGAAGACAAGAGTAGCGTTCAAATTCCTAGCTACACAGCTAGGAATTGTTTCTTTGGTTATGTAAAATTGGTAGTGGAAAGGAAGGTAAGAGATGGCATTTGAAATTCCCAAGACACAGTATAGCGGCAAAATCAAAGAGATAACACTGGGCAATGGGGATAAAGCGGTAACTATTGGCGGGGAGAGTGCCTATCCCTTCTACCTTTTCGAAGGCGAGATGCCCAATTTGCCCAAGATAGCCATGGAGGTTTGGGACTGCGCCCCTGAGGAGTGGGCTGAAGCCGCCTTAGAGCCTTTTGCCGGGGTAACTGATGACCCTGTTGCCTGGGCAAAGAAGTGTGTTGAAGATTATGGGGCAGAGATGATTGCCCTGCAACTAATAAGCACCGACCCTAATGGGCTTGACCGAGGGGCTGATGAAGCTGCCGAGGTGGTCAAAAAGGTGGCTGATACTATTGATGTTCCCCTAATCGTTTGGGGCACGGCTAATCATGACAAGGATACCGAGGTTCTAAAAAGGGTGTGCGAAATTTGCCAGGAGAAAGACTTGATAATCGGACCGGTTGAGGAGGCAGACCATAAAAAGATTGGCGCCGCAGCCATTGGTTATCACCATACGGTGATTGCATCAACGCCTATAGACATAAACCTGGCTAAGGAGCTTAATGTTCTACTGGGCAATCTTGGCGTCTCTGATGAGCTGATTGTAATGGACCCTACCGTCGGTGGCATAGGCTACGGCATTGAGTATGCCTATTCAATAATGGAGAGGATGAGGATGGCAGGATTAACCCAGCAGGATGAAAGGCTACAGTTCCCTATTATTTGCAATATAGCTAAAGAGGTGTGGAAGACTAAGGAAATGCACCTTGCCGATAACGAACTCAATATGGGGGATGCCAAGAAGCGGGGTATTTTGATGGAAGCTATGTCAGCTACGGTTCTGCTTCTGGGTGGGGCTGATGTGCTAATCATGAGACACCCTGAGGCAATAAAATTGGTTCGAGAGATGATAGCCGAATTAACAGCGTCATAAAATAGCTAAGATTAGAAGGAGGAAGCAGGATGGCAGAGAAGGAAAGTAAGAGTATTGACCCGGCTACTCTTGAGATGATAGAGAAGGCGGCTAGTGATAGGGTTAATACCGCTTTTGACAGGGCTGAAGCGATGAAACCATGTCCCATAGGGTCTGTTGGCAGTTGCTGCAGTAATTGTGGGATGGGACCATGCCGGGTGCCTTTACCTAAAGGCAAAGAGGAAACACCCGAGGAAAAAATGAAGCGAAAGGGTGTCTGTGGGGCAACTGCTGAGACTATTGCCGCTCGTAATTTCGTCCGAATGATAGCCGGTGGGGCGGCAGCCCACGGCGACCATGCTCGTAAGGTAACCGAGGCCTTTCTAGCGGTAGCTAGGGGAGAGGCTCCAGGCTATGAGATTAAAGACGAGCAGAAATTGCTGCAACTGGCTCTGGACTGGGGTGTTGAAATTGGAGAGCGCAGTAACCAGGAAATAGCCATTGACATCGGTGAAAAGGCTCTGGCCGAGTTTGGCAGACAGGAAGGGGAACTCCTGTTCTTAAGGCGGGCGCCATTAAAACGCCAGGAACTATGGCGAAGGCAGGGGGTCGCTCCCCGGGGCATAGATAGAGAAGTGGTGGAGATAATGCACCGCACCCATATGGGGGTTGATCAGGACTATAAAAACCTGCTTCGCCAAGGGGTTAGAGCTGCCATATCCGATGGTTGGGGAGGCAGCATGATAGCTACCGAACTCCAGGATGTCCTTTTTGGTACTCCGGCACCGGTGCTCGGCCAGATAAACCTAGGTGTGCTCAAAGAAGACGAGGTAAATCTTATCATTCACGGTCACGAGCCGCAGCTGGCTGAGATGCTTGCCGTTGTGACTCAAGACCCCGAGATGATTGAATACGCCAAGTCCAGAGGGGCTAAGGGGATAAACCTGGCTGGCATGTGTTGCACTGCCAACGAGATATTGATGCGTCACGGGGTACCTATAGCTGGGAATTTCCTGCAACAGGAGCTGGCTGTAGTTACTGGGGCACTAGAGGCTATAGTGGTTGATGTTCAATGTATCATGCAGGGACTGGCAGATGTCGCCCAGTGCTACCACACCAAGGTTATCACCACTGACCCCAGAGCCCAGATACAGGGTGCTACTCATATCGAGTTTGACGAGCGTAATGCAATTGAGGTAGCTAAGAATATAGTAAGAACTGCTATTGATAACTTCCCCAACCGGGGTAAGAACGTTCAGATTCCCAAGCAGAAAACTGACCTAATTGCTGGATTCAGCCATGAAACAATTAACTACTTATTAGGCGGTCTATTCCGGGCTTCCTACCGACCGCTGAACGACAATATCATTAATGGAAGAATCAGAGGGGTGGCTGGAGTCGTCGGCTGCAATAATGCCCGGGTCACCCACGATGATGTTCACGTAACTATGGTCAAGGAGCTTATCAAAAACGATGTATTAGTGCTTCAGACCGGTTGTAGTGCCATGGCCTGTGCCAAAGCGGGACTCATGGTCCCCGAAGCCGCCGCTGAGTATGCTGGTGAGGGACTGGCATCAGTATGTGAAGCAGTAGGTATTCCACCGGTATTGCACCTTGGCTCCTGTGTTGACAACGCTCGTATCTTGATAGCAGCTACCGCTATGGTAAAAGATGGCGGCTTAGGCGATGACATCAGCGAGTTGCCTGTAGCTGGAGCTGGTCCTGAGTGGATGAGCGAGAAGGCAATCTCTATTGGTCAATACTTTGTTGCCTCCGGGGTATTTACCGTGTTTGGTGTTAACTGGCCTACTCTGGGAAGTAATGAAGTAACCAAATTCTTATTTGAGGATTTTGAGGCTATGTATGGTGGAATGTGGGCATTTGAACCTGACCCACTTAAAGCAGCCAAACTTATGATTGAACACATTGATAAGAAGCGTAAAGCGTTAGGTATTGATAAGGCTAGAGAAAGGATACTATATGATATGGCGATGAGAAGAGAGCTGGAAGCAGTGTAAACGCCATAGATAATGGGGGGTTTGAAATATGTCTAAAATTATTGCATCAGCAGCTATTAGAGGGGCTTACAAAATTGTAGACCGGGCTGAGAAGAAGTGGCAAGAGGCAATGGATAGATGGGGAGCCAATGAGCCGGTGGGCTTCCCTAATACTGCTTATTATCTACCAGTAATTTATGGGATTTTGGGAATTGCGGTGGAAAAGCTAGGTGATATGGAGCAGGTATTAGAGAGATGTAAGTCTCTGCTACCACCACCGGTAAGAGAGCAACACCCTTTGCCCTATCTGGCACCAGCCCTTGATGCCGGGATGGCAACCTTCTTCGCTGAGGAGATTATTGAAGCCATAAGGTATCTGGAGGAGCCAGATTGCTATACCAAACAGGAAGAAATCACTGATAATAATATCTGGTTAGGTGCTACCGATGATGTAATCCTGAGAAAGAGGGGGATTGAATTTGTTGACGGCACTGCCCCTGGCTTTGCTGCCATTTGTGGAGCTGCCCCTAGCCCTGAGATTGCCAAGAACATAGCTCAGGAACTCCAGGAGAAAAACCTCTATATCTTTATGTGCGCTGAGCATAACGGGAAGAGGTTTTCTGAGCAGCTTGTTGAGGCAGGGGTGCAAATTGGCTGGCCAACTCGCTTGGTCTCCTATGGTCCTGATATTACCGCCGCTGTATTTGCCCTGGGCTTTGCCACTAGAGTAGCCATGTCCTTCGGGGGTATTCAGCCTGGCGACTTCAGAAAAATCCTTATCTATAATAAAGACCGTGTCTTCTCGTTCATTTTACCCTTAGGCTATGTTACCGATGAGTGGTACGCTAATGCTGTCGGAGCAGTCAATTGGGGCTTCCCCACTATTGCCGATACCCCAATACCGGAGATTTTGCCTACCGGGATTTGCACCTACGAGCATGTCGTCTCCAACGTCCCCCATGATAAAATAGTGGCTAAGGCGATAGAGGTAAGAGGGCTGAAGGTTGCCTTGGCTGAGGTACCGGTTCCGGTAGCCTTTGGTCCTGCCTTTGAGGGCGAGAGGATTCGGAAGGGGGAGTGGTATTTGGAGTGTGGCGGCGGTAGAACACCTATGGTTGAGTGGACTACCTCCAAGCGGATGGATGAGGTAGTGGACGGAAAGATTGAAATAATTGGTCGTGAGATAACTGATGTTCCTGACGAATCCCAGTTGCCTTTGGCTATAGTCATTGAGGTTGCCGGAAGGGAGATGCAGGAAGACTATGAACCTATCCTGGAACGACAAATTCACCATCTGATAAACTACTCTCAAGGGGTTTGGCACCAAGGGCAAAGGAATATTGGCTGGCTGCGAATTAGTAAGCAGGCTATGGAAAAGGGCTTTAGGCTATACCATATTGGTGCCCTCCTCCATGCCAAACTGCACCAGGATTTTGGTCGGATATTTGATAAGATGCAGGTGAAAATCTATACTGAGGAAGATAAAGTACAGGAAATAATAGAAAAAGCAAAAGTGACTTATGCGACTCGAGACGCCCGAATTGAGGGGATGACTGATGAAACCACTGATATATACTATTCATGCACCTTATGCCAATCCTTTGCCCCAAGCCATGTTTGTACGGTTAGCCCAGAACGAACTGGTCTTTGCGGTTCCTATAACTGGATGGACTGCAAAGCTGCTTACGAGATTAACCCCACCGGACCTAACCAACCGGTAGAAAAGGGGGAAACCATTGATGCCAAGCTGGGGCAGTGGAAAGGGGTAAATGAGTTTATATTTAAGGCTTCCCGGGGGAAAATAGAGCATTACAACTTCTACAGCATAGTCTATGACCCCATGACTACTTGCGGCTGCTGCGAGTGCATTGCCGCTATTCTCCCCCTGTGTAACGGAATAATGATAGTAAGTCGGGAGTATAATGGAATGACCCCCTGCGGGATGAAGTTCACCACCCTTGCCGGGACTATCGGTGGTGGCATAAGCACTCCAGGCTTTGTTGGTCACGGCAAGTATAATATCTGCCAGAGGAAATTCCTTATCGGTGATGGTGGCTTATTAAGAATAGTGTGGATGCCCAAGATGCTAAAGGAGGAGATTGCTGAGCGGCTTAAAGCCAGGTGTGAGGAGATGGGCGTTCCCAACCTGCCTGAGATGATTGCTGATGAGACAATTGGTGTCACCGAGGAGGAAATCCTTCCCTTCCTGGAAGAGAAGGGACACCCGGCGCTTACTATGGAACCAATACTGGGTTAGGAAAGGAGTTCTACTGTGCCACTTACTGGAATAGATATATTCAAGTTACTGCCTAAGACGAACTGTAAGGAGTGCGGAGAGCCTACCTGTCTCGCTTTCGCCATGAAATTAGCTGCGGGGAAGGCAGAATTAAGCGCCTGCCCCCATGTCTCTGAGGAGGCAAAAGTTAAACTGGAGGAGGCATCAGCGCCTCCCATTGCCCCGGTTACTATCGGAGTCGGGGACAGAGCATTAAAGGTTGGCAGCGAAACAGTTATGTTTCGCCATGAAAAAAGGTTTGAGAACCCTCCCGGCTTTGCCCTACTTATCACCGATACTATGGAGGAGTCTGAGGTCGATGCCAAGTTAGAGAAGTTCAGACAGCTCCAATATGAGAGAGTGGGGCTGACTCTCCGTCCTGAGCTGGTAGCGGTAAAGAATGAATCGGGAGATACCAGTAAATTTGAGGCTTTGGTCAATAAAGTAAAGCAAAATAGTGACGGCGGCATTATCCTGATGAGCGGTAATCCAGATGTTCTGGCTGCCGGCTTAAAGGCTTGCGCTGACCAGAAACCACTAATATACGCCGCTACTGAAGACAATGTGGCTGGCATGGCAGATTTGGCTAAGGAGTATTCGTGCCCGGTAGCAGCCAAAGCCTCCAGTCTGGAGGAACTTACCCAAGTGACGACTAAATTAACTGAGGCGGGGGTTAAAGACATTGTTCTTGATTCAGGGTCAAGAGACATTCGCCAGGCATTTGAGGAGCAGGTAATCATCAGGAGCGCTGCCCTAATGAATAAGTTCCGCCCCTTAGGCTTTCCTACTATCGTTTTCCCCTGCGAGATGACTGATGACCCGATGAAGGAGGTGGTAATTGCCTCCGTGTTTGTGGCTAAATATGGTGGTATTATCGTTCTTTCCGATTTTCAGGGAGAAAGCCTGTTTCCCCTGCTCGTAGAAAGGCTCAATATCTATACTGACCCCCAGCGCCCGCTGGCGACTAAGGAGGGGATATACGAGATTGGTACCCCTGATGAAAACTCACCGGTACTACTTACTACCAACTTCTCGCTCACCTACTTCATTGTCTCTGGTGAAATAGAAGCCAGCAAGGTTGCCAGTTACCTCCTGGTCAAGGATACTGAAGGGCTTTCGGTATTGACTGCCTGGGCAGGGGGCAAATTTGTCGCCGATACTATTGCCCCCTTTGTTAAGAAGTGTGGAATTGAGGATATGGTTAAACACCGCAAATTGGTAATCCCCGGGTATGCTGCCGCTGAAAGCGGCGGTTTGGAAGAGGAATTACCTGGCTGGGAGATTCTGATTGGTCCCAGAGACGCGGCTCATCTCCCAGCCTACCTTAAGACATGGAAGCCAGAAGGAGGGGAATGATGATACTTATCGGGGAAAATATAAATATTATGTCAAATATTATCGGTCCAGCACTAAAGGAAAGGAACCCCAAGCCTATTCAGGAATTAGCCAAGGCTGAGGCAGAGACTGGGGTGGATTATCTTGACCTCAACATTGGTCCGGCGCGAAAGGCAGGGGATGCGCTGATGGAATGGGTGGTAAACACAGTGCAAGAGGCTACCAATTTGCCATTATCTCTAGATACAACAAATCCGGTGGCTATGGAGGCTGGACTAAAGGTGCATAAGGGCAGGGCATTGATTAACTCTATTTCTTTGACAAGGATGGAGGAGGAATTACATCTGGTTAAAAAATATAACGCTGACATGATTGGACTGTTGTGGGGAAGAGAGGGGATGCCACGGGATGCCGCCGAGAGGGGAGTTATAGCCGTTGAGCTTGCTTATAGTGCCAATGAAATGGGTATCCCTAATGAGGGTATCTGGTTCGACCCTATCGTGACCCCGGTAGTCAATGTGGATACCAACCAAGTAAAACCCTGCCTAGAGTTTATGAGTATGCTGCAAGATATTGCCCCCGGCTGTAAATCTACGGCGGGCTTATCTAATATCTCCAATGGCACCCCTACCCCCCTTAGACCCTATCTTAATCGGACTTATTTGATGATGCTTATGAAATATGGAATTTATTCAGCAATAGTCGATGCCTTTGACTCTGAACTGATAAAGATAGCCAAGGGCGAGAAGCCTGAACTCGTTGACCTGGTGCATCGTGTAATGGATGGCGAGAAACCTGACCTCTCATCTTTAAGCGAAGAAGAGGTAAAATATGTGAAAACGGTCAGGGTTCTCACTAGTGAATCACTCTACTCCCACTCCTGGCTTGAGCTATAGTGTCAACCTTGTAAAAAGTCTGTGGTGACCGCTGAATGGAAAGCAGATATTTGTCACTGCCGAAGCAGCAAAATTACGAATATGCCCATAAACTGGCTTATAAGCTTGCCTGTAAGCAGCTAACTAAGATTGGTGATATAGACCAGCTATGCCTCAGGAGCGGTGCGCAATATCAGGTAATAGATTCCCAAAAAATAATCTTGCTAAAATATTTAAATCAAACCTACCAAATCACCTTTCCTGACATAGACATTTCATTAATAGATAGCCAACAGGAAGTGCCGATAAGGGACAAGATATTGATACTCCACTATTTGACCTCAGCTAAAGGTAGTCCTATCAGCAATAAGGTGATTGCCTATAGAGAACTGCCAGAAGGGGCTAATTACTTCCCGATATTTTACAAAAGAGCTATAAAGCCACTATTAGACTACTTTAGTAAGGAGCCTCGCCTTCTAATAGAGGCTGCCAAGAAGCTAGGGGGATATAAAGCTGATTACGGCGATGTGGCGGTAACTATTAATGCTTTCAGTCGGGTACCGATAACTCTTATTTTATGGCGAGGCGACGATGAGTTTGCCCCCGAGGGGAGCATACTGTTTGACAGTACTATCTCTGACTACCTTTCCACTGGGGATATAAATGTGCTTTGTGAAACTACAGCCTGGAAGTTAGTCAAATCCTTAAACTCCATTGAAGATTTGAAAAGGTCAAGGTGAGCCCAAATTGAAGAGGAGAGCCATTCT
>Ga0114920_10001560_pt1 | contig 10551 bp, 13 predicted proteins | sample ChitaG_FD_88683 | JGI IMG/M metagenome (GOLD analysis project Ga0114920, IMG submission 88683) | Deep subsurface microbial communities from South Pacific Ocean to uncover new lineages of life (NeLLi) - Chile_00310 metaG | ecosystem: Environmental > Aquatic > Marine > Oceanic > Sediment ...
AAAAAATTGCGAGTTAGTCAGTCCACAGTTTCAAGGCGGATCAATCGACTAATGAAGGAAAAATTAGTTCGGATTGTCGCGTTGCCAAATATCCGCGCGCTCGGCTATGAGGCGGATGCCTTCATTGCTATGAATGTGGACGTTAGCAAAATCGAAGATATTTGCGACAAGCTTAGCACACACCCCAATGTATACACCGTATCAGTAGTCTTCGGTCGTTGGGATATAGTTATTTCTGTCCTTTTCTATTCGTTGGATTTGTTAACTGAATTCATCAAAAAAGATCTTTCGCATATCGAGGGCATTCGAAGAATTGAGACACTCTATGTTGCCGAAATAAAGAAGTTAACCTTTGGTTGGGTAGTGCCAAGCAAATCTCAAAAAGTTACCAGCAACAAAAAGCTAAAGAAGCTATTGAAAAGTTCCTCGACAATCGTAAAGCCCAGGGATTAAGACCTAACACCTTACCATGGCATGAGGCAAGACTGAAGTTAGTCATCAGCGCTGCGTAAGGCAATCGTTTTACCTTGGATGTGAACACTGTGATAGACCAAGCAAAGGAAATAAGCTCCGAAAATGAATGAGAGGGAGCAAAGACTTAGAATCTACAGAGCACTTACCACCAGCCCTGAGTGGGTTGAGATTGTTCAAGATGCATTGGCCATTCAGGAAAAGAAAGAGGTGGAACATTTTAAGTTCGGCCTTTGGCTTGGCTTTGAATGATTTGAAGTGCATGCCAACCCTCAAACATGAAAGAAGATGGCGACTTTAGAGCTCCTTAATGTTACCTCTTCTAGCCATAGTTCTACCAATTATGGGATTGCCGATCCTGCCCTAGTCAGAGAGGCGATTCGAGCCGTGTCCGAGCCGGCCTCCCAACCACAGCATGAGATGCCAGTCGATTTATTTGATTTACTTGTCGGCTAAGAAGATATAAGAAATCTCATCCGCTATGCTCTGGAAGCAGACAGGCCAGCTCAGTTATTCCTCACTGGCCCTGAGCCTCAGCGAAGACCATGTTTCTCCTTGAGCTGCGTAGGCTACCCCAGTCTTAACTATGTTTTGGCTACAAACATCGCCGCAGCCGGGCTGAGTGACATCCTGTTGGTTTGTGAGCCAAGATTCATCCTTACAGATGAGGTAGAGCGCCTGGCTCCGGAGCACATAGGAGTCCTTAATAGCCTCGTGGCGACTGGAATTGTTTCTGAGACAAGGCACGGAAAGACCATGGAGCTTGAGCTTGATACTCGCGTGTTTGCTGCTGGCACCAAGGTGGGGAAACTTCCCCAGGATCTCCTCTCTCGCTTCACTAAGGTGCACTTCGCCCCACATAGCGAGCGCGAGTTCATTGAGGTATCACAAAAGCTGCTCACTGGGAGAGAAAATATCGGTATAGAGAATACCGAATACATCGCTAGGGCATTGTGGCCGTGTGAATAATAGTGATCAAACCACTTGAGTCTTCGCCTGGCCCTCTTTGACAACTTGGGAATACTTGCCAGACTCTTATGTCCTGGGATTGTGCTGTAGACATTCATAATCCATATATGTATCACTAATCTATCTGAACTGGCTCAAGCATGTAGCCAGAATTGGTCAATGAGGACATTCATCCTGTCCTCCGCTACCAGTGAGCAACAAACATCGTTTCGTGCAGTCAACCATGAGCGGCAACGAACTATTAATCAAAGACCCAATGTGGAAGTACGTTGAATTTCCCCCGAATTTCTTCTAGGGTAAAGTCTTAAAGCAGCCACCGGAATATGAGAGAATGGTGGCATGGCACATTTACAGAAATGTCTACGGTGTGGAAGTAGAAAGAGTTGGGTCATAAGGCGTGGCAAAAGGAGATGTTCAGTTTGCCGTTATGAATGGCGTGCGAATCGGTTGCCTTTGCACCTCTCGCGTTCTGAGTGGAAACGCTTATTGCGGTGGTTTCTCCTGGGAGAGAGTAGTGCTAGAGTTGCACAAGAAGCTCACTTGGGACGAGGGCAAGTATTGCGCGCATTAACACTAGTAAGACGGGCTATGGCACATGATATCCCGCCAGTATTTGAAGGCACTGTTGAAATAGATGAAACTTACTTAGGAGGTAGCTGGAGAAACAAGCGTAAAGATGTTCGTGCTAGAGGAACCAAACGAAGTCGAGGCACAGCTAAACAAGCTGTATTTGTTATTCTATGTCGCAATGGCCAGGTGTGGGCTGAGGTAGTTCCTAATGTGGAAGCTAATACTTCACTACCGCTACTCCAGGAGCGAGTGGCCACTGGTGCTATAGTATGCTCAGATACTTTCAGGAGCTATACCGGAGTAGCCGCGAAGGGTTACGTTCATCGCCTAGTGAGGCATGAGCAGCAAGAGTACAGCGATGGTCAAGGAAATCATATAAACGGACTGGAGGGCTTCTGGGGCTACCTAAAACGGATGCTGGCGGCCAAAGGTGGGATTAGACAAGAGCGGCTGCCCCTCTATCTTGCAGAGTATGTTTGGAGGTATAATCACAGGGCACTGGAAATTAAGGACCAAATCAAGTGCATTTTAGCTCTCCTTAAAAGCAGATACAAATTAGGTGGCTAAAACGAGACTTTACCCATCGCCTTTACCGGCTATTGGGAAGATCAGACCTTCGGACTTGTATCATCTCAGCTAGGATGCTGACAGCTATCTCCTCCGGCGTTTGGGCATTTATTTCCAGACCAATCGGAGCATAAATCCCATCTAGCTGCTGCTGAGACACTCCTTTTTTGCGCAGGCGCTCTTTGATCTCTTTCACCTTCTTCTTGCTACCAATCATCCCGATGTACTTCGCCGCAGTGCCAGCAGCAAATTGTAAGCATTTCTCATCACTGACATGCCCCGGTGTGTAGATAACAATATAGCTGTTCTCGTCCACGTTCAATGTAGAGAAAGCATTATCATACTCTTCAACTATGAGGGAATCAGCTTCAGGAAATCGGTCATTATTGTTGTATTCAGGACGTGGGTCTATCACCACCACCCGTAATCCCAGCATCTTGGCCATCGCTGCTGTACTCTGGGAAAGATGCCCTGCGCCAAATAGGTATAGCGTTTCCGCCGGCAGGATCGGCTCAACGAAGACATCCATTTGCCCGCCGCAAATCATCCACGCCTCTTCACCCCTGCCTGAAAGGTCAAAGTGCACCATTTGCGGCTCGCCTGATTTCATCACAGCGAGAGCTTTTTCCTGCACTTCTTGTTCCACATTGCCTCCACCTATACTGCCGACAAGAGTGCCATCTCCCTTGATAAGCATCTTTGTCCCCGCTTTCCGTGGTGCGGAGCCTCGACTGGAGACAACAGTGGCTAATACCGCCCGTTCTCCCTTTACGGCTATGTTAGCTAGTTCCTGATAAATCTCAAGCATCTAATACCCCAAAATGCTAGTTCTGTCTCATCGAATACTCTTTTGTGAAATAACCTCTATTACTGGCTCTGGTGATTGAGCTTGTCCCAGTACAACTTGCTCAATCTGAGGGTGTCTCATTGCCAGAATCTTGCCAGCCAAGTCCCTTCCTTTTGATAAACCTTCGTCCAGGTCAACCTTGTTGATGAAAGGGACGATTCTGGCTTGCTCAGGACTTCCCTTGATTATACCCTGGTCATGAGTTATGAGAAAAGCAATAGCCTTTGGTGAGATAACCTCGCCTAACGGCAACCCAAGCAACTTTGAGACGATTTCGGGTCTGAACACATCTTCTTCAGTCAGTCGGCAACCAACGGCGTCGACCCCTACTACAGGTATGACCAGAGACGTGTTAAACGGGATTACCGGCTCCGTTCGGTTTGGTGCCTTCAAGGACTTGTGAGCTGCTCCGTCTGCCTCCACGACAATGCAAGCTACCTGGTTCAGTTCGGCTAACTTGACTACCGACTCTGCGCTAATTCCATTCAGTTTCCCCGAGGCCAACCTCTCACTAGCTAGAGTAATATGCCCGTACTTATCCACATTCTGGAGAAGCAGTCTTATCAGCTCTTCCTCATCCGCCTTCACCAGAAGAAGCGGGGTTTCAGAGGGTGACGGCTCAAAGATCTTGGTAGTAGTAGTAGTAACGACGCAACTACCATTTGAAGCTATTTCCCGAGCCAAGGCGAACATAAGGGTTGTCTTACCCCCACCACCAACTAGGCTTATCACTTCACTAGACCTAATAGCCAAAGCTTCCCTGAGTGTCATAACTAAGCATTAAGCCGTATTAGTATCGCTTCCAGGACTCCCCCGGATATCGCTCTCATCCTGGCCCTGATACTGTAACAGGTTTCTTTGCTTCCTACTGGGTCTATTTCAGCCAACTTTGTCCCTTCCTCCACCTGTATGCCGCTTCTCAGCAACGCTCTAACGATGCCACCAATTGGTGCTTCAAGTGCTTGCCTTCCCACCGACGCAATCACTTCACCGGCGGTGACAAGGTCGCCTATTTCTTTCTTGCTGACAAACAAACCGTCCTCGGGTGAATGGAGCACCCTCTCAGAAGTCAAACCGCCGATGGCAATGGGAACCCCCGTGTTTTTTTCTGCTTCCCCAGCAAAGACTACTTCGCCCAGACTCTCACTATTGTTGGTCTCCACTACTAGATGGACATCTTTACCTGCTTGAAAGCCAGGACCCAGCCCAATTACCAAAGGAGCATCGGTAAGCCTTGTCCCCAGGTTTCTTTTGGCCATTATTGCGTCAATCAGTATGTCGGGGTGGAGGGTATCCTTAAGCGTTGTCTGCGGGTCAACCATGATTGGTAACCTGTTCTTTCCCCACATCTGAGGTATCTCACCGGCAGATTGCACCAGTTTAGCTACTACCCCCTCAACTTCTTTTTCGCCATTGTATACAGCTTCGGAAAAAGCGACTCCCCGGCTAACTGCCTGAGGATGAGGTATCTCAGTCAGGCAGACCTTAAAGTGGGCGCGAAACAATCTGTGAGCTACGCCGCTGGCTACCTCCCCTCCACCCCTAATTAAGACTATCAATTCGGTTAGTCCCTTGCTCATCTCCGATTAACCATGTTCAGTAGTTCTACTCCCTGTACTTGCGGGAAAATGGCACCCTCGCTGATGGAGCGGATCGCTTTCTCTGGTTGCACCACCTTTGTCCCGCTGATAACATCCACGCCCCAGTCGAACAGGACCGGTGATAGAGGACTGGTAGGTCCCACCATGACAACAAAGCTACCTTTGCTTAAGTCCAGCAGCTTCTCTGCGGTGTGGTTTATCAGTGAAGTCCCGGTAACGGCAACCACGTCAGCCTGAGGCAGTATGTCTTCGGCAGCTTCGGCGGGTAGATCGCCAGCCTGGGGTTTTTGCTCCAGGACCCAAAGTATCCTGGCTGCTTTCCGCAACTTTGGAATCCATGGGAAGTGACCTACTACGGCGATACTCTTACCCTGTCCTTTCTCTGCCAAGATGTCGAGGCCACTTTCGGCAACACATTCGGTCTCATCGATCTCAATTAGCGAGTTTATGGTCGCCATTCCGATAGACGCCTCCAGAAGATTGTCTGATTTGGCATACTCAGCTAGCTCTAATGCCGACTTACCCCTCAAGTCCCCCACTCCTCTCACCATTTCGTGATGTGGATGCTCATCCCGAAAGGTAGACGCCAATCCGCAATGCCTGCTTACTACTGCGGTCCAGAAGACACAAGCGTGCACTTCACGCACCAGGCTATCTGCGCTCAAGCTAGAAATCAAATCGTCAAGAATGTTCACTCATGTCCTCCTAGTGGCCAAAGTAGCAGAAATGGTTTAGGCCGAGCAGCTTGGCCGCCCCGGATATGGTAATGCCATAATAGACCACCGGCTTAGATATCGCAAACTGGTCAATCGTATTATTCACTATGGTAGTGCCAGTTACCACGGCGACATCACACCATTCAAGGTGCTCTTCTGTCCTCTGCGGGCTATGAACTGTGCACCCGAATTTCTCGGTGCCGATATTGGCTTGATCCATATCAGTTACCCTTAGCTCAAACCTTTTGGATAACGCCTCAACCATCCTGGGTTGAAAACCAACCATAACTACCTTGGGATGTCCATAGTTTTCTTCTATATGCTTTGCTAGCTCGTAGCCGCACTGCCTGGGTTCATTATTCTTGCAGTGCGTTGTCTTGGTTATTAGCCCAAGATATCGCATCACGGCATTAAGACTGGAGATGAAAATGGCTCTCCGGAAGTTGTTGGTTAACTGCATGGCTATGATATCGGATAGCTTACCGCTGAAGTTACCATACATATCGGTGAATGCCTGACCGAGAGAGTTCCTGAATTTAGCCTGCATCAGGCGCTCCTTACCCGCTATCAGCGGGTAGTCCCTGTCCTCTGGATTGCCAATAGCCTCTTCTGGGGAAAGCGGGGCAGCTTCAACCACCACGTCCTCCGCCTCGAGGGCGTTATCTTTCGCGATTCTGATGAACTCCTCCTTGAGCATGTTATAGGTCTTTGTTTTCACAAACCCTTATCCTTCTCAATTTCAGTATCAAGAAAACCTCTTTGCCCACCGCTAGATTCGTGTCTCCAAACATATGGTGGGGCATCTCAGCCAGCAGACAGGTGGATCCCACCTTGAGACTAATTCTAACCGCATCGTGGGCAGACGTGATGTTGATGATAGTCCCCTTAAACCGGTTCACCTCCGGTCCCGGTGGTTTAGTCTCAGATATGTATATATCGTGGGGAAAGAAGGCGATTTTCTGAACTGAATTCCCATCATGGGGGACAATTATCGGTAGGCCACCACAACCAACCTCCATAACCCCCTTTCCCAGACTACGGCAATAGTCGCAGTCCAGAATATTTGGTGCCCCAATGAAATCACGAACCTTTTCATTTTGGGGATAGAAAAACACCTGTTCCGGCCTACTTGTCTGCTCCACATGACCATTTTGAAGGACGGCTATTCTATCCGCCATTTCCTCAGCCTCCTGGAGGTCGTGGGTTACGTAGACAGTTGTGATCCCCAACTTCCGTTGAACCTGCCTTAACTCAGTCCTCAAGTACTTGGCGGTTTGCACATCAAGGCTGGATAACGGTTCGTCCAGAAGCAATACCTTCGGTGACAGGGCCAGAGCTCTGGCTAGGGCCACCCGTTGTTTTTCACCACCACTCAGGTCCTTAGGGTAACGCGTTGAGAGATGCTTTATCTTCATCATTTGTAATAGTTCATTTACTCTAGCGTCCACTCGCTCTCGCGGTTGCTCCTGGGACATCAAACCATAGGCTATATTGGCGGCAACATTAAGGTGAGGAAACAAGGCCAAATCCTGAAACAAGTAACCTACACCTCTCTTGTTGGCCGGCAATTTATCCACTGGCACATCGTCGAAGAAAACCGACCCTCTGTAATCAGTTAATCCAGCGACAATATTGATCAGGGTAGTTTTTCCAGCGCCATTCGGCCCTAGCAATACCAGCAGTTCTTTATCAAGTACCTCGAGATTCAGATCCTGGCAAACATATTTGCTTATGTTCTTGAGGGTGATAGACGGCATATCATCTCCACTTGGCAGTCATCCTGTCCTCCAAATATTCAAAGAATTTCTCAAAAGCAAGACACATCACAGCCAACACTATCAAACACACGATTATGATGTCTATGCGGATTAGGCTTTCAGCTTTCATCATCAGGGCTCCGATTCCGGTAGGGATGGCTACCATCTCAGCGGCTATTATCACCCGCCACGCCATTCCAGCTTGCAACCTCAGCCCCGTGAAAATATTAGGTAGGGCTAGAGGCATAACCACTGTAGTTAGAATTCTAGCATCAGATGCCCCCAATGTTCTTGCTGCGCGGATATAATCTTTATCCACATTTCTGATGCCGGTGACGGTATTATATAGGACAGGGAAGAAGGAGCAGATAAATATTATGGTAATCGGCAGCATCTCGTTTATTCCTACCCACAGCATGAGCAGTGGCAGCCAGCCGAGGGCGGGGATGGGGTAGAACAGGCTGATTATGGGGTGCAGTGTCTTATTCATACCGTCTCTCCACCCCATTACCGTGCCCACCACTATACCAGCTATAGAGCCCGCACAGAAGCCAATGAGGACCCGGGTCAGGCTGCTCAGGAAGTTCTCTCCCAGCACTCCGTTAGCTGTCAGATAATAGAACTCCATTACCACAGTGGAGAAAGGGGGAAAGAAGAACTGCCCCGGGACTACATTTAGGCGAGCGACTATTTCCCACACAGCCAAAAATATTGCTACAGGCAGTACCCCCCACCCAGGCCTAAGTTTTCTAAATTTACTCATTGCAGATACCTCAAATCAAGAATATCCTCAGCACTGAAGCTCTCCTTTATATAACCCAGTTGCACCAGATAATCTATTGTTTCTTGAACCAACTTGGGGTCAATATCAGTGGTATATTCCAGCCTGCCCATAGACCGTAGCAACACTCCAGGGCTGATTTCTAACTTGGCAGCCAACTCAGCTGCCTCAGCCGGGAAGATTTTGCCCCCAGAGGCTTGCAATTGCCTGACCATAACCTCCGCTGCCTCGTCAGGGTGCTTGTTTATCCAGTCCGTTGCCTTTTGAGTCACCCTCACCAGCTTTGCTACAAACTCAGGACGATTATTTACGAAGTCTTCCCGAACCACCAACACGCTTCCCTGCATCCCAGGCCAGACGTCCTGACTTTGAGCAAGCATGTCAAAACCAAATTCACCAGCCATGGTAGCCCAGTGTTCAGGGAGAAAGGCAGCATCCAGTTGCCCCGTCTCAATAGACACGACCTGCTTTGGCGGGTTCATCCGCTGAATGTTATCTAATATCTTGCCTTCATCAAGATGGTATTTAGCTATTGTCTTATTGAGGAGCACATCAACAGCACCACCTTCTCTGACGCATCCGATGCGGATATCCGGCTTTTCCAAATCCTTGATGTCTCTTATCTTGTCGTGATTCACGACCAATCCGCAACCATACTTATGAGTTCCGGCAACAATCCTTATTGGCACCCCACCGTTGGCATAGACATTTATGGCTGGCACCAAGCATATGTAGGCAACTTCAATATCACCTCTAGTTAACGCGGCTGCCAGAGCCATGCCGGTTACATAACTTTCGAAGGTAGCTAGCTCCAGCCCTTCTTCCTCGAACCAGCCCTTATCCTGAGCAACGTAAGCGCTGGCAGCATGATCATTGAACTCAATCGCCATGCCAACAGGTGGCTCCTCCTTTTCAGTACATCCGCCAATAGGGATGAAAAGCAGTAATCCTACCATGGTGAGCAAAGCGGGTAGCTTATTCGTTCGTTTGTCCTCCTCTCGCTTAGCTAGCTTGGTCCGCTGGATTTCTTTCCTGAACATACCGAAGCCAAGAACCAGAATCTTACCTGCCGGGTCTATTAAGGGCTATATGTGGTGCAATATGGTCCTCCATCAAAAGAAACTATCCAATTTGCTTCAGAAATTCCGCCAATTTCGCACGTAAGTCCTTGTATTGACTAACAGCTTTTCGCCCCTCATCTGTCAATCTCGCACGTCCTCCCCCGGCCCCTCCAGCAGTTTTCTCAACCAGAGCAGCCGGCGCCAGACGGTTCATCGCCTCTATCCAGAGCCAGGCATTACGGTAACCTAATTTCATCGCGCGAGCTGCCGCTGCTATGGAGCCAAGCTCCTCAATACGTTCCAGCAGCATTACTCTCCCCCATCCCATATACAACTCGCCGTCCTTCTCCACCCATATTCTGCCTCTTACCGCGTAGCCTGACTGAGGGTGGTGGGAAAAGCGCGAAGGCTTTTTGGCTCTAAAGCTCGGTATCTCAGTCTCAGTCACGTGTCCTTTGTCCCGGAAAAGACGTTCAGCGTTATATTATGGACGATATTACGCTCCTGTCAAGTTACGATGGGTTGTGTGACAGACACTGTAGGGAAAAATTTGGAGAAATAGTTAGGAAATGTCGCTGAGAACTCAAACTAGCCAACGTAGGACCGATAATCACCTGTGGTATCAAAATCGGCGATAATGCTTTCAGAATTAACAACTACCTCAAGGACATCGTTGGGATGGTCTTTGATTATTTGCCTTCCCCCTACATCGCCCTTCAGCTTTAGCAGTTGCTCTTTATACTTGATAGCAAAGATAATCGGGTGTCCTCTCCTGCCCTGGTAGGTTGGGATGGCAATCCCTTTATCATGGTTACGGAATTCGTCTATCAATCTGTTGATGGTCTGGCTATTCACGAGCGGCTGGTCACCTAGGGCAAGCATAACCCCCCGGACTCTGCTATGAACCACGTGCAGTCCAACTATTATAGATGTACTCATCCCGTGCTCGTAATCTGGATTTATCGCCAACTTAATCGATTTGGCGGCTATGGCCTTTATCACATCTTCAGCCTTATATCCCACGACCACAATGACCTCGTTTACCGCCGAACCTAGGAGATTGTCAATGGCTTGTTCCACAATTGTACTCTGCCCAAAGGGCATTAGTTGCTTTAGCTCACCCATGCGCTTTGACTGACCGGCGGCTAGAAGTATAGCTGATATCATTGTAGGCTTATGTCACCTCATTTCTTACTGCGTCAATGAACCCG